>Ga0307277_10000412_pt1 | contig 15748 bp, 16 predicted proteins | sample ER_DNA_116_FD_194473 | JGI IMG/M metagenome (GOLD analysis project Ga0307277, IMG submission 194473) | Bulk soil microbial communities from the East River watershed near Crested Butte, Colorado, United States - ER_DNA_116 | ecosystem: Environmental > Terrestrial > Soil > Floodplain | place...
CAAGAGGCGGGGGCGGGCTTCGGACGTGGTGTGGATTCACCTCTGATCACCCTGGCCACTCTCCGCGGGTTTTTTCCAGAGGGGCAGGGTTCAGACGCAGACTGAGGCAGCTTTCGCTCACCCCCGAAACTCGACTCGCACAAAAGTCGGTTTTTCCGATTTGTCCACGCGGCTGATTTTTTTTTGGGGTTCACGGTCCTGCCCAGGTCGATCGCCCTTGGTCTTGTCCTGTCCGGCTGGCCTTTCCTCTTAGCGCTTTTGACGTTGAGACGTTCGTCTTACAGCGGTCACGCAAGATCAACCCGGCCCCTCCCCCAAACCCCCTCCCCACATTTTTTTCAGCCTGTAAGGGGCGGCTCTAACCCGGAGAACGAAGGCCCGCGGGACATTGCTGCCACAGAAAGCAACACCCGTGATGACACCTGAATCATTCAGCCGGTAGCCGTTGGCATCCGAGCAGCCTGGTGGAAGCCCCCGATCTGTCTGGGTAGAGCCTTGGCATGTTCCTACGTGATCGTTCTGCTGCGTCTTCCCCTTGATCTTCGTAATGACTCTGAAGGTGCCCGCAAGCACATCTGAAGAATTGATACCGCGCGCGCTCACGAACGAATCCGTGCACGCTTGGTGAATCGAGCCGTTCCACAGATATCCGTAGTAGAGGGTGAGATTCGTCTTATTTGACTCGCCGACGACATGCCCGACCTTGTTGAGGCTGTAGGCATCGCTGTCCGGCCCGCCCAGCCCGCCCAGGTCAACGACCGAGTACTGAGGCGTGCTAGCACCTGCATGACCGGCAGACAAACCTAAAGCGACCACACAACCGAAGACTGCGATCGCGAGCCGAGTCGATGAACGTTTGGCACGGAGCACACGGCCCAAAGAGACCTCGGGGTATCCATGACTCGACGAACCAACAGGTGTCCGAAAAGCAGCCGAAATCAGCGCCCTGAGAGCCATAGGAGTACCCCTCCCCGTCGTCTTTGACTGATGTGCTGGTCGAGGCGGTTGCGCGCGAGGCCAGCAACGCATTCCCTCACAAGCCACCAGCCGGTAACTCGTATCGCAGTTGACACCAGAAGTCAATGCGACCGCCAGCGTTGGGCAAAGTCATGACCACAAGCGGTCCGCAAGCGCTGAGTCCGAGGTTAAGTTCCTCCCGGTGCCGCAACACAGCACCTCATCCACGGCATCCCGTTGATCGGAGCGTTTCACGCGGCAGGACGCGGCACCGGTGCCGCCACGAGGAAAAACAGTTCGCACTGACTCGGAAGCGCTAGCCTGAGACCAATTGCAGGCACAAGCGGTCCGCAAGCGCTGGCGAGAGATTCAGTGCCGCCGAGTGCCGCATCACAACATGAGACTTAGGGACGACCCCTCCGAACCAAGCGCTTGGCGCCAGCGTGATCGTTGCTGCCGTGCTCGGGCTCGCCGTGGTGACCTTGTTCTGGTTGGCGTACTTCGACTTCTTCCAGATCCGAGGGCTACAGATACTCACCGACCGAAGCGGCACGGAGCGCGCCGGCCTCGCACGCGACCTCTACACCTACCTGCATCTGCCGATGGTGACCGGCGTCGTCCTCTTCGCGTTCGCGCTGAAGAAGACGCTCGCAAATGTCGGCGACGACCTGGACACGGTCCCTGCATTCGGTCTCTGCGGCGGCCCTGCGCTCTACCTGCTTGCGTTCGTCGCCTTGCGATTCCGCGTCGGGCGCACGCTTGGCGGCGGCCGCCTGGTCGCCGCGATCGCCTGCGCGTTGCTCTGGCCGGTAGCCGTCGTCGTCCCCGCGCTCATCGCGCTCACGCTCGTGGCCGCCGTCTGGGTCGCGCTACACGCGTACGAGATCATCTGGTGGCGCGAGGCCCGCGCGCAGACGCGCGCCCTGCGCCTGCCGGCCGCGTCCTGAAGCCGGTATCGACTCTAGGCCGCGACCAAAGCGCGGGCCCGCGCGGTCCGCACCTCATTCTTGAGCGTCTCGATGTCATAGGCACCGTAGTGACGGCGGCCGTTGATGAAGAAGGTCGGCGTGCCTGACACACCGCTCAGGTCGGCGCTGTCGACGTCGTCGGCAACGCGGGCAGCGCCAGTGTGGCTCTGCAGCTGGTCGGTGAACCGTTCGACGTCGAGCCCGAGCTGCTCGGCGTGGCGGACGAGGTCACTGAAGGTGAGAAGGTCTTGGTGGTCGAGTAGGAGGTCGTGCATCTCCCAGAACGCTCCCTGGTCGGCCGCAGCCTCGGCGGCCTCGGCGGCAAGCCTGGCGTGGGGATGCACGTCGCTCAGCGGCAGATGCCGCCACACATAGCGAACATCGCCGAAGTCGCGGAGAAGCTCTCGAACCACAGGTTCCGCCTGCCCGCAGTAGGGACACTCGAAGTCCCCGTACTCGACAAGAGTGACCGGCGCGGCGACCGGACCGCGCACGTGATCCCGCTCCGGATCGACATCGATGTAGAGGTCGGCGAGCAGCTCCGCCGTGCCGAGCAACGCTCGGAACCGCAGCCGCCGGGGCAGGAGCGCCGTGGCACGGAACAGCAGCCAAGTGATGAGAGCCGAAGCAAGAGCGGCGCTCAGGATGCCGACCTTCGCCTCATCGAGCCGCCGTCCATCGAAAGCCAGCGTCGCGACCAGCAGCGAGACGGTGAAGCCGATCCCGGCAATCGTGCCGCCGCCGGCGACCGCCACCCATCCCACCGGTGGCCGCAGCCGGCCACGGCTCAGCCGCGTCGCAAGCCACGAGCAACCGAGAATGCCGACGGGTTTGCCGACGACGTAGCCGAGCAGGATCCCGAGTGTGATCGGCGAGCTAAAGGCCTTTGCCAGGAAGGCCCGGTCGAGCGCGATGCCCGCGTTCGCGAGCGCGAACAGCGGCACGATCAGGTAGCTCGTCCAGGGATGAAAGAGCTGCTGTAGCCGTTCGTTGGGCGAGGTCGCTGACCTGAGCTCCGCTCCGGCGGCACGCGCCAGGCCCGCGGTCGGTTGCTCGCGGAACTCGCGGAAGCGCTCCGTCGCGCGTTCGAGAGTGGATCGCGAAGCCGGGTACGCGTAGACGAGGAGGCCCATCACGAGGCCGACGACGATCGGTTCCACTCCCGACTTGAGCAGGCCCACCCAGGCGCCGGCTGCAAGGAAGAAGTAGGCGAGCCCGCCGCGTACAGGCACGCTTCGCACGACGAGGACGGCTGCAAAGAACCCGACCGCCACGAGGAGCGGCCCAAACCGGAGTGTCTCCGTGTACACGGTCGCGATGACGATGAGCGCGACGATGTCGTCGACGACGACCACCGTCAGGATGAAAGCCCGGAGCCGGTCTGGAAAGCGCGGCCCGACAAGCGCGAGCAGGCCGAGCGCGAAGGCCGTGTCGGTCGACATGGCGATTCCCCAGCCGTGCGCAGATGATCGGCCAGCGTTGAAAGCGAGGTAGATAGCCACCGCCGCAGCCATTCCGCCGATGCCCGCAAGCAACGGCAAGGCGGCACGGCGCCGCTCGCGCAGTTCGCCAAGGTCGATCTCGCGGCGCGCCTCGAGCCCGACGACGAAGAAAAAGAACGTCATCAGCCCGCTGTTCACCCAATGGCGAAGATCCAACGAGACTCCTGCGTCCGCGACGTCGATCGACAGCTTCGTCGTCCAGAGCGAGTCATACGACGACGCATCGACGTTCACCCAGACAAGTGCCGCGACGGCCGCCGCCAGCAAGACGGCAGCACCCCCGGTCTCGGTGCGCAAGAACTCCCGAAGCGGAGTCTCGACACTGCGCGCCCAGGCCGTTCGACCTGAGAAAAATGCAGCGGGGCTGGTCGGATCGACACGATTGCTCATAGCGCTCCGGGACGTCTCGACGTTGCGTCTGGACGCCTACTGCTGGGTGAACGCGAACGCAACCTCGTCGATGTAGCACCAGCTCCAATCCTCGCCGGGCTCGGCGGACCGAATGATCGGATGGCCGCTTTCCTGCTCATGTGCAGTCGCGTGTTTGTTCGGCGATGAATCACAGCAGCCGATCTTGCCGCAGGTCATGCACATCCGGAGATGGACCCAGCCGCTCCCGCTCTTCAGGCACTCCTCACAGCCTTCGATCTTGTCCGGTAGCGCCGTCACCTCGATCTGGTCGAGGTGACTGCAGATCGAGCCCCCTGCGGACATGCTGTCTCCTCTCGCTTGGCGTGAACTTAGCGTCCGGCAACGGTGTCACGAAGCACGAGCGCGACCGCAAAATCACCCGCGCGGTCGGTCCACCACGACTCGACGCCGAGCCCGGCCTGACCCAATTCGAGCTCGAGTTGCTCGCGACGGAACTTCGAGCTGATCTCGACTCTGAGCGCCTCGCCCCCCTCGAAGGCCACGTCGACCTCGAGACCGTGGATCGAGACGGTGTGTCCCTCCCGCGCGCGGAGCCCGATGTCCATCCACTCATGCCCCGAATCCCAGCGCGCTTCGTAGACGAAACGCCGCTGGTCGAACGTCGCGTCCAGCTCACGATTGACGGCGGTGAGGGCATTACGTACGAACGCCTCGGTCACTCCACCGCTGTCGTTGTACGCCGCCTCCAGTCGCGCGGGATCCTTGACGAGGTCGATGCCGAGCAGGAACGCATCGTTTCGGGCTAGCGCGTCACCGAGGTTTGAGAGGAACCTCGCGCGCTGGTCGGGGTACAGGTTCCCGATCGTGCTTCCGAGGAACGCGATCAGTCGTCGGTCGCCGCCGGCGAGTGTGCCCAGGTCGCGTTCGAAGTCACCGACGATCGCATGGACTGAGGCCCGCGGGTAGGCGGCAGCGATCGCCTGCGCGCTCGCTCGCAAGGTCTCCTCGCTCACGTCGAGCGGTATGAAGCGTTCGAGCGTGCCGGCGGTGTCGAGCGCGCCCAGTAGAAGCCGGATGTTCTTTGCGCTCCCGGCGCCGAGCTCGACGAGCGTTCGCGCCCGCGTGCGGGCTGCGATCGCCCCCGCCCGGGCGCGTAGAATCTCACCCTCGCGGCGCGGGAGGTAGTACTCCGGCAGCCGCGTGATCTCGTCGTACAGACCCGAGCCGCGCGCGTCGTAGAGCCAGACGGCGGGCAGCCCTTTCACCTCCGCGTGCAAGCTGCGGAACGTCTCGTCGTAGAGGACTGCGCGACTCTCGGCCTCGTCCCGGAGAACGTCGAGACGGACTTCCTGCTCAGTCGATGCTCTAGACATCGCGTGCGCACCGCAGGCCGGAGAAGATCTGCCGCCGTTCCGGAAGATCCCAGTTGCGAAAGGTGGGCCGGGCGACCAGCGGATCAGTGACCCACGAGCCGCCGCGCAAGACCTTGTACTCCTCACCGAAGAAAGCTTCGGAGTACTCCGCGTACGGAAAGGCCGAGAAGCCGGGATAGCCGTCGAAGAACGACGACGTCCACTGCCAGACCGCGCCCGTCATGTGCTCGAGCTCGCTGGCGACCGACTTCGCGGCCTTCTCCCACTCGGGCTCGGTCGGCAGGCGCTTGCCCACCCAGCGCGCGTACGCCTCTGCCTCGTGAAAGGAGACGTGCTGGACAGGTGCATGTGGGGACGCGGCAGGATCCCAGGAGAGCGGCCGGTCAGCTCGCTCCGCCTCAAGCCAGGCCCAGCCCTGGGCACTCCAGACGTCGCGGTTGCGGTAGCCGCCCGCGTCCACAAATGCCGCGTAGTCCACGTTCGTCACGAGGGCCCGGTCGATTCGAAACGGCGGGAGCTCGACGAGGTGGGCGGGTCGCTCGTTGTCGTACACCCACGAGTCGGTGGAGCCGAGGGTGAACGGGCCGGCAGGGACGGTGACCTCGCCGCTCGCGCGGACCTCGGGCGGCCCGTGTGGCGCGGGACCAGGCAAGCCTGCGAGCGCCAGTGTCTGCGCCATCGTCTCGGCGTGCTGGAGCTCGTGCTGGACGACCATCCCCACGACGAAGCCGCGCTCGAGCAACGGATCGCCATCGTCGACTGACAGTTCACGGACGAGCGCGAGCACCGCTTCGCGGACGTCCTTTGCGTAGGCGCGTGCGGCTGGCGGCGGCAGGATCGGCAGCCGCCCACGCTCGCCGCGCCCATGAGCGAACGAGTCGTAAAGGTCGTCGTGCTCCGACGACAACGCGTCACGCCCGCCGACCCGTCGCAGGAGCCACAACTCCTCGAAGTGACCGATGTGGGCGAGATCCCAGACGAGCGGCGACTGGAGCGGCGAGATCTGGCGCGTCAGCTGCTCGTCCGAGAGCGGCTCCAGCAGATCCTCCGTCCGCCGTCGCGCGCGCTCGAGAGCGACGACGAGCTCAGACGGTGACACCGAGCTCGGCAAGACGGGTGAAGACGAGCGCGGCCACCATCGAACCTTCTCCAACCGCGGCGGCCACGCGCTTTGTGGAGCCGTGGCGGACGTCGCCTGCGGCGAAGAGCCCTACACGGCTCGTCTCGAGTGGGAGCGGATCGCGATCGAGCGCCCAGCACTCGGGCGGGTTGCCGGGTGCGAGGAGATCCTGTCCGGTCAGGATGTAGCCGACGGAATCCGTGAGGACGTGCTCGCGCGAACACCAGTCGGTGTGTGGGCGACCGCCGATGCAGAGGAAGACGCCGTCCACCGACTGCATCTCTGCCTTGCCGGCCGCATCGGCGAACGTCACGGCTGCGATCTTGTCGCCGTTCGGATGCAGCTCGGTCAGCTGGGTCTCCAGATGGACGTCGATCAGCGGGTGCCCTTTGATCCGGTTGATCAGGTAGGCCGACATGGTCTTCTCGAGCCGATCCCCGCGCACGAGCATGGTGACGCGTGCCGTCGCATTCGCGAAGTTCAGCACCGCCTGGCCGGCCGAGTTGCCGGCGCCCACGACCACGACGCTCTGGCCGGCGCATTGCGCTGCCTCGCTGCGGCCCGCTCCGTAGTAGACGCCATGGCCGAGAAGGTCGCCGACGCCGTCGAGGTCGAGTCGCCTCCAATCCATGCCCGTCGCGGCCAGCGCCACCGACGCGGTCACCTCGGAACCGTCATCGAGGATCAGCTCGTGTGGCTCGTCGTCGCCTTTGAGACGACTGCCCTGGACCTCACGCAGAAAGAGGAGCTCGGCGCCGAATCGCTCCGCCTGCCGACCTGCGAGCCGCGCCAGTTCGGCACCTCCGATTCCGTCCGGGAAGCCGAAGAAGTTCTCGATCATCGCCGTGTACGACGCCTGGCCTCCGGGCACATCCCGGTCGCACACGATCGTCGACAGACCATCGGAGGCCGCGTAGACGGCGGCGGCGAGACCGGCAGGCCCAGCGCCGATGACAGCAAAGTCGTAATGCGCCTGCTTGGGTGGCCGCAAGCCACCCCAGGCCAGGGCGACCGTCTCGACGGTCGCCGCAGCAAAGGTTCGGTCGCCGTCGACGAGGACCGGCAAGGCCGCATCAACGAGCCCGAGGCTCGCGAGCAGGATGTCCGCCTCGGCCGAATCCGCTTCGTGCCACTCATACGGCTGCGCGGTGCGCGTGAGGAAGTCGCGGAGCCGGTAGTGCTCAGCGTCCATCCGCCTACCCACGACCTGCACCGTTGGGCGTACCGGGCTCACGCCGTCGATAGTAATGCGGCGCTATAGGCCTACGCGTCGCGGCGCCTGGTCACTTGGTTTCGTTGATGATGCGAGCGCCACGGCCGTGCGTGACGAAGCTGAAAGCCCAGCGGGTCACGACGAGCAGTCGATTCTGGAAGCCGATCAGATAGAAGAGATGCACCACGAGCCAGGTGACCCAGGCAGGGAAGCCGGCGAGCCGTACTCCCTTGATGTCGGCGACGGCTTTCGAACGGCCGATCGTGGCGAGGTTGCCCTTGTCCACGTACTTGAACTCCTTCGTGGCTCGACCACTGAGACGGTTGCGGATCACTCGGGCGACGTAGCGTCCTTCTTGCATCGCGACAGGCGCAACTCCGGGTAGCGCCAGGATCGTCCCATCGCTTTGCGCGATCCGGACCATGTCGCCGATCGCGAAGACTTCCGGGCGACCGGGCAATGTCAGGTCGGCCGTCACCGTCAGCCGACCGGCCCGATCGACCTCCGATCCGATCGCGGACGCAAGCGTCGCCGCAAGCGGTGACGCGGCAACCCCCGCGGCCCAGATGACCGTATGCGCGCCGACATCTTCCACCTCGTCACTCCCAGAGCGAATCGCGACCGAGTCAGAGCCGACGTTGACCACCGTGTGTCCAACGAGCGGCGTCACTCCGAGCTTCTCTAGCGCACGCTCGGCCTTGTGCGAGAGGGAAGGCGGAAAGCCGGTCAGGATGCGATCGGCAGTCTCGACCAGGAGCACGCGCGCGCTGCGCGTATCCACCTGACGGAAGTCGCGGCGCAGGCTCGCGCGAGCGAGCTCGGCGATCTGCCCGGCCATCTCGACGCCCGTCGGGCCGCCGCCGACGACCACGAACGTCAGCCAGCTTCGGCGTCTTTCGTCGTCGGGCTCGACCTCGGCGGCTTCGAATGCGGTGAGGATCCTATTGCGGATGTCGAGAGCACCGGACAGCGACTTCAGCTCGGGGGCGCGTGCCATCCAGTCGTCGTGGCCGAAGTACGAGTACCGCGACCCACCGGCGACGACCAGCGTGTCGTAGTCGAGTCTCTCTTCGCGAGCTCCGTTCGGGAGGTGATCGAGCACGACCTGCCGCTGGTCGAGGTCGAAGCCATTGACCTCTGCCAGCACAACCCGCGCATTGGCCTGACGCTTGAACACCGCGCGGAGCGGTGCAGCGACCTCTGCCGCCGAGAGCGCGCCGGTCGCCACCTGGTAGACGAGCGGCTGGAAGAGGTGGAAGTTCTGCCGGTCGACGAGCGTCACGTCCACCGCGGCGCCTCGGAGCTTGCGCACCGCCTGCAGGCCGGCGAAGCCGCCGCCGACGACGACAACCCGCGGGCGACCGCGCTCAGTCGCCGACAACGCCCGTGCTATTGCTCATACCTCTCCACGACCTCGGGTGATCGAACGTCGGCCACATCCGGGTCAGCACCAGCTTCCCGCAGCGCTCGACGCTGCCGCAGCAAGTCCCAGGACTGGTCGAGCGAGACCTTGAGCTGTTGCAGGCGGCGTCGGTCGTCATCGGTCGCGTTTCCCGCCGCTTCTCGCTCCCAGAGCTCGTGCTCCTCGGCAACGAGCTGCTCAATCGTTCCGTGGATCTGTTGATCGTCCATCAGTCCTCCTGAGAAACGTTGACATCGATCAGCACTCTGCCTGACAGGATGCGATCTGGCGACCGCAGGCGCTTGGTAACGTGGCGTGATGGATCCTGACCGCGCCCGCGAACTGTTGGCCGGAGAACGTGCGCGGATCGAGCGGACGCTTGCGGGGCTCGTGCACCAGGACACCGGCGAGCCGGCGGACGAGGAGGATCCTGCCAACCAGGGATCCGATCTCTATCAGGACGAGCTCGACGAGGGTCTTGCAGACGATCTGCGGGAAGAGCTCGCCGCCGTCGAGCGCGCGGAGGCCCGTCTAGCGGCCGACACGTACGGCCTGTCGATCGAGAGCGGCCAGCCCATTCCCGACGAGCGCCTCGAGGTTCTCCCGGCAGCCGAGCGGACAGCCGAAGAGGAAGCGCGCTAGGTGGCCTGCCGCGCTGCCGCCGAGTACGAGTCGGCGCGCGGCGCCGCTTCCCGCGGGACGCCCGCGGCCGCGTAAGCGTCCTCCTCGTCCAGGGTCTCGTGCTCGAGGAGCGCCTCCGCAAGCGAATCGAGCTTGCTCCGATTCTGCCGCAGCAATACGACGACCTGTTGATGTGACTCCTCGACGATTCGGCGTACCTCCTCGTCGACGACTCTCTGTGTGTCGGGCGAGACCTCGGCAGCGCCAGGGAGGAAGGGCCCAGAGCCGTCGCGCGGGATCACTGCGATCGGGCCGATCGCAGCGCTCATGCCCCAGCGTCCCACCATCTGACGCGCGATCTCCGTGAGCTGCTGGATGTCGGACTCCGCCCCTGTGCTGGTCTCGCCGTAGACAATCTCTTCCGCGACACGGCCGCCTAGGGCGACATTGATCCTCGCCTTGATCTCAGGCTCCCGGTAATTGAAGCGGTCACTCTCGGGTGCTGCGAACGTCACGCCGAGGGCAAGCCCGCGCGGGATGATCGAGATCTTGCGCACCGGGTCGGCGCCTTCGGTCAACATGCCGACGATCGCGTGACCACCCTCGTGGTAGGCGGTCCGGCGGCGGTCTTCGAGGCTCAACATCACCTGCCTTTCCGCGCCGAGGACGATCCGTTCCAGGGCGTCGGTGAAATCGGATTCGTCGACGACCTTGTGCTTCCGCCGTGCCGCCAGCAGCGCAGCCTCGTTGACGAGATTCGCCAGATCCGCGCCGACCATGCCGGGCGTCGTCGACGCAATCCTGCCGAGGTCGACATCAGGCCCGAGTGGTACGCCACGCGTGTGCACCTTGAGGATCGCCTCTCGACCGGCACGATCGGGAGGCGACACGGCAACCCTGCGATCGAACCGGCCCGGTCGAAGCAGCGCCTGGTCGAGGACATCCGGGCGGTTGGTCGCGCCGACGACGATCACGTTCGTTGACGAGTCGAAACCGTCCATCTCGGTCAGAATCTGATTCAGGGTCTGCTCGCGCTCGTCGTTGCCACCGCTGAAGCCCGCTACTCCGGAGGTACGCGACCGGCCGATCGCGTCGAGCTCGTCGATGAAGACGATTGCCGGAGCGGCTTCCTTCGCCTGGGCGAACAGGTCACGCACCCGCGACGCTCCCACGCCGACGATCGCCTCGACGAACTCGGAGGCGGCAATCGAGAAGAACGGAACGTCCGCCTCACCCGCGACCGCCCGCGCGAGCAATGTCTTCCCCGTGCCGGGCGGGCCCGAGAGGAGCACGCCGTGCGGGATCCGGCCGCCGAGTTTGCGGTAGTTCTCCGGATGGCGCAGGAAGTCGACGACCTCCGACAGCTCGGCCTTCGCTTCGTCGATACCGGCCACGTCGGCAAACGTGACCCGATCGCCGGACGGTTGGTACCGGCGCGCGCGCGAGCGGCCGAACGACCCTAGGACGTTCTGAACGTTGCCCGCCCGCCGCATCAGCCAGAAGAGCAGGAAGATGAACAGAATCGTCGGCCCGAAACCGAGCAGCAGGTTTTGCCACCAGGGGAGCCCCGAGTCGAGCGGTTGAGCGTTCACGACCACGCCCTTCTTCTGAAGAAGCTCCGACAGGGCGTCGTTGTTGGCAAACGCAGGGATCTCCGTGCGGAACTTCGTCGTCGGCTTGTTTGCCGCGTACTGCTGCTTCGGCTTGAAGGTGCCTTGGATCGCCGTGCCCTTGGACGTGATCTCCTTGACGTGCCCCGCGCTCACCTGGTTCAGGAAGAACGGGCTGTACGGAACGCGGACGCGCGACGCCGGTTCCGTTGCTCGCGAGCCGATGTAGAAGTTGAAGATCAGCAGCGCGATCGCGAAGAGGATCCAGCCGCGGGTCGGACGGAAGCGAGGCAGCTCCGGCTTGGGCGGGGATGGCGACGACGATCCACGCTGCGCCGGCGACGGGCTCGCGTTCGCCTGCTGATCCTCGCTCGTTGCGCTCACAGCAGCGGGCTCACGATCGCCACGAATCAACACTATCGCTCGGCGTTTGCCGCACGCGTCTCAGGGCGCGCGAGCAGGAAGGCACCGGCGGTCACGGCGGCGAAAGCCAGCACCCGCAGGGCGCCGAACGCGCCTGACGGTACCGGCTCGGCGAGCACGATCGTTCCCGCCGCTATCGGCAGCGCGTTGGTCAACAGCGTCGCGAGGCCCGCGACGGTGAGTGCGCCGCCGGCTTGGTAGCCAAGCTGAAGCAAGATGGTTCCGAGCGTGTAGCCGAGGATGAGCAGAAGGACGAACCCAATCCTGGCACCGCCCTGCGTGGCAACCTTGGTCGCGATGTCGCCGATCGAGAAGAAAATGCCGCCCGCAACACCGGCGGCCACCGCGGCTCCCAGAACCGCTCGTCCAATGACCAGGACAAAGAGGGCGACCGCACCGCTCGTGCCCAGCCAGACGAGAATCGTCACCGTCGAGCCGCTCCGGCCCTCGCCGCTTCCGCCGACGAGCGACACGCCGAGAGCGAGCAAGCCCAGCCCGGAAACGATCACTCCGCCCAACTCGCGCCTGCTCAGCTGACGGCCGCTCACGCGGGCGGAGACGTATGCGAGCACGCCGATGCCGCCGGCGCCGATGCTCTGGACCAGCGCCAACGACGCGAGCGCCAAGGCTGCTGCATAGAGCAGGAACCCGGCCGTCTCCATCGCGAAGCCGAGCAGCCAGCTGCGGTCGCCGATGAGGAGTTGGAGCGACCTCACCGGACGGCGCATCGACAAGACGGGAAGGGCCGCTGCGGCCTCGTGCTCGCGCAGGTAGGCCAGGTTCGTGATCGTCGTCGACAGGAGCGCGAGTACGAGTGCAACCGCCGTGCTGATCGTCATGACTCGTCAGACTCTCGACGTGGTTCGGGTAGCGGGATTCACATTGCTACTGCTCGGGCCGGTCGTCATCGTTCTGGATCGGCTCGATGCCGTTGACGAGCTGACACTCTTCGTGCTCGCCGCGGCGGCGCTGATCCCAATCTCGTGGCTGATCGGCGAGGCGACCGACAATCTCGCCCGCTACACCGGTCCGGGGATCGGAGGCTTCCTGAATGCGACGTTCGGGAACGCGCCGGAGCTCATCATTGCGATTGTCGCCATCGCCGACGGCTTGACGGAGATCGTACGAGCGTCGTTGGTGGGCTCCATTGCCGGGAATCTCCTACTCGTCCTCGGTTTCACGCTTCTCTTCGGTAAGAAGGGAGAGATCGATCGGCTGTCTGCCTACGTATCACTTGGTCTCGTCGTCTTCGTCGGCCTCCTCGTCCTCGTGACCGCGACGCCGGGTTTCCACGGCAATCCTGACCGGCGGTCGCTCGCTGTGCTCTCGCTACCTGTCGCCGTCGTACTCCTGATCGTGCGCGTGGTCGTTACGCGCCGCGCGCTTCGCCGTCAGCGGTCGCTCTACTCTCCTCCGGAAGAGTCCGACGGCTGGACCTTGCCCACCGCGCTCGTCGTACTCGGCCTGGCAACGGTCGTGACCGCCCTCGTCACCGAAACGCTGGTCAGCACTCTCCGGTCGTTTGCAGACCGCGCCCATCTGTCGGAGTTCTTCGTCGCGGTCGTGATCGTGGCGATCGTCGGAAACGCGACCGAGCACGGCAGCGCGGTGCTCCTCGCGCGACGAGGGAGGGTCCAGCTCGCGGTCGAGATCTCGATGGCGTCGAGCGCTCAGATCGCGGGCCTCCTGATCCCCCTGGTCGTCTTGGTCTCCTGGGGCTTCGATCCTCTCGCCCTCAGCTTCCGGCCCATCGAGCTCATAGCCATCGGCGTAGCCGCTCTCTTGCCGGCCCTCGTTCTGAGGACCGGGAGAACGACTCGCCTCGGCGGAATCGTTCTCCTCTTCGCTTACTCGCTTCTCGTCGTTTCCTTCTATCTGTCCGGTGAACGACCGACGGCAGGTCCCTAGACCGTGGCGAGAGCCAGCCGTTCGTTGAAGCGGTCGATCCTGTCGCTGCTGACTGGGCCGTGCACACGGCCGGTGTAGGCCGGATGGCAGGCCGAGCAGACGTCAACCGAGAGCTTCGTGGCCGTCGAGCGGGTTGTGAAGGAGGCTCCGCAGGAGGTGCAGCGGACATCGATGAGATGCAGGTCTGGATGGTGAGTCATAGGTTCTCCTTGATCAGTGCGGAGCGGCATACCGTGCCGGCGTTCCGTCAGAGACATAAACGCTCAGCCGACCTCTTCTGTTCCGTCATCCGTATCCTCTGAGCATGAGGGTGGCCGCTCAGACCCTGGAACTTCTCGAATGGGTGACGGCGCGCACTCGAACGTACGACGACGTCCGTGAAGCTTGGCGGAGCAACTGCCCACGTACCGCCGTCTGGGACGACGCTGTCACCGATGGGCTGGTTCGGTTCGACCGGCAGGCCGATGCTGGTGGTGCCGTCGTTCTGACTCCAAGTGGCCGGGCAGCGCTAAACGCTTCGCAGCAAGTCTCCGCTTCCCGTTGACTGACTAGTCAATCTGTTTGCCATCCGCGCGTCTCGGCAACTGGACACGAGGAACGCATCGCCCCGCCGGACTCAATCCGGGCATCGATTGTGCGGAGGTACAGATCTATGCGATCAGCTCGCGCTTTCGCGCGCATCGCGCTCACCGCGGCCCTCGTTGCCGGTGTGATCGCCGCTGTTGGCGCCTCGCCGGCAGCATCGTCGGCCGACACAAACCCCAAGCACTTCTTCTGGGCGCCCCGCCAGTCGCCGACCGGCACCGTGGACTCGGTCGCCAACGACATCATCTACCACGGCGGCAACCTCGGCGACGGCGCGATCGGCGTCGAGACGACGCCTGCCGTCTATCTCATCTACTGGGGAACCGAGTGGGCCAACGGTTTCACGACTCCGGATGACAACGGCACCCTCTACTCGAGCAAGACGCTGCAGAACTACGTGAACTCGTTCATGGCCAACGTCGGGGGTAGCCCGTGGGCCGCCGTGCAAACTCAGTACTGCCGCAACGTTCCCGCGGGCGCGACGAGCTGCGCCGGAGTGCCGGGCGCAGACTACGTCACGAATCCGAAGAAGCAGCTGAAGGGCGTCTGGACCGATCCGACTCCGGTGCCCGACGACATCATCACGCTTGGGCTCGCCCAGAACCTCGTGGACGATCCGCTCGCCATGGAGGCCATGCGCGCGTCAGCGCACTTCCAGTACGACCCCCAGGCGACGTACATCATCATGACGCCGCCGCGGCCGATCGCAGCCGGACAGCCCGTCTACTGCGGGTACCACACGCAGACGACGAGCGTCAACGGTCTGGGCAACCCGTATCGGATCCAGTACGCGTTCATCCCGTTCCAGAACAAGGACTGGCCAGCCCTCGGAACAGGCGGTTGCGGCAAGCACTTCGTCAACGCGACGAGCAACTCGTTCGGCAACGGGATCTTCGACGGCTACAGCATCGTCGTCGGTCACGAATACTCCGAGGCGGTCACCGACCCGGACAACTTCTTCTCGAACCAGGACGGCTGGAACGACGCCACCGGCAGCGAGAACGCCGACAAGTGCGCCTGGATCGAGACACAGAACATCACGCTCGGCGGACACCAGTACGCAATCCAGCCGACGTGGAGCAACGAAGCGTTCGACGCCGGCAAGGACGGCTGCGCGGTCTCGCGCTAGCGGGAACTAGACGGGTGGCGAGGGCCGGAACAGATTCCGGCTCTCGCTGCGCTCAGAGGCTTCTGCTGCGGCGTGAGCTGACGCTTTCAGAACAGCATTCGACTCCCTGCAATCGAGACACCGGAGGGATCCCAGGACAGCGAGGGATTCCTCGAGACGCCGACCGCAGGCCAGGCAGCGCAGACCGACTCGCTTCGCTTCAGGGCCTGTCGCCGCGTCCCAGCTCGCCATCACTCGCCTGTCTAAGGCTTCGTGTTGATCGAGCGGGCCGTGTGGGCGAAAGGATGCTGATAGACCTCAGCCGCTTCGTCGCCGCTCACCGGGATGACGAGCTCCTCGTCGGTCAACCCGTCGTAGGCGACGACACGCAGCGTCTCGTCGCTCCGGTCCCAGACGAGTGCAACCGCGATGGAGCCGCTCTTGCGGATCGCCAGATCGACCACTTGCTCCATGCACGAAGCATCGTCCTTGCTGAGACAGACGCGCTATTCAAAGGGCGCAAAACGCCTAGACCCGTGACTGGGCCGGGGCGCCTCCTCGCCCGACACGAGTTCGAGCGGCAGGC
>Ga0307277_10000414_pt1 | contig 15732 bp, 16 predicted proteins | sample ER_DNA_116_FD_194473 | JGI IMG/M metagenome (GOLD analysis project Ga0307277, IMG submission 194473) | Bulk soil microbial communities from the East River watershed near Crested Butte, Colorado, United States - ER_DNA_116 | ecosystem: Environmental > Terrestrial > Soil > Floodplain | place...
CTGCTGCAGACATTCCAGCCCGCGGAAGGAAGCGCGAAGACCTTTTGTCGCACCTGCGGCTCGAACCTGTTCGGCGGTGGCTGGCCCGACTCGGAAACAACGAGCGTGCGAGCGAGTGCGCTGGACGACTCGTTCGACGCGCGCCCGAGCGCGCACCTCTTCGTCCGTTCCGTCGCCGCGTGGGAGACGCTGCCCGACGACGGGCTCGAGCGGTTCGAGACGACTTCCCGCTAGCTGAGCTCCTTGCGCGCCGCTTCCACCGCCTCTTCGGCAAAGACGATGGCGTCCGGATTGTCGGGATCGCGCTTGCGAACCTCGAGCGCCTGCTCGAAGAGCTTCAGTGCGTTGTCGTGCTCGCCGGCGTCGAAGTAAGCCCAGCCGAGATTGTTGAGGAGCGGCCCCGCCCAGTAGGCCGCACTGGCCTCTCGTTCGCCGAGATCGAGGCCACGTTGCGTCCACTCCTCCATCGCCGCGCGATCCTCTGAAACGGCGAGCGCGCACATGTGCGCAGCGTCTCCGGCGAGGTAGTACTCGCCCGAGGCACACGCCCGCTCCCAGGCCGCCTCGAAGAGCGGCAGCGCTGCATCGCTGTCACCGCTCGAGCGATGCATGCGTCCGCGCTCCAACCTGACACGGACGCTCACGGCGTGATCGGCGCCTGCGAGAAGCTCGGCGTCATCGAGAAGTCGGGCGCAGGCATCAAACTCGTCACGCAAGCCCTGCACCCGCGCGAGCTGGGTCAAGACTTCCGCACGCCCCGCGTCGGAGGTCTCCAACTCGCGTTGCGCCATGAGGCGACCCTCGGTTGCGTCGAGGTCATCGAAGTCCCACAGGGGCCGCAGGCGGTCAGCCATGCGGCCCACTGTAAGGCGTGCGACGTTCAGCGGGAGCAACGGGCGAGCTTCTCGAGCCGCTTGCCGTACCCGGGATCCGTAACGTCCTGGGCAGCCTTGACGCTGAGCTTCGGGCAGTCACTTCGGCCCGATTTCTCGAGACCGGACTTCTGTCCGCCGACGGCGCTCATGACGCCGAGCGTTGCGAGCGCGGCCACGATGATGATCGCTACGACCGCGGCAGTGATGACGAACGGGTTCTTCTGCATTTCTGGCTCCTTTCGAGCGGCAGGTGTCCACTCGAAGGTAGAAGCGGCCACGCGTTCGCACATCGATGAAATCCCGAGTCTGCGCCTGAATTACGGGATTTCCCCTAGGCGCGCGGGCGACTGGATGCGACGATTCGCACATGGCGCCCGCGGCACTTCTGCTCCCGATTCCGGTGGATCTCGCAGTAGGCGGGTCGTTCCTGGCGGCGGGCGCCGTGGCGTGGAGACGGCGGCCCGAGAACCGCACAGGCCTGCTCATGGTCCTGTCCGGGATCGCGTGGTTCTGCCGCGACTTTGCCCGGTGGGACGCGGCCGTCCCAAGACACTTGGGCGAGCTTTCGTTGAACGTTTTCCTGGCGGTGATCGCGCACCAGGTGGTCGTCTTCCCGTACGGCGTTGCGCGCACGCGGGTCGAGCGAGGCCTCGTCGGGGCTGTCTACGCTCTCGCCTTCGGGGGCTACGTGCTCAGCGAGGTCTTCCCCTCGACGAACGAGCCATTGGCGGCGTTGGCGATCCCGCTGATTCTCGCGACCATCTTCACCGTTGTGCAGCGCTGGCTCGCAGCCACTCCCCCGGAACGACGTGCACTCGAGCCGATTCTGTGGGCAGGCCCCTTAGCACTGGTCGTGGCCACGGCGTCGATCGCGCATGACTACCTCGACGTCGGGAGCTCGTCCGCGCTGGATTGGCTCAAGCTCGCGTACATCGCGATCCCGATTGCGTTCCTCGTCGGCGTCTTGCGTACTCGGCTTCGGCGCGCAGCGGTTGGAGACCTCGTCGTCGAGCTCGGAGATGTGGCGTCGGCTACAGGCGTGCGAGATGCGCTGGCCAAGACCCTTGGTGACCCTTCGCTCGAGTTGGCCTTCTGGCTGCCGGGCAAGAAGCGTTATGTGGATCTGAATGGAAGGCCGATGGACCTTCCGACGGACGACGATCGAGCAGTCACGGAACTCGAAGGGGTCGCTGCCCTTGTCTACGACCGCTCGTTGCTGGAGGACCCGGGGCTCGTTCGGTCCGCGGGGGCTGCTGCCCGCTTAGCTCTCGAGAACGGACGTTTGCAGGCTGAGCTCCGCTTACGCCTGGAGCGGCGGCGCGATGCCGGGGGCAGCCAGCTGCGCGCGGACTTTCTCACGGCGCCCACCGACCGCGACGCGCTTGCTGAGCTGACGACGCGCGAGCTCGAGGTCCTCTCTCTCCTTGCGGAAGGGCGAACGGATCGTGGGATCGGCCAAAGGCTCTACATCACGCCCAAGACGGTCGAAGCGCACGTGCGCAGCATCTTCCGCAAGCTCGATCTGCCGTCGGACGCAATGGAAAATCGCCGCGTCCATGCAGTTCTCACGTTTCTTCGGCAGTCTGCGGTCGCGGACTTGGACTCCAGCTCTCGTACCCACGGCTGAGTGACGGCCTGAAGCTGCCGCCACTGTTTAACGGCCGACTGACGAGTCAATCAAGTACCGGCAGGGGAGAGCAAGTCCTGCACCAGGTGGGAGCCAGGGCGGTTCTGCGGCCCGGCTGCCTCGCGCCCTGGGGGACGGCAAGCGAGGTAGTTCCTGGCTCCCGCCTTCGATGCCTACCAGCGGCGCTTGCCGTCGCCGGTTCCGTCGCCGCCGCCGCTGGCCACTTTCTTCCTGAGCAGGATGCGAGCGAGCTGGGTGAGAGCAACGACGGTGGCCGCGGCGCACAGGCCGAACCCCGTCCAATTCTTGTCGAGCCCGAATGCGACCGCGCCGGCACCCGCGCCGGCGACAAGCCCGGCCCAGAGCCACCTGCCCTCGACCGGCAGTGTCTTTATGAGTTCACCATTGCGTCGATCGCAGCGGCTACTTCGCCGGCGCGGAACGGAATCCCCCGCACCAGGTTGAAGCCGGTCGCATCGACGAGGAACTCAGCGCGCACCAGCTTCTGCAGCTGGCCGAGGTTGATCTCAGGGACGAGCACCTTGTCGTAGGCTCGCAGAATCTCACCAGTGTTGCGTGGGAACGGATTGAGGTAGCGCAGGTGAGCGTGCGCAACCTTCTTCCCGGTTGCGCGGACGCGGCGCACGGCCGCGGCAACCGAGCCGTACGTGCCACCCCAGCTGAGGACCAGAGTGTCGGCGCCGTCCGGATCGTCGACCTCGAGCTCCGGGATGTCCTGTGCGATGCCGGCGACCTTCTGCGCGCGCAGCCGAACCATCAGATCGTGGTTGTCGGGGTCGTAGCTGACGTTGCCGGTTACGTCCTGTTTCTCGAGGCCGCCGATGCGGTGCTCGAGACCGGGCGTGCCGGGTCTCGCCCACGGGCGCGCGAGCGTCTGTTCGTCGCGCCGGTACGGCTGGAAGTCCTCCCCATCGGCCTCGGCGAAATTCGGCTCGATCGGCGGAATCGCGTCGACGTCCGGCAGCAACCACGGCTCCGATCCGTTCGCGAGATACGCGTCCGAGAGCAGGAAGACCGGCGTGCGGTACTTGACGGCGATGCGCGCAGCCTCGAGCGCGGCGTCGAAGCAATCCGACGGCGTTGCCGCCGCGATCACAGGCACCGGCGACTCGGAGTTGCGACCGAACATCACGCCGAGCAGGTCGGCCTGCTCCGGTTTCGTCGGCATCCCGGTGGACGGCCCCGCGCGCTGGACGTCCACGATCACGAGCGGCAGTTCGAGCGTGATCCCGAGACCGATCGTCTCCTGCTTCAGCACGATGCCGGGGCCGCTCGAAGTGGAGACGCCGAGTGCGCCGCCGAAGCTCGCGCCGAGCGCCGCGCCCACGGCGGCGATCTCATCCTCCGCTTGAAACGTGCGCACGCCGAAGTTCTTGTGGCGCGCAAGCTCCTCGAGGATCGAGGAGGCCGGTGTGATCGGGTACGCGCCGAGGAAGAGGGGCAGACCTGACTTCACGGAAGCTGCAATGAGGCCGTACGTGAGCGCCTGGTTGCCGGTGATGTTGCGGTAGAGGCCCGGCTTCATCGTCGCCGGCTTGACCTCGTACTGCACCGCGAACGCCTCGGTCGTCTCGCCGAAGGCGTAGCCCGTCTGGAACGCCTTCACGTTCGCAGCGGCGATCTCCGGCCGCTTCGCGAACTTCGATTCGAGGAAGGCGATCGTCCCTTCGGTGGGCCGCCCGTAGAGCCAGGACATCAGCCCGAGCGCGAACATGTTCTTGGCTCGCTCAGCCTCCCGCTTCGTGATGCCCTCGATCTCCTTCAGCGCCTCGATCGTCATCGAGGTGAGCGGGACCGCATGGACCTCGTACGACTCGAGCGAGCCGTCCTCGAGCGGATTGCCGTCGTAACCCGCCTTGGTCAGGTTGCGGTCTGTGAACGCGTCTTTGTCGACAACGAGGATCCCACTCGGCGGCAGGTCGTTCAGGTTCGTTTTGAGTGCTGCCGGGTTCATGGCGACGAGCACGTTCGGCTGATCGCCGGGCGTGAGGATGTCGTGGTCGGCGAAGTGGAGCTGGAAGCCGGAAACGCCTGGCAGCGAGCCTGCGGGCGCGCGGATCTCGGCCGGAAAATCGGGGTAGGTGGCGAGGTCGTTCCCGATCAGCGCCGTCTCGGAGGTGAAGCGGCCCCCGGTGAGCTGCATCCCGTCCCCGGAGTCCCCGGCGAACCGGATGACGACGGAATCGAGCTGCTCGACGGGCTTCGAGGCCACGGGCTAGTTGTAGCGCACCCGGCGCAGTCGGACAGGTCTTGGGGTCTGACCCCAGGACATGCCCCGATCAGCGCTCCGCGTCCAGCTCCAGTCCAACGGCTGCAAAGTTGTAGAGCAGGAAGTACGCAAAGCTCAGCGCCAGCGTGAGCGCCAAAGTGATGGCGATCGCTTCCTGGTAGGCAAAGGGGTTGCGCGCGACCGTGTGGAGGATCCGCGGGAGGACGCTCGGGTGCTCGAGCGCGTCCCAGCTGTTCAGGCGCAGGACGCGGCCCAGGTAGATCCCGAGCGAACCCAGGCCGATCGCAAAGAAGGCGAAGATCCAGCCGGCAACCGCGCCCCGCCACTGACGAACGGCGGTCTGCATCAGGTACAGCGAAGCGAAGCCGAGCAGCACGCCCATCCACGCAAACGCTGCGATCGTGACCGCGTCGTACCAGTACGGCGACAGCGGGTCGTGCCGCAGATGGACGACGTCCGTCGCGATGTACGGCGCATTCGGAAAGAACAGCAGCCAGAGTCCGCCGAGAGCGAGGAGCAGCATGCCGCCACGCCGCCGGCGCCAGCGGTCGTAGACGAAGACCGCGAGTGCAAACGGAATCCACGCGAGGAAGAGATTCCAGATCAGGTAGCGGAAGTTGCCGTTGCCGGTGTGCACGTTGCGCACGACGACGAGCGCGACGCAGAAGAGCGAAGCGGCAAAGAGGCCCAGGACGGTCGCGAGTCGGCGGCGACTGAAGTGCATATCAGTCCGCTTCGGCGAGCAGTGCTTGCAGGTTGAGCGGCTCCGAGATCATCGACATAGTGCCGTCCTCGGCGCGCGGCCACTCCCCTTCGGGACGGTCGCGGTAGAGCTCGATGCCGTTGTCGTCCGGATCGCGGAGGTAGATCGCCTCGCTTACGCCATGGTCGGTCGCGCCGCTGAGCGGGATGTCGGCGTCGACGAGCTGCTTCAGCGCCTGCGCGAGGGCCTTGCGGTCCGGGTAACGGATCGCGACGTGGTAGAGACCCGTCGTGCCGGGCGGCGGCGGCGACCCGCCCTTCGACTCCCACGTGTTCAGTCCGATGTGGTGGTGGTACCCACCCGCCGAGATGAACGCGGCCTGGTCGCCGTAGCGCTGCATCACCTCGAAGCCGAGGACATCACGGTAGAACGCGAGGGCACGGTCGATGTCGCTCACCTTCAGGTGGATGTGACCGATGTCCACTCGCGGATCGATCGCCATACGGTTGAGGGTACAGCGGGCCGTCAGACAGGCGTCGGCATCTCACTGGCGAGCGAGCGCGCAAGCCGGTCGAGCATCGGAGCGAGCTGCGCATGGTCTTCGGGCGACCAGTCGCGGACGAGGTCCTCGAGCGTCCCGCGCTTGACCCTCACGATCACCTCGAAGACTCGGTGCCCGGCAGGCGTCAGGTCGTACGTGCCGTTTACCCGCGTGACAAGGCCACCCCGATCCAGGCCTGTCAGCGCCCCTTTGAGCCGTCCATCGTCGACCCCTGTCGCCGCCGCAATCGTCCCCGGTGACGCCGGTGCCTGCTCCGCCAGACGGCAAAGCGCCCAGAGCTCCGTCGGCGGCAGATCGACCTCTGCCCTGGCCGCGAGCTCCTCGTAGGCGCGCCAGCGCTCCTCGCGTTGCGCGATCACGCTCAAGACGCGCTCCAGCTCGCGTTCGGAGTCGCCGTCCCGTGGCGACGCAAAGGCCTCGCCGATCCCCTCAGCTTCGCTCGTGCGCCGCAACGGAATGTCCGGCAGGAGCAGTGCCAGGAGGAACGCGACCGAACTGATGACGGCAGCGACGAGAAAGACTGGTGAGAGCGCAGCGGTGAGCGCGTGAACATACGAGTCGCGCACGCCCGTGGGCAACGCGCGGATCTCCGCGGGGGAGGTCGTCGACGGAAGGTGCACGCCCGGCGATAACCGCTGCGCCAGTTCGGTGGCCAACCTGTTGGTGAAGATCGCGCCGAAGAGCGAGACACCGATCGAGCCGCCGATCGACCGGAACATCGTCGACCCGGACGTGGCAACGCCAAGGTATTTGTAGTCCACCGCGTTCTGCACCGCGAGCACGAGAACCTGCATCACCATCCCGAGCCCAAGTCCAAGGACGACCATGTCGAGCGCCGCCATCCAGAGGCTCGTTCCGATCCCGAGCTGCGACAGGAGAGCCATTCCGACCGTCACGACAGCAGTCCCGACGATCGGAAAGACCCGGTACTTCCCCCAGCGCGAGATCAACTGTCCGCTGATCACCGACGTCACGAGTAGGCCGAGCATCAACGGCGTCAGCTGCAGACCCGACTTGGTCGCGCTCATGCCTTTGACGATCTGCAGGTAGAGCGGCAGGTACGTCACTGCGCCGAACAGCGAGAGGCCGACGACGAAACCGACCGCGCTCGTGACCGCGAAGGTGCGATTTCGGAACAGCGACAACGGCAGGATCGGCTCCGGAACGCGCGCCTCGACGAACACGAACCCCGCAATCGCGACAACGGCGATCACGATCAGCGTGATGATCTGCGCCGAGCCCCAGGCCCACGTGCTCCCACCCAGGCTCGTGAAGAGGACGATCGCCGAGAGCCCACCCGCCAGTAGCCCCGCGCCGAGGTAGTCGACCTTGTGTTGCTTCACCACCGGCCGCACGCGGAAGACCGCGCCGATGACGACAAACGCAACCGCTCCGATCGGCAGGTTGACGTAGAAGATCCAGCGCCACGAGAGGTTGTCGACGAAGAACCCGCCGAGCAGCGGCCCGATGATCGTCGACACGCCGAAGACGCCGCCGAAGATCCCCTGGTAGCGGCCGCGGTCGCGGGGAGGAATCACGTCGCCGACCACCGCGATCGCGGTGACGATGAGGCCGCCGGCGCCGAGGCCCTGCAGCGCACGGAAGCCGATCAGCTCCGCCATGTTCTGGCTCAATCCGCACAGCGCAGAGCCGACGAGGAAGATGACGATCGCGGTCTGCATGACGATCTTCCGTCCGTAGAGATCGCCGAACTTTCCGTAGAGCGGTCCCGACACGGTCGACGCGAGCAGGTACGCGGTCACCACCCACGAGAGGTGCTGAAGCCCGCCGAGCTCGCCGACGATCGTCGGCAGGGCCGTCGACACGATCGTCTGGTCGAGCGACGCGAGCAGAAAAACGAGGATCAGCGCGCCGAAGATCACCCGCACACCCTGTTGCTGCGTTTGGGGTGCAGGCGCCGGCGAGCTCACTCTCGAAGGATAGGCAGCGGTCTCATGGCAATGCCGGCAAGTGCCCAGAGGCAGTACGCCATCCACGGATCGCCGATCACATCGGTCTGAACGGCGAGCACGAGCGTCGCCCCGAACGCGGCCGCAATGCCTGCGGCGGCCCACCAACGCGTACGCCAGGCCGTGGTCACGAGCGCGGTGAAGATCGCGAGCCCCCAGGCGATCCAGAGCAACGCGCCGAACAACCCGGTCTCGGCGCCGATCTCCGTGTAGTTCGACTCCCCCGCCTTGATCGTCGTGCCCGTGCGTGAGGCCGTCTGGCCCGCGTTACCGAGACCGAAACCCTGCGGGTGGTGGACGACAGTGCGCACACCCTCGCGCAGGCTGATCCAGTGGCTGTGGATCGAAGGCTCGTCGATGCTGCCGGCACTCCCGCTCGCCCCTGGCTGGTTCCTGGCGTTGTTGCGTTGCCGAACGAGGTCCTGTTGCGTCCACTTACCTTGCGGCGCGACATCTGGGAAGGCGTGCACCCACGCAACGCTGACGGCGAGCGTCGCGATCGCCGCGGCGACCAGCCACCAGCGCCTCCTGACGAACGCGAGCACAACAAGTCCGGCGGCGAGCGCAAGGAGTGACGAACGCGAGAAGGTGAAGAGCAGCCCCGCGAAGATCGCCGCACTCAACGGGATCAAGATGCGCACGCGACGCAGGAAAGCCGCGGCGAGGAGTAACGCGACGACGAACGTGTACGCGCTTGCGAGCGGACCGAGGAAGGTCGACACGAGCCGGCGGTAAAACCCCTCCGCGTCACCGCCGTTGTTGAACACGAAGTTCTCCGGCAGGCCGCCCGTGCCGTGGTAGTCGTAACCGAGGTGCTTGTGGAAGTAGTCGACCACGGCGGAGTCGCGCCACCACGAGATCGGAACGAAGAAGTCATCGAGAAGCCCGAGCACGGCGACCGCGGCTGCCGTGCCGACGACGGTCCAGACAAGCCGGACGAGGTCCTCGCCGCGGAGGATCACCGAGCGGCCAAGGAAATACGCGCCGACCGGAACGAGATCGTGCTTGAGCGCGAGACCGATTGCACCGTGATCGGCCGAGCCGTCGAGCCAGCTCTGAGGCAACACTGCGTAGACGCACACCAGTGCTGCGAACGCGACCGCGAGCACGTCGGCGGGGTGAGGCCGGAACGCAAGACGTCCGGCACGCAGAGCTTCGAGCGCCACCCGGGCGAGCGCGACTCCGAGCAGGATCTCCTTCCACGCCTGGATGGCGGTCAGAGCTCCCCCGCGAACGCCCGCGCCGTAAAGCGCCGCCATGACGGCGTTGTGCGCGGCCAGCCCCACGATCCACGCGTAGAGCGCGACGACCGGCCGTCGCCAGACGAGCAGCGCGCCGGGCACCAGCAAGAGCCCATAGGCGGCCAACGCGAGCCCGGAAGCCATCAAGCGAGACTAAAGCGAGGCGGGGACGCAACGGCGTCCCCGCCCGCGATCAGCAGGTCTATTCGCCCCACGGATGCATGGGTACCTCCCTTCCCCCTTCTTCCCGCAGAATGGGGATCATGTTGTCATGAGGAAGCGCCGATTGACAGTACTCAGGCCAACATGGAATTTGACTTATGTATGAAAACTGCTGATGATCCCGTCGGTGCCTTCGGACAGTCCTAGAGAAGGCGTGGGCGCACGCCTCAAGCGTCTGCGCCTTGAACGCGGGTTCTCGCAGCGCGACCTCTCATCCCCGGGCGTGTCGTACGCCTACATCTCGCGCATCGAGGCTGGGGCGCGCACCCCGTCCGTCAAGGCATTGCGCAAGCTCTCCCAGAAGCTGGGCGTCTCGGTCGAGTACCTCGAGACAGGACGAGACATCCGCGAAGTCGACGATCGCGAGCTCCGACTCACCGACGCCGAGCTCGAGCTTCGGCTCGAAGGTGACACGCGGGAGGCGGAGCAGAAGCTCGAAAAGCTCCTCGACGAATCCCGCGCGGCGGGTGATCGAACGTCAGCTACGCGTGCAGCAATCGGCCTCGGCTTCGCCGCGGCGTATCGCGGCAACCATCTCGACGCAGTCGAGCGCCTCGAAACCGCGCTGGCCGAAGAGCCTCCATCCGCACAAATGCGGCCGGACGTCTATTCCACGCTGGGCCAGTCATACGCAGCGCTCGGCGCGGCGGACCGGGCTGCTCGACTTTTCGAACGCTGTCTCGAAGAAGTGAGGGAAACCGCGCCGGCAGACCTCACAATTCGCGTCAGGTACGCAACCCTCCTCAGTTACGCATTGAGCGATGACGGCGAGTACGACCGGGCACGAAGCGTCGTGATGGACGCTCTGAGCGAGGCGGGCTCGCTCGGCGACCCGCACAGCCGAATTCGCCTGCTCTGGGCGGTCAGCCGCGTTGCAGCGATCGAGGGGCGATCTGCTGAAGCGCTGCAACACATCCGCAAGGCGATGGCCCTGCTGGAGGCGACGGAGGACACGCTGCAACTGGCCCGCGGTTATCTCCTGGCTGCAGGTATCGAGTCCAGCGAGAAACGCGCCGACGAGACCCGCGAGCTTCTCAGCGCGGCGGAACGCCTGCTGGCACCCCACGCGGAGTCACGGGACATCGGCATGTTGCGCATCGGCCAGTCGCGACTCGCTTCGCTCGAAGGCGACGGTGACCGGGCTGTCGACACGGCTCGCGACGCGCTAGCGATCTTCGGCGATTCACATGGCGACGAGCAGGGAGCGGCCTGCTGGGCACTCGCCACCGGGTTGGTGCTGCAGGGCGACGTGACGACGGCCGACACGACCTATCGTCGCGCGATCGACCTCTTGACCGTTCACGGCAGGCGTCACAGCGCCGGCCAGGTGTCCGTTGAATGGGCGTCGCACCTGCAGGAGCAGGGGCGTGGGGACGAGGCGGAGCCGATCCTCCGCCGCGCGTACGATCTCGGCGTGGATGCCGAGACCGCTCACCGCCTGAGTTGACCCTCGAGCGGGTCGTTCGCCCCGCAGGCCCGTACACGCTCGCTCTTTGCACGAGGCACGCGAGCGATGCGACGCGGCGTCTTCGCGACGGGACGCTGACGATGACGCTCCGCGTCGGCGAACGCGTGGAAGTCGCGACAGCGAGGCAGACGCTGGACGGAAACCTCGTACTGAGAACTGAGAGCGAGGAAGGCCTGGAGCGGTTGCGGTTCGTCCTCGCCGTCGACGCCGACCACACGGAGTTTCTGCGCCGCTTCGCTCGCGATCCGCTGATCGGCGAGACGGCTTCGCGTTTCCAGGGGATGCGGCAACTACGAATGCCGACGGTGGCGCAGGCGCTGCTGCGTGCTTTCTGCGGACAGCTGATCGACTCGCGCCGCGCGCGCCAACTCGAGTGCATCATCGTGCGCGCGGTCGAGCCCCGCGTGGACGGAACCGATCTCCATGCCCCGCCGACGTGCACGTCGCTCGCGCGGCACGCACCTGTACGGCTGCGGCAACTCGGGCTGCACGCAAGCCGTGCGGCGGCGCTCGTCCGAATCTGCCGCTCCACCGATCTCGAGCGGCTGCACACGCTGTCCGCGGCAAAGGCGGCTGCCTTCATCGAGCGGCAGAGGGGGCTCGGACCGTGGTCGGCCGGAGTGGTGTGCCTGGAAGGGCTCGGGCACCATGAGCGCGGACTGGTCGGCGACCTTGGGTTGGTGAAGCTGATGTCGCGGCTACGCGGGCGCTGGGTGGAGGCGCACGAGACCGCCGAGCTGCTCGCGCCGTACGGCGAATGGGGCGGCCTGGCCGGTCTGTATCTCATGACGGGCTTCGCGAACGGGTTGATTCCGCTGCCCGACGAACGGCCCGTCCGTTTCCCGCGGCCGGCGTACGCGTGATCGAGCTCGTCCTCGGCGACATCACGGAGCAGGAGGTCGACGCGATCGTCAACGCGGCGAATCCCAGCTTGCTCGGCGGCGGCGGAGTGGACGGCGCCATCCACCGCGCGGGTGGACCCGCGATCCTCGAGGAGTGCCGCCTGGTGGGCGGCTGCGATCCCGGTGACGTGAAGCCAACCTCGGGCGGGAGGCTGCCGGCAAGGCATGTGCTCCACGCCGTCGGCCCGATCTGGCGCGGCGGCGCAGAAGGCGAGGCCGAGCTGCTCGCGTCCTGCCATCGCCGCGCGATCGAGCTCGCGGACGAGCTCGGCTGCCGATCGGTCGCGTTCCCCGCGATCTCCACCGGTGCGTACGGCTACCCGGTTGGGCTCGCGGCTCCGATCGCGATCGCAGCAACGAGAGCGGCCCTCGCCGCCCACCCGTCCGTCGAGCTCGCGCGGTTCGTCTTCCGCGACGAGGAGACACTCCGCTCGTACCGAACGGCCCTGACTTCCTAGACTGCAACATGGCTGCAAACCGGAAGATCGCGATTCTCGGCGCAGGGCGGATCGGTGAGTCCCTGCTGGCAGGGCTGCTCAGCTCGGGCTGGCGGAAGCCGGGAGACATCGTCGTCACCGGCCGGCGTCAGGAGCGGCTGAAGGAGCTCGCCGACCGCCACGGCGTCAAGGCAACCCTCTCCAACCCCGAAGCGGTCGCCGATGCCGGGCTCATCGTCATCGCAGTGAAGCCGCAGGACTTCGACGTCCTGCTCGGCGAGATCGGTGGGCTGTTAGGGCCCGAGCAGACCGTCCTCTCGGTCGCCGCCGCCATTCCGACCGCCCAGATCGAGGCGCGCCTGGCTCCGGGCGTCCCGGTCGTACGCGCCATGCCGAACGCGCCGGCGCTCGTGCACGAGGGCATCGCCGGCATCTGTGCAGGGGCGCACGCCGACGACGAGCAACTCGACCTCGCCGAGGACGTGCTCTCACATCTGGGCCGGGTCGTGCGCGTGCCCGAGCGCTACATGGACGCCGTCACGGCTGTGTCCGGCTCAGGCCCCGCGTACTTCGCACTGCTCGCGGAATCGATGATCGACGCAGGCATTCTGCTCGGGCTCGGACGTGAAACGTCAACGCAGCTCGTCGTCCAGACGATGCTCGGCACCGCGAAGCTCCTGCGGGACGAGGAGATGCATCCGGTCGAGCTCCGCGAAGCGGTGACGTCACCCGGCGGGACCACGATTCACGCAATTCGCGAGCTCGAACAAGCCGGCGTGCGCGCCGCGTTCCTCAACGCTATTCAAGCGGCGATGGAGCGCTCGAAAGAGCTCGCGGCGGGCGACTCCTGAGCAGCGACGTCGAGCTCGTCATCGTCGAGGACGCGAACGAGGTCGCGTCCGTGGTGGCCGACTGGCTCACAGGCGCGGCGAGCAAAGGCGGACACATCGCGCTCACGGGTGGCACGACACCCGAGCTGGCGTACAAGGAAGCTGCGCAGCGCGAGCCTGACTGGAGCAAGACAGAGCTCTGGTGGAGCGACGAGCGCTGCGTTCCCCCCGACGACGACCTTTCGAACTATGCGCTTGCAAAACGGACGTTGCTCAACCGGCTCGACCGCGACCCCAGCGCAGTGCACCGCATCAAGGGTGAGCTCGGAAAGGAGAAAGCCGCCGCCGATTACGAGCTAGAGCTCGGCGACACTGTGTTCGACCTCGAGCTGCTCGGCATCGGCAAGGACGGGCACGTCGCGTCGCTGTTCCCGAACGCACCGACCCTGCAACAGAGCGAACGGGTGCTTCCGGCGGAGCCCGGGCTGGAACCCTACGTCGACCGGGTCACGCTGAGCATCCCCACCCTCAACAGCGCGCGCGAGATCGTCTTTGCACTCTCTGGTGCCGAGAAGGCGGAGGCCGCACGCCGGGCTTTTGGCGCGACGCCCAGCCCCGACACGCCGGCGAGCCTCGTCCGCGCGCACGACGGTAGAACCATTGCAATCCTCGATCGTGCTGCTGCAGCCAGGCTCGGGGCTTGACAGGCCCGCCGCTATATGTAGAAGTGCCCCCGGAGGTAGACCAAGGGGGCAGTTTGCTTTGCAAGAGACGCTGGTACTCGACAAGCCTGAGCAGCTAAAGGCGCTTGGCCACCCTCTGCGTGTCCGGGTACTCGAGATGCTCGGCGCAGAAGGCGACCGGCGACTCACGAACCGTGAGCTCGCCCAGCGACTCGGAGTCGATCCCGGCCATCTGCACTTCCACGTGCGCATGCTGGTGAAGGCGGGACTGATCGAGCTCGCCGACGAGAACGGGCGTGGACGCGAAAAACCCTATCGCGCCGTGGCGAAAATCTTCCGCGTTGCGCCGGAGCTGCTTGCAGCAGGCGGCGCCCGCGACATCCAGGCGGCGATGATCGACCAGGTGCAGCGTGCGCACGCGCTCTATTCGGCCGATGGCACCTTTCGCAGCGCGCAGGCCGAGATCAAGCTGACGATCGAGCGGGCGCTCGAGCTGATGGCGGCGTTCCTGGCCGCTGGGCGCGACCTCGAGGACGACGACGCCGACAAGATCGTCCTGACGATGTTCGCGCACCCGCCTGCGCACTAGGACCGGGGCAGCAACGGCGAGCTGAGCTCGGCGGCCATGTCGCGACGCGCTGCGAACGCCTGCAGCACGACCACGGTGTCCGCTGCGGGAAGGTCCTCGAGGTAGTCCTCGCGCGTTTCGAAGGTTTCGAGCACGGCCTCGATCGCGTCGCTGTACCCAAGCGTGTCCTCGGCCGCAATGTACGCGAGCGCATCTGCGACGGACGCCGGAAAATCGTCGCGCGTTCGCAGCCCGTCGGCGAGGACACGCGCTTCCTGGTCACGGCCGAGCACGAGCAGAGCAAGGGTGGCGGCGTACCGGCCGATTGGAGACTCCGCGTCGCCGGCGCCCTGCTCCAGCGTCCAGCGTGCGTCTGACTCCGCGCCGTCCCAGTCGCCGCTGAGGATCCGAGCCTTGAGGATCGCGATCGGCCTCCCCCAGCTTCCGGGCGGCGCGAGCTCATAGCTCTCCCGGTAACGCTCGACGGCTCTTGCGAACCATTCCCGCCCTTCCTCCGTATCGCCGGCCATGAGCCGTGCCAGACCCACGCCTGCTGCGGCGTTGCCCATCCGCGTCAACTGGCGCTGGCGGGAGTCCTGATCCTCGGCCTCCGGCAGTCGCGCCTCGCCGTCCCGGTACCGTGCATCTTCACGCCGTGCGTGCGCCGCCCAGTCCACCACAGCAAGAGCTTATGAAAACGTCTTTCTACGACCTCCCGTTGCTGACTGCGCCTGGTCAGGTGTTCACTCCGCGCCCGTCGACGGAAAGGCTCGTCGACGAGGCCCTGCAGCGAATCGACGGAGTGCCGATGCGGATCGCGGACGTCGGTACCGGCAGCGGCGCCGTCGCGATCGCGCTCGCGGTCAACCGCCCGAACGTAGAGGTGTGGGCGACCGATACGAGCGTGGCCGCCGTCGAGCTCGCCCGTGAGAACGCCAAGCTCCATGGTGTCGAGGACCGCGTTCACGTGCTCCAGGGAGATCTGCTCGAGCCGCTGACAGCGCCCGTCGATCTCGTCGTCGCGAATCTGCCGTACCTCCCCGAGCAGACCCCGGACCCGCGCTACGAGAACGAGCCGCCCGACGCGGTCTACGCTCCCGGCGACGGGCTCGACCCGTACCGCCGACTGCTGAACGCCTGCCGCGACGGCAAGCTCGAGACCGGCGGCACGCTCCTGATCCAGTTCCACCGTGATGCCCTCGCCGCGAACTGTTGGGAGCTCGAGGACCTGCGCGAGCAACTCGAATCCTCAGCGTAGACTCGGCTGATGGAGCGTCGGGAGGTCGTGTTCGTCGACGGCGTGCGCACGGCCTTCGGCCGAGCCGGACCGCAGGGCATCTTCTGGAAGACGCGTGCTGACGATATGGCCGTCAAGGTTGTGCGCGAGCTGCTG
>Ga0307277_10000415_pt1 | contig 15722 bp, 11 predicted proteins | sample ER_DNA_116_FD_194473 | JGI IMG/M metagenome (GOLD analysis project Ga0307277, IMG submission 194473) | Bulk soil microbial communities from the East River watershed near Crested Butte, Colorado, United States - ER_DNA_116 | ecosystem: Environmental > Terrestrial > Soil > Floodplain | place...
GCGGAAGGGGTCTGGAACGAGATTTCGGGTCGGCTCCGGGAGGCACTCAACGAGAACACGTTCTCGACCTGGTTCGCCCACGTTGATGCGGCCAGGATCACTGACGACGAGTTCGTCCTCACCGTTCCCAACAACTTTACGCGCGAGTGGATCGAGGGTCACTTCCTCGGCCTGATCGGCGCTGCGCTGGCCGAGATCGCCGGCGAGCGCTCGGTCCGGCTCGAGCTCGCCAAGCAATCCGAAGGCGCACCGAGAGCGGAGCCGCAGCAGGCCGAGCAACCACACACAGGCCGTGACATCAACTCCAAGTACACCTTCGACTCCTTCGTGATCGGCTCGTCGAACCGCTTTGCCCACGCGGCCGCGCTCGCGGTCGCGGAAGCGCCGGCCCAGGCGTACAACCCACTCTTCATCTACGGCGGCACGGGGCTCGGCAAGACTCATCTCCTGCAGGCGATCGCCCAGTACGTCGGAGAACACCCCGGCAGCCTCTCGGTTCGCTACGTGACCAGCGAGACGTTCATGAACGACTTCATCAACTCGCTCCGCGACAAGCGAATCGAGGGCTTCAAGCAGCGCTATCGCACCTACCACCTGCTCCTCGTCGACGACGTTCAGTTCTTCGAAAACAAAGAGCGGATCCAGGAGGAGTTCTTCCACACCTTCAACTCGCTCTACGAGAGCGGTAGCCAGATCGTGATGTCCTCCGACCGGCCGCCGCGCGACATCGCGACCCTCGAGGAGCGCTTGCGCTCCCGTTTCGAGTGGGGGCTGATCACGGACATCCAGCCGCCAGACCTGGAGACGCGGATCGCGATCCTGCGCAAGCGCGTCAAGACCGACAACATCAATGCCGACCCGCAGGTGCTGACCTTCATCGCCAGCCGCGTCTCGACCAACATCCGCGAACTCGAAGGCGCGCTGACCCGGGTCGTCGCCTTCTGCTCGCTCACCGGTCGGCCGATGACCGAAGACCTAGCGCAGGACGTCTTGAAGGACGTCTTCCCCCAGGGCGACCTGCCGCAAGTCACGATCGAGCGGATCCAAGAGATCATCTCGGACCGGTTCGGACTCTCACTCGACGAGCTCTGCGGCGACAGGCGCTCGCAGAACATCGTCTACCCGCGCCAGGTCGCGATGTACCTCTCGCGGGAGCTGACCGACTCGTCGCTGCCGAAGATCGGCAAGCAGTTCGGCGGGCGCGACCACACCACCGTCATCCACGCCACCTCCAAGATCGCGCGCATGATTCGTGAGGACCGCTCTGTGTACAACCTCGTGCAAGAGTTGACCGCACGCATCAAACAAGTCCGTTGAAGTGTGGAAGGGTGCCGACCGGGTTTTTCAGGCTGTTCAAGACCGCTCGTTTTCCCCAACGGTCGTCCCCGACAGAAACCCCGCAGCCATGCCGCCTGACACCATCGTCCCCGACATCCACACTCCCTATGGCTTCTATGAGAGGAATTATTTAAATGCTTGATGCAGAAACCGTGGTTAGCTCTGGGACGATGAAGGTCGCCTGTTCGCGAGAAGAGCTCACCCAGAAGCTCGCGGTTGTCTCCCGCGGCGTCTCGACGCGAACGGCAGTGCAGATCCTCGGGGGGATCCTGCTGAACGCGGAAGGCGGGCGCTTGACGCTGGCCGCCACCGATATGGAGCTCTCGCTGCGAGCCTCGCTCGAAGCCCAGGTCGAAGGCGAGGGCGCGGTCGTCGTGCCGGGGCGCCTCCTGGTCGAGCTCGCGCGGTTGCTGCCCGATTCCGAGGTCTCGATAGAGCAGCGTGCGGACGAGGGCGTGATCCATGTCAGCAGCGGCTCCTTCGAGTCGCGGCTCAACACGTACACGGCTGAAGACTTTCCGAGGCTGCCTGACGCGGAGGGTCTCGAGCGCCACGCTGTCGATCGCGACGCGCTGCTCGAGACGATTGCCCGCGTCGGCCGCTCCGCGTCGCGTGACGAATCGCGGCCGGTCCTGACCGGCATCCTCGTTCGCTTCGAGCCCGGGAAGCTCGTCATGGCGGCGACCGATTCGTATCGGCTCTCTGTCAAGGAGACGGCGCTCGAGGGGACGATCCCTGAGCTGGAGGCGATCGTGCCGGCCAGAGCGCTGGTCGAGCTTGCGCGTATCGGCCAGGGCGCCGAGCGGATCGAGCTCGGCGTGCACGAGAACCAGGTCGTCTTCGGAGTCGACGGCATCTGGCTGACCACGCGGCGGATCGACGGGCAGTTCCCGAACTACCGGCAGCTGATCCCGGAGAGCTTCGAGCACGAGGTGCCGTTGCCGCGGGACGAGGTTCTCGACGTTGTCCGGCGGATCGCGGTGATGGCCCAGCGCAACTCGCCGCTCCGGCTCCGCTTCGCCGAGAGCGCACTGACCGTCTCGGCGCGGACGCAGGACGTGGGCGAGGCAGAGGAATCGCTGCCGGTCTCCTTTGCCGGCGAGCCGCTCGAGATCGGCTTCAACGCCGAGTTCCTCCGCGACGGGATCGAGTCGGTGACCGGCGAGACGGTGCGCTTCCGCCTGATCAGCCCACTGCGGCCTTGCGTTCTGCAGGCGGAAGGCAGCGACGACTTCCTGTACCTGATCATGCCTATCCGGCTTGCGGGCTGACGTGTCACTCAGCGGTGCCAGCATCACCGCAGCTGTCGGTATAGACGGGCGCACGGGCGCAGCCCGTACACCCTCTAAACGGGCGTCGTCAAGCGACGTCCTCGTGGCCGGCTGATCGTCGAGAACGTCTCGCTCAGAGACTTCCGCTCGTACGCTCGCCTCGAACTCGAGCTGGAGCCCGGGCTCGTGCTCGTGGTCGGTGCGAACGGCGCCGGCAAGACGAACCTGCTCGAGTCGCTGCACGTCGGGACGCAGGGGTTCTCGCCGAGGACTCGCAGTGACGCGAGCCTGATCCGGTTCGGCCATGAGGGTGCCCGCATCGCGCTCACCGGTACCCGTGCAGGTTCGCCGCTCGAGTTGAACGTGATCCTCCACGCCGGCTCCGCCAAGCGAGCGACCCTGAACGGGGCGCGGCTCCAGGCGGCCGAGCAGCTTCGCGGTGAGGTGGCGACGCTCGTCTTCACACCGGACAGGCTGGTCGTCGTCAAGGGCGGGCCCGCGGCGAGACGGGCGTACTTCGACCGTGCCCTCGGCCGCGGCACGCCGACGCAGGCCGCGGTTCCGGCCGAATACGGCGCCGCGCTCGCGCAGAGGAACGCGTCGCTGCGCGGGATCTCGCTTGGCTACAGCACCCGCGAGGCCCTGCGCCCGTGGACGGAGCGCGTCGCAGACCTGGGTGCGCGGCTCGTCCAAGCGCGACGCGAGGTGATCGCTGCGCTCGAGCCGCTGTTCGCGACGCACGCCGGCGAGCTCGGTCTCCCTAACGCCGCGCTCCGGTACGAGGCGGAGACGCCGTCGGCCGAGGCGTTGGAAGCCCGGCTCGACCGCGATGTGGAACGTGGCGCCACCGGCGCGGGGCCGCACCTCGACGAGGTCGAGATCCTCGCCGGCGAGCGCGACCTGCGGGCGTTCGGTTCGCAGGGCGAGCAGCGGCTCGCGGTGCTGGCACTGCTGCTGGCCGAGGCTGAGCTCATCCGGGAAAGGCGCGGCTTTCCACCGCTGCTCCTGCTGGACGACGTGCTCTCGGAGCTCGACCCGGAGCGTCGCGGGGTTCTCGCGGAGCGGTTGCGGACCTACGGCCAAGCGCTAATCACGACCACGAGCACAACCGCCCTGCCGGCCGAGCCGGACCAGCTGGTCGAGGTCGAGGCTGGCGAAGCTGGGACGGTGCTCCGGTGAAACATCTGGGTGACGAGGTCAAGCGGGAGCTTGGTCGCTTCGGGCCCGAGGGCGGGATCGCCGAGCTGGTCGAGGCCTGGCCCGCGGCGGTCGGCGAGACGATCGCGCGCAGTGCGTGGCCGGCGCGCGTTGCCCGGGACGGGACGCTTCACATCAATACGGCGGACTCGATCTGGGCGTTCGAGTTGACGAATCGGGCGGCGGAGATCGCAAAGCGGCTCGGCGTCGAGCGTGTTCGCTTCGCTCCCGGACGCCTCCCCGACCCGGCCGAGGCAGAGTGGGAAGACTCCCGAGCGACCCCGCTGAAACCGTCCGAAAGCCTCCGCGAAGAGGGTGCCCGGCTGGCCGCCGGAATCGAGGACGAGAATCTGCGCAAAATCGTTGCAAGAGCGGCCGCGGCGAGCCTCGCGAAGGGAATTTCCGACCGCTCCGTCTGCTAAACTTGTCGTACGCTCAACCTGGCCCGTTTGCAGGGCTTTTTTATTGACTAAAGCTTCCTATACTGCCAAAGACATCACCGTGCTCGAGGGTCTCGAGCCGGTCCGCCTGCGCCCGGGTATGTACATCGGCTCGACGGGCTCGCGAGGCCTCCATCACCTGATCTTCGAGGTCGTCGACAACTCAGTCGACGAGGCGCTTGCGGGGCGCGCGGACCTCGTCGAGGTGACCCTCCACCCGGATAACTCGGTCACGGTCACCGACAACGGCTCCGGGATCCCCACCGACCTGATGGCCGACCAGGGTCTACCCGCAGTGACCGTTGTGCTGACGAAGCTCCACGCCGGCGGCAAGTTCGGCGGCGACGGTTACAAGGTGTCCGGCGGATTGCACGGCGTCGGCGTCTCGGTCGTCAACGCGCTCTCGGAGTGGCTAAAGGTCGAGGTTCGGCGCGACGGCAAGGTCTACGAGCAGGAGTTCGCCCGCGGCGAGCCGACCACCGACCTGAAGAAGGTCGGCCCAACCAAGGAGACGGGGACGACGATCACGTTTCTCCCCGATCTCGAGATCTTCGACGAGCTCGAGTGGTCGTCCGAGATCCTCGTCCAGCGTCTGCGCGAGACCGCGTTTCTCACGAAGGGCCTGCGGATCGTGCTCATCGACGAGCGCGAAGGCGAGGAGCGGCACGAGTTCTATGCAGAAGGCGGGATCAGGGACTTCGTCGCCTACGTCAACGACCAGAAGGATCCTGTCCATAAGCACATCGTCTACTTTGAGGGAAGCTCGAACGGCGACTCGGCCGAGCAGGGCCAGGTCGAGGTGGCGATGCAGTGGAACACCTCCTACGTCGAGTCCGTCTTCTCGTTCGCAAACAACATCAACACCCACGAAGGTGGCTCGCACCTCTCAGGCTTCAAGTCGGCGCTGACCCGGACGCTGAACGACTACGCGCGGAAGAACGGCATTCTGAAGGAGAAGGACGAGAACCTGGAGGGCGAGGACGTCCGCGAGGGCCTCGCCGCCGTTCTCTCAGTAAAGCTCACCGTTCCGCAGTTCGAGGGCCAGACGAAGACGAAGCTCGGCAACCCGTGGGTCCGGGGTCTCGTCGAGCAGACGGTCAACGTCAAGCTCGCCGAGTTCCTCGAGGAGAACGCGGCCGAGGCGAAGCAGATCATCAACAAGGCGCTCGCGGCTCGGAACGCGCGCCAGGCCGCGCGCAAGGCGCGCGAGCTGACCCGCCGCAAGAGCGCGCTCGACAGCATGTCGCTGCCGGGCAAGCTCGCAGACTGCTCGATCAACGACCCGTCGTCCGCAGAGCTCTACCTGGTCGAGGGCAACTCGGCGGGCGGTTCCGCCATCGATGCGCGCGACCGCACTTTCCAGGCGATTCTGCCTCTGCGCGGCAAGGTGATCAACTCCGAAAAGAACCGAATCAACAAGGTGCTCTCGAACGCGGAGATCCAGTCGATCATCACGGCGATCGGCACGAACATCGGCGACGAGTTCGACCTTGAGAAGCTCCGCTACCACCGGATCATCGTCATGACCGACGCCGACGTGGACGGATCCCACATCCGCACCCTGATCCTCACCTTCCTCTACCGCCAGATGCAGGAGCTCGTCGAGGGCGGCTACATCTACATCGCCGTGCCACCGCTCTACCGCGTCAAGATCGGCGGCCGGGAGCAGTACGTCGAGAAGGAGTCGCAGTTCGAGGATCTGCTCGTGCGCGAGCGGGTCAAGGACATCGACGTTCAGGACCGGAGCGGCGAGACGCACAAGCTGACCGAGGCTCGCTACCACCGCTTTACGAGGGCGCTGAACGAGTTCGAGGGCTGGACTTCACGCCTTCGCGCCGACTTCGGCTCCGCGCCGGCGAACTTTGTGATCGAGCACCGGTTGGTCGAGACCGATGTCAGCGCGGATGCGATCGGCGATCTGGCGGAGAGTCTGAAGACGGTCGCAGAGAACGGCCACGAGCTTTCGGTCGTCAAGCAGACGCCGGAGGGGATGCGCATCAAGATCATCGAGCGCGAGACGAGCGCCGCCAGCCACATCACGCTGCCGGCCGACCTTTTCGCTTCGCCGGTCTATGCGAGCTTGCGCAAGACGTATGCGCGCCTGGTCGAAATGGTCGGCGCGCCGCCCTTCAAGCTCACGCTTGGCAAGAAGGAGCGGACCGCGGAGACGTACGAGCAGCTGCGCCACGAGGCGCTCGACCTCGCCAAAGAAGGCATCAACGTCGGCCGCTTCAAGGGCCTCGGCGAGATGAACCCGGAGGAGCTCTGGGCGACGACGATGGACCCGGCCAACCGGATGCTGGTCAAGGTCGAGGTCGAGGACGCCGCTGCTGCCGACCGGATGTTCTCGATGCTGATGGGCGACCAGGTCGAGCCGCGCCGGGCGTTCATCGAGTCCAACGCCAAGGACGTTCGCTTCCTGGATGTTTAGTTGTGTCTAACGTCGAGCCGCTAGGGCCCGGGCGGATCGAACCGCGCGAGCTCGAGCAAGAGATGCGCTCGAGCTTCCTCGACTACGCGATGAGCGTCATCGTCTCGCGGGCGCTTCCGGACGTCCGCGACGGGCTGAAGCCGGTGCACCGGCGCGTCCTCTACGCGATGCACGAGGCCGGCCTGCAGCCGAACCGCCCCCGCCTCAAGTGCGCGCGGGTCGTCGGCGATGTGATGGGTTCGTACCACCCGCACGGCGACGTCGCGATCTACGACACGTTGGTTCGTCTCGCCCAGCCGTTCTCGATGCGCTACCCGCTCGTTGACGGGCAGGGGAACTTCGGGAACATCGACGACTACCCGGCGGCCGCGATGCGCTACACCGAATGCCGCCTGACGCGGCTCGCGACGGAGCTGCTGCGCGACATTGACGCGGACACGGTCGATTTTGTCCCGAACTACGACGAGTCGCGGCGTCAGCCTGACGTGTTGCCGGCGCGCTATCCGAACCTGCTCGTGAACGGCTCGTCCGGGATCGCCGTTGGAATGGCGACGAACATCCCCGCCCACAACATCGGCGAGGTGATCGACGCGCTGGTGGCAATGGTCGACGACCCGACGATCGACGTCGACCGGCTGACCAAGCACATCAAGGGTCCCGACTTCCCGACCGGTGGGATCATTGTCGGCCGCGAGGGAATCCGCGAGGCCTACCGCTCGGGTCGCGGTCGGATCGTCATGCGCGGGCGCGCGCACATCGAGGAGCTGCGCGGCGGCAAGACGGCGATCATCGTCAACGAGCTGCCGTTTGCCGTAAAGAAGGGCGGCGACTCGGGCGTGATCATGAAGATCGCCGACCTCGTCAACGACAAGGTTCTGACCGAGATCTCTGACGTCAAGGATCTGTCCGACAAGACGGGGATGCGGATCCAGATCGAGTTGAAGCGCGACGCGATTCCGCAGGTCGTCCTCAACAAGCTCTACAAGCACACGCCGCTGCAGACGACCTTCGGTTACAACGCCGTTGCGCTCGTCGACGGAGTTCCGAAGACGCTGGCACTGCGCGACCTGCTCGGGCACTACCTCGACTTCCAGCGTGAGGTCGTCACCCGCCGCTCCAAGTACGAGTTGCGCAGGGCCGAGGCTCGTGCGCACGTCCTGCGGGGCTACCTGATCGCGCTCGACAACCTCGACGCAGTGATCGCGCTGATCCGGGCCGCCGACGACACCGACGCCGCGCGCGAGGGGTTGATGCGCGAGTTCGAGCTCTCCGAGATCCAGGCGCAGGCAATCCTCGACCTGCGGTTGCGCGCTCTGACCGCGCTCGAGCGCAAGCGTGTCGAGGACGAGCACGCCGATCTGCAGGAGCGGATCGCCGAGCTCCGCTCGATCCTCGGAGACGAGTCGCGGATCGACGCGCTGATCCGTGAGGAGCTGCTCGAGATCAAGCAGATCTACGGCCGGAACGACGATCGTCGCACGGAGATCGTCGCCGCGGAGGGCGAGCTCGAGCTGGAGGACCTGATCGCGGAGGAGGACATGGTGATCGCGATCACCCGCTCGAACTACATCAAGCGCCTGCCGGTGACGACCTATCGCGAGCAGAAGCGCGGCGGCCAGGGCGTGATGGGCATGGATCTGAAGGAGGACGACTACATCGAGCACCTCTTTGTTGCCTCCACACACGACTACGTCCTCTTCTTCACCAACGTCGGCAAGGTCTATCGGCTGAAGGTGCACGAGCTGCCACTCGGCTCGAGGCAATCCAAAGGACGCGCGATCCAGAACCTGCTCCCGTTCCGTCAGGACGAGCAGGTGCGCGCAGTGATCCAGACACGCGACTTCGAGGAGTCGAAGTACCTCGTCTTCGGGACGAAGAAGGGGATCGTCAAGAAGACGGAGCTAGCCGCGTACAACACGCCGCTCAAGGCCGACGGGATTATCGCGATCAAGATGCGCGACGACGACGAGCTCGTCTCCGTCCAGCACTCGACCGGCGACGACGACATCTTGATGGTCTCGCGCATGGGCCAGGCGATCCGGTTCAGCGAGAAACAGGCCCGGCCGATGGGCCGCGACACGGGTGGCGTCAAGGGCATGGGCCTGCGCAAGGGCGACGAGGTGATCTCGGCGGACGTGATCGGCGTCAACGAGGGCGACTTGCTCGTCGTGACCGAGAACGGGTACGGGAAGCGGACGAAGCTCGCCGACTATCCGCGCAAGGGGCGTGGCGGGCTCGGCGTCAAGACGGCGCAGCTCGTCGAAGGCAAGGGCCGCCTTGTCGGCGCCCGCGTTGTCCGCGAGGGCTACCAGGTGATGCTGATCTCGACCGCCGGCACAGTGATCAAGATGCCCGTCGACGACATCAAGCGTTCTGGGCGCTCCACTCAGGGCGTGATCGTGATGCGGTTCAAGGCCGACGACGAGCGCGTCTCCGCCCTGGCGCCGGTGGTCGAGTCGGACGAGGATGACGCTGTCTCCGACGAGGTCGAGGAATCTGCTCCAGAAGTTGTTTCTCTACCGCCAGAAGCGTAGGTTCTGGTAGAAGCACGCGGATTTTGCAATAGTTTTCTGCTCCGGCCCTTTCCAAACTGGACTTGGGGCGCTATATGTTCAAAGCAGGAAACCAGCCGCAAGGAGAGGTGACATGAACTACAGCAAGAACGTGGAGCTCCTGGAACCGATCGACCTCTCCGAGCATCTTGACAAGGTTGAGCTCTATCTCGGCCAGGTCTGCCAGATCGCCGGGATCTCGAAGATGCAGCTCGACTACTGGACGAACAAGGCGCAGATCCCGACCAAGGGCAAGAAGCAGCGGATCTACGACATCGACGCGCTCGAGACCGTGATGCTGATCAAGCAGGCCAAGGACAAGGGTCTCAACCTTGGCGCGGCGATCGACGCAGCCAGGCGATTCAGAGAAGCCGGCGCGAAAACGCCCGCCTAGCTTCCCCCTTCTCCTAGCGCCGCCGCCGCGTCCTCAGGTGCGAGCGAATTGACGTAGATCCCTGCGCCGAGCTCGATGCCGGCGAAGACCGTCAGGCGCGGCAGCACCTCGAGGTGCCAGTGACCGCGGTCATGGAGCCAGGCGTTGACCGGCGCAGGCCCCTCGAGGGCGCGGAGCCGCCGTAGCGACTCCGAGACGAGCGCGAGAGCTGGCGCGAGCAGCTCGCTTTCGAACGCGCTTCCCTCGGTGTGGTCTCGCGGTGCGATCAGCAGCTCGTAGGGGAGGCGGCCGCCGTAGGCGGCGAGCAGGACGAGCCCGTCGCGCTCGAGGATCAGCCGCTCATCCGATTCGAGCTCCGCTTCGAGATGCCGGCAGACCGAGCAGTCGCCACCGTGCTCTTCGGCCAGGACCGCCGGCGGCTCCTCCTTCAGCCAGGCCAGCTGTGTGTGGCTGTGAGGCAGGCTGGCCCCGGCCTCGCGGCCCTCGTTCAGGAGCGCATGCATGTAAGGAAAACCGGCGCCGCGTGCGACCCGCGACCGCTCACGCCAGGCGAGCGCGACCCCGCCGACCTCGTCGTCGCTCAGATCGGCGAAGGAGCGCACGTGGCGCGGCGTCGAGACCACGACCTCGTGGTGCTCGAAGACGGGGTAGAGGTTGGGGACGACGCGGACTCCCCAGCCCGGCGTGTTCGGCTCGCCGCCCCCAGGCCGGACGGCGAAAGTTTCGGGCGGAGTCCGCTCCTCGCGGCCTTCGCAAAAGGGACAGGAGATGAGTTCTTCCTCGGTCGGCAGGTCGAAATCGGCCCGCGCGCTTGCGCCGGGGCGCTGGGCTCTGCCCGGCGCGACGACGACCCACTGCCGGGTGACCGGATCCTGGCGAAGCTCGGGCGGCGTGCTGCCGCTCAGCGTCCGTTCTTCTTCTCGAGGAAGGGGCTGAGCAGGTCGATCGGCGCCGGGAAGACGATCGTCGTTGCCTGGGAGGAGCCCAGCTCGAGCAGCGTCTGCAGATAGCGAAGCTGCAGCGCGATCGGATGGTCGGCGATGACGACCGCAGCATCCTTGAGCCGCTCGGAGGCCTGGAACTCGCCCTCGGCGTTGATCACCTTCGCGCGCCGTTCGCGCTCGGCCTCTGCTTGTCGCGCCATCGCGCGCTGCATCCCGGACGGGATCTCGACGTCCTTGACCTCGACGATCGAGACCTTGATCCCCCACGGCGACGTCGCCTCGTCGATGATCCCCTGCAGGATCGCGTTGATCTTCTCGCGCTCCGCGAGCAGCTCGTCGAGCTGGTGTTGGCCCAGCACCGAGCGCAGCGTCGTCTGCGCGATCTGGGAGGTCGCGACCATGAAGTTCTCGACCTGGACGATGGCGGCCTTCGGCTCGACGATCCGGAAGTACGCGACGGCGTTCACGCGCACCGGCACGTTGTCCTTTGTGATCACTTCCTGCGGCGGGATGTTGAGCGTGATCGTCCGCAGGTCGACCCTGACCATCCGGTCGACGATCGGGATCAGGATGAAGAGGCCCGGGCCTTTCGGGGCAGGCAGCAGCCGGCCGAGCCGGAAGATGATCCCGCGCTCGTACTCCCGCGCGACCTTGATCGCCGAGATCAGGAAGAGGATCAGCAGGAAGAGAATTACGGCGACAACGACTAGCGCGGCAGCGGCCATGGAAGTCCTTTCGAGTGGAGGGTCACGATCCTAGGCGTTCGCTTGCGACGCCGACGTGGAGGACGTCCCGGCTTTGCCGGGGCGTCCGTCTAATCCCGGTTGGCAAGCCCGCTATCACGGGTGCCTTCTGCAACAGATCAGTAAGCGGCGTTCGCTTGCGACGCCGACGTCTAATCCCGGTTGGCAAGGGCACTATCACAGATGCTTTCTGCAACGGAATTCTTAAGAGACTGCGGCGGGGTCGGCCTTGTCGAGCGGCTCGACGCCGAGGACGAGACCCGGCTCGATGCCGTCGACTCGCACCTTCTGGCCTCGTCGGAGCGACAGGCCCTCCGGCACCTTCGCCTGCCAGAGCTCGCCGCGGACGAAGACCTGGCCGTCGCCGCGGAACTCGCCGATCTCGCCGACGATCGTTTGCGGGCCGACCGAGACGGGGGTGCGCCGCACCTGGACCGCTTTCGTGATCGCGAACGCCCAGGCCGAGCCGAGCACGGCCGCGATGGCGACGATCAGCCAGACGTTCTCGTGGTAGGGCGCGGGCGCGTTGCGGAAGAGCATTAACGACCCGATCACGAAGGAGATCAAGCCGGAGACCGTCAGCGCGCCGTGGCTCGTCACGTGTGCGTCGATCACGAGCAGCGCCAGCCCCAGCACCACCAGCGCGAGCCCGGCCCAGCTGATCGGCAGCACGGAGAACCCGAAGAGCGCGGTCACGAGCGCGACACCGCCGAGCGCACCCGGTAAGACGACCCCGGGATGGAAGATCTCGTAGCCGATTCCCGCTAGGCCGGCGAGGAAGAGCAGCGTGATCAGGTTCGGGTCGATCAGGGTGTTCAGCAGGCGGGTGAAGAACGTCGGGCTCGTGTACGTGATCTGCGCGTTCGCCGTGTGCAGCTTGTAGTGGTTCGGGATCGTCACCCGGCCGTCGATCTTCCGCAGTAGCGTCGGCAGGTCGGGCGCGAGCACGTCGATCACGTTCATCCGCAGCGCCTGCCGCTCGGTCAGGTTCGATGCCTTGCGGACGGCCTGCTCGGCCCAGTCGCCGTTGCGGCCGTGGTTCTCCGCGAGCGAGCGCAGCTTGGCCGCGAAATGGTTGATCACCTTGCGGCGCAGGTCGGAGCCGAGATTGCCGCCGCTCTGGTCGATCGGGGTCGAGGAGCCGATGTTCGTGTCGGGCGCCATCGCGAGCACGTCGGCGGCCTCGGAGACGAAGACGCCGGCCGACGCGGCCGCCCCGCCCTTTGGCGAGATGTAGACGATCACCGGGATCTTCGACGCGAGCTCCTTCTTGTAGATCGACTCCATTGAGCTCGAGAGGCCGCCCGGCGTGTCCAGCAGAATCACTGCGGCGTCGTAGTGATCCTTCTGCGCCCGGTCGAGCTGATGGTTGACGTAGTCCTGCGTGACCGGGTTGATCTCGAGCGAGAAATGGATCGCCAGTACGCGGGGGCGCGACGAAGCGTGAGCTGAGGCGGCCAGTGCGAGGGCCACGGCCAGCGAGCCGAAAATTGCCCGCAGAGCATGCCCTTTCACGACTGTAAAGACTCTATCAAGCTGACCTGGCCCGGCCTTGCGCCCTCGCAGGGCCTCTGCCACTCTCGGATGCGGGTCGCCCGCGCATGAAGCTGCTTCGCGCCGCACTTGTCGTGTTCTTCACCGCGCCTGGGGTGGCGGTGGCTTCGCCGATCGCTCCCGCGCTGGTATCGCGGGACCTGCCTGCGCGCAGCGGCGTCGTTGCCCAGGCGCCGAATGCGTTCGACCTCGTCGGTCTGCACTGGCAGGGATCGGGAGCGGTCCGCTTCCGGACGCAGCGGGCGGACGGCACCTGGAGTAAGTGGCGGCTCTCGGCGCCCGAGTCGGACGACCTGCCGGATCGAAACACCGCGGAGGCGAAGCGGAGCCGCGGCTGGCATCTCGGCAACCCGTTCTGGGTCGGTCGCTCCGAGCGGATCCAGTACCGGCTCGGTGCTCACGTGAAGCGGCTGCGCGCCCTCTTCGTCCGCAGCCCGCTGCTCGGCGGCACCCCTCAGCACGTGAAGCCGTTCACGGAGAACGCGCCGCCGATCATCACGCGGGCGGAGTGGGGCGCGAACGAGGCGATCCGCCGGAACAAGAAGAAAGGCCCCAAGATCGCCGACAACGTCCATCTCGCGATCGTTCACCACACGGCCGGCACGAACAGCTACTCGCGCTCGCAGTCTGCCGCGATCGTCCGTGGGATCGAGACCTACCACGTGCTCGGAAACGGCTGGGACGACATCGGCTACAACTTTCTCGTCGACAAGTACGGCCAAGTCTTCGAGGGTCGATACGGCGGGATGGAGAAGGCGGTTGCCGGCGCTCACGCCATGGGCTTCAACTTCGGGTCCGTCGGCGTGGCGCTGCTCGGCAACTACAACGGCGCAGGCTTGACGCCCGCCGAGCGTGGCGCGCTCGTGCGCCTGGTGGCCTGGCGGCTCGACCTCGCCCACCTCGACCCCCTCGCCCGGGCAACTCGGATCTCGTCGGGAAATCCGGAGTACGCCAAGGGAACGTCCGTCGACCTGCGCGTGATCTCCGGCCACCGCGACACGTACCCAACGAGCTGTCCGGGGAACAGCGTTTACGCGCAGCTTCCTTCGATCACCCGCCAGGTCGCTGCAACCGGGCTGCCGAAGATCTACTCGCCGGTCATCCTGGGCGCGCTTGGCGGCAACGTGCGGTTCACGGCGAAGCTGTCCTCGGCCGTCCCCTGGACGGTCACGGTCGTCGATTCCCTCAGCCGGACCGTCGCCTCGGGGACGGGCACGAGTAGGGCGCTCGACTGGACGTGGGATTCGAGCCGCGTCGTACCCGGTCGTTACACCTACACGATTGCGGCCGGCGGCGTAGGCGCGGCAGCCGCGCGTCCCGCGAGAGGCGTGATCGGCGCGTCGCTGCCGTCCCTGACGGTGACTCAGCTGCGCGTCGTGCCCACGGTCGTGAGCCCCAACGGCGATGGAGTCGGAGACACGGCGCGGATCGCCTACTTCCTCAGCGCTTCCGCCCCGATCACGATGACCCTTGCGGACGCTGCCGACCATCAGCTCACGACTCTGTTCAGCGGCATCGTCAGCCAGGGCTTCAACTCCTTCGTCTGGAACCAGGTCGGCGTTCCTGACGGCCGTTACTCGATCACGATCTCAGCCGGGTCCACGACCGGCAAGCGCGTGACGAGCAAGACGACGTTCTACGTCGATCGCACGCTCGCGGAGACGAAGCTCTCCGCTTCGGCCCTGTCTCCGAACGGCGACGGGCTCTTCGACGACACCTCGCTCTCGTTCCGGCTCAACACTGCCGCGACGGTTCGAGTGGAACTCTGGCGTGCGCAGAAGCTCGTGGGGACGCTGATTGAGCAGGCGCTCGGTATCGGGCCAGCGCAGGTCCCCTGGAACGGTCGTCTCGGCGCCAAGCCGGTTGCGGACGGCAGCTACGAGCTCGTGCTCAAGGTGAAGGACGCGGTGACGACGGTGACCCAGCGCCTGCCGGTGGTGGTCGACACCAAGCCTCCGCGGCTGCGGCTTGTCTCGAGGACCCGGCTTCAGTTCTGGATCAACGAGGCGGCGACGGTGGCGGTGAGTGTCGGCGCCCGTCGCGTGACCAAGCACGTGCGGCCTGGCTACTTCAGCATCCCGGCCCTCAGGGGCGCGCGGCACTTCACGGTCACGGCCATCGACGCGGTCGGGAACAAGGCGCCGCCGCTACGCGGCTAGCCAGGCGTCGTAGCGGCGCTCGAGGGCGACCAGCAGCTCGATCAGCAGCTCGATCCGGTCGACCGGCGCTCCCGTCTCGATCAACAGGGACGTTGCGGGGATCCGGACCTGGATCGGGAGCTCGTCGGCTCCGATGTTCGCGTTGATCCCCACCCCGAGCACGACGCGGCCCTCGCCCGCCTCGCCGAGGATGCCGGCGACCTTGCGCCCCCCGATCAGGACGTCGTTCGGATGCTTCAACGCCGGCTGGAGCCGGGTCACGACGCGGATCGCCTCAGCACAAGCCTCGGCGCCGACTACCGTCAGTTGCGGAAAGCGCGCTGCGTCGACCGCCGGGCGGAGCTGCACGGAACAGAGGACGCTCGTGCCCGCAGGCGCTTCCCACAGTCGGCCGAGGCGGCCACGTCCTTCGGTCTGCTCGTCGGCGACGGCGACCGCTCCCTCGGGTGCACTGGGTGCCAGCAGCCGCTGCGTCGACGGGCAGCTCTCGGCGTATGTGTACTCACGTCCGAAGCGGCCTCGCAGGCGCGGAATCACGGCCTCCCGCGTCGGCGTGTCCTCCACCGGCAACTAGACTAACGCCGCCGTGCAACCCTCCCTGCGCAAGCGCCGTCAGATTCCGCAGACACCGCGGTCCGAGCGACCGCTCGTCTACGAGAGGCTGAGCGATGCGATCCTGGTCAAGCGAGCGAAAGACGG
>Ga0307277_10000416_pt1 | contig 15707 bp, 13 predicted proteins | sample ER_DNA_116_FD_194473 | JGI IMG/M metagenome (GOLD analysis project Ga0307277, IMG submission 194473) | Bulk soil microbial communities from the East River watershed near Crested Butte, Colorado, United States - ER_DNA_116 | ecosystem: Environmental > Terrestrial > Soil > Floodplain | place...
GCCGTAGAAGATCGTCCGGGCCTGGTCGTAGCCGGGGTCGTCGGGGGTGATGACGCGGCCGTCGACGGCGGCCCGCAGCCGCGGGAGCTCGACGGTGGGCGAGGGCGAGCGTGGCATGGCCGACTCCAGACTGGGGACGGGTTTCTCGAGGAGCTACCGTAGCCGAACCATGGGACGCTCCGACGACCGGCCACGGCTGCCCACTGGGACGGTCACCTTCCTGTTCACCGACATCGAGGGCTCGACCCGGCTGCTGCAGGACCTGGGCGACCGGTACGGGGCGGTCCGGGACGAGCATGCGGCCGCCAGCGGTCTACGCTGCAGGCTGCAACCACCAATGAACGACCGTTGTCTGGATCCGCATACCGTCGCGGGGTTTGTCGGTCAGGTTTTCGTTTCCAACGTGGGTCTTGGCCATCCGGCTGGAACCGGTCGGCCGTCTCGTGCGGCGCCTATGTCACGCGCTTCAGTCGGGTGTGGCCGTCTCGTACTGCGGGCGGCCGGTGGGCCGGTAGACCTGGATCGTTACCCCCTTCGGGGTGGACCGCGATTCCGCCAGTTCGAGCGCTATGTCCGGACCGGTGTCGGGGAACAGCCGCGTGCCCTGGCCGACGACCACCGGGCAGACCAACAGGGTGATCTCGTCGACAAGCTGGTTGTCGAGTAGCCAGCGGATCAGACCGCCGCTGCCGTGCACCTGCAGCTCCCCTCCCCGCTTGGCCTTCAGCTCGCCGACGGCGGCCGCGAGGTTGTCGGAGAGGACGGTGGTGGCCGACCACTTCGGATCGGTGAGTGTGGTCGATGCCACGTACTTAGGCCGCGTGTTCAACGCCGTCCAGATGGGGTTGCCGCCCGGATCTGCCATTGCTCCCCAGGAGCCGGCAAAGATCTCGTAGGTCCGCCGGCCGAACAGGAACGCGTCGGCGCGCTCGTAGACCTGGTTCAGAAACGTCCCGGCCTCGTTGTCGAACAGCGGCGCGACCCATCCGCCGCGCTCGAATCCGCCCCTGCGGTCCTCGTCCGGCCCGCCGAGTCCCTGCATCACGCCGTCGACAGTGACCATCGTGGTGGTAGTGAGCTTCATGATCGCGGTTCCCTTCTCGTTGGTTGGGGTCTGACCTTGCCCCGCTTCCATGGACACGCATCACCGATCCTGGGGATAGGCCAGCGGCAGCCAGCCGGCGATCTGCTGGGGCAACCACCGCGCCGCCATCTTGGCCTCTACCACCGCGCGGAGCCGTGGCTCCAAGGCCAGCTTGGCAGGCTTGGGCCGCTGGGCCTGCCAGGGCCGCACCACCCTGGTCATCGCCCACCGCCCACCACCTGGACGGCGCCACTCCGTAGCCGGAACCTACGTTAAGACGACGTAGGAATCTGGTCGAGTTTCTTCTGGTGCGTTTGTCGTGCCCGACCGAGAATGCCCGCGCTTGTCCGTAGGCATCCGCTTGCGGCGGTTCAGAGGAGTGCGTGTATGCACCGATCAAGGCGTCGGAGGGTGTCGGGTCGCTCAGCGGTGGTTGTCGCCCTGGCCCTCGTCGCGGCCATGCTCGCCGTGGGGGCCGCCAGCGCGGCCGGTGCGCCGGCGGCGGCCCCGGCGATCCACCGGTCGGTTAGGACGGTCACCAAGGGGGCGGCGATCCCGTTCCCGACCGGGCAGACGGTCAACCCGATCCAGGGCATCCAGAACCCCGAGATCCCGCCCGAGCCGGAGAGCGAGGGCGGCGACGACGCGGCCACCGCGGCCAAGACGGCCCACCGGCACCAGCTGGTCCAGCACAGCCTGTCGCACCGGCCCAGCGCCAAGATGACCGCCCAGCTCCGGGCGGCTGAGGCGGCGGCCGACCTGACGGTCCCGACCGTCGCCCCCAAGTCGGTGGTTGGGTCCAACCCGGGGCTGGACCGGTCCTTCGAGGGGCTGAACTTCTTCGACCAGCGCTTCGCCAACAACGGCAACCAGTTCAGCGTCGAGCCGCCCGACCAGGGCCTGTGCGTCGGCAACGGGTTCGTGCTGGAGACGGTGAACGACGTGCTCCAGGTCTACAGCACCGGCGGCAAGGCGCTGAGCCCGGTGACCGACCTCAACACCTTCTACGGCTACCCGGCCCAGATCGACCGGACCACCGGCATCCAAGGCCCGTTCGTGACCGACCCCTCCTGCTACTACGACCCCGCTCACAAGCGGTTCTTCCACCTCGCGCTGACCCTGGACGTGGTCCCCGACACCGGGGCGTTCACCGGGACCAACCACCTCGACATCGCCGTCTCCCAGACCTCCAGCCCGCTCGGCGGCTGGGACATCTACCGGCTGGCGGTCCAGGACGACGGCACCCAGGGCACGCCCAGCCACACCGACTGCCCCTGCATCGGCGACTACCCCCATCTGGGCGCGGACAAGTACGGCTTCTATGTGACCACTAACGAGTACCCGTTCAGCGACGACCCCGGGGTGTTCGGCAACAACTTCAACGGCGCCCAGGTCTACGCCTTCTCCAAGGCCGCGCTGGCCGCCGGGGCGGCCACCGTCAACGTGGTCCAGTTCGAGAACCTGGTGCTGGGTGACGGCACCCCCGGCTTCACCGTCTGGCCGGCCCAGGTCCCCGACAACCACTACGTCACCCGCGACAACGGCACCGAGTACTTCCTCAGCTCCTCGGCGGCCGAGGAGGCCCTCAACGAGACCGGCCTGGACAACCGCATCGGCCTGTGGACCCTCAGCAACTCGAGGTCGCTGGACAGCGCCAGCCCGGCGCCCAACCTCGACAGCGCCATCCTCGGCTCTGAGACCTACGGGGTGCCGCCGCTGTCGGAGCAGAAGGGCGGCCCGGTGCCGCTGCGCGACTGCATCGTCACCGTCTGCCTGGCGGGCATCGGCCCCTCGCCGGTCCGTGAGGTCGAGGGCCCGCTGGACTCCAACGACAGCCGCATGCAGCAGACCTGGCTGGCCGGGGGCCGACTGTACGGGGCCCTGGACACCATCGCGAATGTCGCCGGCAACATCAAGGCGGCCAGCGCCTACTTCGTGGTCGACCCGGTCGCCAAGACGGTCACCAGGCAGGGCTACATCGGCGTGGCCGGCAACAACGTCAACTACCCGGCCATCGCCGTGCTGCCCAACGGCAAGGGGGTCGTCAGCTTCACCCTGGTCGGCACCAACCACTACCCGAGCTCGGCCTACGCACAGGTGAGCGGCGGCAACGTCGGCGCCGTGCACGTCGCCGGCCACGGCGTCGGGCCCCAGGACGGCTTCAGCGAGTACGTGTTCTTCAACGGCGCCGGCACCGACCCGCCAACGGCCCGGCCCCGCTGGGGCGACTACAGCGCCTCGGTGACCGCCGGCGGCAACCTCTGGTTCGCCACCGAGTGGATCGGCCAGCGCTGCACCTTCACCCAATACCAGGCCGACACGACCTGCGGCGGCACCCGCGGGGCGCTCGGCAACTGGTCCACCCACCTCAGCCGCCTGGGTACCTAGCCCTAACGACCCTTCCGAGCCTACGCGGCCCGCCGGCTGGTCCGGCGGGCCGCGTGGCATTCCCGCTACCGCACGCGGACGGTGATGGCGACCGCCGCCCCCCGCCCGGGGTGGCCGCGTCGGTTGACCCTGGGCCGGTGGGACCGGCGGCGGCCACCGGGCAGCGCAGCGGGGAAGCGCAGCCGACCCGTATGACCAGAGCCAGCCGGACGGTGCCCGGCTCCTCGGCGACGAGCACGACGCGTCCCGCGTCCGGATCGCCCGGAACCCGCTCCTGCACCAGGACGAGACGTTAGACGAGGCGCTAGAGGTCCGTCGAGCGGGGTGGGCGGTGGCGGCCAGCCCGACGGATGCACTGCTCATCGCTGAGCCGCAACGTACTACGCGGACAGCTACGCAATGGCCGGTGTTGATTTCAACAATCATCCGCCCTCGGCCGCGGTACGACCGAGGGCGGTGGTGCCGGGCAGGCACAAGCCCCAAAATAGGCGCTCGCCGAACTCAAGTCATTACCTAGATCTTCAACTCTGACTTCATCCCCCTGTTTGTCCACCGGTTCTCCCGCGAACAGCGGCCGCGCCCACGTCCGGTCAGCCGGCAGCGCCCCCGGCGACAAGATCAACCCCGCGGTCATGGCCGAGCTGGTCCCGGCCGGCGCCTAGTAACCCGGGACTCCTCGACCCTGGAGCATCATGGCGACCTGCCCTACTGGACGCTGGACAAGGCTTTGCCGGACCACATCCGGCCGGTCCAGCTGTCCGGGACCCGTGCGTCCCGACCACAGCTGGACCTCATGCCAGGTCAAGCAGGACGGCCGGCCGCAAAGGGACCGGCGTGAAGCTGGAGGAGGACCAGTTGGTCCGCCGGCATCGGCCGGGCCAGGTGGTAGCCCTGGACCAGGTCGCAACCTAGGGCGGCCAGCAGCTCAAGGGTTTCCTGATCCTCGACCCCCTCGGCGACCAACTGCAGGCCGAGGTTGTGGGCCAGCTCAATGGTGGAACGGACAATCGCGGCATCGTGCGGGTCAGCGGTCATGTTGAGCACGAACGACTTGTCGAGCTTGACCTCGTCGACAGGCAGCCGCTTCAGGTAGGCCAGCGATGAGTAGCCGGTGCCGAAGTCGTCGACTGACAGCCGCACGCCAATCCGGCGAAGCCCCCAGAGCACGGCAATGGCGGCCTCCGGGTCGGTCATAACCCCGCTCTCGGTGATCTCCAGGGTAAGGGCGCCCGGCGGGACGCCGGACCGGCCGACCAACTCGGCCACCCGATCGACCAGGGTCGGCTCAAGCAGGTTGCGGACCGACAAGTTGACGGCTACATGAAGGGGAAGGCCATCCTCTTGCCAGCGGCGAGCCTGATTCAGGGAAGTCTCGAGGACGAATTGGCCGAGGGGCTGAATGAGCGCGGTCGACTCGGCAATGGGGATGAACTCGTCCGGAGGGACGGGGCCGTGCTCGGGATGGTGCCAGCGCACCAGGGCCTCGACCCCGACCATCCGTCCGCCAGCCAACTCAACCTTGGGCTGATAGACCAACGTCAGCTCACGCTGTTCGATGGCGGCTCGCAGCGCCCCCACCAGGGCGAGGCGTCGGGGGCTGTACTGGTCGCGCTCGGCAGCGTAGACCTCGATGCCGGAGTGACCCTCCTTAGCCTGGTACATCGCGACGTCGGCGCGCTGCAGGAGCAGGTCGGGGTCGCTGCCGTGGTCCGGGCCCAGGGCGATCCCGATGCTGCCGGTCACCGCGAGCTCCAGCTGCTCGATGGGAAGTGGCTGTCCCAGGGTGGCCCGGACCAGCCGACCAACCTCGACGGCGGCATCCCAGTCGGGCAGCGCCGGGACGAGCACGGCGAACTCGTCGCCGCCGAGCCGGGCGACGGTATGGCTGTCGGGCAGCCCGGCCCGCAGCCGGGCGCCGACCTCGCGCAGGACCAGGTCGCCGCTGGCGTGCCCCAGGGTGTCGTTGATCTCCTTGAACCGGTCCAGGTCGACCAGGAGGACAGCCAGCCGTCCGTTGGGTCCGAGCCGGGCGGCCGCCTGCCGGACACGGTCGGTGAACAGTGCCCGGTTGGGCAGGCCGGTGAGCGGGTCGTGGAGCGCCTGATACTCCCGCTCGGCCGCCGCCCGCTGCAGGTCGGTAATGAGCTGGCCACGAGCCAGGGCGCCACCGACCTGCCCGGCCAGCGTCTGGAGCAGGGTGAGATCCTGACCACCGAACGCGCCGACGTCGCCGAGGCGGTTGGCCACCAGCAGGGTCCCGACCGCCCCGGTGCCCGCCCGTAGAGGGGCGATCATGGCGTCGGTGATTCCCCGATCTCCCAGCGCGTCGCGCAGGGTTTGGTCAGCGATTGGGGGGGTCAACAGGACCGCCTGCTCGGTCGCAACTGCCTGCTGGAGGAGCTCAAGGACGGCGCCGGCGTCGCTGGCTGGAGTGGTCACGGGCTGTCCCGCTGCGTCGAGGGCCGTTCGGAGCGGGACGCGACCGGGAGGAAACAGGGTCAGCTCCACCCGTTCGGCCCGCAGCAGCTCCTGGGTCTCGGCCAGGACCGTCGCGGCGACCGGCCCCGACCGCTCGGAGCGGGCCACGACCCGGCTGAAGTGGTGCAGTCGCCCAAGCCGCTCGTGCTGCTCCCTCAGCGACGCATAGGCCCGGTAGGCGATGAACAGCACTGCCGCCGGAACCAGGAGCAGCCAGGCGACCTGTCGGTCGGCGGCCAGCACGACCACGGCAATGAGCGCGAGGCTGGTATTGGCAACCGCTGCAACAGCTCCGCTGGCCAGCGCCTGCCTGATCGCGACCCGATCGACCGCACCCTCCTCGAGGGAAATCGCCGCCATGACCAGGGTCGCGCTGAGCAGGTCGGTAGCCAGGACGGCTCCGAAGGTCGCGGCCAGTCCAGCCGTACCCACCGGAGCCCGGCCGGCGAGCAGCCAGGCGAAGACGAGACCTGCCACGCAGGCCTCGAGCATGAACAGGGCGAGGTTGAACACCAGCTTGCTGCCCCGTTGTCGCGAATGGACGACCAGGACGGGCAGCGACCCGGCCAGGCGAGCCAGGACCATCCCGACTGGGTCGACGAAATGCAGCCCAAGGACCAGCGGCAACTCCATCAGGGTGACCGAGTGGACCTCGCGCCGGAACTGCAGGTGGACGCGGAGCACCACGCTGCCGGCAAACAAGACCGCCAATACCGGCCAGGGCAGATGAAAGGCGCCGTTTGCCTGCCGGAGACCCTGCACCGGCCCAAGCAGCAGCCCAGCTGTGGCGGCGGCCGCAGCCAAGCTGAGCATGAGGGTGGGCGGGACGCGCCTCATACGGACTACATCGCTCCGTTCAGGGTCCGGCTAAAGCGAGGAGGACAACCGATCGCAACCCGGCTTTGCCCAGCTGGCCGGCTATGTGTCGGCTAGCTCACCATCCATGCCGCCAGATGCCCGTCAGGAGAGGCTGCTACGTAGATCTACCGAGGTCGGTCTACGTCCTACCGCGGATAGGGCGAGTTGGGATCGGGCCCGATCCACAGAACAGGGAATCGAACTGGCGCCGCCGCCAGAGACACTGGAGCAGTGGATGGGAGTTGGGGCGTTGGGAGTGGTTGGCGGCAGGCGGATCCGGCTGCTGGCCGTGGGCGTGCTGGCGTTGGTGGTTGTAGCGATGCTGCCGCCGACGGCTGGGAGCGCGAGTTCGGCGGCCGGCGGGGGGTCGGTGTCGGTGATCGTGCAGGCCCGGCCCGGCGGCCTGGTGGCGGCGGCCCGGCTGGTCGAGCAGGTTGGCGGCCAGGTCGGCCGGCACCTCGAGGTCATCAACGGCTTCACCGCCCTGGTCCCGGCCGGCCAGGTCGACCGGCTGTCCGCTGGGTCGTCGGTGGCCTCGGTGACCCGGAACGAGCCGGTGCAGATGCAGGCTGCCGCCTACACCCCGACCACCGATGCCGGGTCGCTGTACACCACCACCGTGGCGACCGGCGCCCAGGCGTACTGGAAGGCCGGCTACACCGGCAAGGGCATCGATGTGGCCGTGGTCGACACCGGCACCGCCCCGGTCCCTGGCCTGGCCACCTCGGGCAAGCTCGTCAACGGGCCTGACCTGTCGTTCGAGTCCCAGGCCAAGGGTCTGCGGTATCTGGACACCTACGGGCACGGCACCCACATGGCCGGGATCATCGCCGGCCGGGCCGACGCCGCCGTCAGTGGACGGTACGCCGGCGACACGACCAACTTCCTGGGCATGGCCCCCGACGCCAGAATCGTCTCGGTCAAGGTCGCCGACGCCATGGGCGCGGCCGACGTCAGCCAGATCATCGCCGCCATCGACTGGGTGGTCCAGAACAAGACCACCGGCGGGCTCAACATCCGGGTGCTCAACCTGTCGTTCGGGACCAACACCACCAACCCCTACACCATCGACCCGCTCTGCCACGCCGTCGAGGCGGCCTGGAACAAGGGCATCACCGTGGTCGCCGCCACCGGCAACGCCGGGTTCTACAAGACCCCGGGCGGTCCCGGGCTGACCAGCCCGGCCCGCGACCCCTACGTCATCGCCGTCGGCGCCACCGACACCAACAAGACCCTCTCGACCAGTGACGACGCGGTGGCCAGCTTTTCCTCCAGCGGTGTGGTCGGCACCGGCGGGACCAAGAACCCGGACCTGGTCGCCCCGGGCAAGTCCATCATCAGTCTGGCCGTCCCCGGCAGCTTCATCGACCAGACCTATGGGGCCGGCGGGGCGGTCACCGGCGGGTACATGCGGGGCAGCGGCACCAGCCAGGCCACCGCGGTCATGTCGGGGGCGGCCGCCCTGGTCCTCCAGCAGCACCCGACCTGGACCAACAACCAGGTCAAGGCCCTGCTCACCACCACCGCGAGGAAGCTCTCGGCCGGGACCATGACCCCGGCCGCCCAGGGCCTGGGCACCTTGGACCTGACCAAGGCCTTGTCGGTCACCTCGGTCGCGGCCGCCTACAGCTACACCAGCTCCACCGGCACCGCCACCCTCGAATCAGCCCGGGGGACCGCCCATCTGGTCGACAACGGCCTGACCCTGTCCGGCGAGCAGGACATCTTCGCCGCCCCGGTCTCGACCGCCACCCAGGCCTCCAGGCGGACCGCCGGCACGGCCTGGACCGGCGGCACCTACAACGGCCAGGCCTGGACCGGCTCGGCCTTCACCGGCACCAGTTGGGACAGCGCCAACTGGTCAGGGCGCATGTGGTCCGGGCGCATGTGGTCCAGTGTCACCTGGTCCGGGCGGATGTGGTCAGGGCGCATGTGGTCCTCCGGCACCTGGTCCGGACGGATGTGGTCGGGCAGCCACTGGTCGGGCAACACCTGGTCCAGCGCCGACTGGAACTAACCACTCACCAGCACCTGGAGCCAGGCGGGGGCTTGCTACTCCCCGCCTGGCTCCTGCGATCGGCGCCGCAGGACGAGCGCGTCCAGCGCTCGGATCACCCGGTCGAACTCCTGCTCCAGGCGAGGCAGGAGGTCGCCGGCCAAGGCCGTCGGTCCGGTGTGTGCGAGCACCTCGAGTTGCTCGCAGAGGCCGACCATGCCGCTGCTGCCCACGGTCCCGGCGGCTCCCCGAAGACGGTGCGCAATCTGAGCGACCCGGGCGGCATCCCCCTCATCGAGGGCGACGCGCAGCTCAGCAAGGTCGAGGGGGATCCTGTCCAGGAAGCACTCCACAAGTCGGCTAACCAGCACCGCGGTACCCGTTGCGTCCAGCCGCCCAAGCTCGGTCAGGCGGCTCTCGTCGAGCACCGCCACACCAGATTCGGCCGCAACCGCGGGTCCGGCTGGCGTTGGGGCCGTGACGGCGCTCCCGAGCCAGCGCGACAGCAGCGCCTGGACCTCGCCGAGCAGGACGGGCTTGGCGATGTGGTCATCCATGCCCGCGGCCAGGCACCGCTTCCGGTCCTCCAGCACGCCCGCGGTCATCGCGACGATCGGTGTGTGTCGGGTGGGTCCCTCGCGGCGCCGGATCTCGGCCGTGGCCTGGTAGCCATCCAGAACCGGCAGCTGACAGTCCATCAGCACCAACCCGTAGCGCCGTCGCGTCACCTGCTCCACGGCCTGCTGGCCGTCACCAACGACATCGGCGTGATAGCCGAGCCTGGTGAGGATGGCAATGGCCACCGCCTGGTTGACCTCGTTGTCCTCGACCAGGAGGACCCGAGGCGGCTTCGCTTCGGCCATCAGCCGGTGTCCCGCAAACCCGCCATCGTCGGGCTAGATCGTCGCCACGTTGGCGGCGTTGAGGTGGCCGACCTGGCAGGTGCCGGCGTTCTGCCTGCCGATGCGGCCCAGGCTCCAAGCCGGCTGGACCAAAGCCTGGACCGAATGGCTCGGCTGGCAGCGGCCGACGACCGACGACATGACCTCCAATGCACTCTCATGTCGGGCCAGGTGACGCCGGGGCGAACGGGACTAGGGAAGGTCGCGGTGGATGTGTCGTTCCTCTACGACCGTGTCGCCGCCCACCACGGTGCCGCCGCGGTGGTAGGGGGAGAAGCTACTCCAGAACAGCAGCGACATAACCAGGCCAAGCGCCCCTGCGACCATGAGGATGATTCCGACGGTATGGATGCTGAATCCTGAGGTGGTGACGTCGACGGCGAAGGTCAGGACGGCGCCGACCACCAGCAAGAAGATGCTGACCCCGAGGCTCAAGCTCTCCGCCTCCTCTTCGATGCTCGACCGTGATGGTGTTGTGTGCCTGGGCTGTGCGGCGCACCCCACTCGCGACCGCACCACAGTTGTTGCTGTAAGGGTTGTCGGCAGGAAGCGCCGGATTGATGAGCGGCGCGGCCACTCCCCCGCCTGAGCGCAGTGGCACTCCAGCGGGTCATGCAAGGTGGTGGCTGGCCTCGATCCTGTCGGGGTCATCATGCGCCGGTTCGGTCGGCCAGATCAGCTCGACAACCAGCTCCGAGAGGGCGCCTACCACCGCGGGGTCGAACTGGCTGCCCGCGGCCTGGCGGAGCTCGACGAGTGCCTGAGCCACGGTGAGTTGGGGTGCATAGGGTCGAGGGGAGGTCATGGCGGTGAAGGCGTCGCAGACGGCGATGATTCGCGCCCCCAGGGGGATGTCCTCGCCGGCCAGTCCCTCAGGGTATCCGGTGCCGTCGAGGCGTTCGTGGGTCGAGCGGACCAGCTTGGCCGCGGCCGAAAGGGCGGGGGCGGCGGTGATGATGCGCTCGCCGATGAGCGGGTGGCGGCGTACGAATGCCCACTCCTCAGGGTCCAGCGGCCCTGGTTTGCGCAGGATCTCCTCGGGGAGGCCCAGCTTGCCGACATCGTGCAGCTCGGCCGCCTGACGCAGCTGTACCCGCTCCCCGGCCGGCAGCCCCATCCGCTCGCCGATCGCCTCGGCCAGCCGGGCCACCGCGGCGTGGCGTTCGGCCAGTTCCGGCGTGCGCTCCTGCAGCGCCCGCAGCAGCACGTCGCGGCTCTGGCGGTCAGCAGAGCGGCGACCACTGGTCTTCTGGGCGTACATGCACTGGTCGACCAGCTGCATGGCCTCGGTCACGTCCTGGCTCTCCTCGGGCAACAGGACCGCCCCATGGGAGGCGGTGATGTGGAACCCGCCGCCATGGTCGGTGAGGGCCTCGGACGCCGCCGCGGTAACCGCACCCGCCGTATTGTCGGGTACCGCGGCCAGGACGCAGAACTCGTCCCCGCCGAGCCGGTAGGCGCACGCCCCATGCTCCACCATGGCCGCCTTGAGGGCGCCGGCCAGCCGGACCAGCAGCCGGTCGCCGGCCGGGTGGCCGAAGGTGTCGTTGTAGGCCTTGAAGCCGTTGAGGTCGAACAGCAGCAACAGCAACGGTCGGGCCGGGGTGGCCTCCTTCAGGCCCCGCTCCAGGTCCAGCTTGAGCTGGCGCCGGTTGGGGATGCCGGTGAGGGCGTCGGTCATCGAGGTGGCGACCAGCAGTCGGTGCTGCGCCAGGAACGACACCCCGGCGAAGACCAGGAGCAGCAGCGCTACGGCTACGATGGCGATCGACCAGTCACTGACCCCGTACAGGGGGCCCACCGGGGTCCGCGCCACTGCCACTACATACCAGTCGTTTGCGTTGCCAGGGCGGCGTTGCAGGTGGTCCCAGGCCAATGGCCGATCTCCGACCGTGCCGGCTCTCTGCCCGTTGGTGATCTGCAGGATTGGGCCGAACCGGCGATCCTCGGGCGCGCCCAGGGGGGCGCCGATCTGCTGGGGCCGGCGGCTGTCCAATACCACCCGCCCGGTCTTGGCCTCGACCACGCTGATGTCGAACTGGTTGGCAAGGTTGGTCGCGACCTTGCGGAAGCTCTCGATGGTGACCTCGAAATGCACGATCGCCGGCTTGGAGCCGTCTGCGGTCGGCATGAGGGTGGAGTTGGAGATGACCCATTCCTTGGTGTCGGGCGATACGTACGGCCGGGCCTGGTAGACCTGCCCCTGACGCAGGGCGAAGGTCGGGCCGAAGAACGGAGCGCCCGACTCATCAGGCGACAGGTTTTTTGGGGTGGCCCGCACACCGCGGACCATGCGGGCATTCTCGGGTCCGGCTCGGTCGATGAAGCAGGCCTCGCCGATGCTGTCGGGAAACAACCGCTCCAGATAGCCCAGAGCCTGGTTGACCTCACCCAGCACCGGGCCGCCAGCGCGGGCCTTGGCCATCTGGCTACCCGGTAGTGCATAGAAGTGGCGGAAGGCCGGGTCATGGGCGGTCAGCAGGTCGATCGAGCGGGCCCGGGAGAAGTAGTCCTCCAGCACCTGGGCCTGGGCGCTGGCGGTGTTGGCCAGGGCGCCGTCCAGGGCGGCGCCGGCGTGGCTGTGGGCCGAGGCGCCGCTGCCGATCCCCACCGGAAGCAGACAGATTGCCGCCAGCAAGATCGTGAACGAGATCCGCCGCATCCCCTACGCCCCTGGTTCGACACCGCCTGACGGCTATTGCATCGGCAGCCACCCCGGCACGCTTAGCGCGGCGGTTGCGCAGCTTCAGGTGGCGGGCCAGCCGGGTCACTGGTGGAACAGCATGGTCAAGTCCTTGCCGCCAGCGCCGACACCACTCAAGGGCCGGCCCGGGAGCGGTTCACGGATCCAGTACATGGGCTGGCAGTGGAGGGGCGGTGCGGCGCCGGTTCGGATGGTGGGCTCTGGTGTTGTGCCTGGCCGCCGGCTGTACGCCAGCGACCTCGCATGGGCCCGTGGTCAACGATCAGGCTGACATCTGGTTCCTGCAGCACATGATCCCCTACCTGCGCCAGACGATGGTGGTGACCTCGCTCACCCGGGAGCAGTTGGGCGATCCCAGGCTGGTGCGGCTGGCCGATGCGATCACCCGCAGCAGCCAGGCCGACATCGACCAGCTGCAAGGGTGGCTGGATCAGCGAGGCCTGTCGGCCCATGGCCACAGCCACCAGCTGGTCGACGGCCACCGGCGGAACGACCTGGAACGGCTGGCCCTGCTGCGCGGACGTGCTCTGGACCGAACCTTCGTGCAGATCATGGCGGCGCGGGCCCACACCGGCAGCAGGCTGGCCACCAACGAGGCCCGTACGGGCGGCCTGCCCGAGGTGCGTCAGTTCGCCCGCCAGATGGCTGCCGACCAGCAACATCAGGTCCGACTGCTGCAATCCTGGAAGTAGACCCCGACAACTTGGTGAGGACGATCCGGCTCGCCGGTGGCGTCATCGATCGGCGTCCTCCAGGAGGGTGAACAGGGTGAGCTGCATCCCGTCGGGGGCGCGCAGCCTGACGTTGCGGTGGCGCCAGGGGGTGACGACCGGTTCGGCCAGCGCCTCGGCGCCGCCGGCCACAAGCCGCCCGGCGACGGCGGCGGAGTCGGCCACCTCTAGAGCGACCCGGACCGATCCGGCGACCCGGGAGCCGACCTCGACCTCGTCAACCAGCTCGGCCTGGCCCACCGAGAGGAGCTCGAGAGTGGCCCGGCCGGCGTCCAGAACGATCCCACCACCCCCTGGGCCCTCGAAGGACTCGATCACCGGCAGGCCGAGGAGGTCGCGGTAGAAAGCCACGGCCTCGTCGTAGCGCTCGACAGTCAGGGCCAGCCGCAGCTCATGAACCGGGCTCTCAGGCACCTCGCTCCTCTCGCCGGCGATGTGGTGCGATGCCTAGCTGCCCGGCGAAGCCTTCTCACAAGGAAGCAGGGCTACACCCACCGCTACCGTTCGCGGTCCGGATCATCACCGAACCACCGGGCAGCCGCCCAAACCCTACTGGACCGCAGAGAAGACGGGCAGTCATCTCCTAAACAGCGGCGGATCCGACGGCGCCAGGGGCTCTTGGGTCGGGCCACCGACGCCGCGGCGTGCTGGTTACCGATCCCTGGTCGCCGGCCGATTGCTCAAGTTCCTCAGCGGATCTGGTGCGCTACCAGCAGCGCAACGCGGTCGAGCGGGGCGATCGCGCGGCTCAAGCAGAACCGTGGCATGCTACCCGCTACGACACTCAGTCGATGATGCCGTCGTGCGCGCCGGCCCGGCGGTCTGACCCTCGCTGCGATTGGCTCGAGCGGCAGTCGAGCTGGTTCGGGGAGTCTGGCTCTCTCGCCGTCGGGGCCGACTCGGCGGCCTCGCCGGTGGGCAGGAAAACTCCGTCCTGGCACACCGGCGCGGCCGTGAGGGTGGCGGAGAACGCGGTCAGGGGGCACCGGCCACGGCGTTCGGCACCGCCGGGGTGAGTAGCGCCGCACCGGTGGTGATCTCGGCGGCGGCCAGCAGCCGCAGGAACGTCGTTGGTGCCAGCTTGCCCAGCACCGGGAACGCGCCGGCGACCTGCCGCGGCTCGGGTTCGGCCTGCGGAAGGTGCGTAGGGGCGGGGGAGGTCATAGTGGGCAGACGGCGATGATGCGCGCCCGAGGCGGGGCTGGCACAGGTGACGGCGAGGTGGCGGAGAATGTCCGCTCCGCCACCCCTGGGGGCTTGCTGGGCCGGTCGTCAGCTGTAGAGGCCGGTGGACCACATGCGGCCCGACCACATGCGGCCGCTCCAGATGTCGGCCGACCACATCCGCCCGGACCACATCCGCCCCGACCACATGCGCCCGGACCAGATGGTGCCGGACCAGGTGGTGCCGGTCCAGCCGCTGGTGTTGAAGGTGCCGCCACTCCAGCTGGTCCCGGCCAGGCTGGTGGCGGCCCAGCTGCGGGTGTCGAAGGGGACCCCGAAGATGTCCTGCTCGCCGCGGAGTTCGACGGTGCCGTCGGTCAGGTGACTGGTCCCCCGAGCCGCCTCCAGCGACCCGATCCCGGTCGCCAGCGTCCAACGCTGGGTGCTGGTTGGGGTGGCGGTCCCCTGGGCCTTGGCCAGGTCCAGGCTGCCCGCCCCCTGGGCAGCAGCGGTGAACCCGGCCAGGGGGCGGGCGCTGGCGCTCAGCAGGGCCTTGAGCTGGTCGGGGGTGAGGGTGGGGCGCTGCTGCAACAGCAACGCGGCCGCGCCGGAGACGACCGCGGCGGCCTGGGAGCTGCCGCTGCCCCGGAAGAACCGGTCGGCCACGACCGCGGCCGGGTAGTTGGTGTCGTTGTAGCTGCCGGGGGCGCGCAGGCTGGCCACCGACCGGCCCGGGGCGACCAGGTCGGGGTTGCGGACCCCGTTGCCGCGGCTGGAGAACTCGGCCACCTGGTCGTCTTTGAGATCGGTGGTGCTGCCGGTGTCGGAGGCGCCCACGGCCAGCAGGAACGGGTCGGTGGCGGGGTCATCGAGCCGGCCTCGGGTGGTGCCCTGGTTGCCGGCCGCCACCACCACGGTGATGCCCTTGCGCCAGGCGACCTCGGCCGCGTACATCAGCGGGTCCAGGGTGTAGGGCTGGAGGCTGTCGGTGCCCAGCGACAGGTTTCAGCACCCGGATGTTGAGGCCGTTGTCGCGGCGGTGCTGGATGACCCAGTCGATGGCCGCGATCAGCTGTGACACATCGACCGCGCCCGAGGCCGCGCCGACCTTGACACTGACCAGCCGGGCATCGGGGGCGACGCCGACGAAGTGGCGCGGGTCGGCCAGGTTGGCCGTGGTGGCGTCGTCACGGCCGGCGATGATCCCGGCCATGTGGGTGCCGTGGCCGTTGGTGTCCAGATGGGTCAGGTCGGGGTCCTGGGACTCCAACGACAGATCCGGGCCCTGATACAGCTTGCCGGTCCGGCGCAGGCCGTCGACCGGAACCACGCCGGTGTCGATCAGGGCCACGTCCACGCCCTTGCCGGTCAGCTGCTTGCCCCACATGGCCTGGGCGCCGAT
>Ga0307277_10000418_pt1 | contig 15691 bp, 14 predicted proteins | sample ER_DNA_116_FD_194473 | JGI IMG/M metagenome (GOLD analysis project Ga0307277, IMG submission 194473) | Bulk soil microbial communities from the East River watershed near Crested Butte, Colorado, United States - ER_DNA_116 | ecosystem: Environmental > Terrestrial > Soil > Floodplain | place...
TCAAGGAGACCGAGCGCGGCTTCATCGTCATGGAGGTCAACGACAACCCGAACCTCGAGCACGGCATCGAGGACCAGGTCGGCAAGGATGAGATCTGGACACGGCTGCTCAAGTGGTTCATCGAGCGGTTCGAGCAGTAGTCTAAGACCGGTAGGCTGGGAAAATCGCGCGCCAGCTTTTGCCCAATGCGGAGGCGAGTTTGCCCATCTTAGGTGCTATGTCTGGATATCGCACGGCCCGCAGATACGTCATGAAATTTGGTCAGGTCGCCGGCGCCGCTTTTATGGCCGCTTGCGGTTTCATGCTCGCGGCGGCGCCCGCGCATAGCCAGATCCTAGATAAGGTCTCCTTCGGCACCAATTGGGTGGCGGAGGCCGAGCACGGCGGGCACTACCAGGCGTTGGCCGACGGCACCTATCGCCGATATGGGCTCGACGTCACGATCGTGCCGGGTGGCCCAAACGTGAACAATCGCCTCCTGTTGCCGGTCGGCAAGCTCGACTTCTTCATGAGCGCCAACACGCTGCAAGGCTTCGATGCGGTCGCGCGCAATATTCCCACCGTTGCGGTTGCCGCCATGTTTCAGAAGGGCCCGCAGGTGCTGATCGCGCATCCGGACCAGGGCATCAACAAGTTCGAGGATTTGAAGAAGCTCACGCTGTTCGTGTCGAGGGAGGGCCTCGCGAGCTACTTCCAGTGGCTCAAATCCGATTACGGTTTCAGCGAGAAACGGGTGAAGCCCTATACTTCGAATCCGCAGCCGTTTCTCGTCGACAAGAAAAGCGCGATGCAGGGTTATGTGACGTCGGAGCCCTTTGCCATAGAAAAGCGCGCCGGCTTCAAGCCCAAGGTCTTCCTTCTCGCCGACTATGGCTGGGACAGCTATTCGACGCTAATCGAGACGCGCCGTGATCTCGTCGCCAGCAAGCCCGACCTGGTGCAGCGTTTCGTCGACGCCTCGATCATCGGCTGGATGAATTATCTCTACGGCGACAACGCCGCGGCGAACGCACTGATCAAGCGGCAGAACCCGGAGATGACCGATGAATTGCTCGCCTACTCGATTGCCAAGATGAAGGAGTACGGCATCGTCGATTCCGGCGACGCGGTTGCCCTCGGCGTGGGTGCCATGACCGACGCGCGTATGAAAAGCTTTTACGACAAGATGGTGCGCGCGGGCGTCGTCAAGCCGTCGACCGCCCTGGACAAGGCCTACACGCTGCAGTTCGTGAACAAGAAAGTCGGTCTCGATCTGCGGCCGAAATGACTGTGCGGGAGAACGATACGCGCGCTCTCGCGCCTTGCCTTTTGCGTGCTGCTCGCCGGACTACGGGACTAGGAGTTTGCCGTCGAACCGTCGTTCAGCCCATATCGCTAACGTGACCGTTGATCACTCCAAGCCCGGCACCCCAGTCATCGCGCTACGCGGCGTGGGCAAGAGCTTTGCCAACGGCGTGGTTGCCCTCGATCGCCTCGACCTTAATGTGTGGCCGGGTGAGTTCGTGTCGCTGCTCGGCGCTTCCGGCTGCGGCAAATCGACGGCGCTGCGCATCATCGCCGGCTTGAGCGAGCCCACCAGGGGGAAGGTCGAGTGGATCGAGGCGCAAGCCGCAGGCGCGACCGGCGCGCGCCGCATCGGTTTTGTGTTCCAGGAGCCGACGCTGATGCCCTGGGCCACGGTGGCGGCCAACGTACGCCTGCCGCTGAAGCTTGCCGGTCTTCCGCCGGACGCGCAGGCGCGCGTCGATTCCGCGCTCGCGCGCGTCGGCCTTTCCGGTTTCGCGCAGAGCTATCCGCGCGAGCTCTCGGGCGGCATGAAGATGCGTGCGTCGATCGCTCGCGCCCTCGTCACCGAGCCGAACCTGTTGTTGATGGACGAGCCGTTTGGGGCGCTCGACGAGATCACGCGCTTTCGCCTCAACAACGACCTCTTGGGACTCTGGCAGTCGCTGGGGAAGACCGTCGTCTTCGTCACCCATTCGGTATTCGAGTCGGTTTACCTTTCGCAGCGAATCGTCGTGATGACGCAGCGGCCAGGCCGCGTCTTCACCGAGCTTTCGATCGATGCGCCCCATCCGCGGGACGAACGTTTCCGCACCTCCGCCGATTATGCCAGCTATTGCCGGCGCGTGTCGGAAGCCTTGGCGTGTGCCTCCGCCGTGACCGACGAGTCGCCGGAGAGGTCGTGAGCGAGTGAACATGCGCGAAGGAAGAGCAAAGGACGAGATCTCTCCTGTCGCCGACCGCGTGCTTCGCGTGCTGCTGCCGATCGCAGTGCTGGCGCTCGGGGTGGCGCTCTGGGAGCTGGCGGTCCGCGTCGGCGGAATTCCGCCCTACGTGCTGCCCTCGCCATGGCTCGTGTTCTCGACACTTGTGTCCGATCGCGCGTTGCTGTTGGCCTCGCTTCTCGTCACGCTCACGACGACGCTTCAAGGTTTTCTCCTCGCGGCCCTCGGTGGCGTCGGCCTTGCTGTGCTGTTCAACCAATCGCGCCTCATCGAATATTCCCTCTATCCGTATGCGGTGATCCTGCAGGTCACGCCGATCGTGGCGATCGCGCCGCTCCTGCTCGTCTATCTTCCCCAGCAGGCGGCCGTACTCGCCTGCGCCTGGATCGTCGCGTTCTTCCCCGTGCTCGCCAACACCACGCTCGGCCTCAATTCGGTCGATCACAACCTCGTCGACCTGTTCCGCCTCTACGGCGCGACACGGCGCCAAGTGCTCTTCGAGCTCAAGCTGCCGGCGGCGCTGCCTTACATCCTGGCCGGTTTGAAGATCGCAGGCGGGTTATCGCTCATCGGCGCCGTGGTCGCCGAGATCGCGGCGGGTTCTGCCGGCGCCGGCTCGGGGCTTGCCTATCGCATCGTCGAATCCGGCTACCGACTTAACATCCCGCGCATGTTCGCCGCGTTGCTCCTCCTCTCGCTCGCCGGGATCCTCATTTTCTTCGCGCTATCGCTTCTCTCCTATGTCATGCTGCGGCGCTGGCACGAGAGTGCGATCGTGCGCGAAGTGTGACGGCGGCGTGTCCTGCGGCGCCGCTGCGCCTTGCCACGGGGGCTCTCTCTCATGCAGGTTATCCCCCCGACGTGCCGGCACAGGAGGTGGTCATGGCTTGGCTTGTTATCGCGCTGGTCATCTTCTGCGCGGCACCCGCCCAGGCACAGAATTATCCGACCAAGCCGATCCACATCCTGAGCCCCTATGCGCCGGGCGGAATCAGTGACATCGCCTCGCGCATTCTCGGCGCCAAGCTCACCGAAGCCTGGGGTCAGCAGGTCGTGGTGGAGAACCGCCCCGGCGGCAATGGCTTCATCGCGATGACGGCGGCGGCCAAAGCCGCGCCAGACGGTTACACCTACGTCATGGCGACGGTCGGCGACATCGCGATCAACCCGGCGATATTCAAGGAGATGCCCTACGACGTCGATCGCGATCTGGCGCCCGTGGCAATGGTCAGCGACGCGCCGATGGTGTTGGCCGCGAACGCGGATGCGCCTTTCAAATCCGTCGCCGAAGTGATCGCCGCCGCCAAGGCGCAGCCGGGGCGGCTCTCTGTCGCCACGCCGGGGAACGGCAGCGTCAATCAGATCGTGCTGGAATGGATGGCGCTCAATACCGGCATCCGCTTCCAGCATATCCCATACAAGGGCGGCGCGCCGGCTGCGGCGGCCCTGGCCGGCGGCGACATTCCGCTCGGCGTGCTGGCGAGCTCGTCGGTCGCTCCGCACGTCAAGTCCGGCCGCATCCGCGTGTTGGCGGTGACAATGGCCAAGCGATCGAGATTTAATCCCGAATGGCCGACGCTGCAGGAGACGGGCGTCAGCGAGGTCGACGCCTCTAATTGGACCGCGCTGTTCGCGCCGAAGGGCACTCCGGAGCCGGTCATCGACAAGTTGAACGGCGAAGTCGTCAAGATCCTCGCCATGCCCGATGTCAAGGAGCGCTTCGGCGGCGGCGGCGTGGATACCATCCCTTCGAGCGCGGCGGAGTTGGACGCTCGCGTGAAACAGGCGGCGGAGCGCTTCCGCGGCATCGTTCAGAAGGCGAATATCCGGCCGGATTGAGTAGACCCTCCCAGGGCCACAGGGGCGGGTGATGCGCATCCGTTCGCCGAAGGATTTCTGGGCCGGACTGATCTTCGTCGCAATCGGCGGCGGCTTTGTGCTTCTCGCGCACCAGTATCGGCTTGGCGACATGCATCGCATGGGGCCGGCGATGTTCCCGACGCTCGTCGGCGCCTTGCTTGTCGCGCTCGGGGTGATCTTGGCGCTGCGTTCGCTCGTGCGTGACGGCGCGCCGGTCCCTTCTTTTCATGCGCGCCCGATCATCATGTCGCTCCTCGCCATCGCGCTGTTCGCCATCGCGCTGCAATGGCTCGGTCTCGTTGCCGCGATCGCAGTTCTCGTGCTCGTAGGCGCCAATGCCGCGCGCGATGTGCGCCAGGTGGACAATCTTGCACTTGCGGCGGTGATGATCGCCTTCTCGGTCGCGGTCTTCGTGTGGCTGCTCGGGCTGCCGCTGCCGCTCTGGCCGATCTCGTAACTGGCGCATGTTCGCATCGACACACCAGCACCCAGGTCGGCGGCGCGCGTGAGGCGGGTATGGAAACGCTGTCCAATCTCGCATTCGGTCTGGGAGTGGCGCTGAGCTGGCAGAATATTCTTTACTGCTTCATCGGCTGTTTTCTTGGCACGCTGGTAGGCGTGCTGCCCGGGATCGGTCCAGTGGCGACGGTCGCCATGCTGTTGCCATTCACGTTCGGGCTCGGCCCGGCGCCGGCCTTGATCATGCTCGCCGGCATCTATTACGGCGCCCAATACGGCGGCTCGACTACGGCGATCCTGGTCAACATCCCGGGCGAATCGTCCTCGGTGGTGACCACCCTCGACGGCCACCAGATGGCGCGCCGCGGCCGCGCTGGGCCTGCGCTCGGCATCGCCGCGATCGGCTCCTTCATCGCCGGATGCATCGCCACCCTCCTCATCGCCTATTTCGCCCCGCCGCTCGCCGAGCTCGCGCTCAAGTTCAGCCCGGCCGAATATTTCTCGCTCATGGTGTTCGGGCTGATCGCGGCCGTCGTGCTCGCGCGCGGCTCGCTGATCAAGGCGATCGCCATGGTGTGCTTCGGGATCCTGCTCGGCCTGATCGGCACCGACGTCAATTCCGGCGTCATCCGCTTCGCCTTCGGCCAAGCGGAACTGGCCGACGGGCTCGGCTTCGTCGCGCTTGCCATGGCGTTCTTCGGCATTACCGACGTGGTGCTCAATCTCGAGCACAAAGAGGCACAGCAGGTATTCACCTCGCGCATCGGCAGCGTGCTGCCGACGCTCGCGGACCTGCGTGCCTGCTTCTGGTCGATCGCGCGCGGCACCGCGCTGGGCTCGTTGCTCGGGGTGCTACCAGGCGGCGGCGCGCTGCTCGCCTCGTTCGCGGCCTACATGGTCGAGAAGAAGATCGCTAAGCCGCCGCGCGCGTTCGGCGAGGGCGACATCCGCGGCGTGGCGGCGCCCGAATCCGCCAACAATGCTGGCGCGCAGACCTCGTTCATCCCGATGCTCACCCTCGGCATCCCCTCGAATCCGACCATGGCGCTGATGATCGGCGCGCTGATGATCCAGGGTATCGCCCCCGGCCCGCAGGTGATGACCGAACGCCCTGAACTGTTCTGGGGTCTGATCGCGAGCATGTGGATCGGCAACCTCATGCTGCTCGTGCTCAACTTGCCGCTGGTCGGAGTGTGGATCAAGCTGCTCGCGGTGCCCTACCGGCTGCTGTTTCCCGCGATCTTCGTGTTCTGCTGCATCGGCGCCTATGCCGTCGACAACAAAATCTTCGACGTATATGCGCTCGCCGCGCTGTCGGCGCTCGGCTACGTGCTGCTCAAACTCGATTGCGAGCCCGCGCCCATGGTGCTCGGATTCATCCTCGGGCCGATGATGGAGGAGAACCTTCGCCGCGCGATGATGATCTCGTTTGGCGATCCCACGGTGTTGATCACGCGGCCCATCTCCGCCGGCTTCCTATTGGCCGCGCTCGCGCTGCTTCTCGCGATCGCGCTACCGGCGCTGCGGGCCAAGCGCGAAGAGGCGATGCAGGAGTGAGCCGGGCGGCCTAATGCTCGCCCGACGGTTCGAGCTTGGCGGCGAGCCACTTGGCGCGCGCGTCGGGGCCGGCGAGAAAGCGGATGAACGCACGCGCCGCTTCCGGCACCGCGCCGTCCGACATCAAGGCGCCCTCGTAGCTGGTCGCGACCTGCAGCAGCTTCGGCACCGGACCGGCGAATGCCAGCCCCTTGCCCTCAGGGATTTCGCTGACGTTGTACAAGCCCATCTCCACCTCGCCCTTGGCGATGAGCTCCTGGCTCGCCGCCTGCGCGGGAACGATCCTGAGCCGCGGTTTCAACGCGTCGAGAATGCCGGCTTGGACGAGGATGCGTTCCGCCTTTTCCCCGCTTTGATTGGGTAGCGTCGGGTCGCCATACACCACCGACTTCGCCGCCAGCAGCGCCTGCTTGAACGCCTCCGGTGTCGACAGGTCCGGCAGCGGCGCACCGGCGCGCACGGCCACTCCCATGCCGGTCTTGGCGAGCGGGACGCGGCTTTCCGGATTGACCACGCCCTCTTTGTCGAGCCGATCCATGGCCGGTTCGGAGACGATGACGGCGTCGTAGATCTCGCCGTCCTTGATCTTTTGCGTGACCACGGCGGGTGAGTCGATGGTGAGGACCACGCGGTGACCGGTCTCGTTGCCGAACTCGGAGGCGAGATCTCTGAGCGCGTTTTGCACCGCGCCGACGCTGACCACGCGGATGTCGGCCGCGCCAGCCATGCTCGTCAGCGTGATCAGTGTTGCCGAGACGGATGCGATCTGGCGGAAAAACCGCATTGTGTCTTCTCCTCGGAGGTGCCACATGTCCCCATCATCCCTAGGTCCCGATTCCGAACTTTGCACACCCTCACCGCGCTCTCAAATGCAAACTTCGGAATCGAGCGGACACGGGCAGTTTATGATTGTGGTGCGATCCTTGGATTTGAAGTTCCCGAGCGAGCGGGCGGCGACATGACGGGAACTTCTAAGCGGTCGCCTTGATCCTGCACCATGCCCGACGACCTATCGCACGAGCGCGTTTCGCGCCTCACCGGCATCGCGCTGATGTGCGGGGCGGTGGCGTGTTTTGCCCTGCTCGACACCACGGCGAAATATCTCAACCTCTACATGAGTGCGTTGCAAGTGGCGTGGGCGCGCTATACGGGGGCATTCCTGTTTCCTTTCATCGTGTCCAATCCGTGGACGCGCCCCGGCTTGACCCGCACCAACCGCCCTGTGCTGCAGCTCGCGCGGTCGGTGCTGCTGCTGGGTTCCACGCTCTGCAATTTTGCCGCTTTACGATACCTTCAGCTCGACGAGGCGATCGCGCTCATCTTCTCCACACCGTTCTTTGTCGCGGCACTGTCCGGACCGATGCTGGGCGAGTGGGTGCGCTGGCGGCGCTGGAGCGCTATCGCGGTCGGTTTCCTCGGTGTCGTGGTGGTGGCGCGTCCGGGCGCGGCGAGCTTCCACCCGGCGGCGCTGCTGTCGCTCTCCGCCGCGCTCTGCTACGCGCTCTATTCCATCGCCACCCGCATCCTCGCGCGTACCGATTCCAACGAGACCACGCTGTTCTACTCCAATGTCGTAGGCGCGCTGGCCCTGCTGCCGGTGGTGCCGCTGGTCTGGACCACGCCGAGCGATCCCCTCGTGATCGCTCTCATGGTGGTGACAGGGGTGATCGGCAGCTTCGGACACTATCTCCTGATCGCCGCCCACCGCTTGGCGCCGGCTGCCGTGCTGTCGCCGTTCATCTATAGTGAAATCGTGCTGGTGACCGCGTTGGGCTTTCTCGTGTTCGGCGACGTGCCGAACCGCTTTACGCTCACTGGGGCGGCGATCGTGGTCGCCTCCTGCCTTTACCTTCTGCATCGGGAGCGCAAAGTAAGATCAAAGGCCTGATCGGCCAAGTCTCCCGAAGGTCGTTCCCGCGCAAGCCCGGCCATGACTGGGCGGCGTTGCCTCGCCTTCAGGACTAAGGCTAATTTCCGTTGCCGGCTTCCCCATTCGCCGGCTGTCATCGAGGTAGCGTTCATGCTGAAAAACCCGGCCCATGCGTCCGGCCCCTCTCGCGCCGGCATCAACGACGACATCGGCGAGAAGACGCGGCTCACGCTGTACCGCATGCAGGTCGAGATCCGCGAAAGCGAGCAGCGCGCATTCGATCTCTTCCTGCAGAACCTGGTCAAGGGCACGAGCCACCTCTCGCTCGGCCAGGAGGCGGTGGCAGCGGGCTTTGCCGCGGCAATGAAGCAGGGAGACCTCTCGTTCTGCACCTATCGCGGACACGCGCATACGCTCGCGCGCGGGGTGCCGATCGAGAAGGTCCTGGGCGAGCTGATGCAGCGCGACAACGGCCTCATGCGCGGCAAGGGCGGCTCCATGCATCTCACCTCCGCCGAGCATGGCGTGCTCGGTTCCTACGCCATCATCGGCGCGCATCTGCCGATTGCCTGCGGCGCGGCTTTGCGCGCGCAGTACAAGGGCGACAGCGACGTGACGGTGTGCTTCTTCGGCGACGGCACGACCAATATCGGCGCCTTCCACGAGGCGCTGAATTTCGCCGCGGTGTGGAAGCTGCCGGTGATCTTCGTCTGCGAGAACAATCTCTATATGGAATATACGCCGATCGGCGAGGTGACGGCGGTCGAGCATCCCGCCGCCGATCGCGCCGCGGCTTACGGGCTCGAGCGCATCGTCCTCGACGGCAACGACGCCGACGTCGTCTACCGCGCCGCCGCCGCGGCCTATGCCAAGGCGCGCGCGGGCGGCGGCCCCTCGCTGATCGAGTGCATCACCTACCGGCACAGCGGCCATTCGCGCGCCGACCCGGCGAAATACCGCCCCGAGGGCGAGCTCGAAAAATGGAAGGAGCGCGATCCGATCAAGATCTATCGCGAGCGGCTAAAGCAGTTCGGCATCGGTGAGGAGGCGATCGCCTCGATCGAGGCCGACGTGCGGCGACGCGTCGACGAGGCGACCGAGAAGTGCAAGGCGGCGCCCCCGCCGTCGCTCGACCTCCTCACCGCCGACGTCTATGCCGATGGGGGCTTCGCATGGCGGAATTGACCTATCGCGACGCGGTCGCCCGCGGCATCGCCCAGGAGATGGCGCGCGATCCGGATGTCATCTTCTTCGGCGAGGACGTGGCCAAGGCCGGCGGCGTGTTCAAGACCACGGTGGGACTCTACGAGCAATTCGGGCCCAAGCGCGTGCGCGACTGTCCGATCTCCGAGCAGGCGATCTTGGGCGCCGCCATGGGCGCGGCGATGACCGGCCTGAAGCCGATCGCCGAGATCATGTTCTCGGACTTCTTCGCAGTGTGCTTCGATTACATCGCCAACGAGTTCTCCAAGAGCCGCTACATGTCCAACGGCCAGCTCAAATGCCCGCTGGTGGTGCGCACCGCCAACGGCGCGGGCTCCCGCTTCGGAGCCCAGCACAGCCAAAGCGTCGAGAACTGGGCGATGATGATTCCCGGGCTCAAGGTGGTGGCGCCTTCGAGCCCGCGCGACGTCATCGGGCTGCTCGCCGCCGCGGTGCGCGATCCCGATCCCGTCATCTTCTTCGAGCACAAATCGCTCTATCCGACGAAGGGCGAAGTTCCCGAGGGAGAGATCGTCGATCGGCTGGGCAGCGCCAGCATCGTGCGACCCGGCAAGGACGCCACCATCCTGGCGCTGGCGCTGATGGTGCCGCGGGCGCTCGAGGCGGCCGAGAGGCTCAAGTCGGAACACGGGATCGACTGCGAAGTCGTAGACGTAAGATCGCTGGTGCCGCTCGATACGCAGACCATCCTCGGCTCGGTCGGCCGTACGCACCGCCTGTTCACGGTTGAGGAGAATCCGCGGCTGTGTGGGTGGGGCGCCGAAATCGTCTCGATCGTAGCCGATGAGGCGTTCTACGATCTCGACGGGCCGCCGGTGCGGATCACGACGCCGCACATTCCGCTTCCGGCGGCCGACATCTTGGAAGACATCGCGCTGCCCACGGTCGATCGCATCGTCGACCGCGTGCGCCGGTCGATGCAAGCGTGAGCTGGCATCGTGCGCAAGCGCCCATTGCATCCGGACTTACCAGTCATGAGGCTGCACCCATGAGTTCCAGATACGACAACCTCCTCGCCAATGTTCCGACCGATCTGTGGATCGGCGGCAAATGGCGCAAATCCTCCGAGGGGGGCCGGTTCGATGTCCTCGATCCCGCGACCGAGGCCAAGATCGCCTCGGTCGCGAGCGCGACGGTCGAAGATGCCAAGGCCGCGGTCGATGCCGCGAGCGACGCTTTCGAGGATTGGGCCGGCAGGAAGCCGCGCGAGCGCGCCGAAGTGTTGCGCAAGTCCTTCGAGCTGATCATGCGCGATGCCGAACGGCTCGCTAAGCTGATCACCATCGAGAACGGCAAGGCGCTGTCCGATTCGCGCGGCGAGGTTGCCTACGCCGCCGAGTTCTTCCGCTGGTACGCCGAGGAAGCGACGCGTGCGATCGGCGCGGTGTCGCGTGCGCCGGCCTCCGGCGCCCGCATCGTCGTCCAGCACAAGCCCGCGGGCGTCGCGGTGCTGGTGACGCCGTGGAATTTCCCCGCCGCCATGGCCACCCGCAAGATCGGCCCGGCGCTCGCCGCCGGTTGCCCGGTCGTGCTCAAGCCCGCATCCGACACGCCGCTCACCATGCTGGCGCTCATGCCGATCCTGGAGGAGGCCGGCGTGCCGGCGGGGGTGGTCAACGTCATTCCCTCGCGCTCATCGGGAAAGGTGGTGAGCACAATGCTGCACGATCCGCGCGTGCGCATCGTTTCCTTCACTGGCTCGACCGAGGTCGGCCGCAAGCTCCTGCACGAGGCGGCCGACACGGTGATCAAGCCGGCGATGGAGCTCGGCGGCAACGCGCCGTTCATCGTGTTCGAGGACGCCGACATCGACGCGGCGATCGACGGCGCGATGATCGCGAAGATGCGCAACATGGGCGAGGCCTGTACCTCGGCCAACCGCTTCTACGTGCATGAGAGGGTGCACGACGAGTTCGCCAAGAAGCTCACCGCCAAAATGGCGGCGCTCAAGATCGGCAACGGGCTCGACGACGGCGTGGCGGTGGGCCCGCTGGTCAATGCCGACGCCAAGAAAAAAGTGATCGAGCTGGTCGACGACGCGGTCGGCAAAGGCGCAAAGGTCTTAACCGGCGGCAAGGCGCCGAGCGGGCCCGGGCACTTCTATCCGCCGACGGTGCTCGATGCCGTGCCCGACGGGGCCGCGATGCTGCGCGAGGAGATCTTCGGTCCGGTGGCGGCGATACAGAGCTTCAAATCCGAGGGCGAGGTGATCAAGCGCGCAAACGATACCGAATACGGTCTTGTCGCCTACCTCTACACCAAAGACATGAATCGCGGCATGCGCGTCTCCGAGCAGCTCGACTTCGGCATGATCGGCCTCAACCGCGGCCTGGTCTCCGACCCAGCCGCCCCGTTCGGCGGCATGAAGCAGTCCGGCATCGGCCGCGAAGGGGCGCACGAAGGGCTGATGGAGTTTCTGGAGACGCAGTACATCTCGGTGACGTGGTGAGCGCGGCAAGCGGCGAAGCGCGCGAGCGGGGACGGCGTAAATGGATGTGCTGATGCCGCAGCTCGGCGAGACCGTCGCGGAAGGCAAGATCACGCAATGGTTCAAGGCGGCCGGGGACGCCATCAAGCCGGGTGACAACCTGTTCGAAATCGAGACCGACAAGGTGTCGATGGAGGTGCCCGCGACCGCGGCGGGCGTGCTGGCGGAGATCCGCGTGCCGGCGGGCAGGGTGGCTCCGGTCGGTGCGGTCGTCGCCGTGATCGCCGACGGCGCCGGTGCGGCTGCGCCGAAGGCGGCGGCGGCAAGCGTCGCTGCGCCTTCTGCTTCGCAGCCGGTGATCGCAGTCAGGGCCGCCGCAGCGGGAAACGTCGCGCCGCCGTCAGCGCGACCGATCGAGCTCGATCCGTTCTTCGAGGTGCGCACGCCCGCGCGCAATTACGGCCCAGCGCGACTGGCTGGCGGTAGGAGCGCTACGCCGCTCGCGCGGCGGCTCGCGGCGGAAGGGGGCATCGACCTCACCAGGATTTCGCCGTCGGGTCCGCACGGCCGCATCGTCGCGCGCGACGTCGAGGCCGCCGCGCACACCGCGGCGCGCCCGACCATTGCCGCCGCGCCGGCGGAGGGCTTAAGCGCGGATGCCGTCACCGCCATCTATCGCGACGTGCCGCTGCGTGAGGTGCCGCTCGACGGCATGCGCAGAGCCATCGCCAACCGCCTGGCGCAGGCCAAGCAGACCATTCCCCATTTCTACCTGACCGCGGATGTCGAGATCGCGCGCTTGATCGCGCTGCGCGAAGAGGCGAACGCAGCCGCGCTCAAGGACAAGGATGGGAACCCCGCCTTCAAGCTCTCGGTCAACGATCTGCTCATCAAAGCTTGGGCGGCGGCGCTGCAGCGCGTGCCGGCGGCAAATGCGGTGTGGGCGCAGGATCGCATCCTGCGCCTGCAGCATTCCGATATCGCCGTCGCGGTCGCGCTGGAAGGCGGCTTGATCGCGCCGGTGATCCGGCAGGCGGAGTTGAAAACCCTCTCCGCGATCTCGAACGAGATGAAGGGGCTGGCGGCGCGGGCGCGTGCGAAGAAGCTCAATCCGAGCGAATACGAGGGCGGCTCGTCCACCATTTCCAATCTTGGCATGTACGGCGTGCGCGAATTTGCCGCCATCATCAATCCGCCGCAGGCGACAATTCTCGCGGTCGGCGCGGCGCGCCGGCAGCCGGTCGAGAGAGAGGATGGCGGCATCGCGTTCACGAGCGTGCTCTCGGTGACGCTCTCCTGCGACCACCGCGTAGTCGATGGCGCGCTCGGCGCCGAGCTCATCGCCGCGTTCAGAGAACTTGTCGCTCAACCCGTCACCATGCTGGTGTGATGCTCTCGGCCGTGCGCACTGACGCTTTTGCCGATGGATGCGCGGGTAATAAGCGCGTTTACGCGCGTCTTCGACGCGCTTCTGCCCGCGCATGACCGACTCAAGGGCAACGACCGTTCGCAATCAGGAGTAAATCATGGCTCCCGAAAAAGCCGATGTTCTGTTGATCGGTCCTCCCAAGCCAGTGATCGTGAACGGGCTCTCCGGCACCTTCAACCTCGTCAGGTTTCCCGATACCCAGCATCGAGACAAATTCTTTGCCGAGAGCGCGTCGCGCGTGCGCGCCATGGCGGTAGCGGCGACCGAGGAGCGGGTCGATGGGCCATTCATGACCCGGTTTCCCCGGCTCGAGATCGTCTCCTCTTTCGGCGTCGGCTACGACCACGTCGATGCAGCCTGGGCCGGCGCGCACGGCATCACCGTCACCAACACGCCGGATGTGCTCACCGAAGAGGTGGCCGACACTGCACTCGGACTCTTGCTGTGCACCGCGCGCGAATTCGTCCAGGCCGAGCGCTACGTGCGCGCCGGGAAATGGCCGCAGAAGAACTATCCGTTGAGCAAGGCCACCTTGCGCGACCGTACCGTCGGCATGGTCGGAATGGGCCGCATCGGGCAGGCGATCGCCCGTCGGCTTACCGCCATGCAGGTCCCCGTGGTCTACCATTCGCGGCGGCCGGCGGCAGGCTTGTCCTACCGGTACTATCCGAACCTCATCGACATGGCGCGAGACGTCGACGTGCTCATGGTCATCACGCCGGGTGGCGCGGAGACCAAGAACCTGATCAACGCCGAGGTGCTCAGCGCGCTCGGTCCCGACGGCATCCTCATCAACATGGCGCGCGGCTCGGTGGTCGACGAGCCGGCGCTGATCAAGGCGCTGCAGGAGAAAACCATCTTGTCGGCGGGTCTCGACGTCTTCGCGCGCGAGCCCGAAGTGCCGCCGGAGCTGATCGCGATGGATCAAGTCGTGCTGCTTCCCCATCTCGGCTCCGCCTCGGTTGCGACCCGCGAGAAGATGGACCAGCTGGTGGTGGACAACCTTTTGGCCTGGGGGGCGGGCAAGCCGCCGCTGACGCCGGTGCCGGAAACGCCGTGGCCGCCCAAGCAACGCAAACAGTCATGAGTGTGCTCGAACGGCGCATATGCGCTGCGCGCAAGGCTGTTCGCCGGCGCGCCGGCGAAGCTGACGCGCTGCGCACGGCGTGATAGCGTGAAAATGGTGCACCCGTAGTCGAGTTTTCCCATGACGGCTCGTCCTTGTCTCGCCGTGATCGCGGTTGCGCTGTTCGCCGCGGGCGCTGCTGCGCAAGCGCCGGTGCCGAGCGACGCGGCCAAGGACATGGTCGGTGACTGGGAAATCTCCAATGCCGCGCGCGACAAAACCTGTCCAGTCAGGTTTAAGCTCGAACCTGCCGCCAGCGGTTTTAAGCTCGACCTCGATGGCGTCTGCGGCACCGCCTTCCCGGCGCTGAAAGACGTCGTGGTCTGGGCCATGGGACCAAACGACGAGGTGCGGTTGTTGAACTCCAAGGGCGCCGTCATTCTCGATTTCATGGAAGTCGAGGCGCATATGTACGAAGCCGAGCGCAAAGGGGAGGGGCTGTTTTTCATGCGCACCCAGGACGCCATCAAGGCGGCCACGGTTACGCCCGAGCAGGTGTTCGGCGAATGGATCCTGCTCAAGGAATTCGAGAAGCCGCTCTGCAGGCTCACCCTGTCGAATGCCTCGGCCGGAGGAGAAAGTTATAAGATCACCGTGAAGCAGGGCTGCGATCCCTCCGTGGCTGATGTCGAGCTTTCGACGTGGCGGCTTGACAGCGACGGTCTGCTGCTGACCGGCCGCGGCGGCAGCTGGCGTTTCTCCGAGAGCGACGCCACCACTTGGGAGCGGATACCCGCAAGCTCCGATCCATTGGTGCTGATGCGGCAGTAGCCGCCCGCCGCGCCCGCTCGCGTCCCTAGCGGCGACTCTGCTGTTTGCTTGTGAACGGATCGAGGTCGACCGAATCAATAAAAGTTGCGCGTCAAAGTCGGGAGGAAGAGATGCAGAGGCAGAGGCGTTTTTCGAAGCCCGCGCTGCGAACAGGTGCGGCCGCGGGCGCAGCGGCGGTGGTCGGGCTCATCATCTTGCCGGCTATGGCGCAATCGCCGGGCGGCATCCCGGGTGTGGTAGCGGCGGGCGCAGAGCCACAGTTGGTGCAGGAGGGATTCGTCTTCACGGAAGGGCCGGTAGGCACGCCGGACGGGGGCCTCTATTTCTCCGATATCCGTCCCAATCGGATCTACCGCCTCGACCCCAATGGAAAGGTCGATCTCGTCCGCGAGCAGACCAATGGCGCCAACGGCCTGGCGCTGACGCGAGAGGGGGACTTGCTGGCGGCGGAAGGCGACGGCAAGCGAATCAGCAAACGCAGCCGCGACGGCACGCTCACTACCGTCACCGAAGGCATCGCCGGCAAGCCGTTCCTGGCGCCGAACGATCTCATCCTGGACGCGAAGGGCGGCATGTACATCACCGATCCCGGCCCGCGACCGGTGGTGCCGGGCCGCATCGCCTATGTCTACTACCTGCCCGCCGGCGCCAAAGAGCCCATCGTCATCGACGATCAAATCGCAAGGCCCAACGGACTGACGCTGACCCGCGACGGCAAGACCCTCATCGTCGACGACAC
>Ga0307277_10000419_pt1 | contig 15687 bp, 14 predicted proteins | sample ER_DNA_116_FD_194473 | JGI IMG/M metagenome (GOLD analysis project Ga0307277, IMG submission 194473) | Bulk soil microbial communities from the East River watershed near Crested Butte, Colorado, United States - ER_DNA_116 | ecosystem: Environmental > Terrestrial > Soil > Floodplain | place...
CAATAGCGCCGCAAGGGTCAGTCGCGCCGTCACTCGCCCGGACCGCGCGCGGGGCCGACGATCACGAAGAGCTGGCACGGTCCTGTCCCACCGGGGAGTGGCTTCGTCGCAACGCCGAGCTGTTTGGCGAGCCGGACAGCGACGCCGTCGCATTTCGGTGGGAAGTACACCGCCGTCTGCGGATAGGTGAAGTTGTCTGCGCGGCCGACCTTCTTGATGCTGTAGCCGAACGCACCGATGCGGCTCGCCACCTGTCGGGTGTAGTTGATGTCGCCGCTGCCGTTCAGGACGTTGACGGGGATCCGCCACGGCGGCGGAAGAATGGCGCTCGGGCCGCCCGGCGTCGGCTTGCTGCCTGACCGGGGGATCAGGAGCAGGGTCGCGAAGACGGCAAGAGCGATCACGACCCCGCCCACGACCAGCAGGCGGGGTAGCGGGCTCCGTACGATCGGCTGCGGCGGAACGGGCAGGCCGGCCAGCTCGCGTGCCTCGCGATTGTCGAGCCCGAGCGCCGTTGCGTACAGAGCGGTCGCGATCAGCGCATCGTCCGGCTTCGGGAAGCGATACACGCGGCCCTCCTCGAGCCAGCGGACCTCCTCAGGCGTGATGCCGGCGCGCCGAGCCGTCTCCTCCACGGTCAACTGGCGGTGCAGGCGGGCGCGGGCCAGCGGCGACTCCTCGCCGGTCGGCTCGAGTGGGTGGACGAGCTCCATGCTCATCCTCATTCTGGTTTCGGGGGCGGCCATCCTTCATTCACCGAGTCAGATCATCGGCAAAGTCGACGTCTCCTGGAGGATCGAGGTCGTCGCAGGGCACGAGTTGGGCAGGGAGAGCCCGCAGACCCGCGTCGGGAACCTCGCCCCAGACGCCGCGCGCGAGCAGCAGGGGATGTAGGCGAACACCGCCGTAGGTGGCCGCGACGCGCTCGGCCTGTTCCTCCCTCCAGGCAGCCACCACGCGATCGATTGCAAGCGGGTCGAGCTTCGGTCCATCCCCGAGGATGACGACGGCCGCCTCGACGTCATCGCCAAGCGCGGCGAGGCCGCACCGAAGCGAGGCACCCGGCCCGCGCTCCCAGTCAGGGCAGCTCACGGAACGTTCACGCGTCTCGACAGGGTGGGCTCCGAGCACGACGACGACGTCGTCGATCGATGCGCTGCCGCGCACCCGCTCCAGGACGGGCTCGAGCAGGACTACTTGTTTCGGCGAGCCGAAGCGTGTCGATGCTCCGGCCGCGAGCACTACTGCGGAAATCACAGCCTCAGGCTACGGCGTGACGACCATGCGCTGGACCACGACCTGCCGGGTTGGCCTTTCGTTCAGCGGATTGCCCAGCCGGCCGATCTTCTCGACCACGCCCAACCCCTTGGTGACGACGCCGAGGATTGCGTACTCGGGCGGCAGGCCTGCGTCCCTGGCCGTGACCACGAAGAACTGGCTTCCAGAGGTTCCGGACGGCTCCGCCATGGTCTTGGCCATTGCCACGATGCCCTTCCTGTATTGCGAGTTGCTCGGTGGGACGTCCCGGACGCTGTAGCCCGGCCCGCCCTGGCCCGTTGCTGTCGGATCTCCACCCTGAATGACGAAGCCCGGCACGATCCGGTGGAAGCGTGTGCCGTCGAAGAAACGCTTCCGCACCAGCGCGGCGAACGACGAGGTCGTGCATGGCGAGTCCGCTACGTCAAGGCGAATGTCGAAGGAGCCCAAGTTCGTCCGCACGTGGACCGTGTAGGTCTTCGACTTGTCAAGCAGCGGGAACGTCACTTGCCTGCCGGTCGTGGGGCAAGGCGTTGCGGCCTTCTGCGTCTGCGTCGCAGTCTTATCGCTTCCGCCACAGGCAACCAGCGCACAGACCGCGAGGCCCACCGTCACCGCCACGGCGGGCTGCGCCCGTCGTGACCTCCCAGCGCCCAGAGAGATACGTCGCCGCAAAGTCATCATGGCTGGCGCGCAGCGCTAGCCGGACTTTGCGGCGTCAGAGGCGGACTTTACGGCGTGGAGCGCGCGGCGAACGAGAGCGCGGGCGATCTCGGCCTTGTAGGCCGTGCCTGGAAGAGGCGTGGCCTCCTCTAGCGCTGCGGGCGAGTCGAGCGTCCAGGGAATCGGAGCTACCCCGGCGAGGGCAATTCGAATCTCGCCGTCGAAGCGCGCAGCGGCAACGCCGACGATCGGGAATGCCCACTTCCGGCGGTCCATCGCCTTGAGGTAGATCGAGGCGTCGGGCGACGGAACGTCGAGCTCGAGGATCAATTCGTCGGGGGCGAGCGTCGTGGGGTTGCGGTTGTCGTCGCTCGGTAGCCGGTAGAGGTCCCCGACCGAGAGTTCACGGTGGGTTGTACGGAGGGTGGCGCCGAGCGCGAGCAGCGCCGCCGCGAGGTCGGACGGGTGAGCGGACGCGCACTGCTCGTTGCCGAAGATCGCGTGCTCGCGGTGCGCGCCATCCTGCGCGAAGCACTTCTCGCCGCCGTGCAGCCAGCAGTCGAAGCCGAGTCGCCAGTACCAGCAGCGCGTCGCCTGCAGGAGATTGCCTCCGATCGTCCCCATCGAGCGCAGCTGCGGCGAAGCCGCCTGCATGGACGCTTCGCGCAGCGCCTGCGGGATTTCTGGATTGTCCTCGAGTTCGGCCAGTGTCGTACCCGCGCCGATGCGCGTGCCGTCGATTCCCCGCGGGACGATCTCGCTGATGTACACGAGGGTGTCGGCCCGCACGAGGCCGTCCCGCAACAGCGGGACGAGCTCCGTCCCACCCGCGAGCGCGCGCGAGCCGTTGCCGAGCGCGCGGGTGGCTTCTTCGGGACTAGACGGCCGCAGGAGCTCCACTGCGCTCCTTCTCGCGGGCCCGTTCCTCGCGCAACGCGCGCAACAGCTCTTCCCGGGTGATCGGCAGCGAGCGAATCTCGGCTCCGGTCGCATCGCGAATGGCGTTAGCGATCGCGGCTGCAACCGGGATGATCGGCGGCTCGCCGAGACCTTTCGAGCCGAGGTTCGTCAGGTGCGGATCAGGGACGTCGACGAGGTCAGTGACGATCTCCGGGACATCGGCGATCGTGGGCATCCGGTAGGAGTCGAGTGTGCGTGTGAGGATCGAGCCCGTCGAGGGATCGACGATGCGCTCCTCCGACAGCGTGTGACCGATGCCCTGGATGATCCCGCCCTCCACCTGGCTTTCGGCGCCGAGCACGTTGATCACGCGGCCGACGTCATGGATCGCGACGATCTTGTCGACGCGTACCTCTCCGGTCTCCACGTCCACGGCGACCTCCGCCACCTGGACGCCGAAAGTCAGGACCTGCATGCCGGCCGGATTCGGTCCTCGTGCTCCCTTGCCCAGGATCTGACCGCTCTCGAGCAGCTCCGTGACCTCGGTCAGCGGCCAGGAACCGCCGTCCGCGGACACGATCTGGCCGTCCCGAAGATCGAGCACCCGCTCTTCGAGGTGGAACCGCTGCGCCGCGATCTCGATGATCTGACGTTTGGCGTCGGCGGCGGCCGACCGCACCGCCGGCCCCATCGACGGAACGGTCGACGAGCCCGCTGAGATGGACGCGAACGGTCCGCGCGCCGAGTCGCCGAGTGAGACCTGCACGTGCTCGAGAGGAATCCCGAGCTCCTCCGCAGCGATCTGCGCCATCGCGGTCCGCGTTCCTGTGCCGATGTCCTGCATCGCCGTGACGACCTGTGCGCGTCCGTCGGAGCCGACGCGGATCCACGCGTACGACGGCGGCCCGCCGCCTCCGTACCAGATCTGCGACGCGAGACCGATGCCGTGTTTCCAGGGCTCCTGGCTTCGTGCGCGAACCTCGTCGCGTTTTGCCCAGTGCGGCTCTGCGCGGCGATAGCACTCAGCGAGGTTCTTCGACGAGAACGGACGGTCATCTGTGCGATCGGAGTCGGCGTAGTTGCGACGCCGCAGCTCGAGTGGGTCGATGCCCAGCTTCGCTGCGAGCTCGTCGAGGAGGCACTCGAGCGCGAACGTCCCCTCCACGAAGCCGGGAGCTCGAAACGCGGCCATCGGCGGCAGGTTGAGCTTCGCCGGATACTGCGTCGTGCGCACGTTGTCGCAGGCGTAGAGCATCTTCATCGGGCCTTCGGTCGTGGCCGACCAGCCCGAGAAGCCGACGGCGTTGACGAAGTCACCGCCGAGCGCGACCAGCGTGCCATCCGATGTTGCCGCTGCGGTCAGCCTCTGGATCGTTGCGTTGCGGTTGCCGGCTGCAACGTTCTCCTCGCGCCGTGTGAGCGCGCACCTGACCGGCCTTCCCGTCCTCTTCGCGAGCTCGGCGGCGATCGGCGTGTAGTCGCCCGGGCTGTTCTTCGCTCCGAAGCCACCGCCCATCGCATGGCAGATGACACGCACCTTGTCGGGCGGGAGTCCGAGCGCCGCGGCCATCGACGCGCGGATGCCCCAGATGTACTGGGTCGAGATGTAGATGGTGATCCCGTCGTCCTCCCACTGACAGACCGCTTGATGCGTCTCCATCGAGTTGTGGACAACGACCTGCGTTCTGTACTCGGCTTCGACGACCACGTCTGCCTCTGCGAGCCCGCGCTCGAAGTCGCCCCGCTCGTACCTGGCGACGTCGGAGACGAACGACTCCTGCCGGACTGCCTCGTCGGGGTCGAGGAGCGGCTCGAGCACGTCCCACTCGACTGCAACTCGCTCGACAGCCGCCTGCGCCTGGCCGAAGGTATCCGCCGCGACCGCAGCGATTGCGTGGCCGACATAGGCAGGCTCGTCGGTGAGCTGGTCGAGGTCGGCTGGTCCGATCGCCGCGCGCACACCCGGCGCGCTGCGCGCAGCCTCGAGGTCGATGGAAGTGACACGTGCGCGTGCGTAAGGGCTGCGGAGTACCGCCGTGTGCAGCATTCCGGGCAGCTGCACGTCGGCCGTGTAGAGCGCCTGGCCGCGTACCCGCATCACCCCGTCGACACGCGGCACCTTCTGGCCCACTGTCGTGAGAGGTCCCGCGGGCCACTGGTCGAGCGCATCCTCGTCGACCACGATCCAGACTTCCTCGTAGCGCCCTTCGACTTCCTTCTCGGTGCGAATCAGTCTTGCCAAGTTCTGATGGCCTCCTCGATTTTCGGATACGTACCGCAGCGGCAAAGATTCCCGGACATCGCGTGGCGTATGTCGTCCCGGGACGGGCTCGGATTCGTTTTGACGAGCGCCGCGGCTGAAACGACCTGACCCGGCGTGCAGAACCCGCACTGCACCGCGTCGGTGCGAACGAACGCAGCGACGAGGGGGTGGTCGCGCAGCCCTTCTATCGTCGTCACCTCGCGAGTGCCGACTGTGTGGACGAGTGTGATGCAAGAGAGCGTTGGCACGCCGTCCAGTTGCACGGTGCAGGCGCCGCAATGACCTTCGCCGCAGGCGACCTTGGTGCCGGTGAAGCCGGGTCGTCGCGCAGCACCTGCGCGAGCGACCGGCCGACCGGCGCGTCGAACACATGGGTCTCGCCGTTGATGCGCAGCTCAGGCAGGCGTCGTCACCGCCACGATGTCGGCGAGGTGGATGAGCCGGAAGGTTGCGCGTGTGTGCGCCATGCGGTCCCTTTCGTCCCCATCTTCCGGCAGTGTCAACCACATGTCCTGTGCGACGGTCAGGAGCTCCCTGATCTGGTCGAGCTCCTGGCGGTGCCCGTTCGCCCGGTCGTCGCAGGCGTTGAGCGCCAGGCCGAGCACGCCGATTCGGTCCTGCTGTCTCGTCCAGAGGAGTGGCGTCGCCATCGAGAGGTACTGGTGGATGCGCGCGAGCGCCATCGGTTGCGAGAAGGTGTCGGTGCCCTTCGGCGCCGAGGGCTCGAGCGGTGGCTCGCCGTCCGCGATGCGGTTGGCATTGGCCGCGAGCACGCCGCGAACCTGTTCGTCGTTCAGCTGTGCGAGCCGGGCAGTGCGCAGTGAGATCAGCAGTGACGCCGGCTGCTGCCCGTACGGATAGTCCGACGCGTAGACGACCTGCTCCGGCCCGACGAGTCGGTAGAGGCCGAGCAGATCGAGCGGGCTCCAGACCGACGTGTCGAAGAACATGCCCGCCTTGCCGCCGAGCCGGTCTGCGAGGGCTGCAAGATCGGCGATGCCCGCGTGCGCGACGATCAACTGCGCTTCCGGATAACGGTCGACGACCCGCGCCAGGTCGTCCGCGATCGGCGGCAGGCCTCGGCCGCCGTGGATCAGGATCGGAACCTTGCGGTCGGCGGCGAGCTCGAAGATCGGGGAAAGGCGCTCGTCGTTCAGCAGGAACTTCTGCGCGCGCGGGTGGAGCTTGATCCCCTCGGCCCCCCGATCCAGCATCCGCGTCGCTTCGCCGATCGGATCCTCGGCGAGATCCAGCCGGACGAATGGGATCATCCTCCCGTTCGAGCGCTCGCCGAACTCGAGCGTCCTGTCGTTGCCGGCCCGGAAGCCTGGGTGCCGGTCGGGCTCGTCCAGGCAGAACATGAAACAGCGGGAGATCCCGTACTTGTCCATCCCGCGCTCGAGATCCTCGTAGATCCCGGCCATGCCGTCGATGTCGGTGCCGAGATGCGTGTGCGCATCGAAGATGTCGGCCCCTTCGGGCAGTTCCTTGCGCAGCTCGTCGTCCCATTGAGCCATCAACTTCTGGGCACGCTGCAGCGCGTCGTCCACGCTTTGGAGTCTATGCAGCGGCGCATAGCGCCTGTCCGCGCAGCGGACCAGGGGAGGGGCTTGGGGAAACCGGGAGGTTTCCCCCGGCTCTTGCCGAGACGCCGCCGTTAGGATCTGCCCCGTGCCCGACGTGCTGATCTACGGCGACACAATGCGCTTGCCGGAGCTGCGCCACGAGGTTCCGGTGCCGATCCCCGATCCCTTCCTCTACGCGGAGAAGGGCGACCGGCGGATCGCGATCATCCATTCGCTCGAGATCCCCCGCGTTCGCGAGGACGCGCCAGAGCTCGAGATCCTCCCGCTCGAGCAGCTCGGCGCCGATGAGCTGTTCAGCCAGGATCTGCGCGGCTGGGAGGTCCTGCTCGAGCTCGCCGTCCGGGCCTGCCGCGAGCTCGGCATCGAGCGCGCGACCGTTTCCGAATCCTTCCCGCTCGGGCATGCCGACCATCTCCGCGCGAACGGCATCGAGCTCGTCGTCGACCGCGACTTCTTCGACAACCGCCGCCGGGCGAAGAACGACCAGGAGCTGGCCGGGATTCGAAAGGCGCAAAAAGCATGCGAAGCCGCACTCGATGCGTCCCGCGAGCTGCTGCGGCGTGCGCAGCCGAACGGCGCTGGCCTCGAGGTCGATGGTGAGCCGCTCACGTGCGAACGGTTGAAGCGCGTGATCGAGGACGTCTTCGCCGACCACGAGGTCGAAGGGAGCGACATGATCGTGTCGCACGGGCCACAGACGGCAGTGGGCCACAACATGGGCTCCGGCCAGATCGCGCCGAACGAGCCCATCGTCTTCGATCTTTTTCCAAGGGACAAGCTGACCGGCTGTTACGCCGACATGACGCGCACCTATGTCGTCGGCGAGCCCTCGGCTGAGGTGAAGGAGTGGCACAGGCTCGTCAAGGAGGCGCTCGACATGTCGACGGCGGGTGTAAAGCCGGGCGCGAACGGCCGTGAGCTCTTCGAGGGGGTTTGCGAGATCTTTCATGGCGCCGGCTACAAGACGCAGCTCAACAAGGAGCCCGGCGAGGTGCTGGAGGACGGCTTCTTCCACAGCTTGGGTCACGGTGTCGGGCTCGAGGTGCACGAACTGCCGTCGATGGGCCGGGTCGGACACGAACTGATCCCGGGCGACGTCATCACCGTCGAGCCGGGGTTGTACAGGTCGGGCTACGGAGGCCTGCGGCTCGAGGATCTCGTCCTCGTGACGAGGGACGGCCACGAAGTCCTCACGGACTATCCGTACGACCTCACACCTTGACCAACACGATCGAAACGATGCTCCTCGAGGAGCGTCGTTACGCGCCCGACCCGGAGTTCGCGCGGCAGGCGAACGCCCAGCCCGAGATCTACGAGCGCGACTGGGAGGAATTCTGGGAGACGGAGGGCCGTAACCGCGTCACGTGGTTCGAGCCGTTCTCCAAGCTCTACGAGTGGGAGCCGCCATATGCGAAGTGGTACCTCGGCGGCAAGCTGAACGTCTGCTTCAACTGCGTCGACCGACACGTGGAAGCCGGGAACGGCGACAGGGCTGCGTACCACTGGGAGGGCGAGCCGGAGGACGAGCGACGCACGATCACGTTTGCCGACCTGCAGGGTGAGGTCGTGCGCTTCGCGAACGCGCTGAAGGGCCTCGGCGTGAAGAAAGGGACGCCCGTCGGCATCTACATGGGCATGGTTCCCGAGCTGCCGATCGCGATGCTCGCTTGCGCGCGCCTCGGCGCGCCGCACACCGTCGTGTTCGGTGGGTTCTCCGCGGAGTCGCTCTCGGATCGCATGAACGACATGGAGTGCGAACTCCTCATCACGCAGGACGAGGGTTGGCGCGCAGGCAAGAAGGTGCCGCTCAAGCAGAACGCCGACGAGGCGGTGGCGCAGGCTCCGACCGTGCAGAAGGTTGTAGTGCTGCAACGAACGGGCGACGAGGTTCCCTTCGACGGGTCGCGCGACGCCTGGTGGCACGAGCTCACGGAAGGACAGGACGACGATCCGGCCTCCTCGCCGCCCGAGCCGATGGAAGCCGAAGACTTGCTCTATCTGCTGTACACGTCGGGGACGACCGCAAAACCGAAAGGCATCGTGCACACGACCGCCGGCTACCTCGTCGGAGTTGCCGCCACGCACCACTACATCTTCGACGTCAAGCCGGACTCGGTCTACTGGTGTGCCGCCGACGTCGGCTGGGTGACAGGGCACAGCTACATCGTCTACGGCCCGCTCACGAACGGGACGACCGGCGTCATGTACGAGGGCGTGCCGAACTATCCGAATCCGGAACGCTGGTGGGAGATCGTCGAGCGGTACAAAGTCGACATCCTCTATACAGCGCCGACGGCGATTCGCTCGCACATGAAGTGGGGGCCCGAGCACGCCGAGAAGCACGATCTTTCGTCGTTGCGCCTGCTCGGCAGCGTCGGCGAGCCGATCAATCCGGAGGCTTGGATCTGGTACCGCGAGCACATCGGCGGCGACCGCACTCCGATCGTGGACACCTGGTGGCAGACAGAGACCGGCATGATTCTGATCACGCCGCTACCAGGAGTGACGACGACCAAGCCCGGCTCTGCGACGAAGCCGTTTCCCGGCATCGACGCAGGTGTATACAGCGAAGGCGGCGAGGAAGTCGGGCCGGGAGGCGGCGGCTATCTCGTGCTGAAACGCCCGTGGCCCGCGATGTTGCGCGGCATCTACAAGGACGACCAGCGCTTCCGTGACACGTACTGGTCGAAGTACAGCACTGTGTACTTCGCCGGCGACGGCGCACGGATCGACGAGGACGGAGACTATTGGTTGCTCGGCCGTGTCGACGACGTCATGAACGTCTCCGGCCATCGCATCTCGACGATCGAGGTCGAGAGCGCGCTCGTCGACCACAAGAAAGTGGCGGAGGCGGCGGTCTGCGGGCGCAAGGACGAGCGGACCGGCCAGGCGATCGTGGCCTACGTGACGCTCAAGGGCGGCGAAGAGGGCAGCATCGAGATGCTCGAGGAGCTCCGCAACCACGTCGCCAAGAAGATTGGTCCGATCGCGAAGCCGGCGAACATCGTGTTCACGCCCGAGCTTCCCAAGACACGTAGCGGCAAGATCATGCGGCGCCTGCTCCGCGACGTCGCGGAGAATCGCGTGCTGGGCGATACGACGACGCTGGCCGACCCGACGGTCGTCGAAGAGCTCAAGGAACGCGCGACGGCAGAAGCCGCAGACGACTAGCCAAGTTCGCTGCGGCAGGCGGCCGTTGCACGAGCGGCCGCCCTTCTGACACGCGGAACGGCTTTGCCCGCTCGCAGAATCCGGGCGAACTCACGAGTCGACACGGTGTACGAAAGCTTGTCGATCACACAGGCGCACAACGTTGCGAGCTTCGGTTTCCCCTTCGTGCAACTCTGCATGAAGCTCGCGATCACGCCCTGCGGATACCGGTAGGTACCGCTGACCGTGATCACGGTTGTCGTCGCGGTTGACTTCTCGCCGCCGCACCCGCTTGCCGCCAGACAAAGCCCGAGCAGCACCGCGCCGACGAGATAGCGCACTTCAGGAGATCAGCTTCTCGAACCGGTCCGGATCGTCGAACGGGCCAATCACGGCGAGGTTCAGTCCTTGTTTGTCGATGAGATCGCCCGCGACGCGGCCCACGTCCTCAGCGGTCACCTTGTCGATCTCGGCGAGGATCTCTTCCGGATCCGGCGTTCTACTCTCCAGCACCTCGCGGCGCAGTCCGAACATGATCAGGCCCTGCGACGTCTCGAGCTGGAGGACGAACCGGCCTTTCGAAAAGCTCTTGGCCTTCTCGAGCTCGGCCGCCGGTATCGGCTCATCCGCGACCTTGTGCAGTTCGGTCGCGACGGTGCTGACGGCGTCGTCGATGCGATTGATGTCGACGCCGGCTTGTGCGTACAGCGAGCCGGTATCCGTGTAGCTGTGGTTCAGACCGTAGACGTAGTACGCGAGACCCCGGCGCTCGCGCACTTCCGTGAAGAGCCGCGATGACATCCCGCCGCCCAGGATCGTCGAGAGCACCTGCAGCACGTACCGATCGGGATGCTCGAGGGGATAGCTGTGGACGCCGAGGCAGATGTGGGCCTGGTCGGACGCCTTCGTGTGCACCTTGACGTGCGCGTGGTCGTGTGGGTCCACCTTGACCGGCTCGGGGCGTCCCGTCTCCGCCTCCTCCATGTCGCCGAGCAGCTCCTGGATCCGCTCGTGCAGGTCGTCGCCGATCTTCCCGCCGACCCCGACCACCATCCTCGGGGGCTGGTACCAGTGATCGACGTAGCCGTTGAACGTCTCCCGCTTTGCGTCACGAATCGTTTCCTTGCGCCCGATGATGTCCCATCCGAGCGGCTGGTCGCCGTAGAGCAGCTCTTCGTACACGCCGCCGATGAAGTCGCGCGGTGTGTCGTAGTACATGTTCATCTCCTCGATGATCACGCCTTTCTCACGTTCGATCTCGGCCGGGGCGAACTTCGAGTGGCGCAGCATGTCCACGAGCACGTCGAGCGCGATGTCGCGCGATTCCGCCGCGCATTTGACGTAGTACCCGGTGTACTCCTTGCCGGTGAACGCGTTGAACTCGCCGCCGATGCCGTCGATCTCCATGGAGATGTCGCGGGCCGTCGGCCTGCGCTCCGTGCCCTTGAAGAACATGTGCTCGGCGAAGTGCGCGATGCCGTTCGTCTCGGGCGTCTCGTAGCGAGACCCGGCGGCAAGCATGATCGCGCAGGTCACGGACTGAGCCGAGTCCATCGGCGCGGTCAGGATGCGCAGCCCGTTGTCGAGGTGCTCGAGGTTGAAGGTGCTCACTACCCCGGCGATGCTACCGAGGCCGATCGTCCTTGCGGTAGACGAAGCGGACGGCCTGCCAGTCTCCGTCGATCGCCGCGCTCTTGTTGTCGACGAGGCCGGCGGCAAGACCGATCTCCTGCACCGTCTGGAAATCGAGGTCGGTTTCGACCTCGGCCGCCTTCTTCGGCCAGGCGACCCAGAGGCCGTCGGCCGGCGCGAGCGTCTTCTTCAACGTCGGAAAGCGACGCTCGAGCTCCTTGAGGCTCGTCGTGAAGAGCACCAACACCTCCACGCCCGGCTTCGCGCCCAGCTTCTTGCTCAGCGGCGTCCCCGAGTAGTCCTTGTGGGCCATCAGAAACGCTGCAGAGCGCGGGCCACGGCTTCGGTGCCGAACTCGAGCGCGGCCACCGGGATGCGCTCGTCTGCGGCGTGGACGATCTTCAGGACCGGAAAGTCGGGCGGCAGGCGCATCGGCATGAAGCCGTAGGTCTGGATCCCGAGCTGCGCGAAGAACCGGCCGTCTGTGACGCCGCCTTGAAGCAGCGGCATCGGGATGCCCTCGGGATCGAGCTCGCGCAGGACGCCGGCGAGCATCTCGAAGAGGGCGAGGTCGGGCTCTGCAAGCCCAGGATCGTGCCGCACCACCTCGACCTCGATGTCGTCCCCGACGATTCGGTGCAGCTCCCCGATGAGGTCGTCCGGTGTGAAGCCAGGCAGGAGGCGTCCGTCGAGCTCGAGGCCGATCTGCGCCGGGATCACATTGACCTTGTCGCCGCCGCGAACGATCGTCGCGTTGACCGTGTTGCGTAGCAGCGTCTCGAGCCAGCCCAACTTCGGCCCGAGCTTCGGAAGCGCGCGGTCGGCGACAGCCGGCTTGAGGAGCGCAAGCATCAGCTCACGTTTGGGCCGGGGCAGATGGCCGGCGATCGTCTCGATCATCTCGCGGACGATCGGAGTGACATGGATCGGCATCCGCTTGCGGTTCAGGTCGTCCAGCATCCGCGCCAGCCGGGCCATCGTGCCGTCGCGGTGGATCATGGCGCCGTGACCTCCCGGGCCGCGGACGGTCGCCTTCAACCAGCAGATCTGCTTCTCGCCCAGCTGGATCGGATAGAAGCGCTTCCCTGCGATGACCTGGGAGATCCCCCCGGCCTCGCCGAGCGCGTGGCGGACGCCTTCGAAGAGCTCGGGGTGCTCCTCGACGAGGAACTTCGCCCCGAAATCGCCGCCGTTCTCCTCGTCGCTGAGCACGACGAGGATCACGTCGCCCGGGAGCTCCAGCTCACCTTCAGCCGCGCGGATGAACGCAGAGACGAACATCGCGACCGCGCCCTTCATGTCGACGGCGCCGCGTCCCCAGATCTCTCCGTCGACGAGATCTCCGCCGAAAGGCGGTCGTTGCCACTCCTGGCCGGTAGTTGTGACCACGTCGACGTGGCCCTGCAGCAGCAGCGGCGGGCTCACGCCGGCACCCTGCAGGCGGGCGACAAGGTTCGGCCTGGCCGGGTCCTTCGCGTAGGTCGCGGTTTCGCAGCCTGCGTCTTCCAGGAGGCTCCGGACAAAGCCGACGCACTCGGATTCGTTCCCCGGAGGATTCGTCGTGTCGAACCGGATCAGCTGCTGGAGGAGCTCGACGGGTGTCATTGAGGTAAAGGCGCAGTAAAGATTTGGCTGGGGGATTGTGACAGAGGGATCCCTGTCGATACCTTCAATAGAAGGAAACCTTGTAACAGATGCTCAACGCCCTCACCATCATCCTCCTTTTCGCGGCCGCCTGGGCCGTGTCCCGCCTGAGCGCCATCGTCGCTCGGAAGGTGATGGCCTGGTCCGATCGGAGGCATCGGGCCCCGAGCGGAGACCTGAGCGCCAAGATCGTCGAGCTCAAGCGGCGCGAGACGAGCGTCGCCGTGATCCGGACCGGTATTGCCTACATCGCGTTCGCGACGGCCCTCGTTCTGACGGCCGCTCAGCTGACTGGAGGGTTCGGCCGCCTCACCGCCGTCGCCGGCGCCTCTTTCATCCTCATCCTCGTCGGTTTTTCCGCGCAGCGAATGCTCATGGACATCATCGCCGGCTTCAACATGTTCGTCGAGCACTGGTACTCCGTCGGCGACACGATCGCCATCCCGATGTTGGAGGTTCAGGGAATCGTCGAGGACTTGTCGCTGCGACGGACGAAGCTTCGTTCGCTCGACGGAGAAGTGATCAACATCCACAACTCGCAGATCGCGGCCGTTCGCGTCCTGCCGGGTGGGGTCAAAGAATTCGACATCGAGCTCGTCGCCAGTAGCCGGGAAGCCGCCGAGGTGCTCGTCGAGCATGTCGGCGCGATCCTCCCGGAAGGGCCGACGACGTTCATCCGGCGCCCGGTCATCCACCAGGTCGACGATCTCGCACCGGGGCTGGTGCGCCTGCGCATGCGCGCAGCGGTCGCGCCGGGCCGGGAATGGCTCGTGCACGGCTTCTACACCGACCTGCTCAAGGAGCGGGCTGACAAGCATCTGATCGTCCACGGGCCGGTCGTCCTGACGGTGGACGACAACGTCGAGCGCAGCTTCGCCCGCGCCAGCGCCGCGACGCGCTGGGCCGGCGCTCGCTAGAGCTTCGAGATCTCGGCGAGGAGGCCGTCGACCTCGTCTGCGGTGTTGTAGTGGACGATCCCGGCGCGGACCGCACCGCCTTGCTCGAGGCCGAGCCGCTTCATCACCTCGACCGCGTAGTAGTCACCCTCCCAGACCGCATAGCCCGCCTCGCCGAGGCGTGTCGCCGTCTCGTGTGTCGGCATGCCGTCGACGTTGAACGCGAAGGTCGCGACGCGTCCTTCCATCGACGGAAGGCCGTACAGCGTGACGTTCTCCGGTAGGCCGGTGAGGAAGCGTTCGCCGAGCGTCCGCTCGTGCGCCTTGATCGCGTCCCAGCCGATCGACTCGATGTACTCCACCGCGGCCACGAAGCCGGCGAGCAGCTCGTGCGCGAGGGTGCCGGTCTCGAAGCGGCGCCCGAGCGGTGTCTCGGACGCAGGCCGCACCTTGTAGGGCCGCCACGACTCGAGCAGCTCCGCGCGGCCGAAGGCGAGGCCGAGGTGTGGCCCGAAGAACTTGTAGGGCGAGCAGATGAGCACGTCCACGCCCCAGTCCGTGACGTCGATCGGACCGTGCGGGCCGTAGTGGACGGCGTCCGCCCAAGCGAGTGCGCCGACGCCATGGGCGAGCTCGACGATGCGCCGCACGTCGGTGAGAGTGCCGACGGCGTTTGATACCACGGGGAACGCCACGACGCGCGTGCGGTCGGAAAGCTGCCGCTCGAGGTCGTCGAGATCGAGAGTCGTGTCGTCGTTGATCTCGACGAAGCGCACCGCGAGGTCCTTGTCGTGAGCGAGCTCCAGCCACGGCGACACGTTTGCGTCGTGGTCGAGCTTGGTGACGACTATCTCGTCACCTTCGCGCCATTCCCGTCCGGCGGTGCGTGTCAACGCGAAGGCGAGCGTCGACATGTTCGCGCCGAAGGTCACCTCTTCGGGACTGGAGCCGAGGAACTCGCCGGCGGTCAGTCGCGCCTGGGCCACGAGCGCCTCGGTGCGGCTGCTCGTCTCGTACGGTCCGCTCACGTTCGCGTTCGACTCCCGGTAGTAACGGGAGACTGCGTCGATCACCTCGTCGGGAACCTGCGTGCCACCGGGACCGTCGAAGAAGGCCAGCGGCCGGTTCAGGGCCGTGTAACGGGCGCGGACCGCCTCGACGTCGTAGGTGACGGTGGACACGGGCGAAGACGTTACTACGATTGGCGCATGGCTCCGGCGACGAAAGAACGGATCGACAGCGGCACCGGGACGGGTCTGGGTGCGCCGTGGAATGTCATCGTGCTGAACGACAACCACAACACCTTCGAAGGCGTCGCGTCGGCGCTGTCGTCGACGATTCCCGACGTCTCCTACAACAAGGGCCTGCAGCTCGCAGACCGGATCCACGCGAGCGGTCGTGCCATCGTGTGGTCAGGGAGCAAGGAAGTCGCGGAGCACTACTGGCAGCAACTGCAGGGCCACGGGCTCACGATGTCTCCGCTCGAGCGATCGTGAAGCGCTGGTTCCTCGCCGGTCTTCTGCTTCTCGCGGGTTGCTCGCCCGGATCGCATCCTCCGCAACCTTTCTCCCTCAGCGGAGCGCACGTGCGCTCTCAATGGCAGGGGGAGCTGCCGAAGGCCGGTACTCGCGTCGCGCCTGCGCCGGAGGAGGGCGCAAGCCTGACTCAGGCGGCCCGGCGTGCGCATGCACAACTG
>Ga0307277_10000420_pt1 | contig 15668 bp, 13 predicted proteins | sample ER_DNA_116_FD_194473 | JGI IMG/M metagenome (GOLD analysis project Ga0307277, IMG submission 194473) | Bulk soil microbial communities from the East River watershed near Crested Butte, Colorado, United States - ER_DNA_116 | ecosystem: Environmental > Terrestrial > Soil > Floodplain | place...
ACGCGGAACCTCTGGAAGCTGCGCATCCGGACGCGCCAAGAACGTACGAGCACTGGCGCTAACGATCTGAGGATGAGGGATCGATCCAATCCGGGTCTTGGCCTCGGATGGGAAGACGACGCAGCCCTGAACCATCGGGTCTGACGACCCACAGGGAGGTCACGCCGGGCCGTGAGAGACGGCTGCCGGCGAACATGATCGTTCGTCCGTCAGGAGCCCAGACCGGCACCGCACCGATGAGCCCCACCACGATTCGGCGCTTCCCTGTCCCGTCCGGTCGCATGATGTAGACGTCCCTGTACGGACCCACGCCGACGTAGCGGCCCTTGGCATCGTGAGTGGTCGTGAACGCGATCCACTTGCCGTTGGGAGACCATGCGGGCCACCCATCCTCTCCCGGCCATCCGGTCAGCTGCTCTAGGTGCGAGCCGTCGACGTTCACGACGAAGACGTCGTAGTTGGGGTCTGAGCCGTGGGCGTCCGGCTGCGCCGACATGAACGCGATCCTTCCGGCGTCCGGAGCCCACGACGGATACTCCGCTTCGATACCCGTGACCTGCCGGACCCGACTGCCATCCGGTCGCATCACGAAGAGCCGGATCCCGAATCCCCTGCTCGAGTTGAACGCGATCAGCCTGCCATCGGGCGACCAGTCCGGGCCCCAATCGTTGGAGTAGGTCCTGCTGAGGTTTCGCCGCCCGGATCCGTCGACGTTTACGACGTAGATCTCGTCGTTGTTGTTGATCCCACTCCGCGAGTCCCGGTACGCGACCCTCGTCCCGTCCGGTGACCAGGTCGGATCGAATTCAGGACCACTTCGGTGCGTGAGAAACTGAACGTTTGACCCGTCGATGTCTGCTTCGCAGACGTCGTCCCCACAGTCGTAAACGACACGGCCGCTCAGCTCTGAGAGCCGTATCGCTTGCGCTCCTGGACGCGATGAAGGGCCCGACGGCGACTCGACGGTTGCCGGCTCAGCGGTGGATGTCGACGCCGTCTTCTCGACGCCGATGCTGTGCGCAGAGGGCACAGAACCGTTCGATGTGCACGACAGGCTGACCGCGACGAGAGCCAGGAGGATCGGCAAGAGATGGAGGCGCGACCTCATACCCGAAGGTATCCCAGTCGCTCGCGCGAGAACGTCACGCCTGGTAGGCGGAACTAAACAGGATCTTGGTGCCCCCGGGAGGAATCGAACCTCCGACACACGGTTTAGGAAACCGATGCTCTTCTCCACTGAGCTACGGGGGCGAGGCTGCAGGAGACATCAGGCAACCCACACCCACCAGGAGCATCCAACACCCAGGGTCCGGCCAGCAACGTCTCCCGGCGCCCATCTGCGCGCCGGGGCCGAGCTAGACGGCGATCGGAACCGGCCTTACGACCAGACGTCCCCCGTGATCGGATCCGCGGTCGCGGCGTTGTTCGCGTAGGTCCCGATTCCGAACCCGTCCTCCAGCGTCCGGAGCAAGCCGTAGTGGTTCCGGAGATCGGTGTACGTGCCGGGGACCACCTGTGGCCCGACCATCGCGAGCAGGACGTTCCCGCCGCCGAACTTCGACCCGTTGTTGGCGCCGCCACCCTGGGCCTCGTCGTACGTCACGATCACGAGCGCGTTCGGATATGTCGCCTGGATCAGCGGCACCTCGCGCGCGAGGAAGTCGTCGAACTGCGTGATCGGGTTGCCGGCGGCCGTGCAGTTGTCGTGTCCGTCCTCGCACATGTTCGGGACGACGTAGTTGAACGCCGAGGCCGTGTGGTCGCGGAGGGCGGTATTGAACGCGGTCATGTCGTTCGGTCCGGTTGTTCCCGCCGGGATCACGTTGTCGGTGCACAGGCTCGAGGGGTTCGCGTAGTCGCCGACCACGCCGGTGTAGTACTCAGCCGGGCTGTGCTTCGGACGGTAGGAGTTCAGGGTCTTGTCGGCGCCGGCGTTCAGCAAGTAGCAGGGAGACGGCATCGACTCGTTCCACTCTTTCCAACTGGTTCCCGCGTCCGTGAGCTGGTTGAAGATGTTGGCCGTGTCCTGATGGCAGTCGATCGGCTTGATGTCTTCCTGCTCGCAACGCGTGTACTGCCCGCTCGTCATCGCCACGTAGTTCGAGGTCGAGTAGTGGGAGGTCGCGAAGTAGTTCGTGAACCAGGCCGCATCCGGACGGAGATGCGTTTCCTGATACGGAGCCTTCCCCACCGAGAGCTGCGAGTACGTCGTGTTCTCTCCGATGATCAGGAACACGTTGGAGAACGTCGGGACGCCCTCGAGGCCGGTCCCGCTCGCCTGCGCCGGCGCGAGCAGCGCGGGGACGAGGAGTAGACCGAGGAGCGGGGCGAACAGCAGGACCAAGCGTGACCGACGAAGCATCGCGACCTCCTTGACGGACGGGGGGCGGTTGCGGTTCCGCCTGAAGCTCTGACGAAACCTAGCATCCTCGGCGTCGCGTGGGGTTGCGCCGTAGGGGACCCGGACCTGGTCGTTCCCGTTGTGCGTGAGTTCCTCGGAGCCCATGATGCCCGCCATGGACCGACTCACCCTCCAGGATCTCCGCGAACCCGGCAGCACGCTCGGCGCGGGCGTGAGCGCCGGCTTCATCGCCGGGGTCCTGATCGGCGGGGTGGGCGGACGGCTCGCGATGCTAGCGCTGCGACTCACGTCGGACCCGTCGTTGCACGGCGTCTCGACGGACGACGGCTTCACGATCGGACGCGTCAGCCTTCAGACACTCTTCTTGCTGGGAGTCACCGCCGGCTTGGGCATGGCGGGTGGTCTCTTCTACCTGGTGGTTCTCCGCTGGATCCCGTCGTGGTGGCGCATCCCACTGATGACGCTGTTCTTCGCGTTGGTCGGGGGCGCCGGGCTCATCGGTCCGAGCGCTGTCGACTTCTCAGGGCTTTCGCCGCTGCCGCTGGCGGTGGCGCTGTTCGTCGTGATCCCCGCGGCCTACGGCGCGATGATGCCTTGGATCGCCGAACGCCTGCTCCGGGAGGAGTCGATCCTGCGACGGGGACGCTGGGCCTGGATCGTCGGCTTGGTGCCGCTGCTGTTCGCGAACATCGTCGGTGCGCTTGTCGTGCTGGTTGCGCTCGGCGTCTGGGCCGTCGGTCGCTCGACACCCGAGCTCGTGGGGGCCTGGCGATCCAAGGTCGTCACGTGGCTCGGCCGCGCCGGGCTCGTGGCCATCGCGCTCACGTCCGGGGCCGGCCTCGTCCGCGACGGGATCGAGATCCTCGGCTGACCGATCAGGAGGAGTGACCCGACGGGGTTCCCGACGTCGTGGCGGCCGAGCGGCTGGGTCCGAGCAGCTGCAGGAAGATCAGGAGGCTGCTGACCAGCAAGGCCGGGACGTACATGGTCACGATGACCCAGTTCACACCGAGCGGTTACGTGAACACGCTGAATCGGATCGATTGGATGATGGCGTTCACCGTGTCGAGCATCCCGACCGACACACACACCCAGACGAGCGCGATCGCGAGCGGGAGACGCCGCCGAAGGGCGAGCAATGCGAGGAGAGCGAGGGCCGCGGTCGCCAGATCGCCGTATCCGATCATCTCCCGGAACTCCGTCGGCACGCCGGGCCCGACGGCTCCGGGAGCGAGGATCGTCCCGCCGACGATGCGGAACGCATGGACCCACAACAATGGCACCAGGGCCAACTCCAGCGGCAGACGGGACAGACGCGGCGTGACGTACCAGAGTGCGATCAATGCATACGCCGCCAGGCTCAACGTGAATTGGATCCCGAACAATGCGATCGGTTCGATCATCCTCTCCTCCTCGAGGGCACGATAGAACATGGATCGCAGGAGCTTCCTCCGACGAGCCGGCGCGTTGGTGCTGGCGAGTCCGCCGCTGGCCGCGTTGGTCGCGGCGTGCACGCGAGCCACGAGGGTCTCGACCACGACCACGACCACTCCGCTCCCGACCTCAACGGTGAGCGTCTCCGCGAAGCTTCCCTGGGATGAGCTCGCCGCGAGTCTCAACGGCCGGCTGATCCGGCCGGGAACGCCGGGCTACCCGGTCGCAGGCCTGGCCTACGACCCCCGGTTCGACGACGTACGTCCGCGCGCCGTCGTCATGGCGACCACGTCGCGCGACGTCGCGCGGACGATCCTGTTCGCGGGCGACCATGACGTCCCCTTCGCCGCGCGATGCGGCGGACACAGCTACGGCGGGTACTCGCTCTCGGACGGGATCGTGATCGACGTCTCGGAGATGGCGACGGTACGAACCGGACCGGGAACCGCGACGATCGGCGCCGGCGCGAAGGTGATCGACGTCGCGGCGGGCGTCGCGGCCACGGGCGCGGTGATCCCGGTGGGCACGTGCGCGACCGTCGGCATCAGCGGGCTGACGCTGGGCGGTGGCCAGGGGGTCGTCGGCCGGCGGTTCGGTCTGACATGCGACTTGCTCCGGGCTGCGACCGTGGTGCTCGCCGACGGTCGCATCGTGCAGTGCGACGCGGCGAACGAGCCGGACCTCTTCTGGGCGCTCCGGGGCTCGGGCGGCGGGAACTTCGGCGTGGTGACGTCGTTCACGTTCTCCTCCCACGCGCTCGCGGGGATCACGGCGTTCTCCCTGTCGTGGCCGTGGTCGGATGCCGAGGACGTGGTCGCCGCGTGGCAGACGTGGGGTCCGGACGCTCCGGCTGCGCTTTGGTCCAGCTGTCGCATCCGATGGATCCCCGGCACGGGCCCGACGGTTTCCGTGAGCGGCGCCTGGTCGAGTTCGCCGTCGACGTTGGCGTCGCATCTGGACGAGTTGGCGGCCGCATCGCGCAACGCGCCGTCACGGTCGACCGTGACGATGTCGCCCCTCGACGCCGCGAAGTACTTCGGCGGGTGCAGCAGCTACTCGATCGACGAGTGCCGCCTCACGGAACAGGGTGGCCGGCTGGCGCGCGAAGGATCACTCGCGAAGTCCGACTTCTTCGATCGGGCGATCGGCGTCGCGGTCGTGCGAGCGGCACTGGACCTGATCGACGGCCGGGGATCGGCGGCTGCGCTCGCGCCGCAGACGGCCGGGGTGCTCTTCGACGCGTGGGGCGGGAGGATCGCGACCGTCGCCCCGGATGCGACGGCGTTCCCGCATCGGGACGCCGCGTTCCTCGCGCAGGAGTTCGTGACCTTCCACGGTCCGATCACCGACGCGACGCTGGCCGCGAACCGGCGGTGGCTCACGACCCTCTGGCATGCCCTCCGGCCGGCGGCGAGCGGCTTCGCGTACGTGAACTACATCGACCCGGAGCTCCGCGGATGGCTCCACGCCTACTACGGCGACAACCTCGCCCGGCTGGTCGACGTGAAGCGTCGCTACGACCCGGACGACGTGTTTCGATTCGCGCAGAGCATCCCCACGACGATGCCTGCCTGAGCCAGAGGCAGGCAGGCATCGTCGCTGTGTCGAGAACCTCCCTATGTTTGCGTCTCGACGATCGTCGGTGTCCGTGATGGCGCGTTGTTCGGGAACACCGCCAGGATCGACGGATCGTCGCCGGCTCCCGCGGAGCCGACCGAGACGCTGATCGGTGTTGCGTTGTCGCAGTCGCCGCCACCGAAGAACCCCTGGCAGACGAGCGGGTCGATCTGGAGCGCCGGGTCGATCGCGTTCAGCGTCGGTCCGTACGTCCCCGTCCCGCTGTCCAGGTCCCCGGCAGTGTCGCAGAACTGACCGGGGACGTCGCCCGAGAACCGGCCGGTGCACGACGTCACCTGATACGACAGCGTCGGCGTCCCGTCGGAGAGCCCGATCGCGCCGGCGTCGACCACCAGCCCGGTCAGGTTCGTGTTGTAGACGGAATAGTCGGCGAAGTAGTTCGCCACCGGGTTGTTGAACGGGTCGGGGAGCGACAGGTCGTACACGACCACGTTCCCGCCCGCGCCCGGCGGCTTCACGATCAGGTAGTCCGCCTGGAGTGCGTCGTCGGCGAAGACCCCGTCGGCGCCCACGTCGACCTTGACGTCGATCTCGAGCGTCTCGGTCGTGTTCCGGACCCCCGCTCCCTGCACGACGAACTCGACCGGCTCGGCCGGCGTGTCGTCGTTCGTGAGGAACGTGATCCAATCGAGCCCGGCGAGGGGGTCTAACCCCGTCGGCTCGCCCTCGGGGGCGCCGTCGATCGTCGATCCGGTGAACGAGCGAGCGCCGACCGCGACGATGTCCTCCTCGCCGTTGCTTCCGACCGGGTCGGTGGCGCCGAGGAGATACAGGTCACCGTGCGAGACGCCGGCGCCCGTGTTGTCGAGCGTCATCGTTCCCGGGCCTCCCGTCAGATCGAGGGAGGACTCCGACAGCGAGTCGGCAGACGCAGAGAGCGGTGCGGCGTGCCACGCCAGTTGGAGGACGTCCGCGTGCGGTCCGTTCTGGTTGATCGTGACCGTGCCGTCCATGTTCGGTTGGAAGTAGTACCAACCGAACTCTTGCTCGGCATCACTGATGAAGGAGGGGTCGAGGCTCAGCCGCAGCCACACCTTCTTCTGCTTCCCGGGCGCCAGCGAGAACGACTTCGTTGCTGAGAAGGTCGTGCCGTTGAGCGACACCGCGAGGCCCGTCATCCCCGGGTCGAAGTCCGAGTATCGGTCGCTCGCGGACACCCCATACGTGTGCGTCACGCCGTCGTAGTTCTTCACCCAGAAGGCGCGGGTCTGCGAGGACGTCGCCGTCTGGTAGCGCAAGCCGTAGGACAAGCTTCCCGGCCACGCGAGCGATCGCGCGATCGCCGACTGGAAGACGCGGATCCGACCGGACCCCATCACGGTCGCGGGCACCGGCGTCGACAGGTCGTTGTTCTTCATCGCCCGGGTGGCCTGGTCCATCATCAGCGCCTTGATCTGCGCCGGAGCCCACCTGGGGTGGAGCTGCCGCAGCAGCACGGCGGCACCCGACACGTGCGGAGCTGCCATCGACGTGCCGGACAGCACCGCCGCGCCGTCACCGGTTCCCACACCGGCGGACGTGATGTCGGCGCCGGGAGCGGAGATGTCTGGCTTCAGGTCGTTCGTGAGCCGGGCTGGCCCGGCGGATGTGAAGTCCGTCATCGAGTCCGCGAACCCCGGGATCGGGGCGGGGTCGGCGTGGATCGTGACCGTCGTCGGGACCGTGTTGAAGCTGCTGGTCGCGGCGTCTGGACTGACCGTGTCGCCGAGCGTCTCGGAGTCGTTCCCGCTGAGCATGACCGCGGGGACCGTCACCTCGGCCGCGTGGTCGCCCGGCCCCAGACCGAAGGGGAACCCGCCGAACCCGTTCCACAGGATGACCCCGGTGGCGCCCGCCTCCTGCGCGAAGAACACTTTCGTGGTGCCGTCGCAGTCGCCGGCTCCCGTCGAACCCTTGTAGATGAGCGCGATGTGCCCCTGGAAGTCCGCACCCCCCACGGCGGAGCAGAACATCTGGTCCGTCGGCGCGGGATTCGCCGGGTCGGCCGGGGGATCGAACTCGCGACCGTCGACCACCTGGTCCGTGATGTCGGCGTCGATCGCCCCCGACCAGTCCTGCCGAACGATGATGCCGTTGTCGGTGAGGGGGGTGGGTGGGGTGTCGATCGAGAGCGTCTGTGCGACGAACTGATCCACGGAAGCCGCCACCGAGATCACGCCGCGTGCGTTCGCCGGCGTTCCCGTGATGTACGCGGATCCTCCTGCCGGCTGGTTGCCGGAGTTCCCGGCCGAGGCGACGAAGACGGTGCCCAGGTCGACGACCCGCTGCGCCGCGACCGCTTCGACGGAGTTCAACGTTCCGTAGTCGACGCCGCCGGAGAAGGAAAGGACGTCGGCGTGGTCGCTCGTGTCACCGTCCTGGTTCGGGTCGACGGCCCGCTCGTACGCGGCGACGAGCACGTCGTCCGTCGAGTTGCCCACGTCCCAGACCTTGTAGGCGAGGATCCTGACCTTCGGCGCCACGCCGGCTCCGACCTTGCCGGGCACACCGATCCCGCAGCAGGTGCCGCCGGTGTGCGTGCCGTGGCCGTCGCGGTCGAGCGGGTCGAAGTCGGGACGAGGGATGTCGTTCGAGGTGTCCGCGTCCAAGACGTCGTAGCTCGAGCCCACGAAGTCGAACCCGCCGATCACCTTCTTGGTGGGGAAGGTACCCGGCTCGACGACGTTCGGGTCATTGTTCTCGTAATCGGCGGGGTTGCCCGATCCGCCGAAGTCCTTGTGCGTGTAGTCGATGCCGGTGTCGACGAGCGCGAGGGTCATCCCCTTCCCTCGGGCGCCGAACTTGTTCCAAACCTTCGGCGCCCCGATGAACGGCACGCTCGTGGAGTTGTCGAGGGTCACGATCGAGACCGGTTGCACGGAGGCCACGTCGGCGCGGTCCGCCAGCTGTTGTGCGGCGGCGCGGGTCAGCACGGCCGAGAACGCGTTGATGAGCGTGCCGTACCGGAACACGACCTGCCCGCCCAGCGATCTGGCTTGCGCCAGGGCGCCTGTCTGCGCCGCGAGGGCGCTCGTCCGCGCCTGGCGCTCGGCGAAGCCCGTGAGCGTCCGGCCACCTCGAACCTGGTCCGCAACCGACGGCGCGTCCATCACGACGTAATAGCGGGAGAGTCGCTGGGATGCCGCGACGGCGGGCACGAAGCCCTTCAGCGACGTCTCGATGTGGCGTGTGGCGCGGGGATCCGCAGCCGCCCGGGTCCTCGCGATGGAGGAGCCAGGGACGGTCGCGATCAACGCTACGACGCCGGCGACGGCCACGAGCGTACGAGCCTTCATCCGATTCCCCTCTCTCGTGCGATGCGTCTCGCCGCCGGTGATAGGCGGGGGCCGTCGGCGAGGCGTCCCCAATATGCTTCCGTGCCCGTTGCTACGGTGTCAAACCGCGAGGCGAGGGGGTACGCATGCTGCAGATCCGTCGGGACGCCGAGATCCATGCGGAAGAGGGCGGGTGGTTCGCCGCACGCTGGCACTTCTCGTTCGACCGCTACCGCGACCGCGAACAGATGGGCATCGGGCCGTTACGGGTCTTCAACGACGACCGGCTGGTCGCCGGCGCCGACTGGCCGATGCATCCGCACGCGGACGTCGAGGGACTCACCTACGTCGTCGAAGGGACCTTCGAGCACGCGGATTCGCTCGGGCAGGACGGCACGTTGGAGCCCGGTGGCGTGCAACGGATGACGCTCGGCTCCGGCGCCCTGCACTCGGAACGCAACGGGTCGAAGACCGAGCCCATGCGCTTCCTCCAGTTCTGGATCCTCCCCGACACGCCCTCGCTGCCGCCCAGCGTCGAGCAACGGCAGTTCTCCCGCGAGGATCGGTCCGGCCGGCTGCTCAAGGTGATCGGGCCGGAGGGCGGCGACGTCGTCGCGGTCCACCAGGACGCGTCGACCTACATCGCCGCCCTCGAGCCGGCCGCCGAGGTCGAGCACACGTTCGCCGAGGATCGCGCCGGCTACCTCTACCTGATCGGAGGAGCCGCACGGGTGAACGAGGCTCGTCTCAATACCGGTGACGCGGCCAAGATCTTCGGTCCCGAGGAGGTCCGCATCGCGGCGGACGAAGAGACCGAGTTGATCATGATCGATGTGCCGGTTGGGTACACGCCCGTCGGCGTGTGGGCGAGGTGAACCGTCGGCGGAGCAGACGATCCGCCGAGATCCGACGGAATGGGAGCCGCGGAGCGGGTGATTCCGTCGTGTCTTGACAGATGCCCTGCGCCGGTGCGACCGTTCGCGAAGATCCAAGGGGGGGAACACTGCTCCGCGACAGCAACCGCCGGCGTCTGCTCACCTTGCTGCAAGACAACGGTGCGCTGACTCGGGCGGAGCTCGTTCGGCGGTCGGGCATCTCCCGCGCGACGGTGTCCGGCGTGGTGGCCGCGCTCCTGGAGGAGGGGTTCATCCGCGAGGTTCCCCCGCCGAGCGGGGGCCGCGACGGGCGGGTCGGACGCCCGAGCGCACTCCTGACCCTCGATCCTTCCAGCGGCGCAGCCGTTGGCATCGACGTCGACCACGACTGCCTGCGGGTCGTCGTCGCCGACCTGTCCCACACGGTGCTCGCCGAGGCCGAGCGGCCGCTCGACATCGATCACGACGCCGACACCGCGATGGCGCTCGCCGCCGACCTGATGCACGTGGTGGTCGCCGAGGCGGGGTTGGAGCCCTCGCAGATCCTCGGCGTCGGGATGGCGCTCGCCGGTCCGCTGGATCGCGCGACGGGCCGGCCGAACCCGTCGAGCATCTCGCCGAGCTGGGTCGGCGTGGATGCGGCGCGAGAGATGCGGCGCCACGTCGGACACATCGTCCACATCGACAACGACGCGAACCTCGGCGCGCTCGCCGAGTCGATGTGGGGCGCTGGGCGCGGCGCCAGCGACGCCGCGTACGTGAAGATCGACACGGGTGTGGGGGCGGCCCTGATCCTCGGAGGGCAGCTCTACCGCGGCGCCGTCGGGACGGCCGGTGAGATCGGGCACTCGACGATCGCGGAGGATGGTCCCGTCTGTCGGTGCGGCAACCGCGGCTGCCTCGAACGGTTCGTCGGGACGCCTGCGCTCCTGGAGAGCCTGCGCGGGAGCCACGGGGACCTGTCGGTGCATGACCTGCTCCGGCTGGCGTCGGCCGGCGACTCGGGGTGCCGCCGTGTGATCGGGGACGCGGGGCGGTTGATCGGCGTGCAGATCGCCAACCTCTGCAACCTCTTGAACCCACGCCGGGTCATCATCGGGGGCTCGTTGAGCGCGGCCGGCGACATCCTGCTCGATCCGATCCGCGCCTCACTCGACCGCTGCGCGCTCCCGATGGCGGCGGCGACGGCCGAGGTGGTCGTGGGCGAGCTGGGCGATCGCGCCACCGTCCTGGGTGCGCTGAGCCTGGTGTTCCGGCAGGTCGATCCGTTCGAGCTCAAGCCCAGGCGGGGTCCGGTTCCGGTCGCGCGGATCCAGCCCGCCGTCACACAGGTGGTCGACACGGGAACGTCCGGTCGATCGAGTTCCGTATGAATCAGTGGCCGTCCTGGATCGGCGGCCGAGGATGAGGCCCCGGCCTCGGGGGGAGATGGTCGACATGAGAACGATCCGACGGGCGGACGCTCGGTGCGGAAGTCAGATCGAAAGGAGTCATCGATGAGAACACCGACCAAGATGGTGACGACGGCCGCGGCCGTCCTGGTGCTGGGGGCGGTGCTCGCAGCCTGCAGCTCGAGCTCCAGCTCGAGCACGCCGGCCGGTTCGGCGTCGGCGACGGTGCCGTCGATCGCAGCCGGCGACTTCACCGCCGACTTCGCGGTGATGGAGCAGTTGAAAGACCTCGCGGCGTCGGGAACCGGGATGATCGGCGTGCTTTTGCCGGACACGACGACCTCGACGCGGTACGTGCAGTACGACCTGCCCCTGCTGACGAAGGCGTTCCAGGCCGCCGGGCTGGCCTCCGATCAGTTCAAGATCGACAACGCGCAGGGCAGCGCCTCGACGATGCAGACGCAAGCCGATGCCGACATCAACGCCGGCGCGACCGTGTTGCTGATCGATCCGCTCGACCCGGGGAGCGGAGCCGCGATCGAATCGAAGGCCGAAGCGCAGGGCGTCAAGGTGATCGACTACGACCGTCTCGTGTCTGGTGGCCCCGCCGACCGGTACTACGTCAGCTTCAACAACGTCCAGGTCGGCAACTTGATCGGGCAGGGCGAGGTGGACTGCATCTCGGCGTGGAAGGTGTCGAAGCCGAACATCCTGATCATGAACGGGGATCCCACCGACAACAACGCGAAGCTGTTCGCGCAGGGATACCACGAGGTGTTGGACCCGCACTTCAGCGACGGTTCCTACACGAAGGTCGGCGAGCCGGCCGGCACGTGGACGCCCTCGGTGGCGCAGACGACGTTCGAGCAGCAGTTCACGGCCCACCCGAACATCAACGCCGTGATCACGCCGAACGACGACAACGCGAACGCCGTGATCTCGGTGCTGCAGAAGAACAACATCCCGGCGGACACCTTCCCAACCACCGGGCAGGATGCGTCGACCGCGGGTCTGCAGAACATCCTGAAGGGGTACCAGTGCGGAACGGTGTACAAGCCGTTCTACGCCGAGGCGCAGGCCGCGGCGGCGCTGGCGATCATCCTGCGTGCGGGACAGACTCCCCCGGCGTCGCTGGTCAACTCCACGACCAAGGATGACGTGATCGGGAAGGACATCGCGTCCGTCTACACGGTGCCGATCTGGGTGACCACGCAGAACATGGCCGACACGGTGGTGAAGGACGACGACACGATCGGTATCGGGCCGACCGCGAAGGACATCTGCACCGGGGGAGTGCAGAGCGCCTGCACGGCCGCAGGCATAAGCTAGTTCCGTCGGGTCGGGATCGGGCCGGATCCGCGGGACCGCGGATCCGGCCCGATCGCCGTTCCAGCACGCGTCAAGAGGGGGAAGCCACGGGTACCGTAACCACCGACGTCCAGTCGGGACCGCCGCCGGCCTCGCCGACCGGCGCGGCCGAGCCGCTCCTGCGCCTGCGCGGGATCAATAAGAACTTCGGACCCGTGCAAGCACTCGTGGGCGTCGACCTGGATGTGCCATCCGGGCAGGTCACCGCGCTCGCTGGCGACAACGGCGCTGGAAAGTCGGTACTGATCAAGTGCATCGCCGGGATCCACGCTCCGGAGAGCGGTCAGATCTCCTGGGAGGGGGAGCCCGTTCACATCAGGACGCCCCGCGAAGCTGCCGCTCTCGGGATCGAAACCGTGTATCAAGACCTGGCGCTCTGCGACAACCTCGACATCGTCCAGAACATGTTCCTCGGACGCGAACGTTCACGGCGGTTCACGCTGGACGAGGAAGACATGGAGACCTCCGCGCGCGACACCCTCTCGCAGCTGAGGGTGACGACCGTCCGTTCGATCCGCCAACCGGTCGCCTCGCTGTCGGGCGGCCAGCGGCAGTCGGTCGCGATCGCGAAGGCCGTCCTTTGGGAAGCGAAGCTCGTGATCATGGACGAGCCGACGGCAGCCCTCGGCGTGACCCAGACGGCGAACGTGCTCGAGCTCGTCCGCCGGCTGGCCGACCAGGGTCACGCGGTGTTGATGGTCTCCCACAACCTGAACGACGTCTTTCAGGTCGCGGATCAGGTCGCGGTCCTGTACCTCGGCAAGATGGCCGCCGTGCGTCCGACCGCCGAGGTCGACCGCCAGATCGTCGTCGACCTCATGACGAGCGGCGCCTCGACCCGTGTCGCGGACCCTCGGCCCTCCAAGGAGTCCTGACGTGGCCAAGGTCGACGAACCCGCGTCCTCCGCTGGGCCGGTCCAGCAAGCCGAGGAGCTGACGCAGGCGGCCGAGGCCCGGGCGCAGCTCGCCGTTTCGCCGGAGCTGGTCGCCGGGTCGGTTCCCGAGTACCTCCGAGCGTCGCTCTCTCGCATCCGCGCCGGCCAGGTCGGCATCCTGCCCGTCATCGGCGGCTTGTTCCTCGTCTCCGTGCTCTTCCAATCGCTCAACGGCCAATTCCTCACGGCGGGGAACCTCGTCAACCTGCTCGTCCAGGCCGCGGTCTTCAGCGTCCTCGCGATGGGCGAGATCTACGCGCTGCTGCTCGGGGAGATCGATCTGTCGATCGGGTTCGTGGCCGGCCTGAGTGGCGTCCTGCTAGCAGAGCTGCTCAAGCCATCCGGGCTCGACTGGCCGTGGTGGGCTGCGATCCTCGTCGCCTTGCTGGTCTGCGCCGCGATCGGGGTCCTGCAGGGCTCGCTCATCACGCGCGTGGGCCTGCCGTCGTTCGTGGTGACGCTCGCGGGGTTGCTCTTCTGGGAGGGGGTGATGCTGAAGATCCTGGGGAACGGCGGGTCGGTGCTGATCAGCGACACCATCGTCAACGACATCGCCAGCGGCAACCTGAGTCCGATCGCCGGCTGGGTGGTGATGCTCGTGATCGTCGGGTTCTTCGGCGTGCTCACGTGGCGGCGCGACGGGCGACGTCGTTCCGCCGGCCTGGTGGCGCCCCCGCGGGGGCTCACGGCGCTGAAGATCGGCGGGGGCCTGTTGGGCGGCATCGTCATCGTGCTCATCTGCAACACGGACCGCGGCCGGATCCTCCCGATCCGAGGGGTCCCGTGGGTCGTCCTGTTGGTGTTCGTCATCCTGGCGGCCTGGACGTTCGTCCTGGGGCGCACCCGGTTCGGTCGGTACGTGTACGCGATCGGAGGCAACGCCGAAGCCGCACGCCGCGCCGGGGTGAACCTGCGGATGATCCGGACGGTCGCGTTCACGCTCTGCTCATTCACGGCCGGGATGGCTGGGGTCATCTACGCGTCTCGGCTCCGCTCGATCTCCACCGCGTTCGATCAGACGCTCGTGTTGTATGCCGTGGCCGCCGCGGTGATCGGCGGGACGAGCCTGTTCGGTGGACGCGGCAAGGCGCTGCACGGGGTGCTCGGCGGGGTCGTCATCGCCGGGATCGCCAACGGGATGGGACTTCTGGGGCTCAGCCCCGCGGCGCAGTACATGGTCACGGCGCTGGTGCTGCTCATCGCGGTCACGATCGATGCGCTCACGCGTCGCGGTCGGGTCGCGGGGACGTGATGGTCGAGCTCGGACCGGGAGACCCCGCGCCCGGCTTCGCGCTCCGGAACCAGAGTGGCCAGGTCGTCCGACTGGAGGACTACCGGGGGAAGAAGCTGCTCGTCTACTTCTATCCGGAGGCGGACACGCCCGGGTGCACGACGCAATCCTGCGATCTCCGGGATCACCGTCAGGATCTGGGAGCGATCGGCGTCGAGGTGGTGGGGATCTCGCCCGACGACCCCGACAAGCAGCTCGCGTTCGACCGGAAGTACGGGCTGGGCTTCCCGCTGCTGGCCGACGAGGACCACGCCGTCGCCGACGCGTGGGGGACCTGGGGACCGAAGACGCGTGGCGGCGTGACCGTCGAGGGCATCATCCGGTCGTCCTTCCTGGTGGACGAACAGGGGAACATCGAACGAGCGTGGTACGGGGTCACCCCCGAGGACACCGTGCCGAACGCCCTCGCGGCGCTGTCATCCTAGCTATCGATCGCGGCCCGCGATGCGGTCCGCGATCGCCCGCGCCTCCTCGAGTTTGGCGCGGTCCACGAACACGTGGACCCCCCCGAACTCCCAGATCCGGCTGAAGAACCCGGGGACCTTCGCCCACCACACGATCCCCTCCTTCTCGAGCGCCTCGGCGATCGCATCGGCGTGTTCGGGCGTGAATTGCCCGAGGTGCACCGTGCGGACATCGGGCGGAACCCGTTCGAGTCCCGGCATCTCAGCCCTCATCCCCATGGAACGCGCGCAACCGTTCGGCCTCGTCGTCGACAGCGCTCCGAACCGAGCGTGGGAGCCGTTCGAAAGGCACGACCCGGACCCGTCCCTCGTCGAAGCGCCACGTCCCGGCGACCTGCCCGTCCACGAGGAACGTCGGGACGGAGTGCGGGGTCTTCGTGTTGAACACGCGCGGACGGTGGTGGTCCGGGAGGATCTGCGTCCCTCGTTCATTGACCAGCAGGGTGGCATCCCAGGTCGGCAGGAACCGCACCGGTGCCGCGGTGTCGGGGGCGGGGATCGGTGCGCGGGGAAGATCGTGGAGCACCTCGCCGCGTTCGCTGCGGAACCGGCGCAACCGCATCCGCGCGAGGCTCGGCTCGAGGCTCTTTGGTGGCACCCCGGACCAGCCCGTTATCTCCTTCGTCGAGGAGGGTCCGAATCCACCCAGGTACCGA
>Ga0307277_10000421_pt1 | contig 15650 bp, 22 predicted proteins | sample ER_DNA_116_FD_194473 | JGI IMG/M metagenome (GOLD analysis project Ga0307277, IMG submission 194473) | Bulk soil microbial communities from the East River watershed near Crested Butte, Colorado, United States - ER_DNA_116 | ecosystem: Environmental > Terrestrial > Soil > Floodplain | place...
GCTTCTACCTGCGGGGGGACACAGAACGCAACTGTGAACGCGTCAGGCGGACTCGGGAACGGTGCGCCCGGCGGGTAGCAACGTTCCAATCAGCACAACGACGTAGAGCAACAGGACCAGGACGAGCGCCGACACCGCGAACTTGGGGACGCCGCCTATGACGGCCGGGCTCCGCAGCGCCGCGCTGAGCACGAGGAGGAGCAGCGACAACCCTGCGAGGGCGGGCCGGAAGCCACCGCACCGCGACTCCAGGAGGTCTCCGTAACAGTCGAGAGCCAGAACGAACGCCGCCGGGATCGCGAAGAGCAGCAATGCGAGCGCAAGCCCGTGGCTGCCGCCGGCATCGGAGAGCAGGGCCGCCAGGACGAGGAGGGCCGGGAGCAAGCGGCGGGACATCCTCCCGAAGCTTCGCCCTCAGCTCGGACGTTCCTTTACGCTCCGCGCCGCCCCTACACGAGACAGGAGACCGATGACTACTGCGTCGCTGACCTGGCTGGGACATGCCTCATTCCGCCTCGACTCGGCTGAAGGCAAGCGAATTTACGTCGACCCGTGGTTCGACAACCCGAAATGTCCTGCGAACGAGAAGGACCCGGAACGCTGCGACGCGATCGCCGTCACGCACGGGCATTCCGACCACGTCGGCTCCGTCGTCGTGATCACCGAGAAGCTCGGTCCGATGCCGATCGTGGCGATGGTCGAGCTGAAAGGCTGGCTGAAGGCGCAGGGCGCCCAGACCGACGACCTTCCGGGCCCGAACAAGGGTGGGACGGTCGAGGTCGAAGGCGTCAAGTTCACGCTCACGAACGCGTTCCATTCGAGTTCGGCCGACGACGGGACGTACACGGGCGAGGCCGCCGGGATCGTGATCGAGCTCGAGGACGGCAAGAAGATCTATTTCGCAGGCGACACCTGCGTCTTCGGCGACATGGAACTCATCGCCCGCCTCTATTCCCCTGACGTCGCCGTGCTGCCCATCGGCGGACATTTCACGATGGACCCGCGCGAGGCCGCCGTGGCGTGCGAGTTGCTCGGCGCGAAGCGTGTCGTTCCCTGCCACTACGGCACGTTCCCACTCCTGCCCGGCACGCCCGACGAGTTGAAGCAACTGGCGAAGGGCGTCGAGGTGCACGCAATCGACCCGGGCGAGTCGATCGAGCTGTGAGAGAGCGCTGGTTCGGAGCGACGGGACGGCGCGTCCCCGAGATCGCCGTCGAAGGCGAGCTCGACGTGGGCGAGGCACTGGTGCTCGACGACGTTTCGGATCAGCGCGGGCTGCAGGAGGCGCACGCCACCGGGCAGCCGATCGTGGTACGAGCCGCTTCGGCGGAGGCGGTCAAGGCTGCCCTGGCGCATCCGGAGGTTGCGTCGGCACTGGTCCCGGCCGACCGCCGCGATCTGCTCGACCTGGACCTGCGCGCGCTGACATATGGCCCGTAGCGCCGTCGTCGCGACGTACTCGATCGTCGCGTGCGACCTCGACGAGGGGCAATGGGGCGTCGCCGTGCAATCGAAGTTCCTCGCCGTCGGCTCGGTTGTTCCATGGGCCGAGCCGCACGTCGGCGCGATCGCAACGCAGTCGTATGCGAACCCGCGCTACGGTCCCGACGGGCTCGCCCTTTTACGTGAAGGAAGCTCGGCTGCGGAGGTGGTCCAGGCGCTCACGACCGCCGACGACAGCCGCGCCGAACGGCAGGTGGGCATCGTCGACGGGCATGGCCACGCAGCCACGTTCACGGGGGACGCGTGCCACGACTGGGCCGGCGGCCGCACCGGTGACGGCTACGCGGCCCAGGGCAACATCCTCGTCTCGGAGGAGACCGTCGATGCGCTGGCCGTGACGTTCGAGCAGAACGGACACCTCTCCCTCCCGGAACGGTTGATCGAGTGCCTGGCCGCCGCTCAAGCTGCAGGCGGCGACCGCCGAGGCCAACAGTCGGCGTCGCTGCTGGTTGTGGAGAAGGACGCCGGCTACGCGAACCTCTCCGACCTCGTCGTCGATCTCCGCGTCGACGACCACGAGCACCCGATCGTCGAATTGCGTCGGATCTACGGGTTGCACAACGAGCTCTTCGGCGTCACTCCTCCCGAGGACTGGGTCGCCGTCGACGGTGCCCTCGCAGCGGAGCTGCGTGACCGACTCGCCAGCCTCGGCTACGACGGCGAGCTCGACGAGGCCTTCAACAACTGGGCCGGCACCGAGAACCTCGAGGAGCGTGTCGACGGGGTCAAGCGAATCGACCCGGTCGTCCTCGGCGCGCTACGCAAGCAGTCCGGCTCCTACTAGGGCGCGCGAATGCCCTGCAGCGTGACAAACCGGTAGCCGCGCGCCCTGACCGCTCGGATCACCCGCGGTAGCGCAGCCGCGTCGATCGTCCTGCGATCCCGAGACGACCCGAGATGCATCATCACGATCTCGCCCGGAACGAGGTGATCGGTGACACGGTGAGTCGCGCCCGCGACGCTCTGCGAAGGGGCACCCATCCACCCCCAGGTGTCGACTGTCCAGCGCACCGAGGCATAGCCGAGACGGTGCACGATGCTGAGCGTGCGTGCGTCGCGGGCACCGTACGGAAAGCGAAAGTACGGCCGCGGATCGCGGCCGGTGGCTGCTTTGATCATCGATTCCGCCCGTGTGACCTGACGTGTTGCGGCCGGCGTCGAAAGACGCCTCAGATCGAGGTGGTCGACAGTGTGGTTCGCAACCGGATAACGCCGGCCGATAGCTCGCGACAGTGTGGGATAGGTCTTGACGAAGTGCCCGGTGAGAAAGAACGTCCCGGTCACCCGCTCCCGCCGCAACAGGGCTAGAACGGCTTTGGCCCCGTCGGCGTTGCCGCCGCCGTCGAAGGTCAGCGCGACGACATGCCGCCTCGTCTGCAGGCGGACCAGCTCGCCTGCGACGATCGCCGGGGGGAGTGCGTGAATCACGCATCGCCCGGGAGACGCAGGCCGCCGGCCCGAGTGCGCAAGACGGGGACGGGATCCGCGGTGGGCCGCGCCACGAGCATCACGGCGCCGTAACCATCGCCCGTGAGCGAATCGACGAGCAACTGAAGGCCGACCGCCAGTGCGAAGGCCTTGTGCGCGTGCTCGCCGCCGAACGGCACCAGCTCGTCTTCCGAGGCCGCGCCGGCGATCACGTCCCCGTAGGTCACGCGTCCCATTGAGACGTCGCTGACGATCGGCCTGCCGTCGGAGCTCGGGATCGCGATGGCGAGCGGGTTCGTCCCGGTGAGCTTCGGCCCTCCTTGCGGATGTCCGAGCCGCGGCGGCGATGTGGCCGTCAGCACCGCCAGGAGCCCCCCTGCGGCGACGCGGCGCGCCCAGTAGCCGAGCACTCCGGTCGGGAAGCAGTCGTGCGCGACGATCAGCCGTGCGGCTTCGGGCGGGTCCTCGAGCTGGCCGGCGCAGATCGCCGCAAGCGTCAGGTAGCCGAGTGCGCCGCGGCCCTCCCAGCGCTCGTAGCAGGCCTCCGCGACGACGCATTCGGGCTCGGCAGCCGGATCGAGGCCGGTCAAGGTTTCGAGCCACTCGACACGCGCGAATCCGTGCCCTCGCTTGCCGCGTCGCTCGGCGTCGAGAAAGTGGTCGGCAAGCGTGCGGGTGTCCTCTTCCGAGAAACCGAGCGCGCGGATCCGCTCCTCGACCTGCACCGAAATGAGGATACTTCGCTCATGGCCGACTGGTTCGTCGTCAATGCGCGCGACACACGTTGGGTGTGGAACGAGATGGGCGGCTACTGCAATTTCGAGAACGGCGAGACCCGCTTCGAGCAGGTCGGGATCAACCTCAACGCCCTCTATCCGGGCGTCCCGATGGCCATGTACCACGAAGAGCCCGGACAGGAGGACTTCCTCGTACTCAAGGGTGAGGCGCTGCTGATCGTGGAAGGACAAGAGCGTCCGCTGAAAGCATGGGACTTCGTCCACTGCCCGCCGCACACCAAGCACGTCATCCTCGGCGCGGGCGACGGTCCTTCGCTCGTGCTCGCCGTCGGCGCGCGGAAGGGCCAGGCGACGTATCCGGTGGACGAGACTGCGGTGCGGCACAGCGCGGGCGTCGAGACGGAAACGTCGTCACCAAAGGACGCATACGCGAAGTACGGGCCGCTCGAAGACGGCCCGGCGTCCGACCTGCTTTAGCGCGAGACGAGGGTCAGCGGCTTGACGATCGTGCCGCGGTCGAGCGCGAGCAGCTGATCGGAGATCTGGCGCAACTCCCTTGCGCTCTGCGAATCGGGTGCGGTTGCCATCAACGGCTCGCCCGCGTCGCCGCACTCGCGCACCAGTGGATCGAGCGAGACGCGGCCGAGCAGCGGAACTTCGAGCTCGGCGGCAAGACGTTCGCCACCGCCGGAACCGAAGACCTCCCCGGTCATGTTCTCGACCACGCCGACGAGCCGCATGCCGGTCTTCTGCGCCATCACCCCGGCGCGCGACGCGACTTCCTGCGCGGCCGGCTGCGGCGTCGTCACGACGATCGTCTCCGCGCGCGGCAGCAGCTGTCCCAGCGAGATCGCGACATCGCCGGTTCCCGGTGGCATGTCGACGACGAGCACGTCGAGTGCTCCCCAGTGGACGTCCGAGAGAAACTGCTCGAGCGCGCGGTGCAGCATCGGGCCGCGCCACATCACCGGTGCGTTGTCGTCGAGGAAGAAGCCGATCGACATCAGCTTGAGGTCGTGCTTCACCGGCGGAACGATCATCTTGTCCACGAGCACCGGCTTCTGGCGGATGCCGAGCACGTGGGGGATCGAGTGCCCGTAGACGTCGGCGTCGAGCACGCCGACCTGCTTGCCGGCCTGCGCAAGCGCCACGGCGAGATTCGCGGTGAGCGTCGACTTGCCGACTCCGCCCTTGCCGCTGCAAACGGCAAGCACGCGTGTCGTTGCGTCGAGCGAGAGCCCCTTCGAGCGCTCCTGTAGCCCGCCACGCAGTTTCGTCGTCAGCGCCTGGCGCTCTTCGGGCGTCATCACGTCGAAGCCGAGAGCAACGCGCTCGACGCCGGGCACGTCCCGCAGCACCTCGGCCACCTGTTGCTGGAACGAATCGCGCAGCGGACAGCCCGCGATCGTCAGGGCGATCGTGACACGCACGTCGCCGCCGTCGATCTCGACAGCGCGCACCATGTCGAGCTCCGTCACAGGCTTGCGAAGCTCCGGGTCGATGACGCCTTCGAGCGCCTTCATGATCAGGTCGCGGCTTGGTTCGCTCACGAGTCTGAGCCTAGCCGTTCCAATTTCTTGGCCGCGGAGGCCAGCGGACGCGGATCCTCCAGCACCGGGGCGTAGAGATCGCCATGCTCTTCGATCCGCTGCAGCGCCTCCTTCATGCCGAAGTCGCGAGGCCTGACCGTCGACGTCAACTCCTCCCAGTGAAGCGGTGTGGACACCGGAGCCCCCGGCTTCGGTCGAACCGAGTACACGGAGGCGATCGTCTTGCCGTGTCCGTTCTGCCGGTGATCGACCAGTACTCCTTCGCGCTTCTTCTTCAGCCACTCCGTCGTGACCTTGCCCGGGTGGCGCTGCTCGAGCAGGCGTGACGCCTTCTCTGCGAAGTCATAGGTCTGCTTGAACGTCGATCGTCGTGTGATCGGGGCCACGACGTGGATTCCATCTGCGCCGCTGGTCTTCACATAGCCCGGCAGCTCGAGCTCATCGAGAAGATCGCGGATCAGGTGCGCGACCTCGATAGCAAGCTCGAAGCCATCGTCCGGCGGGTCAAGGTCGAAAAGGACGAAGTCCGGACGGTCGGGCTTGTCAACACGCGAGTACCACGCGTTCATGTCGATGCAGTTGTTCTGCACCATGAAGAGCACGGCTTCGGGCGAATCCACGAGTGCAAAGTCGACGAGCCGCGAACCGCCTTCGCGTGGCCACGTGCGGAACTGGCGCGTCGGAATCCAGCTCGGCAGGTGCTTGGGCGCTTGCTTCTGGAAGAAGACCTCGCCTGTGATCCCGTGCGGGTAGCGCTTCATCGTGAACGGACGGTCTCTCAGGTGCGGCACGATCGTCGGCGCCACCTGCTGGTAGTACTCGAAGAGGTCGCCCTTCGTGATCCCGTCCTCGGGATAGAGCACCCGGTCGGGAGAGCTCAGCTTGACAGTCTTCGTTTCAGCCATAGGGCGTTCCGAACGGCGAATACTTCCCAATCGTTGTTGAAGTAGGCATAGACCTCGACCTCACCGCTCCAGTCTTCGAAGCGTCGTGCCCACTCTTCCAGCTCCAACTCGCTGTAGTTGCCCCGGCGACCACGTGAGCCGTAATGGAAGCGCACGTACGTCCAGTCCGTCGTGAGCTCGTGCGACTGGAACTCCTTCACTTCGGGACGGTCGCCGATCACCAGCGCGGCACCGTGACGACGAAGCAGATCGTAGACGGGATCGACGAACCAGCTCGGATGGCGGAACTCGAAGCAGTGGCGGCCCTGGGGCATCGCAGCCAGCGCGGCAGCGAGTCGCTCGTCGTCGCGGCGGAAGTTCGCCGGCAGCTGCCAGAGGACCGGGCCGAGCTTGGGTGAGCGCACCAACGACTCCAACCGTTCGTAGTAGCGCTCGATGCCGGCGCCGAGATCGGTGAGCCTCTTGACGTGGGTCAAGTAGCGGCTCGCCTTGACCGCGAACACGAAGTCCGGCGGTGTCTCCTCCGCCCAACGTGCGACTGACGTTTTCAGCGGTAGTCGATAGAAGGTGTTGTTCACCTCGACCGTATCGAAGAACCGCGCGTAGTGCTCCAGCCACAATCGCGCGGGCTTTCCTTCGTAGAACTCGTCCTTCCACGAGGCGTAGTTCCAGCCCGAGCAGCCTATGCGGACAGGGCGTGGGCGAGCCGGCGGCATACCTCCGGCGTTCCCGCTGCGACGACCCGTGAACGCCCCTCCACGTCGAGCGGTGCGGCCGAGAACAGTGCCGCGTCGGGCAGGTCGATCGCCAGCCCACGTTCGAGGACGAGGAGTTGAGCCGCGGCGATGTCCACTGCCCGCGCGGGCTTCAGCGAGCAGACGGCATCGATGCGGCCGGCCGCAAGGTGGCAGAGCGAGAGCGCCAGCGAGCCCATGATTCGCAGCCGGTAGGCGAGATCGACCACGGCCGCGGCCTTTTCGGCGACCGAGACCGTCCGCGTGGCTTCGAAGGCGAGAATCTCGATCTGCTCCTTCGGGAGGTCGCCGTCGAGCGGCCTGCCTCCGAGCGTCGCGCCTCCACCGCGGGTCGCCGTCCACTCTTCCTCGGTCCCGAAGTCGTGGACGAAACCGAAATCGACATCGCCCATCGTCGGGCCGGAAGCGACGGCAATGGAAAGCGCAAAGAAGCCGATGCCGCGCTTCGCATTCAGCGAGCCGTCGATCGGGTCGATCACGACGAACGTCGGGCCGTCGCCGATGACGCCGGCCTCCTCGGAGACGATCGTCAGCCCGTCGAGCCCAGCGAAGCGAGCGAGGATCGCGCCCTCGGCCGCTGCGTCGATCGCCGTTGTCTCGTCGCCGCCCTTGCCGGACCCGACGACCGGCTCACGGTCGGACCGCAGCGGCAGCTCGGCGAGCACGCCGCGAACGTCCTCGACCGCAGCGCGGCAGAGGGCGAGCCAGTCAGTCAAGCGGATGGAAGAGCAGGCCCGAGGTGAGCTTGGGGTAGAAGTAGGTGCTCTTCTGAGGCATCGTCTCGCCGCGTCGCGCGACTGCCCAGACGTCCTCGATCCTGGTCGGACGAAGCAGAAACGCCGCCTCCGCGTCGCCGCGGTCCACGGTCGCAACAGCTTCCGCGCGCTCCGGCGTATACGTCACGCCGTCCGGCACGATCCGCTCGACGATCTCGACGTCGAGGCCGTCGCCCTTCAGCAGCTCGTACTTCCCGTCGCGATACATGACGACGCCGGGCAGAACGTCGCCGGGCTCCTCGATCGGCGTGCCATGGGCACCGTTGATGCGCTCGGCCAGCCGGTGCGTCGGGAAGATCGTCAGCCCTTCCTGCTCCGTCGGGACAAGAACGACCATCAGGTAGGGCGAGCCGCCCTCCTGCGCATATGCAAGCGCGGTCTCGTAGCGGTGATGACCGTCCGCGATCAGGAGCTCGGTGCTCTCGAAGCTCGGAGCGTCCTCGACACGCCAGAGCTTGTCCCCACCGCTCTGGAGATCGGGCTCGCGCGCAGGCGGCCGGAGCGGATCCCCTTCGTAGAGCAGGAAGATGGGCTCGAGCTGCGTCCGGGTGGCCCGGAGCAGCCGGAGCCGGCCCTCCTTCGGCCCACTGTGCGTGCGCTCGTGCGGCAGGACAACTCCGTTCTCGTATGGCTCTGCTCGAAGCGAGGCGACCAGCCCCGTTCTCGTGCGGGAGACTCCATCCGGGCCTACATAGTCCTGTGAGAGGAGCCAGTAACCGGGCTCCTCATCCCTGGCCAGCACGCCCTGTTCACGCCAGTCCGTCACGTCACGGCCGGCCTGCTCTTCGTCGTCGGGAAGCGTCAGGTGGACGACGTTGTAGGGGCTGCGACCCAGGTACTCCTCGCGCTGCTCGGGCGAGAGCACGTCATACGGCGGCGCGACCAGCCGCTCGAGCGAGCCTGCCTTCGACTCGTCGTAGCGCTCGGCGCGAAACGGCTTGACCACTGCCATCTTGGCCGACCCTAGCATCCGAGTTCGGACCTAGACTCACGTTGTGAGCGCAATCGCAGAGCTGTCCGAAGAGCGGGTCGTGGAGGGCATCTACGCGGTCGCGCGCAAGCAGCGACTGCGTACGAAGGGGGGTGCTCCCTACCTCGCCCTCGAGCTCGTCGATCCCAGCGGGCGCATCGACGCACGCGTCTGGCACGACGTCGAGCTGCTCGACGCCCGCTTCGCGGAGGGCGATGCGGTGCGAGTCCTCGGCCGCGTCGAGAAGTTCCGGAACCGGCTGCAGGTCGACGTGCGCACGCTCGAGGCCGCGCCGGAGGCGGATCCGGCGGAGTTCGCGCCGACGCTGCGGCGAGATGCCGACGAGCTGGACGGCTTCCTGGAGTTCCTCGCCGGCGAGATCTCCCACGAGGGTCTCGCGGGAATCGTGACGCGGTTCTTCTCCGACGACGTTCTTCGAGCTTCGTTGCGGCGGCTCCCTGCCTCGGAGAATCACCACTCGTATGCGGGCGGGCTGCTCGAGCACACGGTGGGCGTGGCGACGATCTGCCGTGAGACGGCTCAACTGCATCCGAGACTGCGTTCCGATCTGCTGCTCGCAGCGGCACTCCTGCACGACATCGGCCGCGTGGCCGAGTTGACCTCGGGCCCGACGTTCCGGCAAACCGACGAAGGCCGTCTGCTCGGGCACGTCCACCTCGGTTTGCGCATGGTCGAGGAGCGGAGTAGCGGGACGCAGCCAGACGCACGCTCCGAGCTCCTGCATGCAATCGCCTGTCATCACGACGCACGGTCTGCGCGCACGGCCGAGGCGTCGGTGCTGTATCACGCAAACCAGCTCGACGCGGTCGCCGCGACGCGGCCGATCCCTGAGTAATTAACGTCCGGCGATGAGATCGATCGCGCTTGCGCTCAGCGCGAGCCTGACCTGGGGATTCGCGGACTTCTTCGGGCCCCTGAAGGGGCGAACGCTAGGCGCGCTGCGCGTACTGGTGTACGTGCAACTCGGTGGGCTCGTCGTGATCGCCTTGATCGTCGCGATCCGAGGCAAAGGGCCTGCCGACCTTGGCGCGCTGTACGCGATCCCAGCTGCGACCTCGGGCACGCTCGGCCTCTACGCCTACTACCGGGGCATGGCTGTCGGGGCGATGAGCATCGTGGCGCCGATCGCGGGAATCTCCGCCGGGATACCTGTGATCTTCGGGATCATCACCGGCGACCGGCCCTCGCTCTGGCAGTGGCTCGGTATCGCCGCGGCGCTCGGCGGTGTCTTCCTGGCATCGGTGGAGCCCGGCCGCGGTGGCCGAGTCGCGGCCGGCGTCGGTCTCGCGCTGCTCGCCGCCATCGGGTTCGGCGGCTACTTCCCGCCCATGCACGAAGCCGGGATTGCCGACTTCTGGTGGGCGTCCCTGTTCTTCCGGATGACGTCCACGTCGATCACCCTCGCGGTGGTCGCGATCCGGCGCCCATCGCTCGCGGTCGCGCCGATCCAGGTGCCTGTTTTGGTGCTGGTCGGAATCGGCGACATGCTGGGCAACCTCCTCTTCGCAGCAGCATCGACGAGCGGTCTCGTCAGCATCACGTCAGTGCTCGCCTCGCTCTATCCGATCGTCACGGTCGTGCTGGCGCGCCTCGTCCTGAAGGAACGAGTTGCACGGTCACAGGAGGCAGGGATTGCGTTGACCCTTGCCGGCGTCGCGCTCATCTCGGCCGGCTAGCAACGGTTCTCGGTTAGAGCGGTAGCTCAGCGACGCGACGCTCGATCTCGTCGCGGATCCTGCGGACCGTCTCGACGTCCTGGCCTGCAGGGTCCTGCAGCTCCCAGTCGATGTATTGCTTCCCGGGGATGACGGGGCACGCGTCGCCGCAACCCATCGTCACCACGATGTCCGCCCACTCCGCGTCGGCTGTGTCGAGCTGTTTCGGCACACGGTCGGCGAGCTCGGGCATCAATTCCGCGACTTCGGGATGCACATGCGCCGCAGGGGTGGTCCCGGCCGAGCGTGCGTTGCCACCGCGCTGTTCGTAAAGCGCATGCGCCATCTGGGAGCGACCGGCGTTCTGCCGGCAGACGAACAGCACGTTCATGCCCCCAGCGCTCCCCGTAGCTCGGCGATCGCCGCGGGCACGAGCCGGTAGTAGGCCCATGTGCCCCGGCGCGACGACTCGACCAGACCGGCCTCGCGCAGGACCTTCAGGTGATGCGAGATCGTCGGCTGCGAGAGGTGGAACGTCGCGGTCAGATTGCACACGCACACCTCGTCAGCCGCCGAAAGGCTGTTGATGATCGCGACTCGAGTGGGGTCGGCGAGCGCCTTGAACCGCGCGGCGAGCTCGTCGCGCTCAGGCACCGTCAGCGGCTTGGTCTCGGGCCCACAGCAGATCGTCGGGAGGACGGCAATTGACTTCATCGAATTTCTTCAATATACCTCCATCGATGGATATCGATGAAAGGAGGAGCGATGGCTGCTTGCGACTGCCCGCCAGACTGCTGCCCCGACGACTGCTGCTAGCGAGGGACAGCTAGACGTTGAAGCGAATGTTCAGGACGTCGCCGTCCTGGACCACGTACGTCTTACCTTCGAGACGTTGGAGGCCGCCACGAGCGGCCTCCGCGTGTGAACCGGCCTCGACGAGGTCTTCCCACCGGATCACTTCTGCACGGATGAAGCCACGCGCGATGTCGGTGTGAATCGTCTCCGCCGCTTCCAGTGCCGTCCGCCCGCGTCGCAGCGACCACGCGCGGGTCTCCTTGTCGCCGGCGGTGAAGAAGCTGATCAGTCCGAGCTCGTCGCTGAGGCGCCGCACGACTTCCTCGAGCGCGGATGCTCCCTCGCGGTACGCGGCCGCGTCTTCACCGGACATCTCCGCCAGCTCGGCCTCGAGCTTGAGATCGATGCCGGCAGGACCGTTCTCGACTGCGATCAACGGCTTCGTCGTCAGCGGTTCGAGCCCGGACGGGAGCTCGGACGGCCAGTCGGCGAGAGTTCCGCCGGCGTCGACATGCGCCAGCACACGTCCGAGCTCGACGACTTCCTGCTTCAGCTTCAGCTCGCCGGACTTCGCCTGCTTCGTGACGCGCTCGAGCCGTCGCTCGACGTGATCCCGGTCGGCGATCAGTAGCTCGAGCCGCAGCGTCTCGAGGTCGTCGGCAGGAACCCTGGTGCCCGAGAAGCCGTCGAGGACGACGAGCAACGCATCCACCTGGCGCAGATTCCCCAACAGCTCTGGGCCGGTGCCCCGCACCTCGACGACTCGGATCGCCGCGGGCGTGACCTTGCGGGGCTTGATCACGCCGGCGATCTGCGTGAGCCGGGGATCCGGGATGCCCGCCATGCCGACATCTCCGGTCGCCCGGGCACCGGTGAGTGCATGGAACAGCGTCGACTTGCCGGAGCTAGGCAGCCCGACGATTCCGACCTCGAGCGCCAAGGCTACGGCTCCGCGGTCTGGGAGATCTGCTTCTGCAACGAGACAAGCGCGCGGTGCTGCAGTGACTTGATCGCACCCTCCGTCTTGTCGAGGATCGTCGCCACGTCTGCGTTGGGCAGATTGAAGACGAACTTGAGCGTCAGTACCTGCTGTTGCTCGGTCGACAGCCCGTCGATCAGCTCCAGCATGCTCTGCCGCCCGATCGACTGCAGCGCGGCCGCCTCGGCCGAAGGCTCGCTCTCGCCTTCAGGCTCCGGCACTTCTTCCTCGGGCTGCCAGCGACGGTTCGCGCGGAAGTGATCCATGGCGAGGTTGTGCGCGATGCGAAAGAGCCACGCGGAGAAGGGCGCCGACTGCCACCTGAACCGCTTGATCGACTCGAGCATCTTCAGGAACGTCTGCGTCGTCAGATCCTCGGCGTCGTGCCTGTTGCCGACGCTCATGTGCAGATAGCTGTAGATGCGATCGAAATGGAGCAGGTAGAGCTCCTCGAGCGCGGCCCGGTCACCCTGCTGGCCACGCTCGACGAGACGACGAACATGGGCGCTCGAGTCCTTGGCAGGCGCGGCAGCCGGGGTGGCTTCTTCGGCCATCAGTGCGGGAATGCCCGGGTGGGCAGCGCCTGTAACTCGAAGACCGGCCTCAAGCGGCAGCCGAGCCGAACCCGACGCGACTTTCGCGCGCAAACCTCTTCACGTAGACGACTCGCTGCAAGGCGATCGTGTAACGACCGTCCTCTGCGTCGAGTGTCAAGGCTGCCTCGCCCGTGCCCGCGCGGAGATCTGCGGAACCGAGCGCCTGTTCGAGGGCATCTGCGCCGGCCGGCGAGACGAGAGCGCCCATGATCTGCCCGCCGTCAAACGCGATCTCGATTCGTACCCGTTCCGGTTCAGCCACCTGCAACCACCTCCGAGAGAACGCCATGGACGGAATCCGGGTGGACGAACGCGACCTCGAGACCGAACAGGCCCGCACGCGGGCCTTCGTCGATCAGGTCTGCGCCTGCGCCCGCGAGCTCGGCAAGCGCCGTCTCGAGATCGGTGACCTCGTAGGCCACGTGATGCATCCCCGGCCCTCGCTTCGCCAGGAAGCGGCCGACGGGGGTATCCGCCTCGAGCGGCTCGAGCAACTCGACGCGGCTCTCGCCGATACGGACGGAGGCCGCCCGGACTCCCTGATCTCCTACCGTCGCGCGGTGCTCAATCTGCGCGCCGAACAACCGCTCGTAGGTCACGAGGGCCGAATCGAGGTCCTCGACCGCGACCCCTAGATGGTGGATCCCCCGCGCTTGCACGCGAGCGATGCTATCGGCTGAGCTGTCTAGCCCTCGCCGGGCATGGAGATGATCGCGCGAGGCGTGCCGACGGTTTCGGAGGCGCGCGACTCCGGCTCGACGTCCGCCAGCAGGAGCAACACCTCTTCGCGCATGAGGGTCTCCTTCTCGAGCAGTGCCTGGCTCAACCGGTCGAGTGAGGCCCGGTGCTTCTCGATCAGACGGACTGCTTCCGCGTACGCGCCGTCGGTCAGGTGTGACTGCTCGTTGTCACGCATGCGCTTCGTCTCTTCGGAGAGCCCGTAGTTGTCTGCGCGCAAGGTGCGCGACGTGACGACATCCGACATCCCCCATTCGAAGACCATCGCGCGCGCGATCTCGGTCACCTTCTCCAGGTCACTCGCGGCGCCGTTCGTCACGCGCCCGAAGACGACCTGCTCCGCGGCGCGTCCCGCAAGCGCGATCTTCAGCATGTCGACGAGCTCTTCCTTCGATTCGAGGTATCGATCCTCGTTCGGCAGGTGGAGCGTGTAACCGAGCGCGGTGCCGCGGGAGACGATCGTGACCTTTTGCAGATGGCCGAGCTCGCCCATCAGATGCGACATGAGCGCGTGGCCCGCCTCGTGGTACGCAAGGATTCGCCGCTCCTTGTCCGTCAGGACCTTCTTCTGCTGCAGTCCGGCAACCACACGCTCGAGCGCGTTGTCGAAGTCGAGCGCGCTGACGTACTTGGCATCGCGCCGCCCAGCGAGAATGGCCGCTTCGTTCGCGATGTTCGCAAGGTCCGCACCGGTCAGGCCGGAAGTCTGACGCGCGATCAAATCGAGCTGAACGTCTGACGAGAGCGGCTTTCTGCGGGTGTGCACGTGCAGGATCGCCTCACGACCCTTGCGATCCGGCGGCGCGACGAGCAGCTGGCGATCGAAGCGACCCGGGCGCAGCAGCGCCGGATCGAGATCCTGGAGACGGTTCGAGGCACCCATGACGACAACCTGGGCGCCGGAGGAGAAGCCATCGAGCTCGACGAGCAGCTGGTTGAGCGTCTGATCCTGCTCGCGGTTGAAGCCGTGGCCCGTTCGGGCTGCACCGACCGCGTCGAGCTCGTCGATGAAGATGATCGAGGGCGCGTGCTTCCGCGCCTCGTCGAAGAGCTTGCGAATGCGCGCTGCTCCGAGACCGGCGAACATTTCGACGAACGCGGATGCGCTTTGCGCATAGAACTTCGCACCCGACTCGTTCGCTGCTGCCCTTGCGAGCAAAGTCTTGCCCGTTCCGGGCGGGCCGTAGAGCAACACGCCCTTCGGCACGACCGCACCGAGCTCCTCGAAGCGTTTCGGGTCACGAAGGAATTCCACGATCTCGGCGAGCTCGGCCTTCGCTTCGTCCGCACCCGCGATGTCGGCCCACTCGATCGCCGTGCGCGGGTCGACCATGACGGTCGCCGGCTTGACGCGCGGCATCAGCTGCAGCATGCGCCAGAAGATGTAGAGCAGCACGCAGTAGAACGTCAAGCCAAGGAGCGGCCACCAGTTGACCACGAAGTCCCTGAGCACGACCATGAAGTTGTGTAGATCCACCCCCGGCATCCCTGACTCATCATCTCCACCGGGAGCGCCGCGTCAACTAGAAGGTGGCGGCAATTCCCTCAGCGGTGGTGAATTCGACCCCCTGTTCACGCCAGAAGGCCGTTGCGATCGCCACCCGCTCGTCATCGAGCCCGCGGGCCGCGTCCTCGACGAAGCGCACCTTCAGCCCTCGAGCCAGAAAACCTCGGATCGCCGCGTCGTCGCAGACGTCCGTCGCGACACCGAAGACGACGATCTCGTCAGGATCCAACCGGTCGAGAAGCCGGTCCGTGTTCGGGTTCGTGAAGACGTCGAAGTTCTTCTTCAGGATCAGGAACTCGCGGCCCTCGAGGTAGCGCTCGGGCAGGAGCTCGAGCGTGATCGGAACGGGATCCTCCTGCTCCGTCTCCGGAATCTTGCGTGCGCCGTGCGTGCCACGGAGGCAATGCGGCGGATAGGTCGTGCGGAAGTCGGGCTCGTCAGCGATCTCCGCATCGGTGAGCTCGTGGTCGTCGGCGGAGGCGACGTGAACAATCCCGGCGGCGCGTGCAGCATCGACGAGGTGCTGCATCGCGGCAACGGTCTGCTCAGCGCCGGGGACGTAGAGCTTCCCGTCCGTAAGCATGAAGTCGACCTGAGTGTCGACGTCCCAGAGGACAGTCACGTCACGAGCTCGAGCCGCCGGCTCGGCTTGTACACCCGGCCGGTCTTCGCGGACGGGCGACCGTCCGTGAGCACGATGTCGGCGGTGAAGTCGTTCGAACCCCTGATCAGTGA
>Ga0307277_10000422_pt1 | contig 15635 bp, 11 predicted proteins | sample ER_DNA_116_FD_194473 | JGI IMG/M metagenome (GOLD analysis project Ga0307277, IMG submission 194473) | Bulk soil microbial communities from the East River watershed near Crested Butte, Colorado, United States - ER_DNA_116 | ecosystem: Environmental > Terrestrial > Soil > Floodplain | place...
TCCTGCACCGCCGCTGGGGGATCTCGCTGGCCGCCTCCACCGGCGTGCACACCGCCGAGGATGTGGTCAAGGTGCTGCTGGCCGGGGCGGATGTGGCCATGATGACCTCGGCCCTGCTCCACAACGGCCCCGATCACCTGCGCCTGGTCGAGCTGGGCCTGCGGGACTGGATGGACCGCCACCGCTACGAGACGATCGACCAGCTCCGCGGCCAGCTGAGCCAGCGCTCGGTCCCCGACCCGGCCGCCTTCGAGCGGGCCAACTACATCAAGACCCTCGCCTCCCGCACCCCGCCCAGCCGCTGAGCGCGGCAAGCACCTGGGGGGGCCCGGCCGGCGCCGCTTCCCCAGGTCCTTCGCGTTGCGGTGTTCCTCACCCGGAACGGAGCTCACCGGCCTAGAGCGCGGCGTTGGTCGGCCTGTGTGTGCGCCCGCCTCCACCTGACACCGGGGTGGGTCGTCAGCGTGCGATGAGGACGGGGCATTCACTCAGGTGCAGCACCTTGTGGGCCACGCTGCCGACCAGCAGGGCGGCAAGATCGGAGTGGCCACGAGAGCCCATCACGATCAGGCCGGCCCCGTGCTCGTTGGCGGCGTCCAGGATGAGGCGGGCCGTGGAGCCGTACATGGTGTGGCGAAGGTCGACGCGGGCTCGCAGCCCACCAGCCTCCAGGTCCTTGGCGTACCGCTCGGCCAGCTGGATCGCCCCTCGGTCATCCTCGGGGTGGCCCTCGGGGGGTGGTTGGACCTCCCGATAGGGCAGGCTCTCGGTCACGTGAACGACGACGATCGCATCGCCGTCGGCCTTGGCGATCCTGGCGGCCAGCTCGACCGCCTTCTCGGCGGGCTTGGATCCGTCAACCGCGACCAGGATGGTGTCGAACATCGCCGGTCACCTCCATGGGTGGCTTGGTTGGCGGCAGTCTCCATCGCCGGGCGCCGGCCTTCAAGGCCAGCTGTCTGCCTCCCGAGGATGGTCCGGCGAACAAGGGCCCACCGCGCCGAGTCAGCTCGCGCCTTCACGCTCCCACGCGCGCGCCGGACTCACTGGATCAACGTAGCTGTCGAACCACACGAGCGGGGTGGCCCGACGTTGGTGATATCCCGGTCACCGACCATCGGCGCTGGAGGTGGTCGAGCGGACCTCGAGCACACCGGGTACGGTGCGGGCGAGCGCGTCCACCAGCTGGCGGGCCAACAGGCCGACGGGACCATCGATGGTCACGATCCCATCGGCCACCTGCAGCTCGAGCCGCTGCAGGGCGTGCACCTCCTCCTGCAGGCGATGTTGCAGATCGGCGCGGATGTCGTTGTCGCCCCGGGCGACCAGGCGCAACAGGTCGCGCCGGGCGACGATGCCGACCACCCGGTCCCCGGCGACCACCGGCACCGACTTCAGGCGGTGCCGCAGCATCAGCCGCGCGGCCTCGGTCGCGTCGGTGTCCTCGGTCAAGGTGTACACCGACCGGCTCATCACCTCGCCAGCGGTGTGCGGCGGGCCCTTCCCAGCCGCCAGCGAGCCCGGTCGAGCTCCAGCGGTGAATGCGGCCTCCAGCGTGAGGAGATCTGCCTCGGTCACGATCCCGACCAGCCGGTCGCCCTCCTCGACCACCGGCACGGCGTTGATCCCGTGCTCGACCAGGGTCGCGGCCACGTCCTTCAGGTACGCGTCCGGCGCCACCGTGACCACCGGGCTGCTCATCACATCCCTAGTGCGCATGTCGCCCTCCGCCGCTCCACGGGCTGCCGAGCCGGGCCCCTCCAGGTCGAGGGTAGCCCGGCCAGCCGGGTGCGATCCAGGCCAACGGGCCGCTCGGGAGCCGCTCGGCCGGCGCCCGGTTCAGCGGTCGCGCCTGTCAGGGCCCTGGCCGCGACCTGCGCGGCCGGGTTGTGTTGACCCAACATCCTGACCGCAACCCAAGCACCGCCCAGGCTGCAAAGACAACTTGCGCCCTACGCTAGACCGTCCGAGGTGACGGTTCGACGAGCACGGTAACGGGGGACCACGCCGAGACCCCGCTCTAGACGCAGACTCGCGTAACCCTAGACGTGACCTCTTACGCGGCAGGTCTGCTGCGTCTTCATCCGCCGGTGGATCTGCTAGTTGCTGAGCTGGAGGATCGCCTCGCCCTCGATGACCTCCGGCGGGCTCCCTGCCACCTGGGGCGCGTTCTGCCTGATCCAATCCCCTGCCCGCCGGCTGGACTCCTCGGTCCCGGCCCGGTCCTCAAACACGCTCACGCTGAAGCCACCATCGGCCGTCCGGACCAGGCAATACGACACGAACCCGGACACCCCCCGGATCAACTGCTCCACCTCGTCGGTCCGCCGCGCCAACCACCCGCGCGACTCCCATAAGCCTTGCCCTGTGGCATCGACGTCCCGTACCGGGCTGTGCGTTGGGTCCTCCCTCGGGTCGACCCCCAAAATGCCATGAAAATCGCCTGCGTTGCCTGCGCCGTAGGACCGATGGTCACCTTGGTTGTGCTGCCCAGGCTGGAGGACTCATGGCGGCGCCGCCAGACTGGGCCGCAGAGGTGCGAGCGGAGGCATGCGCGTCAGGACGTCATGATCACCGAGGAGTGATGGAGATGGCGTATCGGGGGCACCGCGAGGTCGATGTGGCCCTGCGGGATGGCTCGACCGTGCACGTGCGGCCGGTCCGAGCCACCGACGCGCCGGCCGTGCGCGCGTTCTTCGAGCGCCTGTCGCCGGAGTCGACTGGGCTGCGGTTCTTCTCCGGCTTCCCCAACCTCGACAGCGCCGTCAGCTGGGCCACCGAGGTCGACGACCAGCGGCGCTACAGCCTGGTCGCGACCGCCGGCGACGGCCGGGTGCTGGCCCACGCCGGCTGGGAGCGGGAACCGGACCGGCCGGAGCGGGGCGAGGTGGCGTTGGCGATCGCCGACGCCATGCAGGGCAGGGGGCTGGGCACGATCCTGCTCGGCCAGCTCGCCGAGGCCGCCGACCGGGCCGGCATCGGGGTGCTCGGCGCCGAGGTCCTGCCCCACAACCACAACATGATCAAGGTGTTCCGCGACAGCGGCTTCCCGGTCAAGACCCACGCCATTCCCGGGGTGCTGCTGGTCGAGGTGCCGACCTCGCTGACCCCGGAGGGGCTGGAGCGGTTCGAGCGGCGGGAGCAGACGGCGGCCGCGGCAGCCATGCGCGTCTTCCTGGCACCGCGGTCGGTGGCGGTGGTGGGCGCGTCCCGGCGGCGGGGCACGGTCGGCGCCGAGCTGTTCCACAACCTGCTCGCTGGCGGGTTCAACGGCCCGGTATACCCGGTCAACCCGAACGCGCCGATGGTCCAGTCGGTGGTCGCCTATCCCTCGATCGCCGAGGTGCCCGGCCCGGTCGACCTGGCCGTGGTGGCCGTCCCCGCGGCCGCTGTCGTGGGGACAGCGGAGGAGTGCGCGGCTGCCGGGGTACGGGCGTTGGTGGTGCTGTCGGCCGGCTTCGCCGAGACCGGTCCCGAGGGCGCCCAACGCCAGGCCCAGCTGCTCCGGGTCTGCCGCGACGCCGGCATGCGGCTGATCGGGCCGAACTGCCTTGGCATCGTCAACACCAACCCGAAGGTGCGGCTGGACGCGACCTTCGGGCCGGCCATGCCGCTCGCGGGCCGGGTGGGGTTCCTGTCCCAGAGCGGCGCTCTGGGGCTAGCGGTGATCGATTACGCCACCAAACTGGGGCTGGGGCTGTCGTCGTTCGTGTCGGTCGGCAACAAGGCCGACATCTCCAGCAACGACCTGCTCGACTACTGGGAGCAGGACCCCGACACCTCGGTGGCCCTGCTGTACCTGGAGTCGTTTGGCAACCCTCGCCGGTTCTCCCGGATCGCCCGCCGGGTGGGGCGGCGTAAGCCGGTCGTGGCCGTCAAGAGCGGCCGGTCGGCCGCCGGGGCCAGGGCCAGCTCCTCGCACACCGGGGCCCTGCTGGCCGCCTCCGACGTGACCGTGGACGCGCTGTTCCAGCAGGCCGGGGTGATCCGCACCGACACCCTGCACGAGCTGTTCGATGTCGCCGTCCTGCTGGCCAACCAGCCGCGGCCGCGGGGGCGGCGGGTCGGGATCGTGACCAACGCCGGCGGGCCGGGGGTCCTGTGCGCCGACGCCTGCCAGGCCGCCGGCCTGCAGGTGGCCGAGCTCTCGGCCGAGCTGCGGGCCAAGCTGGCCGAGGGCCTGCCGGCGGCCGCGTCGGTCGCCAACCCGGTCGACATGTTGGCGGCGGCGCCGGCCGCGCACTACCGGCGCACGGTCGAGTTGGTGGTCGCCTCCGGTGAGGTCGACGCGGCGATCGTCATCTTCATCCCACCGCTGCTGACCGAGCCGGCCGAGGTGGCCCGGGCCGTCCGGGCTGCGGTGGAGGCGGCCGGACCTGCGGTCCCGGTGCTGACGGTGTTCATGTCGGGAGCCGGCGGCCCGGCCGAGCTACGCGCCGGCGATTCCCGCATCCCCGGCTATGCCTTTCCCGAGGACGCGGCCCGTGCGTTGGGGCGCGCGGCCGAGTACGGGAGTTGGCGGGAGCGCCCGGAGGGCCAGGTCCCCGACCTGCCCGACGCCCGCCGCGACGAGGCCACCGCCCTGCTCGCCGCCGCCCTCACGGAGGGACCGGCCTCCACCTGGCTGGCTCCGGGGGAGGTCGCCAAGCTGCTGGGCTGCTACGGCCTGCCGATCGCCGAGTGGCGCCTTGCCGAGTCCCCTGAGGAGGCCGGCGCGGCCGCCGTGGAGCTCGGCGGGCCGGTCGCGCTCAAGGCGATCTCGCCGTTACTGCTCCACAAGACCGAGGCCCACGCTGTCCAGCTCGGCCTCTCCGGCAGCAGGCAGGTCCGGACCGCTGCCGCGAAGATGGCCAAGGCGGTCGCCGACAAGGGCTACCCCGTAGACCGGTTCCTGGTCCAGCGCATGGTCGGCGACGGGGTCGAGCTGCTGGTCGGCGTCGTCCACGACGCCTTGTTCGGCCCGGTGGTCGCCTGCGGGGCCGGCGGCACCGCGGTGGAGTTGCTCAAGGACGTCGCGGTGCGCCTCACCCCGCTGACCGACCGGGTCGCGGCCGAGATGGTCCGGTCGCTGGCGACCTTCCCGCTGCTGGACGGCTATCGGGGTGCCCCCAAGGGCGACGTTGCCGCCCTCGAGGACCTGCTGTTGCGGGTCAGCGCCTTGGTCGAGGCGCACCCGGAGATCGCCGAGCTGGACTGCAACCCGGTCAAGGTGCTGCTAGACAGGGTCGTCGTGGTCGACGCCAGGATCCGGGTCGAGGCGGCCAACCTGCCGTTGCCGCTGGCTGGCCGCCGCCGGTAGTGGAGACCCTTTACGCGCTGAGGACCTACGACGAGATTTTGATCGCCGTGCCTGCGCAGCTGCACACCCCGGTTGCGCGACCGAAGTCGCTGCTCACCGGCAAGGATGTGAAGGTCGAGTAGGCGGCCAATTGCGGTCAGGCGGCGGGAAGCAGTGGGAGCACCTGTACCGGCTCGACCTGTTGCGCATGACGTGCCCGTTTGGCGGGAACGATCGTCCTGTGAGGGCGATCGGTCTGGCGCGAGGATGGGCGTGGTGCATGGGCACCCGCGATGGCTGACCGGCCGGCGTCGGCAGGCGAGGACAAGGAGGTCAGCTGATGAAGGCGCTCGTGTACCACGGACCGGGTCAGAAGGCGTGGGAGGAGGCTCCCGACCCGGAACTCATCGACCCGACTGACGTGATCGTGCAGGTGGACACCACCACGATCTGCGGGACCGACCTGCACATCCTCAAGGGAGACGTCCCCGCGGTGACCGACGGGCGGATCCTGGGGCACGAAGGTGTGGGGACGATCACCGAGGTCGGCCAGGCGGTGAGCAAGCTCGCTGTGGGCGACCGGGTGATCATCTCCTGCATCACCTCGTGCGGCTCCTGCTCCTACTGCCACCAGCAGCTGCCAGCGCACTGTCTGGACGACGAGGGTACCTCGGGCATCGGCTGGATCTTCGGCCATCTCATCGATGGCACCCAGGCGCAGTATGTGCGGGTGCCCTTCGCTGACAGCTCCCTGCACAAGCTGCCTGAGGGTGTGAGCGACGAGGCCGCGGTCATGCTTTCCGACATCCTGCCCACCGGCTTTGAGATCGGGGTGCGCAACGGCCGTGTCGAGCCCGGCGACGTCGTCGCCGTCATCGGTGCCGGACCGGTGGGTCTGGCGGCGATCATGACCGCCGGACTCTACGGCGCCTCCCGCATCATCGCCATCGATCTGGACGACAACCGGGTCGAGCAGGCCAAGGGCTTCGGCGCCACTGACGCCGTCAACAGCGGCGGGGCCGGCTGGCGGGATGCGGTGCTGGCCAAGACCGACGGCCTGGGTGTGGACGTCGCCATCGAGGCCGTAGGCGTGCCGGCGACCTTCGAGATGGCCACCGAGCTCATCCGCCCCGGGGGGACGGTGGCGAACGTGGGTGTGCACGGCAGGTCGGTGGAGCTGAAGCTCCAGGACCTGTGGATCAAGGACATCGCGATCACCACCGGCCTGGTGAGCGCGACCACGACGCCGATGCTGCTCAAACTGGTCGCCCAGGGCAAGCTCACGCCGGAGAAGTTCGTGAGCCACCGGTTCGCGTTCGACAACATCATGGAGGCCTACGACACCTTCGGCCGGGCAGCCGAGACCAAGGCCCTCAAGGTGGCCATCGCACGCTGACAGCACCGTTGGAGATCGACCCGGGAGGATCTCACATGGCCAGTATGGAGGGCCAGGTCGCGCTCGTCACCGGAGGCGCCCGCGGGATCGGGCTGGCGATCAGCAACCGGCTCGCCAGCCGTGGGGTCAAGGTGGCCGTCGGCTACTCCCGCGGCGCGGACACGGCCAAGCAGTTCGCCGCCGCCCACGAGGGCGCCACTATCCACCAGGGCAACATCGGCGTCGCCGCCGACTGCCAACGGGTCATCGACGAGGTGCTGGAGCAGCACGGCCAGCTGGACATCCTGGTCAACAACGCCGGCATCACCATCGACAAGACGGTCCGCAAGATGTCGCCCGAGGACTGGGACCGGGTCATCCACGTCAACCTGTCCGGGGCGTTCTACCTGAGCCGGGCCGTGCTCCAGCACATGCTGGACCGCGGCTACGGCCGGGTCATCAACATCAGCTCGGTCATCGGGGAGAAGGGCAACATCGGCCAGGCCAACTACGCCGCCGCCAAGTCGGGGCTGTTCGGGCTGACCAACAGCCTGGCCCTGGAGACCGCCCGCAAGGGGATCACAGTCAACTCGGTCGCCCCCGGGTTCATCGCCACCGAGATGGTCTCGGCCATGCCCGAGGAGGTCCTCAACAAGGTGATCGCCCAGATCCCGGTCGGGCGGCTCGGGGAGCCGGAGGAGATCGCCCGGGTGGTCGAGTTCCTCGCCGATCCCGACTCTGGCTACATCACCGGGGAGATGTACGGGATCAACGGCGGACTCTACATGTGAGGCTAACAACCGCGCCTCGCTAGTGTAGTAGCCAGGGAGGTTGGTAACGCGGCTGACCGGTGGCAGGCCGCCATGGGCCCGAGCACCTGTCCTCCGTCGAGGCCGGCCTCCGGGAGTGGCTGGAAGAGCGGCCCCGGCCCGACCACACCCGACGGTGAGGACGCGCCGCTCTGACCGACGCCGCTTGCAGATCACCCCGCAGCCCGCCGGTGACCGGGTCCTTGTCCGGTTCCGCCTGCCGCTGTTGCTGCTGGTGGCGGTGACCGTCTACGGCGTGGTCGGCGACTGGGTCGTGCCGACGAAACCAACACCCTCAAGGTGCTGCCAGCCACCGAAGGCTAATTGGGGTACACCCACCTGACACTGGGCCGAGGCAAGAAGCTCCGACCTGTGTCGGGCGTGTGCTCCCGGACGGTCCATAAGCGTCACAATCGCTCCGCACGCTCGCCGCCGCACCACCGGCCCACGTTGGCCCGGTCCGACAGGACACCTGCAACGGTACTCACTGGACCATATGACAGCTCAGGCTAATCTCTGTGGGGAGATGTGATGGAGCGACTTGCCACGACAGCCCGGCCGCTACGCGTTGCCATCATTGGCGCTGGACCAGCGGGGCTCTATGCCGCCGAAGCTCTTCTCAAGAAACGCGACCTCGTCCTGACCATCGATATCTTCAATCGTTTCCCGACTCCTTTTGGGCTGGTCCGTGACGGTGTTGCGCCTGATCACCAGTCGATCAAGGGGGTGGCCCGCGTTCTGGATAGGACGTTGGCGGATCCCCGAGTCCGTTTCTTCGGCAACGTCACCTACGGTGTCGACGTCCATCACAAGGAATTGAAGCGGTTCTATGATCAGATCGTCTATGCCGTCGGTGCCCAGGCCGATCGGCGGATGAGTATCCCCGGAGAGGATCTGCACAATAGCTTTCCAGCCATCTCGTTCGTCGGCTGGTACAACGGCCATCCTGATTACCGCGATCTGCCCGTCGACCTGTCGGGCGAGCGGGCCGTCGTCGTCGGCAATGGCAATGTCGCCATGGATGTGACACGCATGCTGGTCGTATCCCCGGAGGCGTTGCAGGAGACGGATATCGCCAGCCATGCGCTGGAGCGGCTGCGCGAGAGCAGGATCCGCGAGGTCGTGGTGCTGGGGCGACGTGGCGCGGCGCAAGCCTCGTTTACGACCCCTGAACTCAGGGAACTGGGAAGGCTCGAAGGCGTGGACGTGGTCGTCGATCCTCAAAACATCGAGCTCGACCCGGTCAGCCAGGCCGAGGTCGGGGAAGACCGCACGGCGAAGGCCAACCTGAAGTACCTGCGGGAATATGCCCTCCGTACAGATCATCCAGCCCCTCGTCGCATTACCCTGCGCTTTCTGGCCTCCCCGGTGGAGATCATCGGCACGGGTGGGCGGGTTGCGGCCGTAAAGGTCGAGCACAACGAGCTTGTCGTAGATTCCAATGGGGGGCTCAGGTCGAAGGGAACCGGCAGGTTGGAGGCGATCGAGGCTGGTCTTGTGTTGCGTTCCATTGGCTATCGTACGGTGCCAATCGAGGGGGTGCCGTTCGACCATGCCACCTCGACCGTGAACAATATCGCCGGACAGGTCGTGCATCCGAACACCGGTGACATCGTGCCAAGTGAGTATGTTGTGGGATGGGCCAAGCGTGGCCCTACCGGCCGGATCGGGAACAACAAATCTGACTCCGCGTCCACTGTCGAGTCAATGGTATCCGACATACCCACGATGAGAGGCATCCGCGACGACCATCGTGACCTGTCGCGGATCGAGGCATTCCTGCGTCGGCGAGGCATCGACTACGCGACATATCAGGATTGGCGGATCCTGGACAACTACGAGGTCACCGCTGGCGTGAGGCAGGGACGGCCCCGTATCAAGCGCACGACAATTCCGGAGATGATGGAAGTCATCCACCAGGGACGATAACGACCCCGAGGAACGCCGCTGGCAGGCGTTCGAGCGGCGCTGGCTGGAGCTGGCGAGTACCCGGGGTCCCGGACGGGGCTTCGGCAGCTGATCAGCCGGCTCGGCTGCTCGCAGCGGACCGAGGCGGTCGCGCGGTAGGGCGGTCGGAAGGCCGACCAGCTCGCCCGGGTCACCCAGCACCGCCACCAACAGGTCGTCGTCACCGACACGGACGTAGATCTGGGGTGCGCCGGCGGGCAGGAGGTGGACGGTCCGAGTCCGGTCGTGCTGGTGCAGCACCGTCCGGCCAGCGGGCAACTCCTCCTCCCGCGCCGCCTCGACCAGGCGGACCAGCGCCCACCGGGGCAGGTCGCCGAAGAACGGCAGCCGCTCAAGGCCTACCCGGCTCCATCGCCCTCCTCCAATCGAGCTGCCCGCCCCGCCGGGATCAGGGCACCGGGTCATCGCTGGTCGCCTGGCCGGGGCTCACCTGGGCATGGCTCGACCAGCTCATGAGGGTGCGCATGTAATTGGCCCGCTCAAAGCCAGCCGGGTCAGCCATGGCGGCCCGGCTCATGCTGCCCCGCAGCTGGGCCACCGAGTCGTAGTCGCGCTCGGCCATGACCGCCCGCAGCTCCTCCTCCACCGCCTGAACATGCCCGGGCCCGTGGCGCAGCAGGGCCGACGTCATCCAGCCCGGTGTGGACCCCGGTGGTCGCGGCCAGCGAGGCCTGCACTCGGCCGAACAGGATGGCGATCCAGCGCAGCGGCAGGCGCAGCTCCTCAGAGGTCGACAGCACCAGCCGGGGCACCACGCTGCGGCTGTCCAGATCCAGGTCGGGCTGGTAGAAGCGGTTGAACAGGACCAGCCCGTCGACGCCAGCCGCGTCCAGGCGGGCGGCGAAGTTGGCCAGGGCGGTGAAGAACGGGCTCAGCTTGACCGCCAGGGGGATCGACACGGCCGAACGGACGTCGGCCACCAGGTCCAGGTAGCGGGCCTCGAGCTCGGCCGCCCCGACCCGGGGGTCGGTGGCCACGGTGTAGAGGTTGAGCTCGATGGCGTCGGCGCCGGCGTCGCGCATGCGTTTGGCGTGCCCGACCCAGCCGCCGGGGGTGATCCCGTTGAGGCTGGCGATCACCGGCACCGACAGGGCCCGCTTGGCCTGGCTGATGTGGTCCAGGTACGTCCAGGGCCCGGAGTTGTAGTCCTCCAGGTCGGGGAAGTACGACTGGGCCTCGCCGGTGTGGTCCGAGGTCGTCTCCAGCAGCCGGTCCAGCTCCAGCTGGTCATGGGTGAGCTGCTCCTCGAACAGCGACGGCAGCACCACCGCCCCGACCCCGGCCCCCTCCAGCCGGCGCAGCCCCTCCAGCTCGCCGGTCAGCGGAGAGGGTGAGGCGACCAGCGGGCTGCGCAGCTCCAGGCCCAGGTAGCTGGTGCGAAGATCGACCGTCACGACGGCTCCTCCGGGGACGGCCCGGCCGGGGCCAGCGGCAGCGGGGGGAGGTGCGGGGCGGTGCGGGCAACCCCGGCCAGCTGCTCATACCAGCTCCAGCGCTCCCGCACATCCTCCTCGGCTAAGGCCATCAGGCGCTCGAACTCCTCGGGGGCGGTGCGGGCCAGTATGGCGAAGCGGGCCTCGGTGGCCGCGAACTCGCGCAGCGGCTGGGTCGGCGCCTTGGAGTCGAGGTGGAAGGGGCGCTCGGCGTCGGGGTGGTAGCGGTACAGCGGCCAGTGGCCGGAGCGGACGGCGTCGCGCATGTGGGCCATCGACCCGGTCATGTCGAAGCCGTGGGCGATGCAGGTGGAGTAGGCGATGACCAGCGACGGGCCCGGCCAGGCCTCGGCCTCCAGCAGGGCCTTGACGGTCTGCATGTCGCTGGCCCCGACGGCCACATGGGCCACATAGACGTTGCCGTAGGCCATGGCCAGCATGCCCAGGTCCTTCTTGGGGGTCTTCTTGCCGCGGGCGGCGAACTTGGCCACCGCGCCCCTAGGCGACGCCTTGGACGCCTGGCCGCCGGTGTTGGAGTACACCTCGGTGTCCAGCACCAGCAGATTGACGTCCTGGCCGGAGGCCAGCACCGCATCCACCCCACCCGAGCCGATGTCATAGGCCCAGCCGTCCCCACCGACGATCCACAGGCTGCGCCGGACCAGCTCGTCGGCCAGCCCCTCCAGCTCCCGGGCGTCCGGGGAGTCGACTCCGGCCAGGCGCCGGCGCAACTCGACGACCCGCTCCCGCTGGGCCGCGACCGCGGCCTCGCCGTACTGATCGGCCTCCAGGATGGCCCCGGCCAGGTCCTCCCCGATCAGGGGCGTCAGCCGCTCGACCAGCTGGCGGGCGCGGGCCTGGAGCCGGTCGGTGGCCAGCCGGATGCCCAGGCCGAACTCGGCGTTGTCCTCGAACAGCGAGTTCGCCCAGGCCGGCCCCCGCCCCTCATCGTTGACGGTCCAGGGGGTGGTGGGCAGGTTGCCGCCATAGATCGAGGAGCAGCCGGTGGCGTTGGCGACCAGCAGCCGATCGCCGAACAGCTGGCTGATCAGCTTCAGGTACTGGGTCTCGCCGCAGCCCCCGCAGGCACCGGAGAACTCGAACAGCGGCTGGCGCAGCTGGGATCCCTTGACCGTGTCCGGGGCTATGGCGTCGCGGTCCAGTTCCGGGATCGCCTCGAAGAAGCCCCACCGCTCGCGCTCTCGCTCCAGGAACTCATCGACCGGGGTCATGTTGATCGCCTTGTGCTTCACCTCCTCCTTGGCATGGGCCGGGCAGACCTCCACACACACCCCGCAGCCGGTGCAGTCATCCGGGGCGACCTGGACGGTGAGCTTCATACCGGGCAGATCCCGGGAGCGGAAATCCTTGGATGCGAACCCCTCGGGGGCGCCGTCCAAGGCCTCGGGGCCGAACACCTTGGTGCGGATGGTCGAGTGCGGGCAGACGATGGCGCACTTGCCGCAGTCGATGCAGATCGACGGGTCCCAGATGGGGATCTCGGCGGCCAGGGACCGCTTCTCCCACTTGGCCGTCCCGGTCGGGAAGGCGCCGTCAACGGGTAGGGCGCTGACCGGCAGCAGGTCACCGTTGCCCTCCAGCATGCGGGCCGTGACCCGCTTGACGAAGTCCGGGGCCTGCTCGGACACGGTCGGGCGGCGGTGCCGGGTGGCGCTGGCCTGCCCGGGCACCTCGACCTGCCGCAGCCCTTCCAGGGCGCCGTCGATGGCGGCGAAGTTGCGGGCCACCACCTCCTCGCCGCGGCGGCTGAACGCCTTGGAGACCCAGGCCTTGATGGCCGCGATCGCCTGGTCGCGGGGCAACACCCCCGACAGCGCGAAGAAGCACGGCTGCATCACCGTGTTGATCCGGTGGCCCATGCCGGCCTCACGGGCCACCCGGGCAGCGTCCACCACCCACAGCTCCAGGCCCTTGTCGATGACCTCCCGCTGGACCTCGACGGGCAGGTGGTCCCAGACCTGGTCGGCCGACCAAGGGCTGTTCAGCAGGAAGGTCGCGCCAGGGGCGGCCTGGCCAAGCACGTCCATGCGGTCCAGGAAGTGGAACTGGTGGCAGGCCACGAGGTTGGCCTGCCCCGGGCCGATCAGATAGGTGGAGCGAATCGGCCGCGACGCGATCCGCAGGTGGGAGACGGTCACCGAACCCGACTTCTTGGAGTCGAGCACGAAATAGCCCTGGGCGAACCGGTCGGTCCCCTCGCCGACAATCTTGACCGAAGTCTTGTTGGCCCCGACAGTGCCATCGGATCCGAGCCCGTAGAACACCGCCCGCAGCCCATCGGGGTCCTCGGTGGCGAACGCGCCGTCCACCGGCAGGCTGGTGTGGGAGACGTCATCGGCGATCCCGACCGTGAAGTGGTTGCGGGGTCGCTCGGCCGCCAGCGCATCCAACACCGCCTTGACCATGGCCGGGGTGAACTCCTTGGAGGCCAGCCCGTAGCGGCCGCCCACCACCGCCGGCATCGGGTTGCCGCCGGCCGCGGCCCGCTCGGCCAGGGCACAGACGACGTCCTGGTACAGCGGCTCGCCGGCCGCGCCCGGCTCCTTGGTCCGGTCCAACACCGCGACGCGCCGGATGGAGGGCGGGAGGGCGGCGGCCAGGGCCTCGGCCGGGAAGGGCCGGTACAGCCGCACCGTGGCCAGGCCGACCCGCTCCCCCGCGGCTGTCAGCGCCTCCACCGCCTCGGCGGCCGCGCCAGCGCCCGACCCCATCAGCACCAGCACCCGCTCGGCGTCGGGGGCGCCGGCGTAGTCGACCAGGCCATACCGGCGGCCGGTGCGCTCGGCGAGGGTGTCCAGCTTGGCCTGGACGATCTCCCCGACGGCGTCGTAGTAGGGGTTAGCCGCCTCGCGGGCCTGGAAGAACACGTCCGGGTTCTGGGCCGAGCCGCGCAGCTGGGGCCGGTCAGGGGACAGACCGCGGTCGCGGTGGGCGGCCACATCCGCATCGGCGACCAGGGCGCGCAGATCGTCGTCGTCAAGGACCCGGATCTTGGCCACCTCGTGGGAGGTGCGGAAGCCGTCGAAGAAGTGCAGGAACGGCACCCGCGAGGCTAGGGTGGCGGCGTGGGCGACCAGGGCCAGGTCGTGGGCCTCCTGGACCGAGCCGGAGGCGAGCATCGCCCAGCCGGTCGGGCGGGCGGCCATCACGTCGGAGTGGTCACCGAAGATCGAGAGGGCGTGGGTGGCGATCGTGCGGGCGGCCACGTGGATGACCGTCGGGGTCAGCTCGCCGGCGATCTTGAACATGTTGGGCAGCATCAGCAGCAGCCCCTGGGAGGCGGTGAAGGTGGTGGCCAGCGCCCCTTTCAGCACCGCGCCGTGCAGCACCCCGGCCGCCCCGGCCTCCGATTGGAGCTCGACCACCTGGGGGACCTGGCCCCACAGGTTGGGCCGGCTGGCCGCGCTCCAGGTGTCGGCCAGCTCTCCCATCGTCGAGGCCGGCGTGATCGGGTAGATGGCGATGACCTCGCTGAGCCGGTGGGCGACCCGCGCGGCCGCCTCGTTGCCGTCGACACACACCCAGCCGTCCGTCGTAGCCATCGCAGCCTCCCGAGCAGCGTCCCGCCGCTATCGGCCACAGGATCCCCCGAACGGGGGCAGGAGCCAAGGACCTCCTGGGGCGGGACCTGCCCGGTACCGGTCAGCGCTCGTGGGAGTCGTCGGCACCGAGGACGTCGCGCATGGACAGCACACCGACCAGGCGGCCGCCCCCCATGATGGGCAGGTGGCGGACTCCCAGCTCCAGCATCAGGTGGGCCGCGTCGGCGAGCTCGCTGTCGGGACCGGAGGACCTCCGGGGCCGGGGTCATGTAGTCCGACACCGGGGTGGTCACCGGTTCCGCGCCCTCGGCCACGGCGGCCGTCAAGTCCCGCTCGGTGATGATGCCGACGTGCTGGCCCTCAAAGACCGGACGACGGCGCCACCACCTCCGGCTCGGGTGGCACCGAAGCGTCCGGCGAAGGCTGCTCTGGCACACGACCACCACCACACCCGGAACGTGGAGCAGGCCGTGACCTTGTGGGTCGCGGCCTGCTGGTGGAGCCCTGGTGTTACTGGGCCCAGCGGTTGCGGTGGACGAAGGGGAGCCGGGCCCAGGTGCGGCCCAGTCCCCAGGTGGTGCCGGCGTAGGTGGCGGCCAGGACGATCAGCACGACGGCGTAGATGTAGTGGGAGTCGGCGAACGGGTTGGGTGATCCGGTTGGTTCGCCAGCGCTGGTGAACTGGGCGAAGGGGACCTCGGCGAGCCACATCATGGCCAGCATGACCACGCCGGAGATGGCGGCGATGCGCATGGCGACGCCGGCGATGAGGGCGACGCCGATGGCCAGCAGGCCGAGCATGAACAGGCCGTTGGCCCACCAGGTACCGGCGATGGCGTGGAAGAAGGACTGGAGGGGTCCGACTTCCACCGAGGCGAGGAAGCCCTTGGTTGGGGAGCCGCCGTTGATCCAGGCCTTGGCCGAGGGGGTGGCGTAGTGGAGGCCGAAGGTCTTGTCCAGGAACGCCCACAGGAACACAAACCCGGTGGAGATCCGCAGGACGGCCAGGGCCTTGGCGGCCGTCGAGGTGATCATGGAACCACTGACCTCGACCATCTCTGGGTAGCTTGGCCTGGTGTGGTTGGTCCTAGCTGCGGTCTGCGTCATGAGACGCCTCCTTGTGGCCGCGTTCCCGGGTGTCGCGATCCTGGATGGTCGCGTTGTCCGGGTGGCCGCGTTCCTGTACAGATGCTATGCTGCTTACTGACC
>Ga0307277_10000424_pt1 | contig 15528 bp, 15 predicted proteins | sample ER_DNA_116_FD_194473 | JGI IMG/M metagenome (GOLD analysis project Ga0307277, IMG submission 194473) | Bulk soil microbial communities from the East River watershed near Crested Butte, Colorado, United States - ER_DNA_116 | ecosystem: Environmental > Terrestrial > Soil > Floodplain | place...
GTACTTGACGAGGGTGGAGGGATTGAGCGCCTTTCCGCCGCCCACGCCCACCTCGACGTTGTCCGTGATGGTGTTGACGATCCCGGGGATCTTCGTAATCGACCATCCGTTCGCGACCTGCTGCTTCATCGCCTTGACGAACGCCTGCTGGCGAGCGAGCCGGTAGAGGTCCGAGTCGGTGTGCCGGAAGCGGACAAAGGAGAGAGCGTCCGGTCCGCTCAGCTTCTGATACCCGGAGTGGATGTCGATCGTCGCGTAGGTGGGCCCGCCGCTCGAATTGTCGTTCAGGTAGCGGTGGTCGATGTCCATGTAGACGCCGCCCAGCTTGTCCACGATCTGCGTGAAGCCTTTGAAATTGACCGTGACGATGTAGTTGATGGGGATGTGCGTGAGCTCCTTCACAGTGCTCAACGTGCCTTTGGGCCCACAGGAGGTGTAGGCCTCGTTGATCCGCCCGCTGAAGGGGCCGGTGCCGCGGCAGCCCGGGATGTTGACGATCAGGTCGCGCGGGAACGAGAGCATGGAGATGACCTTCTTCTCCGGGTCGGCGCGGAGGAGCATGATCGTGTCGGAGCGGGAGCTTCCGCCCGCGTCCACGCCGTGCATGCGCCGGTCGTATCCGAGCACGAGGGCGACGGTCGGTTGGTGGGGCAGCGCGGCGGCGAGCTCTTCCTCGGCCTCCTTCACCTCCGGAGAGTGAGCCCGGATCGCAGAGACGCTCTCGTTGATGAAGAGCCAGGCGCCGCCGGCCAACGCCCCGACGGCGACGAGGAGGACGACGAGGATCCAGAGGAAGATCTTGCCGACGAGTCGGAGAGGGCCTCGCCGCTTGCCCTGGTAGCGGGTCACCGGGGTCAGCGACGAGAGCGGGATGGTTCCTTGACCGTTGCCGTTGACTCGGCCGGTTCCTCGCTTGAGCGTGGTTCGCATACGAAAAGTCGCCCGAACGGCGACTACAGGAGGATAACGAAGCTAAAGGTTGTCAAAGGCTTCCAACCGTCTCCTCGGAGAGCCACTTGGCAACCGCGAGCAGGCTGTCGGTGTCGCGGTAGATGGCCAGCTGCTCGTCGGAGCCGCTTCCTCGCTGGAGCAGCGCCTCGATTCCGTCGAGCTCCGGCTCGCAGCCAAGCTCCTGTGCGGCCGGCCGACTCTGCTCGACGAGCGCTCGGACGGCCTCCGGCGCGGTCCGCTCGCTGTCGTCGGCGAGGTCGATCAGATTGGCCTTCAGCCCGTCTCGCGCGGCACGCCACTTGTTCTCCGCGACAAGCGTGATCGGTTCCACCGGCAGGGTCTCTCCCCGATCGAAGGATGCTGCGAAGGTCGCGACGAGGCTCTGGACGAGGGCCGTGATCGCGCCCACGGACTCGATTCGCGTCTGGGCATCGCAGACCCGCACCTCGATCGTTCCCAGTCGCGGATGGGGCCGGAGGTCCCACCAGATGTACGTGTAGTCCGCGAACGAGTTCGTCTTGATCCCGCGCTCGACGAGGAGCTCGAACTCCTCGTAGGAAGCGAACGCAGGCGGAAGGCCGGCGCGCGGGAACGGCTCGAAGACCTTCACGCGCGTGGACGCGAGGCCCGTCGCGCGCGCCTGCCAGAAGGGAGAGTTCGTCGAGAGCGCGAGCAGCTCGGGCAGGTAGGTCCGGAGCGCGTTCGCGCAGGCGATCGCCTTGTCGGGAGAGTTGAGGCCCACGTGGATGTGCAGCCCGAAGATCAGCTCCCGCTCCGCGACCCAGCGCATCGACTCGATCAGGTCGATGTAGCGCGGGCGGTCGGTCACCTCCTGGTGCTCGTAACGGGAGAACGGATGGGTGCCCGCCGACGCGATGAGGGCATCGGCCTCCCCGGCGACGTCCCGCAGGTGCAGCCGAAGGTCGCGCAGGTCCTCCATCGCCTCTCCCACCGTGCCGGCCACGTCGGTCGCCACCTCGACGACGGACTGGAGCAGCTCCGCCTTGATGCGCTTCTCCTTCTCGCCGCCCTCGAAGGCGAGCAGGATCTCGTCGATACGCGAGACGAGCTCGAAGCTCTCGCGGTTCAGGATCTGGAACTCCTCCTCGACGCCGAGGCTGAACGGCGCGCTTTTGCCGAAGTTTTGCTCCATGCGAATCCGCGACAATAGCGGCCGTGCGGGCGGACTACGTCGACGCGGCTGGAACGCGCCTTTTCGTGCGCCGTTGGGGCCAGGAGGGCGCGCCGGCGGTCTTCTACTGGCACGGCGGAGGAGGCGGTAGCGCCGAGTGGCCCCACTTCGCGCCCGCGCTCGAGGCGGCGGGCTACTCCGTGTACGCGCCGGAGGCGCCGGGCTATGGCAAGTCTCCCCCAGTCGCGCCGGAGTGCTACTGGACTTCTCACATGGCCGACCTGGCCGTTGCTCTGATCGACACGCTCGGGATTGCTCCCGTTATCTGGGCGGGCTACTCATGGGGCGGCAACGTGGGCATCCACGCCGTTGTGGGGGCGCCCGGCCGCATCAGGGCCCTTGCGCTCCTCGACGGCGGCTACCTGCTGCCCGAGGACGACCCTGAGTACGACCCGAGTCTCGATTTCGAGGGCCGAATGGAGGCCTGGCGCCTCGAGCTGGAACAGCAGGCCGATGTCGATGAGGCGCCGCTCGAGATCGTGGCCGCGGCCATGGCGGGCTCCAACATGGAGCCGGGCGTGCCTCTCCTTCCGCGCGTCGAGGAGACCGGGATCCCCGTTCTCCTCGTCGCCGCCACGCAACCGCCCGAGTACGAAGAGCTTCGAGCGCGCGCCCATGCGCGCTTCCGGGCCGCGACTCCGGGCGCGGAGATCGTCCCCGTGCCCGCGACCCACGGGGTTTTCACCGAGGCCGGCGAGGAGGTTCGCGGAGCGTTGCTCGACTGGCTTGCGCGGGTGGCCTAGCTAGCTAAGCCGAGGCGGACGTGGGCGCCCCGTTCAGCGCCTCCTCGGCGAGCCGCGTCCCCTGCACCATGTTGGCGAGCTTTTCGTAGACGACGTCCCAGCTCCGCGTGCGTAGGCCGCAATCCGGGTTGACCTGGATCCGCTCAGGGTCGCCGAGGACTTCCACGGCGTAGAGGATCCGGTCGCGCACGAGCTCGGCCGGCTCGACGAAGTCGGAGTGGATGTCGAGCACGCCGAGCCCGACGTTCGGATACCCATGTTCTTTGAACAGCCGCAGGGTTTCTGCGTATCCCGGCCGGGCCTCGTCGCTCGTGCCGAGCTCGCGTGAGTCCCGATTGGCGAACTCGAGCTGGAGCTCGAGGCAGTCGTCGAGCTCGAGCACATGAGGCCAGAGGGCGGAGTAGTCCGAGAAGCAGATGTGCATGGACTTCTTCGCCTCGACTCCCTTCGTCGCCTCGTTGAAGCCCTCGACGACCAGTGGGACCTCATCCGGTTTCGTCGTCGCCGCCGGCTCGTCGATCTGGATCCACTCGGCCCCTGCCGCGACGAGGCCCTGGACGTTGGGGAGAATGACCTTGGCGGCCACGTCCGAGACGAAGCGCCGACGCGCCTCGTAGCGACGCTCTTTCGAGCCGCCGAGCGCTCCCTCGCGCGCGTAGTGCTCGTCATAGGACCAGTCCTCCATCGTGTACGCCCCCGTGAGCGGAACCTTGACCGCGCGCTCGGTATGGGCGCGCACGAACTCGAACTCCTCCACGTCCTGCGGCCCGTCCACCGACGGAGCCTCAACAACCGCAGCTTTCGCGTAGTACTTGTTGTCGAAGGAGCGCACGGTGCCGCGCGGCTCGAAACCGTGCGCGAAGGCCGCCACGTGGTCGTACATCTCGGTGCGTTTCTGCTCCCCGTCGTAGACGACGTCGAGCCCGACCCTCTCGAGCAGGCGAATCGCATAGATCGCCGCCCAATCGTCTATCTGGCCGGGAGACAGACTCCCTGCTCGCAGGCCTTCGACGAGCTCGTCGTGTGCCTCGACCTCGAGCCGGGATCCCCAGCGCTCGGCTTCGGCGATATCGGCCTCCTCGAGCGGGCGCCCGGCGAACGTCTTCACGCGCCAGGAGGGCTTGGCCAGGCTGCCGATCTCGCGCGTGAGGAGACGGACCTCGCTCACGCGACGTCCTCGAGCTCGAGCTGGGAGCGCCCGAGGCGCGCGATTTTCTCCCGCGCGATGGGCTCGGGCACGAACTGCAGGTCTCCGTTGACGCTCAGCGAAAGCCCTGCCGGCTTTCGCTGCAGGAGCTCCCCGACGAAGGCCCCAGTCTGAGCCGGGTCTTCCAGAGCCGAACTTCGGGAATCGATCACGCCCGCCATGATCTCCTTCGGGTAGTTCTCCGGCACCGAGTCCAGGCTCGTGGAGTAGAAGTCGACTCCGATCGCCTCGACGGGGGCCTCAACGAGCCCTTCGAGCATGCACTCTGCGTCGCCGAAGGGCAGCTGGAGGACGAGCGGCACGTCCCGCGGGAGCTCTGCGAGCGCGGCGACCGCCTCGCGGACATCGCCGCTCCGCGCGAGAAACGGATCCGTGAGGACGACGAGTGCACAACCGGCCCGTGAATAAGCCTCGATCTGCGGAGCGAGGACGTCGGCAGCCAAGGCTTCAGCCGAGGCGTCTCTTCCGGCCGCCTGCGAAAGCGACGAGGGGGCTGGGAGCGTCGCCAGCCACCGCCCGGCAGGCAGTTCGGGGGCTGGAACGGGATCGCGAAGGCGCGGCTTCCCTGTGACGAGCACCGCCCGGAAGAACGTGTTCGTGTCCAGAAAGCGCGTCAGGGGCCGCGCGTCGAGCCCGTCAGAGCGCTCGGCCAGCTGCCTGAAGTGGTCCTGCCAGTGAAGAAGACCGTCGGAAAGGAGCGCGAGCCCGGCCTGCTCCTGCACGGTGACGAATTCGCGGAAGTCGCGTTCGAACTGCTGCTCGACGGCGTCCTGCGTCGTGCGCCCGCGATCGAGGTCCCGCGTCGCCTGTACGAGCGCGTCGGAGCGCGGATAGATCCCGGGCGCATATGCCTTCAGCTCCAAGCAGCTTCTCCTTAAAGCGAAACTCCCGCCTCGCGAGACGGGAGCTTACCCAGGAGGGTGCCGCCGATTCGCTAGTGACGGCAGGGCGGGCACACTCCCTCGCCGACACCGAAGAAATCTTGCGGCGAGATGGAGGCTCCGCAGCGGCGGCAGTAGCGGCCGCTCTCGAGCTTCACGAGCGAACGTATGAGCGTGTAGAACATGGGTCTCCTTCGGATCGGATTACACGATCCACGCTACCGGGGCCTGGAGCGCGCGCAAGGGCTGCGGGCGATGTCTTAAACGTTCTTAAGACCCGGGTAACCGGGCCGTTACTTACCCGCGACTGCGACTTTGTTTTCCGCGTGGCGGAGGCGTTGCTCGGCTTGCCAGGGGTCGATGCTCTCATCGCCGGCCTCGAGGCGCTCGAGCGCCGCTCGCGCTTCTTCGACCTCGCGCCGCGCGTCCTCGATGTCGATGTCCTCCGCCCGGACCGCGTCGTCCACGAGCACGATCGCACGGTCCTGCTGCACCTTGAAGTAACCGGGACCCGAAGCGAACGAGAGCCACTGTCCCTGGGCTCGAACGCGGACCTCACCCGCCTTCAACATGGCGACGAGCGGGGCGTGGCGCGCGAGGACGCCGATCTCGCCGGCGGCTCCCGGAACGATCAGCATCTGCGCCTCCCCTTCGAAGGCGGTGCCCTCGGGGGTCACGAGGGAGAGGTCGAACGTCCGGTGGCCGTTCTCGGTCGCAGCCACTTGGTTTACCTAGGCCGGGGTCGGCTCGGGCTCTCGCTCGGCCTCGGCTTCGGCCTCGGCTTCCGGCTCTTCCTCCGCCTCGGCCTCGGGCTCGCCCTCGCCGGACATCGTCTTCGCCTGCTCGACGGCCTCCTCGATCCCGCCGACCATGTAGAAGGCCTGCTCGGGGAGATCGTCGTGCTTGCCGGCGATGATCTCGGCGAAGCCGCGGATCGTGTCCTCGACCTCGACATATTTCCCGGGGCGGCCGGTGAAGGCCTCGGCCACGAACATCGGCTGGGAGAGGAAGCGCTCCACCTTGCGGGCCCGCTGGACGACGAGCTTGTCCTCGTCGGAGAGCTCGTCCATGCCCAGGATGGCGATGATGTCCTGCAGGTCGCGGTAGCGTTGGAGGATCTCCTGCACGCGCGTGGCGGTCTCGTAGTGCTCGTCCGAGACGATGCCGGGCTGAAGGGCCCGCGAGAACGAGTCCAGCGGGTCGATCGCGGGGTAGATCGCCTTCTCCGAGATGGAGCGCGAGAGGACGATGAACGCGTCCAGGTGGGCAAACGTGTTGGCCGGGGCCGGGTCGGTGAGGTCGTCGGCCGGCACGTAGATCGCCTGCACCGAGGTGACCGAGCCCTTGCGGGTCGACGTGATCCGCTCCTGCAGCTGCCCCATCTCGGTCGCCAGCGTGGGCTGGTAGCCGACCGCAGAAGGCATGCGGCCGAGGAGGGCTGAAACCTCCGAGCCCGCCTGCACGAACCGGAAGATGTTGTCGATGAAGAGGAGGGTGTCGCGGCCCTCGTCGCGGAAATACTCCGCCATCGTCAGGCCGGAGAGGCCGACGCGGAGCCGCGCTCCGGGCGGCTCGTTCATCTGGCCGAAGACGAGCGCGGTCTTGTCGATGACCTTGGACTCGGTCATCTCGAGCCAGAGATCGTTGCCCTCGCGCGAGCGCTCGCCAACGCCTGCGAATACGGAGTAACCGCCGTGCTCCTGGGCGACGTTGCGGATCAGCTCCTGGATCAGCACCGTCTTGCCCAGGCCGGCTCCGCCGAAGAGGCCGATCTTGCCTCCCTTCACGAAGGGGGCGATGAGGTCGATGACCTTGATGCCGGTGACGAAGACCTCGATCGTGGGCTCGAGCTCGTCGAACTGGGGAGCAGGCCGGTGGATCGGCCAGCGCTCGTCAGACTTGAGGTCGTCGCCCTCGTCGATCGGGTCGCCGAGGACGTTGAAGATGCGACCGAGAGTTGGCTCGCCGACCGGAACGGAAATCGGCGTCCCCGTGTCCTCGACGTCCATCCCCCGCGAGAGGCCGTCCGTCGCGTCCATCGCCACGGCGCGCACGCGGTCGTTGCCCAGGTGCTGCTGCACTTCGGCGATCAGGTCGATGGCAGGGCGCCCGTCCTTCTCGGGGACGCTGATGCGCAGCGCATGGAAGATCTCAGGCAGCTTCTCGTGGAAGACGGCGTCGATGACGACACCCTTGATCTCGACGATCTTGCCGGTGGTGGAGTTGCTCTTCGAGTCAGCCATTTAGCTCCCGGTCGCCTACCGAGGCCAGTCTACCCAAGCCCCTTCGCGGAAAGTGCGCAGCACTTTTCGCGATTTTTAGATCAGGCCTTCTGGCGGCTGTCCGGGAGTGCGAGCGGGAGCCGGCGGGACGACTTGCCGGCCGCGTGGGATCTGGCGGAGCTGGTTCATGTCGCTCCGCGTGAGCAGGCTCACCTGCGGCTCCTGCGTGCGCGTGTTGGAGGCGGGCCGGTGCAGCTGCGAGCCGACGAGGCTTCCGAGGGCCAATGCGGCTGCGATCGCGACGGCCGCGGCCCGCCGCCCGGTCGGAACCGCAACCCGGCGGCGCGGCGCGGTCGGGAGCCGGAACGGCATGCGCGGCGGCTCCGGCGGCGTCTGGCGCAGGGAGCTCGCTGCCGCGCGCAAGCGGCCGTCGAAGCTCAGACAGTCGGAGCAGGCCTCGAGGTGCCGGTCGAGCAGAGCCTCTTCGAGTTCCGAGAGCTCGCCGTCGAGGCGCAGCGACGACCATTGCCGAGCACGCTCGCAACGTCTTTGCTCAAGCGAAAATTCAGCGCCAGCCATATCGATTCTGACGATAGCTAACCGGAGAGGTTAGGTCGGTGCTAGGTCAGAGCTTCCGCATCGGCCGTCAGGCGCTCGATCTTGAGCTTCGCGCGCTCGGCCTTGCGCTCGCGCTGCCTGCGCGGATCCGCGACGGGCACCGCGCTGAAGAGCGCCTTCGTGTACTCGTCCTTCGGCTCGTTGTAGATCTGGTCTGCGGTCCCGATCTCGACCAGTTTGCCCAGGTTCATCACAGCGATCCGGTCGCTCATTCCCCGCACGACGGCGAGATCGTGGGAGATGAAGAGGTACGTGAGCCCGAAGTCGCGCTGCAGGTCCTTGAGCAGGTTGAGGATCTGCGCCTGGATCGAGACGTCCAGCGCCGAGACGGGCTCGTCGCAGACGATCAGCTTGGGGTTGAGCGCGAGGGCTCTGGCGATGCCGATCCGCTGGCGCTGCCCGCCGGAAAACTCGTGCGGGTAGCGGTTCGTGAAGTTGGGGTTGAAGCCGACGATGTCGAGCAGGCGTCGCACGGTCTCCCGACGGCTCGAGCGCGTCCCGATGCCGTGCACCTCGAGCGGCTCGGAGACGATTCCGCCCACGGTCATGCGCGGATCGAGCGAGGAGTAGGGATCCTGGAAGACGATCTGCATCTCGCGCCGAGTGCGGCGGAGATCTTCCCGCCCGATCTCGGTCAGCTCCTTGCCCATGAACTTGACGGAGCCTCCCGTTGGCTTCAGGAGCTGGAGGATGCAATAGCCGGTCGTGGACTTGCCCGACCCCGACTCGCCGACGAGACCGAGTGTCTCGCCCTCGGCGATCTCGAAGCTGACGTCGTCCACTGCCTTGACGTGGCCGACCGTCCGCTCGACGAGGGCGCCCCTGCGAATTGGGAACCACTTCTGCAGGTTGTTGACGGAGAGCAGCGCCCCGTTCTGGCTGCTCTGGCTCGTCGTGACCTCGGGCTCGCTCATGCCTCCACCGGCTCCCGTTCACCGACGCGCTCGCTCGTCGGGTGCGCGGTGCGGACGAAGTGCCCGGGGCGGATCTCGCGGAGCTCCGGCTGGACCTCGCTGCACGTGTCCTCGAAGTGCGCGTAGGGGCAGCGGGCCGCGAAGCGGCACGCCTCGGGCGGATTGATCAGGTCGGGCGGCCGGCCGGGGATCGACGTCAGCCGTCCCTGGCGGATTTCGCGCTCGTCCCCTTCGAGCTTCGGGAGAGCTCCCAGCAGAGCCTCCGTGTAGGGATGCTCGGGGTTGTCGAAGAGCTCGAGCGAGTTCGTGTACTCGACGATCTGGCCCGCGTACATGACCGCGATGTCGTCGGCGGTCTCGGCGACCACCCCCATGTCGTGGGTGATCAGGATCATCGCCATCTCGTGCTCGCGGCGGAGCTCGTCCAGGAGGTCGAGGATCTGGGCCTGGATGGTCACGTCGAGGGCCGTGGTCGGCTCGTCCGCGATCAGGAGCTTCGGGTTGCAAGAGAGGGCGATGGCGATCATCACGCGCTGCCTCATGCCCCCCGAGAACCTGTGCGGGTAGTCGTCGAGGCGGTCGGCCGCGCGCGGGATGCGCACCTCCTCGAGGAGCTCGACCGCCCTCTTCCGCGCCTCGTCCTTGGAGATGTCGTAGTGGCGGTCGAGCGTCTCCGTGATCTGCGTCCCGATCTTGATCGTCGGGTTCAGCGAGGTCATCGGATCCTGGAAGATCATCGCCACCTGGCGGCCGCGCACGTTCTGGAGCTGCTTGTCGTCGAGCTTCGTGAGGTCCTTGCCCTCGAAGAGCACCTCGCCCTCGACGATCTTGGCCGGAGGCTTGGGGATGAGGCCCATGATCGAGAGCGCGGTGACGGACTTGCCGCAGCCCGACTCGCCGACGATGCCGAGCGTCTGTCCCTTCTCCACCTCGAAGGTGACGCCGTCGACCGCCTGGACGACGCCCTCACGGGTGAAGAAGTACGTCTTGAGGTCGTTGACCTCGAGAATCGCCATCGGCCCTAGCCTGTCTCGCGGGTTCTCGGGTCGAGCGCGTCGCGCATGCCGTCGGCGATGAAGTTCGCGCACATGACGAGCGTGGCGATCGCCAGACACGGGATGAACAGCACCTCAGGATGCAGGCGGTAGGCCTCGCGGCCGTCCTGCGCCATCGAGCCCCACGAGGCCGTTGGCGGGTTGATCCCGAGTCCGATGAACGAGAGGAACGCCTCGCCCAGAACGACGCCCGGCAGCTCGAGGAAGATGGCGATGATGAGTACGCCGAGCGTGTTCGGCAAGAGGTGCCGGGCGAGGATGCGGTACCAGCGCGCACCCACCGCTTTCGCTGCGCGCACATAGTCGTTCTCCTTGAGCGTTATCACCTGTCCACGCACGATCCGGGCGGCTGTGAACCAGCTCGCGATCGTGAGGGCGATCACCATTGCCATGAAGTTCTGCGACCCGATGATGGCGAGGGTGATGATCGCGAAGGGCAGGTAGGGGAGGCCGTAGAGCGCGTCGAGGAAGCGCATCATCGCGTTGTCGAGCTTGCCGCCGGCGAAGCCCGAGATGGAGCCGTAGACGACGCCGATGACGAGGATGAAGAACGTCGCGGCGAAGCCGATCGCGATCGAGATCTGGCCGCCGACCGCGGTGCGGGCGAAGAGGTCCCGACCGAACTTGTCCGTCGAGAACGGATGATCGAGGCTGAAGCCCGCGTAGGACTGCGTGAAGTCGACGTCGTTTGGGTCGTAGCCCTTCAGCGACGTCCAGATCCCGGGAATCTTCCAGAAGCCCGGAATGATCAGGCAGTAGAGCACCATGATGATGAAGACGAGCGCCGCTGCCAGGGCTGCCTTGTTGCGGATGTAGCGGTACCAGGCGTCCTTCCAAAGGCTCGCCTGTGCGACGGGCGCGCCGGCGCTCGCCTCCTCGGCTACGCCGACACCGACCGCCGGAGGGGCGGTTGGAAGCGCGGCTTCACGGCGATCGACAGCCACTAGCGGCTCTCCCGAGTCCTCGGATCGAGGACGCCGTACATGATGTCGACGAAGAGGTTCGCGATCACGATGATGATCGAGGTCAGCACCGTGATGCCCAGGACGACCGAATAGTCACGGTTCGACACCGAGTTGATGAAGTACCGCCCGATGCCTGGGATCGAGAAGATGAACTCGATCACGAAGGTGCCCGTGATGATCAGGCCGAGGAGCGGAGCCGTCGCCGTCACCGCGGGAATGAGCGAGTTCCGCAGCACGTGGAGGCCGATCACTCGTCGATAGCGGAGGCCCTTGGCCTTCGCCGTCCGCACGTAGTCCTGCTGCATCGTCTCCAGCATGGCGCCGCGGACGAGGCGCGCGAAGTACGCCATGGGAAAGAGCCCGAGGGCAAACGAGGGCAGGATGACGCGACTGTCGAGTGTCCAGAAGCCCGCCGGCCAGCCGCTCGTCGGCACGAGCCCGGCTTTCACCGACACGTAGTAGATGAGCAGGGTGGCGACGAAGAAGCTCGGTAAGGCGAAGCCTATGCTCGAGAAGAGCATGGCGAAATAGTCGAATATCGAGTTCGGCCTAAGCGCCGCGAGTATGCCCGCAGGGACGCCGAAGACGATCGCCCAGAGGTAGGCCAGGAGGCCGAGCTTGAGCGAGCGCGGGAAGCCGTCGCTGACGATGTCTTTCACCGTGCGGGAGCGCTGCGTCATCGAGGGCCCGAGGTCGAGCGTGAAGACGCCCTTGACGTAGTAGGCGTACTGGACGTACCACGGCCTGTCGAGATGGAACTTGACCTCGAGGTTGTGCTGAATCGCCGCCGGAACGTTGCGCTCGGTGTGGCGGAAGGGGTTCCCCTTGATCTGCTTCATCAAGAGGAACGTCATGAGGATGACCAGCAGAATCACCGGGATCGTCCACACAACCCGGCGAATGATGAAGGTGGTCATCTGCGCGAATCCTTACCCGTTTTTGGTTGATATGCAACGAGGTCACCGGCGGGGCGCCCTGGCGCCCCGCCGGTTTGCTCGTCTTGATCGAGAAGCTGCTCGCTAGCCCTTCACCACAACCTTGGTGAGGTCGATCTGGTCGAGCGGGCTGATGAAGAAGGTGTCCTTCACAGACTGCTTCTCGAGGTTCGGGAACGTGTACCAGTAGATCGGCGTGATCGGCAGCGCACCGTCCTGCCCGAAGAGCATGTCCTCGAGCTGGCCATACACGTCGTAGCGGGCGCTGTCGTCCTCCGTTGCCTTCGCCTTCGCGACAGTGTCGTCATAGGTCTTGTCGCAGAAGTTGGTGTTGTTGTTACCCGAATCGCAGGTCCAGAGCTCGAGACCGTTGATCGCATCCGGGAAGTCGTAGATCCACCCGAGGCGATAGACGTCCACCGCGTTGTTCGGCGGAGGCCCGAGGAACTCGAGGTACTGAGCCCACTCCTGCTGCTTGAGCGTGGTGGTGATCCCCAGCTCTTTCCACTGCGCCTGGACGGCGGTGGCGATCTCCTTGTGGCCTGGCGCATCGTTGAAGAAGAGCGTGATGTCCTTCTTCGGATTCGCGGCCTGCGAGAGCTCGTCCTTCGCCTGATCCAAGTCACCGGCGGCCGGCGTCCAGGGCGAGTTCGGGTTGATCTGATCGAACCCGGCGATGCCCTTCGGCGACATACCGGTAGCGGGGATCTGGTCCGCCTGGGCCACCTGGTCGATGATCTCCTGGCGGTTGATCCCCAGCGACAAAGCACGTCGCTCGTGGATGTCGCTGATGTTCTTCATGTTGAAGCCGTAGTAGTACGTCCCGAGCGACGGGTAGTTCTCGTACTCCGGCGTCTCCTTCAGGCGGGCGATCTCGTCGGGGGGAAGGCCGCCGCCGTCGAGCGCGTCAATCTCGCCCGACTCGAACGCCTGGACCCTGGTCGTACCGTCGACGATGATCTTGCCGGGGATCGACTCGAGCGTGACGTTTGCCGCGTCGCGGTAATTGGGATTTTTCACGAGGTCGATCTCCGCCTCGTGCTCCCACTTGGAGAGCTTGAACGGGCCGTCCGTGACGATGTTCTGTGGCTCCGTCCACTTGTCGCCGAACTTCTCCACCGTCGCCTGGTGGACGGCGAGGAACGCCGTATGCGCAGACTGCTGAACGAACCACGGCTGCGGGGATGTCAGGTGAACGACGAGCGTGTAATCGTCGGGCGCCTCGACCCCGACCTTGTTCGCGAGCGCGTCGCAGTTCTTCTCGCAGGAGTTGTACTCCGCGGCACCTTTAAGGCCGTACAGCTGGTAGGCGTAGTCAGCCGCGAGATCAGGCGAGAGCGTCCGCTTCCACGAGTAGACGAAGTCACCCGCGGTCACCGGATCCCCGTTCGTCCACTTGCCGTCGTGGCTCAGGTGGTACGTCACGGTCGCGCCGTTGACGTCCCAGCTCTCGGCGAGTGACGGCTTCGCCTCGTTCGTATTGGGATCGAGACGCACGAGCGGATCCATGATGTTCAGGATGACGTTCGATGACGTGGTGTCGGTCGCAAGACCCGGGTCGAGCGACGGTGGCTCGGCCCCCCAGCCCATTTTCAAAGTTTGATCGGCGGCCTGACCTGCCGGGCCGCCGCCCGTCCCGGTACTGCTCGACTCATTGCCTCCGCCGCATCCCGCGGCCGCGAGTGTCAGGGAGCCGAGCAGGCCCACGACGAGCAGAAGCAACTTCTTTCTCCTCACGTCTGCCCTCCTCTACTGGTACACACCCGGCCGCACGAGAACACTGGGCCGCGCGGCCAACCAGATGCATTAGACGCACCTGAGCCGCGGAAAGTTAGCGGATCGTGATTCGTCGCGATCAATCAACCCGGCGTGTTTCCACCACCTGGCTGTCGTGCAGCTGGGTCGTGCAGCCCCCCACGGTGTAGAGGCGGTCACCTACGGTGAACGCCTTCAGCCCGTGCCGGGTGACGAGCGGCCGAGGCCCCTCCGTCCAGCGTCCGGTGCTCGCGTCGTAGATCTCGTACGTGCTCTCCCAGATCGCATGGATCTGGTCGCCCGCCACGGCGGCGCCGACCAGCTCCATCGGCTTCGGCAGCGAGGGCCCTGGCCGCCAGCGGCGCGTCTCGGAGTCGTAGATCCAGACGTCGCGCAGGATCCGGTCGTCGCGCCGACCTCCGATCGCCCAGATCTCGTCCTGGAAGACGACCGCCCCGAAGGTGTGGTTGGGCGCCGGCAAAGGGGTGCCCCTCGTCCACGAGTCGGTGGCCGGGTCGTAGACGAAGACGTCCGCGTGCTCGCCAGAGCTCGAATAGCCGCCCATGGCGTAGAGCTTTCCCTGGAAGGCGACCGCCGCCATGTTGAAACGCGGTTCGGGGAGCGGCGCGCGACGTCGAAGGCGTAGACCCGGCTGTCGTTCCCGTCCTCCGTCTGGCCGCCGATCACGTAGACCTTCCCGTCGATCGCGGCGCCGGCGCCGGCGCGCACAGGCTCGGGGAGACGCGGCAGCCCGCTCCAGCTGTTGGCGCGAGGGTCGAACCGCTGCGCGACCGCGAGGAAGCGCCCGGTCTCGCCGACCATGCCTCCTAGGGCGTAGATCCTCCCGTCGAGCTCTGCGGCGGCGAGGTAGCTCCGCCGCTGGGACATCGAGCGAGCGAGGGTCCACGGCGAGGCCTCGGCACTCGCCTCTCCGCTCCCGCGCGTGCCCACGAAGGCGGCGAGCCCGACTGCGAGCGCCACGACCAGGGTCACGGCGAGAATCGCCTTCATCACTTCAGCTGATTGGACGGCCGCCGGGCTACTGCGTTAGCGCGTCAGCGCCCGCAACCACTTCCAAAATCTCCTGAGTGATCGCCGCCTGCCTCGCCCGGTTCATCTCCAGGGTGAGGCGGTCGATCAGCTCGCCCGCGTTCTTCGAGGCGTTCCGCATCGCGGTCATCTGCGCGCCGTGCTTGGAAGCCGCGGATTCGAGCAGGGCCCGATAGACGGAGGTCTCGAGGTAGGACGGAAGCAGCCGCTGCAGGATCTCTTCGGGCTCCGGCTCGTAGATGAAGTCGCCTTCGAGGGCGATGTCGTAGGCCGACTTCTGCTCCTCGTCCTCGAGGGCGGAGCGCGGGATCGGCAGCAGGTCCTCGACCTCCACGGTCTGCGTCAGCGGAGAGACGTAGTGGTTGTAGACGATCACGACGCGGTCGACCTCACGCTCGGTGAAGAGCTCGGCGATCTTGTGAGCCACTGCCTGCGCGTCGGCGTGCGCGGGCTCGTCCGTGAACCCGGTCCACGCCTCGGCGATCTGAAAGCGCCTGAAACGCAGCGTCGACCGGCCCTTCCTCCCCACGACCGCCCACTTCACCTCGAGGCCCTGCCCACGCGCCTCCTGCGCGAGGGCGAGCGAGCGCCGGACGACCTGCGAGTTGAATGGGCCCGCCAGGCCGCGGTCGCCGGTCACGGGGACGATGGCGACGGACTTCGCATCCTCGCGCTCTTCGAGCAGAGGGAACTGCCGCGAGGGAGTCGCTCTGGCCGTTCCGATCATGAGCTCGCGCATCCGCTCCGCGTAGGGGCGCATCGCCTCGATGCGCGCCTCGGCCCGCCGGAGCTTCGCGGCGGCGACGAGCTCCAGCGCCCGCGTGATCTTGCGCGTGTTGCCGACCGAGCGCAGCCGGCGCTTGATGTCCTGGATGGTCGCCACTGGTTACTCGGCGGCCGCGCCCACGAGGCCCGTGTCCTCCTTGACGGCAAAGGTGTCCTTGAACTTCTTCAGCTGCTCGTGCAGGCGCCCCTCGAGCTCGTCGGAGAGCTCCTTCTTCTCCTGCAGCTCCTGGTAGACCGAGCCTTCGGTGCCCAGG
>Ga0307277_10000425_pt1 | contig 15511 bp, 16 predicted proteins | sample ER_DNA_116_FD_194473 | JGI IMG/M metagenome (GOLD analysis project Ga0307277, IMG submission 194473) | Bulk soil microbial communities from the East River watershed near Crested Butte, Colorado, United States - ER_DNA_116 | ecosystem: Environmental > Terrestrial > Soil > Floodplain | place...
CACGACGTCTACACCATGCCGATACAGCACCTTCCAGAGGGGTCCCATCGATCCGTTCGATCCGTGCTGGGTTCCCGAGGACCAGCGCGGGTGGTGCCAGTACGCAAGCTCGCATCGGTGGCGGTCCGTCCGGAGGTTGCGCCGGACCCGCCAGAGCTGCCGGTCCGAGATGGTGCCGCGGCCTGAATCGATCGAGACCAGGTGCCAACGCCCGATGGTGAAGCTGTACACGCCGCCGGAGCCCCGATGCGCGCGCGCGCCGAAGTAGTCGAAGTATCCGTCTGCGCCCAGCGTGTGGTATTCGTGGTTGCCCGGAGTCGGATGCGTGCGACCCTTGAACCTTCCCCACGTCGGATCGTAGGACGCCTTGTAGTCGACGAGGGCGCCGTCATCGTATTGGTTGTCGCCGAGCGCGAGCACAGCACGCGGACCGATCCGCCCGATCAACCGGGCGGTCTGCCGGTGACTGTCACACGGCCGGTTGGGACATGCGATATCACCGGCGGCTACGATCACGGGGTCAGCCATCGCCGATGAAGGACCCGTCATCGTGAGGACGGCCACGGCTGAGGACACCATGCATACACCTCGACCGATGCGTGAGGCTCGGACGCTCGACATCGATCAACGAACCTACCCACCTGTGGGAGGGGAGCCAACCCCCTAAGCGCCCCATCTCGGGCCGATCCGCTTGCTGGCAGGGCATCCGCTGGTCCTGGAGCGCCGGTGTTCGGGTCGTCGAACTGAGGGTCAAAGGATCGTCAACCGGTTTGCCCTTCTCGGGTCGCGAACATACCGTCGCCCCATGGCGGAAGCCCACGCCCAGCGGAACCTCATCCTGATCCTGGCTCGCGACCTGGCGTCTCGGCTCGCGACGCCGGTGTTCGTGGTGGATCACGAAGGAACGCTCGTGTACTTCAACGAGGCTGCCGAGCCGGTCTTGGGCCGGACGTACGCCGAGACGGGTGAATTGCGGGCCGGCGAATGGGCGACGGAATGGACGCCCACCGACGACGAGGGACGATCGATCCCGCTCGAGGATCTCCCGCTCGGCGTGGCGTTCCGCGAGGGCCGAGCTTCCCACCTTCCGTTCCGGATCGTCGGTGGCGATGGCGTGGCTCGCGCGATCGAAGCCACCGCTTTCCCCTTGCTCATCCGTGAAGGCGAGATCGTCGGAGCGATCGCGGTGTTCTGGGAACGTCCGGCGGAGGAGACGGCGAAGCGGTGAAGGTGACCATCTGGGGATGTCGCGGCTCGCTCGCGTCGCCCGGGCCCGAGACCGTTCGGTTCGGCGGGCAGACCTCGTGCGTGACGGTCCACCTGTCGGACCGGTCACTGTTGATCCTGGACGCGGGCACCGGGATCCGCCCGCTCGGGATGGCGCTCGGGCACGACCATCCGAAACGGATCGACATCTTCATCACGCACCTGCACACCGACCACATCGAGGGTCTCCGCTTCTTCGATCCGATCTGGGATCCGTCCGTCGAGCTCAACGTGTGGGGACCGCCGTCACCGATCCGCGAACTGCGGAGCCGGATCGCCCCGTACTTCGCTCCGCCGTTCTTCCCCGTCCATCTCCGGAACATCCCGTCCCACCCCGAGTTCCGGGATACGCCGACCACGACGTGGCGGATCGGCTCGGCTTCCGTCACCGCCCAACTCGTCAAGCATCCGGGACCGACCGTCGGCTATCGCGTCGAGGAGAACGGCGCTGCGCTCGCCTATCTCCCCGATCACGAGCCCGCGCTCGGATCGGACCTCTCCACGGTGGAGGCGGAGTGGATCTCAGGCATCGCGCTGGCTGAGGGAGCGGCGGTGCTCCTGCATGACGCCCAGTACACGCAGGAGGAGTACGGCGAGCGGGTCGGCTGGGGACACTCGAGCACCGAGGACGTCGTGACGTTCGCGCGAAGAGCCGGCTCTCGGCGGCTCGTGCTCTTCCACCACGACCCGCTCCACACGGACGAGCAGTTGGAACGGATCCTCGCCCGAGCGAGCGAGCTCAGGGCCTCCGGAGATGCCGAGGTCGAACTGGCTCGCGAAGGGATGACGTTCGAGCTCTGAGCTACGTGCCGGTCGTGACCGGAGTGGGCGGAGCGGGCGGCGGCGCGGGCGGGATCATCTCCTCCGCGCGGGCCCTCCTCGAGGCGACCCAAAGGACGCCGAGCCCGACGATCGAGACCACGGTCCACACGAGCCCGCCCAGGAACGGGACCAGCCCGAGCACACGCACGATGCCCCACCCGAGGAGGAACGCGAAGAAGCGAGACGTCGGTGGCTTCACCAGCCTCCGTCCGATCGCATGCGCGCCCGCGACGTAGCCGACCGTGTAGAGGAGCGCCAGCGCGAGCAACAGGAACACCCCCAGCGGGATCGCGACCACGACCACGAGGAACAGGACCGCGACGAGCGGCAGCAGGAAGAACACCGCGAGCCCCAGGCCGATCGACGCGCCGGTCCGTTCCCGGGAGGTCCGGTCGATCGCGCCATCCAGAGCCGGAGCGATGAGCAGGAGGAGGAGTCCGAGGACGAGCGTGGAGATCGAGTAGCCGAACCACCAGACGAAGCGACTCGCGAACCCGATGTCCCCCGCGTCGAATCGCGTCGCGACGCGCTGCCGCTGTCCGGTGATCGTGGCGCCGGACTCGACGGTCGGGGTGTCGGTCGTGACGAGGTCGCCCCCGATCTGCGCGCCCGAACGAACCGTCACCGCCCCGTTGAAGACGACGACATCACCCTCGACGTGCCCGGAGACATCCGTCCTGCCGTCGAACACGATGACGGAACCAGTCACCGTTCCCTCGATCGAAGCAGGTCCGTGGAAGATCAGCGCGGTGTCGACCGTTTCGTCCTGCGGCACGATGAGTTGACCACTCAGCACGATCTGGTCGCGAGACGTCCGGTCGGTCGCGGAGCCCTGTGCGGAAGCGGGTATGGCAAGGACCAGCATGATCACGAACGCGACGAGCAACGCCCGCATGAGCTGACGGATCCGGATGCGCATCGATCGCCTCCCCGAGGATGCCGTCAGACCAACCTATGACGGCCTGGAGCGTGTGCGCAAAAGCCCTGGTCGCCTAAGCCGTCGCAGCTCCGACCGAAACCGTGCACGTGATGATGTGGAGATGCTCCGCCCCGGGATCCGAGCCCATCATGATGTCGAAGACGCGCCGGGGGCCGCTCCGGACACCGTGGAGCAGGATGCATCCCGAGGGCATCGCCGACAGACTCCGCAGGATCGATCCAACGCCTTTGGAATCGATGAACGTCAGGTTCGAAAGATCAAGGTCACGGGCCCCGCCTGCGCGATCGCCGGGACGAGGGCGGTATCCACCAGGGGCGCGGACGACATGTCGATTTCGCCGCTCAGGAAGAACGTCCTCGTTCCGTCGCCGTTGATCGCGAAGTCACTCATCGTGGCGCCCTTCTCGAGGGTCGGAGGGCGCCAGTCGATGAGGGCGGACGGCCGGGCGACCGGGATCGGTTCTCGTTGAGGGTACACCTTCGGACGGATCGCTCGTCGCGCAGCGTGTCCGCCTCCACCGCGGACTCCGACGCACAACGTATCCTTGGTGATGAGCCGGATCGGAGCCCGCGTTATGTCCCAGATCGCCACCACGCCCGCAGCGAACTATCGCCACGAAGCGTTGTTCTACTCCGGCGAAGCCGATTTCCTCGCCCGCACCGCACCCTTCATCGAAGGAGCGGTGGAGAACGACGAACCCGTGTTGGTTGCGATCAGCCGAACGAAGATCGAGCGGTTGCGAGCCCTGATCGGAGCGATGCAAGACAAGGTTCGGTTCGTCGACATGGCCGAGGTGGGATCGAATCCGGTTCGCATCATCCCCGTGTGGCGGGAGTTCGTGGACGAGCACGCCGAGTCTGGGGTCCGGTTGCGGGGGATCGGCGAGCCGATCTGGGCGGAACGCAGCCCCGAGGAATTGGTCGAGTGCGAGCGACACGAGGCCCTGCTCAACCTCGCGTTCGCGGACGCCTCTCCCTTGTGGCTCCTCTGTCCTTACGACGTCGACTCGCTGAACCAGAGCGTGGTCCGCGAAGCCGAACGCAACCACCCGTACCTCGAACGGCGTGGCGAGCATCAAGTGAGCGCTGCGTTCCGGAGTCTCGAGGACATCGCCGCCCCCTTCGACGAGCCACTGCCTCCGGCTCCAGCTTCGGCGGAACGCCGGTCCTTCAGCTCGGCGGGCGATCTGGCCGATCTCAGGAGGTTCGTCGCAGCGAGCGCATCTCGCTTCGGCCTCGGCGAGAAGCGCGTGGCCGAGCTGGTGCTGTCGGCGGACGAGGTCGCCGCCAACAGCTTGAAGTACGGCGGTGGGTCCGGCACCCTCAAGATCTGGACGGACCATCTCGCGATCATCTGCGAGGTGCAGGACGGCGGCAGCCTCGACGCACCGCTCGCGGGCAGGGTCAAACCCAAAGGGGAAGCGGGCTCGGGATTCGGTCTCTGGCTCGCCGGCCAGCTCTGCGACCTGGTCCAGGTGCGGGCGTTCCGCGAACACTCCGTGGTTCGACTCCATCGGTTGCTGCAGATGGAGAACGCGTCCGCGGTTGGTGCCGCGGTTCAGTAGCTCTCTGACTCGCGTTCCGGGTTGCGCGGCTCCGCCGTCCGGGCGGAGGATGCCCGGAACCGCTCGAGGGAGGGAACCGCATGCGTCGGAGCAGCATCCTCATCGTCGTCCTCGCCCTGGTGTTCACCGCGTCCGTGGGGTATCTGGCGGGGGCCGCCGGATCCGGCGCGGGCGCCGGATCCAGCGGCCACCAGATCTCCACGCCTGCGTTCTCACGGGTCGTGTTCCTGAGCCATCCGAACAACCCCGCGCGCATCCCCGTGTTCCCGGGTGACCCCGCGTTCCGGCTGTCGACCGCCTTCACGGTCAAGAACGACGGCTTCTACCTCCAGTACGTGCAGGAAGGCGAGCACACCGGCACGCATTACAGCGCCCCGTGCCACTTCCACGTGCGCGGGCTCTGTGCGGCGCAGCTCGACCCCGGAGACTTCATCTTGCCGGCGGTCGTCGTGGACGTTCGGAACGAGGTCGCGCACAACGTCGACTACCACGTCACGGTGGCTGACCTGAAGGCGTGGCAGAACGCTCACGGTCCGTTGCCGAAGGAGTCCGCGGTCCTGCTGTGGACGGGATGCGATCGTTTCTGGGGACCCGAGATCGGTCGCACGATCCCGACCTATTACAACTGCGGCAGCGCCGACGGACGGTTCCGCCAGCCGGGCTTCTCGTTGCGCGCGGTGAAGTGGTTGATCGAGCAAGGTGTCCTGGGCGCGCGCGGTGCGCTGGGCACCGACACGTTCGGGCCCGATCCCGGAGACGATCCGAACTTCCTCGAGACGTCGCTCACGCTTCACCGTCATCGCTTCACGTTCGAGAACCTCACGAACCTCGATGCGATGCCGACGACCGGCGCGTGGATCGTGGTCGGCGGTCCGCGGAACCGACGCGGCTCGGGAGCGCCGAGCACGATCTTTGGTCTGATGTCGTAGCGGCGCCGGGGTGTTCCGACCTACGCGGTCCGCTTCCGCGACGAGCGTTTGGGCTGCTTCTCCTTGGCTTGCTCGACGCTCGCCTTGAGCGCGTCCATCAACGATTCCACCTGGGAGCCGGACGGAGCCGGGGCTCGTTCCTCCGGGATCTGCGCCGGTGACTTCTGCGCGATCCGCTCCAGCAGCTCCTCCCGATAGGTGTCGGCGTACGCCTCGGGGTTCCACGTCGTGTTGAGCGTTGCGATCAGCTTCTCGGCCAGCTCCAGCTCTCGCTCGGAGACCTCGGCCGCGCGGACATCGCCGACCAGTCGCTTCGCCTCGCGAACCTCATCGCCGAAGAACAGCGTCTCGAGGGCCAACGTGCCGTTCGCGGGGCGGATCGCGACCAGATGGGGCTTCGTCCGAAGCACGAACCGGCCGATCCCGGCCCGCCCCGATCGCTCCATCGCGCTCAGCAGCAACGCGTACGGCTTCTCGGCGCCGTGCTGCGGGGCAACGATGTAGCTCTTCTCGAAGTAGACCGGATCGATGTCGTTCAGGTCGACGAAATCCTCGATGTCGATCGTGCGGCTCCGCTCGGGTTGGACGGACCGGATCTCGTCGTCGCCGAGGAGCACGACCGAACCGTCATCCCGTTCGACGCCCCGCATCAGGTCCTCGTACGCGATCTCCTCGTCGACCTGGTCAGGCTGGCGCGGCGTTCCGCTCGACGGCGTTCCGCTGGACGGGGGTCCGGCGTCAGCCGGTGGCACGTCGCTCGGGGTCCAGTCTTCCTCCGGCCGCTCCGTTTCGACGAAGCGCCGGTAGCGCACGCGCCGGCCGCGCGCGTCCATCAGATGGAACCGGACGTCCTTGGGCTCGGTCGCCGGGTAGAGCCGGACCGGGATGTTCACCAGCCCGAACGCCAACGAGCCGGTCCACACCGCCTTCGGCATGCTTCCAGCCTAGCGTCGCGGATCGATGACTCGGCGAAGTCTTCGGGACGGGGCTACGCCTCCACGCGTCCGCCTGATGCCGCCGCCGTCTCGATCGAGGCGATGAGCTCGTGCCGCCGGACGGCGTCGGCGAAGTCCGGCACGGTGTGCGTCCCGTTGTCGATGTCGGCAGCGAACGCCGCGTACGCACGTCCGACGTTGAAGGCGGGCGCTCCCTCGAGGCCGGCGAGCTCGGGCCATCTTCGCGTCAGTCGCTCCGGAACGGCGAGCTCGGCGGGCTCGTTCCGCCCCTGTGCTCCCGCCACGGTCAGCGGGAAGATCTGGGGCTGTGCCTCGTCGGCGGTGATCCGGAGCGTTCCGTCGGTGCCGTTGATCTCCCACAGGAACCCGGTGCCGCCGGCCACGGCCTCACGGATGTGGACGCTGGCCGTCGCGCCGGACGTGAGGGTGCCGATCACCGCGATCTGGTCGGCCGCCGTCTTGACGATCTGCTCCCCGGTCTCTCGGATCGTGATGAGCGGCCTCCGAAGATCCGACACTGCCGACAGGTCGGCGAACTCGCCCAACACGTAGGCGAGGACGTCCAGGCTGTGGCCGGCGGCGATCGTCACCACATTGGCCCCGTTCGTCCGGTCGAGCATGTAGGCGTTCGGCTGGCCCACGACGTCGCCCGCGACCGACAGTCCGACCATCGTTGTCGAGAGGACCTCGCCGACGTATCCGTCGTGAAGCAGCTCCTGGACGAACTCGATCGCCGGCGCTTGGCGCGCCTGCAACCCGACTACGGTGCGCACGCCATTCTCCGCGGCGAGCGCTGCCATCGTTCGCGATTCGTCGAGGTCGCGCCCGAATGGCCACTCGCAGTAGACCGCCTTGCCGGCTTCAAGAGCAGCGGACACGAGCTCTCGATGGAGCGGCGCCCTGACCGTCACCGAGACGACGTCGATGTCTGGCCGGATCACCAGCTCCTCGTGGTCCGAGAACACCGCGCCGACGCCGAACGCTTCGCCTGCTGCCCGCGCGGACCCCTCGCTGTGCGCGCTGAGCGCTCGGATCTCGTAGTTCGGCAGCGCGCGGAGTGCCGGGATGTGGGCGGTCGCGGCCCAGCCACGGACGGGGCTCACCCCGATGATCCCGACACCCAGCGTCGACTCAGGCATCGTCGGGCGAGGTAACGGGGCGCGGTGACGTGGTGTAGCGGGCGGCGACCGTGTCGGTGAACGCCGCGAAGCGCTCGGCGACGGGCTCGGCCGTGATGTGCAGGACGTTCTCGGCGTTGCTCTCGCCGTTGCGCGAGCAGTTGAAGCTGCCGGTGAGGACCTCGTCGTCGGCGACGATCGACTTCGCGTGCATGTAGTCATGGACAGCGCCCTCCGCGTACGGCGTGGAGCGTTTGCCGGAGAGACGCGGCGCGATCGCCTCCCACACCCCGATCTTCCAGTGGTTGGCGGGAACGGAGCGCCACGCGGACATGACCTCCTGCATCTGCGTCGCGTCGTACGCGCCGGCCACATCGAACGACGCTCGCCCGGTGAACTCCGCGAGCGTCCCCAGGATCGCGCCCGAGGTGATCACCGGCGACAAGATGCGGATCCGTCGCCGCGCGGCGCCGAGTCGCTCGGCGACGAGGTGCGCCAGCGACGGACCCTTCGGCGAGAAGTAGGGGCGGATCGTGACACCTCCGTCCAACGTCGTTGCCGTGCCGGCGCCGCCGCTCGGGTCGACCCGGCGGTGGGTCCACAGCTTCTCGAAGTCGCGCGTGTAGTCGCCCGCGATCGAGGGGGACTCCACGCGGATCACCGCGTTCTCCTCGCGGGAGAAGGCGTCGTCGGTCCAGTTCGTGGAGCCGGTCCAGACGGCGGCACCGTCGCGCACCACGAACTTGTGATGCATCAGCGCGTTCTCGTCCCGGACGCCGCGCGTCGGGACCTCGAGGCCGTCGATCTCATCGGGGTTCGCCTCCATCGGCCGAGGCGCCGATGGGCGCCTCGGGCGATCCACGTTGAACGCCACGCGCACCGCCACGCCTCGCGCCGCGGCAGCCTCCAGCGCGTCCGCGACCCGCGCGCTCGCTCCTTCCCGCGCGTGGAAGTCGTAGATCGCGATGTCGAGCGTTCGCGTGGCCGCGGCGATGAACGTGACGAGCGCCGCCGACACCGTCTCGGCCGTCTGGCCGCCGTCGGTCAGGAAGTCGACCTCGAACGCGCTCACGACTCGTGCGCGCTCTCGCGTCGGTAGCGATCGACGACGGCCCGCACGGACTCGGCGGGATCGTCCGTGACGGTGAGGAGGCGGAGATCCTCCGAGGAGATCATCCCTTCGGGCAGCAGCGTCCCCTCGATCCACCGGAGCATCGGATCCCAGTACGCGCGGCCGAACAGGACCACCGGGAAGTGTCGGATCTTCCCCGTCTGGATCAGCGTGAGCGACTCGAAGAGCTCATCGAGCGTGCCGAACCCGCCCGGGAACACGACGAATCCCTCCGTCGCCTTCACGAACATCGTCTTGCGCGCATAGAAGTGGTGGAACGTGTGCGAGATGTCCAGGTACGGGTTCGACGCCTGTTCGTTCGGGAGCTCGATGTTGAAGCCGACCGAGAGGCCGCCGGCCTGCTGTGCACCGCGGTTCGCCGCCTCCATCAGCCCCGGGCCGCCGCCGGTCACGACCGCGAATCCTTCCCGGACGAAGCCGGCTGCCACCTCGGCGGCGAGCGTGCACGAGCGATCGGCCCGGGGGAGCCGGGCGGAGCCGAAGACCGCGACGGCCGGTCGATCGATGCGAGCCACGACGTCGAACCCGGCTCGGAACTCCTCGGCGATCTGGGCGACGTGACGGTCGACGTCGTCAGTCTCGCGCTGCAACAGCGTCCGGTCGTCCACGCCGTGACAGTGTCCGGCCCTCGCTCTGGACTGACAAGGCGTGGGACCGACGTCGTCGCCGACTTGCTGCCGTTCCGAAGGCCCGAGTACCGTCCGATATCGAATGAGCGAGCTGACCATCCGTCTGCCGACCGCGGCGCCTGAGGCATACGTCGCGTGGGTGACCTGGTGGCGCGACGTCGAGCAGTTGCTCGGCTCGGACACGGCGACCGCGATCGCGACTGGGGATGTCGACGGTCGAAGGCCCGACCGGGAGGCTCGATCGATCGTGGTGGAGCACGTCCGATCGCTCGAGGAGCAGGCGAAGCGCGCCTCGGACGAAGGCAAGGAGACGATCTCTCCCGAGCTGAGCGCCGAACCAGCGGAGTGGGACCAGTGGCTGGACTACTGGGGAAGCCGGAGGGAATGGCTCGAGGCCCTCGCTCTGCGGGAGCTCCCGGAACCGACGGTCCCGGAGGACCTGGTCACCTTATGGGAGCGGACCCTCCAGATGATCGGTGTCGAGCTGGCGATCGACATGGCCGATCTGCACAACCTGAAGGTCGTCGGAGCAGGAACGTCCGGGTCGATCCGGCTCGTCGGCGAGCTCGACGTCATGAACGTGGACGCCGTCGGCCGTCACCTCGAGCAAGAGCTCCGGGCCGGCAATCGACTCAGGCTCGACCTCTCGGGACTTACCTTCATCGATAGCAGGGGGCTCGCCATGCTGCTTCAGCTCTCCGAGCTCGCCAACCGGCTCGACCTCATCCCGATCGTGCTGAAGACCTCAGAGGTCGTCCGGCGCGTGATAGAAGTCGGACTCCCCGCACCGATCCCCGGTGTCGAGATCGAGCCGTAAGACCTTCCTCACCCTTGGTCGTTCGAGGATCCTGGCCCGGTCTCGGTCAGAGCGTCCTCCGATCGAGATACCACGTCGATCACACTCAAGAGCCCCGTCAGCTCGAAGGCCCTCCGGACGCGGGAATCGACAGGGACCACGACGCTCAACAGCTGTTGTCGTGCTTGCATCCGCTCGGCCAGGCGAAGGAGAAGCGCCAAGCCGGCACTATCCAGGTACGTCGTGTTCGTGAGGTCCACGACCAATCTGTCCGTCTCTCGTGCCACGGCCACCTCGATCGCCGTCAAGACGTCTCGGTCGTTGGACATGTCGATCTCTCCGTAGACGCGAACGAGACAGAGGGAGCCGCGTTGCTCCGACTCAACGCGCGCGAGTTCGTTCACGATCGGCTCCCACCTGAAGGTTGCGGCGCATCCGGACGACGGTCCCCTCCGGCCCGCTCTCCACGTCCACGGAATCCATGAGCTCCCGCATCAAACGCTGACCGAGCCCGCCGCGTCGTGCGGCCCTTCCCGAACCGGACGAAGGCCTCCAGCTCCCAAGGTCGCGGATGGTGACTTCGACCGCTCCGTCGGACACGGCGAGGCTCACCTCGAAGAGGCCATCCTTCGCGCCGTATGCGTGCTGGATCGCGTTCGCGAACGCTTCCCCACAAGCGACGAGGACATCGTCCACGATCCGGGGATCGGCATCGATCTCTCGTAGCCACCGGCGAACGGTCTGTCGCAGCGGGGCGAGGACCTGCGGTTCCGCGGGGAGGCGAAGGAACAATGGTCCGGCTGCGAGCGGAACCTGCCGGAGTGCAAGCAGCGCGATGTCGTCCGAGACCTCATCCGTCACCATCGAGTCCAAAAGATGGTCACACAGCACTTCGAGATCCTCGCCCGGATCCGCCGCCAGCGTCTTCAATCGGGTCAACCCGTCAAGGATCGAGCTTCCGCGCCGCTCCACGAGTCCATCGGTGAAAAGGAGCAAGGTCGAACCCGCGTCCAGGTGAGCTGCGGCGTCGATGTCGGGGCGGGGATGAGCCGTCGCCCCCAGGGGGGGCCCGAGACCGCCTTCCAGATAGGAGGTCTGCCCGTTCGCTTCGACGAGCAGAGGGGGAGGATGGCCTGCGTTCGCGAACCGTACGGTCCCGGACTCGGGGTCGAAGACGAGGTAGATCAGGGTCACGATGTCCGGAACGAGCACGCGAACGAGACGACGGACCCGACCGAGGACCTGGGACGGCGACCCCTCTTCGAGCGCGTAGGCTCGCAGCGCCATCCTCAACTGTCCCATGGTGGAGGCCGCGCGCAGTCCATGGCCGGCGACATCGCCGATCGCAAGCGCCATGCTCCCGTTCGGAAGCTGCACCACGTCGTACCAGTCTCCTCCGACCTCCAGATCCGAGGTCGCGGGGAGGTAACGAGCCGCCAGCAAGACCCCGGGGATCTCCGGGAGGCGGTCAGGAAGAAGGCTCCGCTGCAACGTCTCGGCGATCCGATGTTCGCGCTCGGCCTTCTTGCCTTCCGTGATGTCCTGGACCGTCCCGATCATCCGGAGCGGTTGGCCATCCGGGCCGACACTCAGTCGGGCCTTCCCGAGCAACACGCGCTCGGTCCCGTCGGCTCGGACGATGCGGTACTCGCTCGGTGGCAGATCGTGGTCGTGGCCTCGCCCGAGGGCCGCCTGCAGGTTGGCGCGGATCCGGGTGGCGTCCTCTTCCTGGACCTGCTCCACCGCCTTCTCGAACGTGATGGGGAACTCCTTCGGGAGGTACCCGTGGATGCGGTACATCTCGTCCGACCAGGTCACTCGATCCTCCGGGATGACCCACTCCCAATTCCCGACCTGCGCTGCCTGTTGGACCTCGGCGAGCTGCCCCTCTCGTTGTCGAAGCCTTCGGTCTGCGTCGTGGCGCTCGGCGATCTCCTGTTGCAACCGCTCGTTCGCAGCGGACAGTTCGGCCGTTCGCCGACCAACCCTGTCTTCCAGCTCGGCGGCAGCGCGCTCCAGGGCTTCACGAGCGCGCGTTCGTTCGGTCACCAGAGCGGCGAAGAACAACGACGTGAAGGCGACCGTCGCATCGAATGATTGGAGGGTGATCATCTTCTCGAACAGCGTGCCCTGCTCGAACGGGCCCATGCCGTGGGCTGCGGCCCACGAAGCGATCACGGCAGCGATCAATGCTGCCGGGGCCGCCCCACGCTGCTGGAAGCGCCACGCCGTCCATCCCAGGAACGGGATCACCAGGAACATCAGCTGAACATCGGTGTTCATCACGAGGACGGACACGGTGGCGACGAGGAGGAGGAGCGCCCCGAGCTCGGCGCGTTCTCGGAGCGACCCGCTCCACGGCCTCTGGAGCAAACCGAGGAGGAACGGGGCTACGACCAGAACGCCCATGGCGTCGCCGGTCCACCACACCGCCCAAGCAGCCGGGAACTTGCTGGCCGGTATGGCTCCAGAAAGCACCAACGTGCCGGTCCCGATCGAAGCGCTGATCAGCATGCTCAGGAGCGCTGCCAGGAAGACGATCGCCAAGGCGTCCTGCAGTCGGTCGATCTCTCGTCGGAAGCCCACCCTGACGAGGAGGAGCGCCGCGACGATCGGAGCCAGCGTATTGCCCGCTGCCGTCGCGACGGCGGCCAGCCCGTTCGTGCTGATGGGCAGGTTGACCGCGAGCGCCGCCAGCGCGACGCCCGGCCACACGCGCCACCCGAAGATGAGGAACGCCACCACCGCAATGCCCGTGGGCGGCCACAGCGGGGTTACGTTCCGCTCGATCAACGCGAGCCGCAATCCGAGGACAGCAGCCACGTAGTAGGCACCACCTACCAGGACGACCTTGCCGGCATATCGAAGAAGCGTCGGCCTGCTTAAGTGCTTCGGTTGACCTCCCAGAGCCTTCAGCAGCGGCCCTTCACGAAGGCTCATCGAGCCGTCCCCTCCGCTCCGGATCGTCGCATCGAAACAGCGTAGCCTCGGTCGCTCTCCGTGCGCTACGTCGATCGATCACCTTGGGCCGCGCTATATCGGCTCGAGGCATGGAAGGAACAACAGCTCGACCCGGCGAGATGACGCGCCGCGTCGGGCTGGAGCCCGGACGCACTACCCGCCAGCGTGCCAATAGGCGACGGACGCGACCGGCGTCCGTGCTAGCGCGTCACCGTGCACGTCGTACGCGATCAGCTCACCAGGCGTCGACGCGAGATCATCCGCTCGACCAACGGGAAGGTCGTAATGGTAGGTCCCATCGGAACGGATAGGGATCCCCACCGTCGTGCCGTCCGGATACCGCAGCTCCAGCCGTCGTGCCCCGTCCGCGTTGACCGATCCTTCGATCCCGAGCACCTTCGTGAAGTCCTCATGGGTCGAGATCGTCGAGACGAAGATCGGCATCTGCCGGTCCATCGCCTCAGGATCCCTGAAGTCGGTCGGCGGAGCCGCCGTCGTGGCGACCGACGTCCCCGCCTCGTCGTACGCGATCAGATCGAAGCCGTCGATGTGAGCGCTCTTCACCTGCGCTCCCGGCACCTCATACAGGTAGAAGCCATTCGCGCCGAGCGGGATCGGAGCCGTCCGTCCATCTGCGAAACGCGCCTCGAGCGACGCCGCCGCGACGTTCACGCGACCTCCCACCTCGATCGGTGAGCGCGGTGCCACCGGATCGGTGAAGGGCATCGTGATCTCGATGGCTTGAGAGCGGGCGCCCGCGGCCTGGGTGCACACGGCGCCGCGAGCTCCATCGGTCGCCGTGACGATCTCGAAGCAGTACCCGCCGTCGCTGAGTGCCGCGTAGTAGAGCTGCGCGTTCTCGGAGTAAGCCGCGAGCACGGCGCTCTCGACGTCGGGGTTCAAGCGCAGATCATCCGGCATGCCTTGATCGACTCCGGCCAGATCCTGCTTCACGCTTTCGGGAGCCGGACTGCCGACGAGCTGACCCGCGGTGGCGCCGAGCGCGGCCGCTACGACCAACGCGGCCGCGATCGCGGCGATCCTCACCGCGCGGGAACCCACCCGAGGGGCGCGCGGCGCCTCCTCGACCGGCTCGGCGGAGTCGAGGATCAGGTTCAACATCGCGTCGGCCTCCGGTGAGGTCGACCATCCGGCGATCGATGAACCTCCGAGAGGGTCGGCCTCGCGAACGAGCTCCAATGATGCAGTGCTGCTCCGATCCGTCATCTCAACGTTCCTCCGCTGCTTCCTTGATGCCCCAGGAGGGGCGCTCGGCGACCTCCGCCGGGTCGGGTCGGTCGATGATCTGGATGAGGCGGCGCCGCGCGCGATGCACCCGCACGGCGAGCGTCGCTCTCGTGCACCCGAGCACGACCGCAACATCGGCGGTCGAGAGTCCGTCCCATGCGAGGAGCCGTACGGCTTCCCGCTCCTTGTCCGGTAGCTGTTCGAGGGCTGCCTCGATGGTCAATCGAAGATCGGTGTCGTCGGTCACCATGGGCGGCCTCCGTCGCTCCCGTTCCGCCAGACGGTCAGACAGCGAGACAACGCGGTTATCGCTGCGGCGCCGATTCGACAAGACTCGACGGGCCACGCCGAGCAGCCACGGTCCCGCGTTCGCGGGGATGTCATCGAAGCGACGCCATGCGATCAGGAACGTCTCGGCGACGACGTCGTCCACCTCGTCCGGGCTGGTCCGACGAAGGGCATAGCCGCGCACGGCATCCGCGTGAGAACGGAACAGCCCTTCGAATCGCTTCCGGCGCTCGTCGTGCACCCTGTCGCTCCCTTTGAGTGCCTCTCCATTGAGGAGATGTCCGGAAAGCGGCCCAAGCTTACGTGCGGGCTGCGAACATGTGCTCGTGGGCGAGTACGAGCCACCGAGCAACCTTCCATCGGTCGTCCGCGCGATGCTCGGCACGACACTCGATCGTCATGAAGATCTTGCAGCGTTGGTCACAGGGCTCCCGGACGATGCGCTCACGTGGACGCCGTGCGCCGACGCACCTGCGCTCGCCGGTCTCGTGCTCCACATCTTGGATGTGGAGGGGCATCTCGCCGCGATCGGTGGCGGCGAGGACGATCACTGGGCAGGCGAGAACGGCAGCCACATCCTCGACAGCGCGACGGGAGCAGCGTTGCGTGATGCGATCTTCGATCTCGAAGCACGGATGCGGGCCATGTTTGCGTCGATCGACAACGCACGTCTCGAAGCTTCTGCTCCCGGTGGCGGTCAGACGCTCGGACAAGCGCTGTTGGAGGACCTGGACCATTGCGCGATCCATCACGGCCAGGCGCAACTCACGCGGAACCTCTGGGAAGCTGCGCATCCGGACGCGCCAAGAACGTACGAGCACTGGCGCTAACGATCTGAGGATGAGGGGATCGATCCAATCCG
>Ga0307277_10000426_pt1 | contig 15510 bp, 13 predicted proteins | sample ER_DNA_116_FD_194473 | JGI IMG/M metagenome (GOLD analysis project Ga0307277, IMG submission 194473) | Bulk soil microbial communities from the East River watershed near Crested Butte, Colorado, United States - ER_DNA_116 | ecosystem: Environmental > Terrestrial > Soil > Floodplain | place...
CGACGAAGCCAGGCGCTACCCGACTATCTACCTCATCCAAGGTCTCACCGGCCAGCTGGACATGTGGCGGAACCGCTTCCCGTTCCGGCGCAACTTCCCGGAGCTGGTGGACGAGCTTTTCGGGTCCGGAGAGTCGCCGCCGGCCATCCTCGTCTACGTCGACTGCTGGACGTCCCTGGGCGGCAGTCAGTTCCTCGACTCGCCCGCGACCGGCCGCTACCACAGCTACCTCTGCGAGGAGGTCGTGCCGTGGATCGACGAGCGCTACCGCACGCTCGCCGCGCCGGAGCATCGTGGGATCGCGGGCAAGTCGAGCGGTGGCTACGGCGCGATGGTCACGCCGATGCTTCGCCCCGACCTCTTCGGCGGGCTCGCCACACACGCGGGCGACGCCCTCTTCGAGAACTGCTACCTGCCCGAGTTCCGCGAGACGACCCGGGCGCTGCGCGACGAGTACGAGGGCTCGTACGAGCGCTTCTGGGAGGACTTTCGCTCGCGTCCTGCGATGGCCAAGGACTCCGACCACGTCCTGCTCGACTCGTGGTGCATGGCCGCCTGCTACTCGGCCGACGACGACGGCACGGTTCGGCTCCCGTTCGATCCAGCGACGGGCAAGCTCATCCCGGAGATCTGGGAGCGCTGGGTGGAGAAGGATCCCGTACGCATGGTCGCCACGCATGCCGATGCGGCTCGTTCCCTGAGGGCCGTCTACATCGACGCCGGGAAGCGGGACGAGTGGTACCTCGACCTCGGCGCGGAGGCGTTCCGGCGCGAGCTCGAGGCGATCGGCGTCACAGACGTGTTCCTCGAGCTCTTCGACGCCACCCACATGGCGATCGAGTACCGCTATCCGCTCGGCGTCAAGTACCTCGCCGAACGCCTTTCCGCCGCGGCCTAGGCTGCGAGCTCTTCGAGCCCGCCCGAGCGGTCGAGCGCCCAGAGCTCCGTGTAGCCGCCGATCGGGCGGTCGTCCACGAAGATCTGCGGGACGGTCCAGCGCCCGGTCAGGTCGAGGAGCTTGCGCCGGAAGTCGGGATCGTCGTCCATCCGGACTTCCTCGTATTCGATCCCGCGCTCCTCGAGCAGCGCCTTCGCGCGTACGCAGTAGCCGCACCACTGGGTCGTGTACATGAGGACGCGTGCCATCCCTCTCTACAACGTACCGGCAGGGGCGCGGGATTCCACCGAAGCCGCGTCTAGACTGGCCCCGTGTCGTCGCGCACCTGGAAGACAGAGGCGGTCGTGCTCCGTTCGATCCGTTTCGCGGAGGCGGATTGCGTCCTCCACGTCTATACGCTGGAGCGCGGCCGGGTGGGCGCGATCGCCAAGGGCGTGCGGAAGACGAAGTCGCGCTTCGGAGCCCGGCTCGAGCCCTTCAGCCACGCTGATCTGCTCCTCCACGAGGGCCGTGGCGAGCTCCACACCGTGCGCGGCGCCGAGCTGGTGCGCTCCCATGAGCGGAGTCGAGCCGACGGTTACCGACTCGCGGCCGGCCACATCGGGCTCGAGGCGATGCTGCGGCTCTTCGTCGAGCCCGATCCGAACCCGCCCGCCTTTCATGCGCTGACCCGCTTTCTCGACCTCCTCGACGAGGTGGAGGCCCGCTTGCCGGCCCAGCCGGCTCTCGATCCACTCGTGCTCTCGTTCCAGCTCAAGCTGCTCTGGCTTTCCGGCTACCTGCCGCACCTGGCCGGCTGCGCAGCCTGTGGCGAGGAGCGGCCGCTCGTCGGCTTCTCCGCCCAGGCGGGCGGTGGAGTTTGTGCCGAATGCCGGAGCGGCGCGCTTGACGTCTCCCCGGAGGGATTCGAGACGCTGCGCGGATTCCTGGAGCGCTCCCTCGCGGAAGCGGGCGCTGCTCCGTCGAGTGTGCGCGGCCTCCGCGAATGCCTGGGCGTGATCGAGGCCTCGTACGAGTACCACGGCGGCTTTCGCCTCCGGACGCTGGCCCAGACGCGCGCGTGAGCAGCACGTACCAGGAGATGATCGCGCGCCTCGAGCGATACTGGGCCGACTACGGCTGCGTGATCATGCAGCCGTACCACACCGAGCTGGGCGCCGGCACCTTCAATCCTGCGACCTTTCTCCGTTGCCTGGGCCCCCGGCCCTGGAAGACGGCTTACGTCGAGCCGTGCATCCGGCCGACCGACGGGCGCTACGGCGAGAACCCGTTTCGGTTCCAGCACTACTTCCAGTACCAGGTCGTTCTCAAGCCCGCCCCGGAAGACGTCCTCGACCTCTACTTCGGCTCGCTCGAAGCGCTCGGAATCGACCTGCAAAAGCACGACGTGCGGTTGGTCGAGGACGACTGGGAGGGCCCCACCCTCGGTGCCTGGGGGCTGGGCTGGGAGGTGTGGTGCGACGGGATGGAGGTGACCCAGTTCACCTACTTCCAGCAGCTCGGCGGCCTGGAGCTCGACCTCATCCCGGCCGAGATGACGTACGGCCTGGAACGGCTCGCCATGTTCCTGCAGGGCAAGAAGTCGGCGTTCGACCTCGAGTGGGCGCCCGGCGTGACATGGGGCGAGGTCTACAAGGAGAACGAGCGGGAGTGGTCGACCTACAACTTCGAGGTCGCTCCCATCGACATCCTCACAAAGCGCTTCGAGGAGCACGAGACCGAGTGCCGGGACCTCCTCGCCCGCGACCTGCCGCTGCCCGCCTACGACCAGGTGCTCAAGTGCTCGCACACCTTCAACCTGCTCGACGCCCGCGGGGCCATCTCCGTCACCGAGCGGGCGGCCTACATCGCGCGCGTCCGCAATCTCGCCCGCAAGGTCGCCGAGCAGTACGTGGAGAAGCTTGCCGACGCTCCTGTTTGAGATCGGCTGCGAGGAGCTGCCAGCCTCCGCCTGCGCGGAGGCGCTCCGTCAGATGCGGGAGTCCTGGGTGCCCCTCTTCGGCGGCGATGTCTACGCGACGCCGCGGCGGCTCGTCCTCCTCTCGAACGAGGCGCCCGAGCGTGAGCCCGACGAATGGGTTCAGGGACCGCCGGAGAAGCTCCGGGACAAGGCGGCGGAGGGTTTCGCGCGCAAGCAGGGCGTCTCGGTCGGCGAGCTGGAGGTGCGCGACGGGTTCCTGGGCGTCACGAAGGCGGGCCGTCCGCTCGCCGAGGCGCTTCCCGAGCGGCTGAACGAGCTCGTCCGGGGCCTCGCCTTCTCGAAGTCGATGGTGTGGGATCAGAGCGGGCTTCGATTTGCCCGGCCCGTGCGCTGGTTGTGTGCGAAGCTCGACGAGACGACGGTCGAAGGCTTCAGGGGATCGACGTTCGGCCACCGCTTCACGCATGGCGAGATCGAGATCCCGCATGCGCGGGAATACTTCGAGCTCCTGCGGAAGACGGACGTCGAAGTCGACCAGGACAAACGGCGTGAGCAGATCTTGGGGGGGCTGCGCGAGCTCGGGCTCGAGACCCCCAACGAGCGCGTTCTGTCCGAAGTGGTCTACCTCGTCGAGAGCCCGATCGTCCAGGAGGCCACCTTCGACGAGCGCTTCCTGCAGCTGCCCGAGCAGGTGATCGTGACGGCGATGGAGTCCCACCAGCGCTACTTCCCTCTGGGCGGCAACCGCTTCGCGTTCGTCGCGAACGGCGGCGACCCGAAGACCGTCGTGGCGGGAAACGAGAACGTGCTCGAAGGGCGCCTCGAGGACGCCTCCTTCACCTTCGAGCGTGACGTCGAGCACGGCATCGACGAGCTGGCGAAGGAGCTCAAGTCGATCACGTTCGTCGCCGGAGCCGGATCCTTCGCACAGAAGACCGAGCGGCTCAAAGCGCTCGTCCATGACCTGGGAGGCGGCGAGGCCTCGCAAGAGGCGGCGCGCCTTGCCAAGGCCGATCAGGCGGCTGAGCTCGTGCGCGAGTTCCCCGACCTCGAGGGCCACATCGGCGCCGAGTACGCTCGCCTCGCCGGCTATCCCGAGGCCGTCTGCGCGGCCATCGACGAGCAGTACCTTCCCGAGAGCGCGGGTGGGCCCTTGCCCGAGACCGAGGCGGGCCGCGTCCTCTCGGCGGCGGACAAGATCGACAACCTCACCGTCGCATTCGCGCTCGGGCAGAAGCCGACCGGATCGCGCGACCCCTACGGTCTCCGGCGGGCTGCGATTGGTCTCTGTCGGCTCGCGCTCGAAAGCGGGCTGGAGCTCGACGTGCCAGCTCTGGTGGAACGCGATCGCGTAGGGCTCGCAGAGCAAGGCGCCGAGGTGAAAGACGACGTGGCCGACACCGCCGACTTCGTCGAGGAGCGACTCGAGGGCCTCCTCGACGTCCCGGTCGAGTTCGTGCGCGCTGCGCGGGCGGGGGGAGTCTCCGAGCTCGGAGCCGTGGCGCGTCTGGCGGAGACGCTTGCGGCTGCTGCGTCCTCCGACGAGTTCGAGCGCGCCTATGTGGCCTACGACCGCGCGAACCGGCTGGCGGGAAAGGCCGACGGCGCGTCCGCGGCTCTCGATGCCAAGCTTGCTACCGACGAGGCCGAGCTCGCCCTGATCCAGAGCCTCGCGGGCGCATCACCGAAGATCGAGGCAGCCATCCAGGCCAAGGATTTTCAGGCCGCGCTCTCGGCCGCATCCGAGCTGGGGCCTCCCGTCGACCGCTTCTTCGACGAGGTGCTCGTCATGGCCGAGGACAAGCAGGTCCGGGCCAACCGCCTCCGGCTGCTGCTCGACGTGCGCGACGCGGTCGGGGCGCTGGGAGACTTGTCGCAGATACCACGATGAACGCTCGCCTTCGGCTCGCTCTCCGCGTCATTCTGGACGCGTCAGCGTTCCCGTGGACCCCCTTCTTTGATGCAGTGAGGGAAGCTCCCGGTTCCCTCACACACCCTCCAACTCATGGGCCGGAGACCGGCCCATGAGTGTTCCGCTCGAGATTCACGTCATGTCCGACTCGACGGGAGAGACCGCCGCGCGGTTCGCCGAGGCCGTGGAGCGGCAGTTTCCCGACGAGGAGTTCGAGATCGTCCGCCATCCGAGGATCACAAGCGTGGACGACGTCCAGCTCGCCGCTGCGCGGGCGCGGGGGAGGCGCGCGGTCATCATGTACACGATCGTCGAGCCGCAGTTCCGCGAAGCGATGCGGACGCTCTGCAAGCGCTATCGGCTGCACTACTGCGACCTGCTCGGCCATCCGATCGACGCCGTCGCCCGCGTGTCCGGGCAACCCGCGACGGGAACGCCCGGCGCGACCCCGGTGCTCGACTCCAGCTACTTCAAGCGGATGGCGGCGATCGAGTTCGCGGTTCGCTACGACGACGGGGTCGCGACCCACGAGCTGCACGACGCCGACATCGTCCTCGTCGGGGTCTCGCGCAGCTCGAAGACCCCGCTCTCGATGTATCTCGGCTATCTCGGCTACAAGACAGCCAACGTGCCGGTCGTCCGCGGCGTCGAGCCACCGAAGGACCTCTTCGAGATCGACGCGGGGAAGATCGTCGGCCTGACTATCGATGCAGCCGCGCTGGCGGAGATCCGAGGCGAGCGCGCCCGCACGATGCGCGGGGCGAAGCGGCGCTACGCCGATCTGGAGGCCATCTACGAGGAGCTCGAGCAGGCGGAAGCCGTCCATCGGCGGCTCGGCTGCCCGGTGATCGAGGTCTCGAACCTCGCCATCGAGGAGACGGCGCGCAGGATCATCCACCTCGTGGAGCAACGGAGGCTGGCGGCGAACACATGAAGAAGCAGCCTCGGGTTCCCTGGTACTACTGGCCGTTCCTCTTCTTCCTGCTCGCCCTCGGCCTTTTCGTTTTCTACGTGATCTTCACGCCGGTCTGGATGGGGATCAGGCTGATCTCGTGGTTGGCGGAGCGCCGCAATCTCGAAAGCGGCGACGCGATCTAGGCGCTTGGGGGCGTCGTCAGGCCGGCAGAGGCGGGCTTTGCTCGGCGAAAGCCCGCCGCCCAGAGAGACTAGAAAAAATAGAGGCGGCCGTGGTGCCAAGCCGCCTCCTCTCGGGCCGAGACGTAGGCTGCGGCGCCCCACGTCGTCCTGGCCCGGTATGGACGGACCATGGCCCAGGAAGACCCCGGACGCCATGACCGAATGGGGTACTCGGCCTCATAACCCCTCGATCGAGGAGCAGTGACTAGTGGCCGTCGAAGAAGCCGGTCTCGAGGCCGAAGGCGAGGGCCTGCGCGACCAGGAGGAGCAGGACTGCGGCTGTGGTGAGAGGCATTCGCACGGGACCAGTGTTCAGGCACCGGCTGCACACGTCAAGACGGCCGTGAAGAACGTGCCGAAAGCGGCCGACATGGGAAAATCCCACTCCGCGCCCATGGACGACTACGTCTACGACTTCTCCGAGAGTGCAGACCTCGGCCGCGAGCTGCTCGGCGGCAAGGGGGCCGGCCTGGCCGAGATGACTGCGATCGGCATTCCCGTGCCCGCGGGCTTCACCGTCACGACCGCCGCGTGCATCGAATACATGCGCAACGGGCGGAACCTCCCGCCTGGGCTCGAGGACCAGATCGCCACTCACCTCGAGCGGCTCGAGAGCGAGGCGGGCAAGCGCTTCGGCGACACCGAAGACCCGCTGCTCGTGTCCGTGCGCTCCGGTGCGGCCGTCTCGATGCCCGGGATGATGGACACGATCCTCAACCTCGGACTGAACGACGAGTCCGTCGAAGGGCTCTCCCGCGCGACCGGGAACGAGCGCTTCGCCTGGGACGCCTACAGGCGGCTGATCCAGATGTACGGGAACGTCGTCGAGGGCGTCGATGCCCATTCCTTCGAACAGGCGCTGGCCGCGTTGAAGGAATCGAAGCGGGTGCGTGAGGACGTCGACCTCGGCGCCGGCGACCTACGCGAGCTCGTGGAGCAATTCAAACGCATGTATCGCGAGGAGACGGACGCCGACTTCCCGCAGAACCCACGTCTCCAGCTAGAGCGAGCGGTACGGGCGGTCTTCGATTCCTGGGAAACGCCCCGAGCCCAGGTCTATCGCCGCGCGAACGGCATCTCGGACGACATCGGCACAGCGGTCAACGTCGTCCAGATGGTGTTCGGAAACCAGGGCGACGACTCAGGGACGGGAGTGGCCTTCACGCGCGATCCATCGACCGGCGAACAGGGGCTCTGGGGCGAGTTCCTCACGAACGCGCAGGGCGAGGACGTGGTCGCGGGCATTCGCACGCCGCAGCCGATCGCCGAGATGAAGGCACGGCTTCCAGAGGCGTTCGAGCAGCTCGTGGAGACGATGCGCCGGCTCGAAGAGCACTATCGCGAGATGCAGGACATCGAGTTCACGGTGGAGGAAGGCCATCTCTATCTCCTCCAGACACGGAGCGGGAAGCGAACGGCACAGGCCGCCCTCAAGATCGCCGTCGACATGGTCGAGGAGGGCCTGATCTCGCAGGAAGAAGCGGTCGCGCGCATCGATCCCAAGCAGCTCGACCAGCTTCTCCATCCGATGATCGACCCACGCGCCGACTACGAGCCGGCCGCCAAGGGCCTCAACGCCTCACCAGGCGCGGCGACGGGGAAGATCGTCCTCGACGCGGACACCGCAGAGGAGCGCGGACGCCAGGGGGAGGACGTCATCCTCGTCCGCTGGGAGACCACCCCCGACGACATCCACGGGCTGCTCGAGGCGCGCGGCGTGCTCACCGCGCAGGGAGGAATGACCTCGCACGCGGCCGTCGTCGCCCGGGGAATGGGGAAGCCGTGTGTCGCGGGATGCGAGGGGCTCACGATCGATCTCGAGAGCCGCAAGATCTCGCTCGGAGGCAAGGAGCTCGCCGAGGGCGACATGATCACGATCGACGGAGGCTCGGGCGACGTCATCGTCGGCGAGGTCGACCTGGTTCCTCCGCTGATCAACGAGGATTTCGAGCGTCTCTTGGCCTGGGCGGACGACATCCGGCGCCTGCGGGTGCGAGCCAATGCGGACACGCCCCAGGATGCGGCGAAGGCGCGGGAATTCGGCGCGGAGGGCATCGGACTGTGCCGTACAGAGCACATGTTCATGGCCGAGGAGCGCCTTCCCCACGTGCAGGCGATGATCATGGCCTCGACCGAGGAGGAGCGGCGCGAGCAGCTGGCTAAGCTGCTCCCATACCAGCAGGAGGACTTCGAGGGGATCTTCGAGGCGATGGCGGGCCTGCCCGTGACGATCCGGCTCCTCGATCCGCCGCTCCACGAGTTCCTGCCCGCTCCCGAGGAGGCGCGCTCGCCGGAGATGGCACGCCGGATCCGCTCGCTGCAGGAGGCCAATCCGATGCTCGGCACGCGCGGCTGCCGGCTCGGGCTCCTCTTTCCCGAGATCTACGAGATGCAGGTCCGTGCGATCATCCGCGCAGCCTCGGCGGTGGAGGAGCGGACCGGGAACGCGCCGCTCGTCGAGATCATGCATCCGCTCGTTGGGTTCGCCGAGGAGCTCAACCGGCTGCGCGAGCTCACCGTTCGCACGGCGGCGGAGGAGGGAGACGCCGATTACCTCTGCGGGACGATGATCGAGCTTCCGCGCGCCTGCATCAGGGCCGGCGAGATCGCCGAGCACGCCGACTTCTTCAGCTTCGGGACGAACGATCTCACGCAGACGACACTCGGCTTCTCCCGCGACGATGCGGAGGGTCGCTTCCTCACGCACTATCTCGACGAGCGCATCCTCGAGGCCAACCCGTTCGAGACGCTCGACCGAGAAGGCGTCGGTGAGCTCATGCGGCTGGCCGTCGAGCGCGCACGCGGCGTGAAGGCGGACATCAAGCTCGGCATCTGTGGCGAGCACGGGGGTGATCCCGCATCCGTCGCTTTCTGCCACGAGCTGGGCCTCGACTACGTCTCCTGCTCGCCCTACCGTGTCCCGTTGGCGCGTCTGGCGGCGGCCCAGGCCGCACTCGCCGAATCAGGCGTGGGCGCCGTGCAAGTCGGCGGCTAGCTTTCGGGGAGCGGGGCGGGTCGGTAACGGCCGCGGATCTCGTCGACGAAGCTTCCGAGCCGCTCGGCGAGCTCGGGATCGCGGATCTCGAGCATGTTCTCTGCGTTGACCTCGCCCGAATGGGAAAGGTTGAAGCTCCCCGTGAAGACGTAGTCGTCGGCGACGGTCACCTTCGCGTGCATGTAGTCGTGGACGTCGCCCTGCCCGTAGGGAGTCGACTCCTTGCCGGAGAAGGGAGCCCCGCCCAGAACGCGTCCGATCAGAGGCATCTTCCAGGAGGCGTTGCCGTTCAGCGACCACTGGTGGTAGACGCCTTTCATCTGGGTGGCGTCGACGACGCCCGCGACATCGACCTTGCCGTCGGAGATCACTTCCGCGAGCGCCCCCAGCACGGGGCCCGAGGTGATGACGGGCGAGGAGACGCGCACGAGGCGCTTCGCGCGCTTGATCCGGTGCGCGATGCGCGTGGCCATCGCCTCGCCGTGCCCGGGCGAGAACCAGGCCCGCACCTTTCGCTGCTCGATCGGAAACGGATCGGGATCGACGAAGCCGCTCTCGGCGACGCTGCCGCTCGTCCAGAGCTGCTCGAAATCGGTCGTGAATGCGTGCGCGAGCGGATCGGACTCCGCCACGACGATGACGTTTTCCTCGCGGCTCCACGAATCGTCCGTCCAGTTCGTCGACCCGGTCCAGACGCTCTTCCGGTCCCGGACGGCGTACTTGTGGTGCATGAGGTCCGGGACTCCGGGGATTCCCTTGGTCGGGACATCGAGGCTCTCGATCAGCCTCGGCTCGCCGCGAGGCGGCGGAGGGACGGGGATTGGATTGGCGTGATCGACGTTGTAGGCGAGCCGCACCGCCACGCCCCGCTGCGCGGCGGCGGAGAGCGCGCTCGCGACGAGTCGTCCGGTGGCCTGCTCGAGCTCGAAGTCGTAGAGCGCCAGATCGAGGCTCTCCTTCGCGCCTGCGATGAACTCGCCCGCGTACTCGGCGATCTCGAGCGCGCTTTGCCCGCCGTCGGTGAGGGTGCGGACCTCGAGCGTCAGGCGTACCCGCGGGCTCGGAAGTACGAGAGGGCGATGCTCGCGACTGCGATGCCGAGGAGGCCGGCTGCTACGGCGAGGTCGAAGCGTCCGTAGACGGCGTGTCCTCGGCCGAACCGTGAGAGGACAAGCACTGCGAGCGCGCCGCCGATCAGCCCGCCGATGTGGCCTCCGATCGAGATGTACGACGGGCTGGAGAAGAGCGTGAACGCGAGGTTGAAGAGGACGATGAGCAGCGCCGTTCCGCCGAAGACGTTGATGTTGTTGCGCTCGAGGACGAGGCCAGCCCCGAGGATTCCGAAGACGGCGCCCGAGGCTCCGATCGTCGCCGAGGTCGGCGCGAGGAGTAAGGCGCCGGCGGATCCTGCCAGCACCGCGATGAAGTAGACGGCGAGGAAGCGGGCGGTGCCCAGGAGGCCCTCGAGGAGCCTGCCGAACCACCAGAGCATGAGCATGTTGAAGATCAGGTGGATCGGGCTCCCGTGCAGGAACGCATTCGTGACGAGCCGCCACCATTCCCCGTTCGCCACCTCGTACACGCGCAGGTAGCCCTTCTGGAAGATCTCTCCGGCCGGGTTGGTGAAGGTGCCACCGTTGGTGGCCTGCAAGAGGTAGACGAGCACGTTGACGGCGATGAGGGCCTTGGTCGCAATGAAGGCCGTCGTTGAGCCTGCGCTCACGCGGACCCGTCTCGCCGCCTTCTTGACCGAGGGCGCCTGGCCGGCGCATTCCGGGCACTTGATCCCGACGGCGCTGAACACCATGCAATCGGTGCAGATCGGGCGGCCGCAGTTGGAGCAGCTGACGGCGGTCTCGGCCCGCGGATGGCGGTAGCAGACCTGCGTCTGCGTCTGCTCTGGGCTCGCCATCGGGGTCATCGTAACGAGCGGGGGGGGCGGATAACGTCCAGGTCCGTGCGCGTGCACGTCGCCTTTACACCGGCCGAGACGGCACCGGTCCCCACGGGCATCGTCGTCGACGTCCTCCGTGCGACCTCGACGATCGTGCAGGCGCTCGAATCGGGCTACGAGCGCGTCTACTGCTGCGCCGAGGTAGAGGAGGCTTTCGCCCTCAGGGACGAGCTTGGCGGCGCCGTCCTCGCCGGCGAGCGCGGAGGAAACCCGCTGCCCGGCTTCGACCTCGGCAACTCGCCGCTCGAGTTCCTGAAGCCGCGTGCCGAAGCGGTCGTGCTCACGACGACGAACGGCACGCGCGCCATCGTTGGCGCCGCAGCCAATTGCGACACCGTCTTGGTGGGCAGCCTGCTGAATCTCCAAGCCGTCGCAGGCGCTGCGCGTGGGCTCGGGCGGGACGTAGAGATCGTCTGCGCCGGCCTTCGGGGCGGCTACTGCGAGGACGACGCCTACTGCGCCGGCCGTATCGCCGCGCTTCTCGGCGGTGAGCCCACCGACGCGGCCGAGCGCGCTCTCGAGCTCGCCGCCTCCTTTCGGAGCGCCGACGAGGCGCTGCACAGAATCCGCCGGTCGGACGAAACGGTCGCCAAGGAGGACCTTGTCTGGTGCGCGCAGGAAAGCGTCGCGAGCGTCGTGCCGCGATTTGCCTCGATGCACGGGCCCGCGGCTGAGATAGTAGGCGCATGAGGTGGGCCGTCCTCCTCGGACTTCTCGTCGTTGCCGGCTGCGGGTCGGGTTCGACCGAGACCGTGGAGGTGACGACGACCGTCCAGTTGACGACGACAGTCGAGGCTCCGGCCACGAGCACGGCGACGACGACCGCCCCGAAGCCAGCCGGAAACGACCCTGACGACGTCGACGGGCAGTTCGACATCCGCGACCTCAACGCGACTCGAACCGGCGACCTCATCGCCGTGTCGCTGAAGACCTACGATCCCTGGAGCTCGAATGTGCTCGTCGGGTCCCCCGTGAAGGTGGGCCCGAACCGCTTGACCGTCTACTACGACCTCGACCTCGACGGGCGTGCGGATCGCCGCGGCCGGGTCATCTTCGCGGGCAACAAGCTCTAGGTCTTCCTGAGCGGCGGAGGACAGCAGTTCGAAGCGGTGCCCGTCGAGCGCCCGAACGACGTGACCGCGCAGTACGTCCATCCCGTCGACATCTTCTTCGTCAACGGCTCGAGCGACGTCGACATCCAGATCCGCGCCGAGAGCTTCTACAACGGACAGACCGACCGGGCGCCCGACCACGGCTGGATCAAGGTCCCCTTCAAGCCGTAGAAAAATTTTCTTGGGCTTGACAGGAGAACGTGTGTTCGTGTAGAACATACGTTCCCATGATCGCCTGTCTGACAATCCCGGCCTTTGCGCTTCGGGCGGCGCTGAGAGACCGGCCAGAGCTGAGCGCCAAGCCCGTCGCCCTCGCAGCCGCTCCCGGTGAGCGGCCTCGCGTCGGTCCGTGCAACCGAGCGGCCGAACGAGCTGGGGTGAGGCCGGGGATGCGTCTTTCGGAGGCGCTCGCCACGTGTCCGGAGCTCCACCTCGCCGAGCAGGATCCCGCGGGAGCCGAAGCCGAGTGGGAGCGGATCCTGCGCCGGCTCGAGGACGCCGGCCTCGCGGTCGAGCCCGCCGAGCCCGGCTGTGCCTATTTCGAGACCCGCGGGATCGAGCGGCTCGCGGGCGGAGTGAAGGCCGCCGTCCAGCGGGCGCTCGACGCCGTCGGCGTCGCCTGGGATCCTCGCGTCGGGGTGGCCGAGCGCCGCTTCGCCGCGCTCGCGGCTGCGAGCGTCGCTCCTGCCGGTCGCGCGCTCATCGTCGACGACCAAGAGACCGAGCTCTTCCTCGCACCTCTGCCTCTCCATCTCCTGCCACTGAGCCCTGAGCGGCGCGAAGAGCTTTCCGAGCTCGGGGTCAAGCGGCTCGGAGAGCTCGCCGGGCTTCCACGGGCGGCAGTCGCCGACCGGCTCGGTGTCGAGGGATCGGAGGCCTGGAGGCTCGCTCACGGCGAGGGGGATGCCCGCATCTCGGCGCGGAAGCCTTCCGCCGAGATCGGCGAGTCGCTCGAGTTCCCCGAGCCGGTGGCCAATGAGGTCACGCTGGCACGTGCTCTTTCCGCCCTCGTCGACCGACTGCTGGCGCGTGAGGAGCGTGGGGGAAGGGCTCCCCGCCGGCTGGCCGTTTCCGCGAAGCTCGTCGGCGGCGGTTCGTGGCGGCGAGCGGTGACCTTGCGCGAGGCGACCGCGGAGCCCGAGCGGCTGCGCCAGGCGCTCACGCCAAAGCTTTCAGAACTGCCTGCGCCGGCGGTCGAGCTTCGCCTCGAGCTGGGGGAGCTGACGGAGTCCGTAGGGACTCAGGCGGAGCTCGTCCGCCCGCGCGGCAGTCGACTCCGAAGCCGCCTGCGGGACGGGTTACGTCAGGTGCGGGTGGCTGTGGGGATCGACGCTGTCTGCACCGTCGTGGAGGTCGCGCCGTGGTCGCGCATCCCAGAGACCAGGGCGATTCTCGTGCCGCGCGACGACTGAACGAGCCGCGGCCTGCCCGCGTCGAGGCGCCGGAGAACGTGCCGACGTCGGTCGGTGGGGTGGCTGTCTCGTCGGTGCGGGAGGAATGGCGGGTTTTCGACCGCTGGTGGACTTCAGAGCCGGTGCGACGGCGCTACTTCGACGTCGTCCTCGAGACGGGCGAAAACGTGGCCGTCTTCTACGACCTGGAGCAGGAGAGGTGGTTCAGCCAAAAGGCTTAGTCCTGGGGCCACCCCGAGCCACCACCCGCTTTCAAGCCTATTGCTGGAATGCGCACCCGTGGCTCGCGGAATGTGACGAATGAGCTACGTCGAGCTCCACGCGCACTCCGCCTACTCCTTCCTCGACGGCGCTTCGCTGCCCGAGGAGCTCGCAATTCGCGCCGCCGAGCTCGGCTATCAAGCGCTTGCGCTCACCGACCACGACGGCGTCTACGGATCGCTCGAGTTCGCCCACGCTGCCAAGGCGGTCGGCCTGCGGCCGATCACGGGCGCTGAGGCCACCCTCGCGGACGGCTCACACGTCACGCTCCTCGTCGAGACCCCGCGCGGCTACGCCAACCTCTGCCGCCTCCTCACCGCGGCGCACGCGCACGAGCGTCTGAACCCGCGCCTGGATCCGGCTCTCCTCGCCGAGCGCAACGAGGGCCTCGTCTGTCTCTCCGGCTGCGCGCGACACGGCCTTGCGGTGAGGAACCCCAACGCTGCCGCCATGCTCGCGCGTGTCTTCGGGCCGGAGCGCTTCTTCGTCGAGCTCCAGCGCCCTTACTCGCGCGGAGACTCCCGCCGCAACGCCGCTTTGCGCGATCTCGCAGCCGAGCTCGGTGTTCGCACGATCGCCACGGGGGACCCGCATGCGCACCATCCCCGGCGGGCGCATCTGCAGGACGTGCTCGTCGCCGTCAAGCACAGGGTGCCGCTCGAAGCCTGCGAAGCCGAGCGCCACGGCAACGAGGAGCGAGTCCTCTTCGCTCCGGACGATGCGGCCGCCAGGTTTCCGGACGATCCCGCTGCGGTGCGCACGACGGTCGAGCTCGCCGAGCGGCTCGAGTTCGACCTCACCCAGGAGCTCGGCTACCGCTACCCGGACTTCTCGGATGGGCTCGACCCCGCCGAGGTCCAGCTGCAGAGGGTCTGTGACCGCGCCTTTCGGGATCGGTACAGAAATGCGCCGACCAACCTTCGCAACCGGGCGGAAACCAGGTTGCGAGAGGAGCTCGCGCTGATCGGCGAGCTCGGCCTCTCGGGCTTCTTCCTCCTGCACTGGGAGGTGCTCGAGCTCGCCCGCGAAGTTTCCTACGAAGTGCGTGGGCCCGGCTCGCCGCGCCATCTACTGCCGCCCGGCCGCGGGAGGGGAAGCTCGGTCGGGTCGATCGTCTGCTTCCTCACCGGCCTCTCTCACGTGGATCCTGTCTCAGCCGGCCTTGCGCTGGGGCGCTTCCTCAACCGCGAGCTGGTCGCCGTGCCCGACATCGATCTCGATTTCCCGCGCGACATCCGCGAGAAGCTGATCGTGGCGGTGATCGAGAAATACGGCTCGGAGCACACCGCGCTCGTGGCGAGCTTCTCGACGTATCGCTCGCGAGGCGCCATTCGCGATGTCGGCAAGGCGCTCGGCCTTCCACCGGCGGAGCTCGAGCGCCTGGCCCGTCTGACCGAAGGCAGCCCTCGCCGCGTGGCCGAGGAGATCGAGCATCTCCCCGGCGCCGAGTCGAAGCTGCGCTCGCCGCGCTGGCGGGCGCTCGGAGAGCTCGCAGCGGAGATCGGCGGTCTCCCGCGCCATCTCTCCCAGCACCCGGGCGGCATGGTGATCTCGACCCGGCCGCTCGTGGAGATCGTTCCCGTCGAGCTCGCTGCCATGGAGGGACGGCGCAACTGCCAGTGGGACAAGGATTCCTGCGCGGACGCGGGCTTCCTCAAGATCGACCTGCTGGGGCTCGGGATGCTCTCCGCAGTCGAGGAGTGCGTCGATCAGATCGTCCGCCTGCGGGGAGAGACGATCGACCTCTCGCGCGTTCCGCTCGACGACGCGGCCGTCTACCGGGAGATCCAGGACGCGGACACGGTCGGTCTCTTCCAGATCGAGAGCCGCGCGCAGATGCAGAGCCTCCTGCGCACCCGACCCGAGAACCTCGACGACCTCACCGTCCAGGTGGCGCTCGTGCGGCCC
>Ga0307277_10000427_pt1 | contig 15506 bp, 20 predicted proteins | sample ER_DNA_116_FD_194473 | JGI IMG/M metagenome (GOLD analysis project Ga0307277, IMG submission 194473) | Bulk soil microbial communities from the East River watershed near Crested Butte, Colorado, United States - ER_DNA_116 | ecosystem: Environmental > Terrestrial > Soil > Floodplain | place...
CCGCTGGCCTCGATCCCGGCCAGCTGCGGCAGCAGCAGGTAGACGGCCAGGGCGATCATCGCGATGCGGATCGCGAGCCACAGCGCCGCCCGGCGCGAACCTGCCCTTCTCCACCACCACCGGCGCTCGATGGGCCCCGCCTCCCTCCCGTCCGCACAGGCTGCCATCGGCGGCTCCGGTCGGCCAGCCGGAGCGGCGGCCGGGTGGTCCCCGGCGAAGGCGAGCTGACCCCACGGTCATCCACGTGGCCGTCCGTGCCGGTAGGCTCGACGGCGGAGGTGGGCACCCACGTGAATGGCGAGCGGATCCGGGCTGAACGCCGCGCCCGTGAGCTCGTCGCCGACATGCACTGGCGGGGCATGGTGGTCCCGCACCTCTACACCCGCATGGCCGCGGAGTTCCAGGACCTCGTCGCCACCGGCGACTACGCCGCCTGGGTCGCCACCGGGGGCACGCCGCGGTCCCGGGCAACCCTGCCCGGCCGGCACCTGCCCCGCGGCCGGGCGTAGCGGAAGGTTGGCACGTCCACCGACCGGGTGGTCAGCGGGCGCGGCCCTGCTTGAGGAGGTCCACCGACCTGGCGATGCGGCGCTGGCGGGTCTCCTCGGTCCTGGCCCCGGTGACCTGGAGGACGTGCCAGGACCGGTTGCTGTAGGAGAGGCCCTCGAAGGTGCTGCGCGCCGCCGGCTCGGCGTCGAGGGCGGCGGCCAGGTCGGGCGGGACCTCGACCTCGCGCGGGGCGGTGTCAAGCTCCAGGTCGACGTCGACCTCGTCGCCGCCGGCGACCCCGGCCCCGGCGCGGTGCTCGGCGCTCACGCCGACCATGTAGGCCCCGCCCATCACGGCCACGGTGCTGCGGTAGGTGTAGCCGTTGATGGTGACCTTGACCGGCGGCCGCCGGCCCGACCCGAGCGCGGCCACGACCTCGTCGGGGACCTGGATGCCGGTGGCGGTCTTGCCGCCCTGCAGGATGGTGGTGTGGAAGCGCATAGGCTGTCTCCTGGGGGTGGGCGGGCCGGTGGTCGGCGCCTTCACGGGATGGTCGGAGCCGCCGACAGGATCCTCGACATCGGGACATCAAGTGTGCCGCATCACGGCTCCAGGCGGGCCGCCCGGCCTTCCAGGTAGCGCTGCTCGGGGAGGCTGGTGGTGCGGCGGGCGGCCGCCCGGTAGTGGTCGCGGGCGGCGGCGGCGTCGCCGGCCAGCTCCAGCAGGTGGGCCCGGACCGCGTCGAGGCGGTGGTGCCCGGCCATGCGGGGGTCGTCGTCGAGGGTGGCCAGCAGGTCCAGGCCGGCCCGCGGCCCCCGGACCATGGCCAGGGCCACGGCGTGGTTCAGGGTCACCACCGGGCTGGGGGCCAGCTGCTGCAGCAGCTCGTAGAGGACCAGGATCTGGGGCCAGTCGGTGTCTTCGGCGCGAGCCGCCTCATCGTGGACGGCGGCGATGGCCGCCTGGAGCTGGTAGGGCCCGAGCGGCGTCCGGGCCAGGGCGTCGGCGACCAGGGCCGCGCCCTCGGCGATGGCCGCGGCGTCCCAGCGGGACCGGTCCTGGGAGGCCAGCGGGACCAGGCTGCCGTCGGCCCGGGCCCTCGCCGGCCGCCTGGCGTCGGTGAGCAGCAGCAGGGCCAGCAGCCCGGCGACCTCGCCGTCGTCGGGCAGCAGCCGGTGCAGCTGCCTGGCCAGGCGGATCGCCTCGCCGGTCAGGTCGGCACGCTGCAGGTCGGGGCCGGAGCTGGCCGCGTACCCCTCGTTGAAGATCAGGTAGAGCACCTGGAGCACGACCCGCAGCCGGTCGGCCCGCTCGGCCGGCGGCGGCAGGGTGAAGCGGGCCCCCGCCGCCTTGATGGTCTGCTTGGCCCGGCTGATGCGCTGGGCCATGGTCGCCTCCGGCACCAGGAAGGCCCTGGCCACCTGGGCGGTGGTGAGGCCGCCGACGGCGCGCAGGGTGAGGGCGACCTGCGAGGCGGGCGAGAGGGCGGGATGGCAGCACAGGAACAGCAGCGCGAGGGTGTCGTCGTGCGCCGCGGGGAGGTCGCCGTCGGGCCCGGGCGCGACCAGCTGGTCGGCCGGGGCGCTGGCGGCGACCGCCTGCTCCCGGCGCCGACGGGCCGACTCGCCCCGGACCTGGTCGGTCAGCCGCCGCGAGGCCACCGTGATCAGCCAGCCGCGCGGGTGCTCGGGGACGCCGTCCCGCGGCCACTGGACGGCCGCGGCCACCAGCGCCTCCTGGACCGCGTCCTCGCACAGGTCGAACTGGCCATGGCGCCGGACCAGGGCGCCGGTGACCTGCGGGGCCAGCCGCCGCAGGAGGTCGGAGACCTCGGCCGGGTCGTTCACATCTCCATGCCGGACGCGTCCATCAGCGCCCGCACCTCGACGGTGGCGTGCGGGGCGAGGACGCTGGCGACCTCGACCGCCCGGTCGACGCCCTCCACGTCGACCTCCCAGAGGCTGGCCAGGACCTCCTTGGACTCCCCGAACGGCCCGTCGGTCACGGCCGGCACCCCCTCGCGCAGGGTCACCGTCCTGGCGTTGCCGGCGTGGGCCAGCCGGTAGATGCTCAGGAACTCGCCCGAGGCGGTGAGCTCGTCGATCAGGTCGTTGTGGACCTTGAGCACCCGGTCGGCCTCCTCGGCCGGCAGGGCCGCCCAGGTGGCGGGGTTGCTGTAGATCAACACCACGTACTTCATGTCCGCCTCCTCCTCTTTGGGGGGCGCGCGGTATAGGCTCGCGGGACCGACGAGGGAGGGACGGGCCGATGCTCGGAGACCATCCGATCCATCCGGTGCTGCTGGCCAAGGACCTGGCCGCCGCCCGCGAGTTCTACCACGACAAGGTGGGGCTCGAGATCCTGATCGAGAACGACGACGCCATCGTGTTCCGCTGCGGCGGCGGCACCCAGCTGGACGTGACCAAGAGCACCGTCGGGACCGCCGACGAGCAGACCCAGGTCTCCTGGCAGGTCCCGGACCTGCGCGCCGAGGTCGCCGAGCTCCGTTCCCGCGGGGTAGAGGTCGAGGACTACGACATGCCGGGGCTCAAGACCGAGGACGGCATCGCCGACCTCGGCTTCGCCTTCGCCGCCTGGATCGTCGACCCCGGCGGCAACGCCCTCGGCGTCATGCAGCTCAAGGGCTGACCGTCCGCGGACGGGCCGGCCGGGGGGAGGTCGAGTTGGAGACGCCGGGTGGCAGGACAGTTCGGCGGTCGGTCACGTTGCGGGATGTCGCCGCGGCCGCCAGGGTGCACGTCGCCACGGCGTCGCGGGCCCTCGACGCCGAGACCGCCCATCCCGTCTCGCCCAAGACGCGGGCCCGGGTCCAGCAGATCGCCGAGGAGCTCGGCTACCGCCACGACATGATGGCCAGGGGGCTGCGCCGAGGGTTCAGCTCGACGGTCGGCGTGGTCGTCGCCGACCTCGGCAACCCCTACACCGCGCCGGTCCTGCGCGGGCTCCAGGCCAGCCTCGAGCGGGCCGACCACATGGCGCTGGTGACCGAGTCGCGGGACGACTCCGCGGCGCTGGAGCGGGCCGTCGGCCATCTCCTGGCCCGGCAGGTGGACGGGCTGGTGCTGCTGGCCGTCCGCGCCGGCGACCAGCAGCGGGTCCTGGAATGGGCCTCGAGGGTTCCGGTGATCCTGGCCGTGCGCAGCCTGCCCGGTTCCGGGGTCCCGGCGGTGAGCCACGACGACCTCGGCGGCGGCCGGCTGGCCGCCGGGCATCTGGCCGACCTCGGCCACCGCCGGGTCGTCCAGCTGCCGGGCCCGCTCGACGTGCAGTCCTTCCAGGACCGGCAGGCCGGCTTCGCCGAGGCCGCGGCCGCCCGCGGGCTGGAGGCCTGGTCGGTGCCGCCGGCCAGCCGGCCGGTGTTCGCCGAGGGCAGGCGGCAGATGGAGCAGGCCCTGGCCGGCGGGCGCCAGGCCACCGGCGTGTTCGCCCACAACGACGCCATGGCCATGGGGGCGGTCCGGGCCCTGCGCGACGCCGGGCTCGGCTGCCCCGGCGACGTCTCGGTGGTCGGCTACAACGACGTCCCCATGGCCGACTGCTTCGACCCGCCGCTCACCACCGTCCGCCTCGACGGTGACGAGGTGGGCCGCCGGGCCGGGACGGCCGTGCTGGCGGCCATCCGGGGCCTGCCGGTCATCCCCACCGGCCCGCCGATCCCCGCCGAGCTGGTGGTACGGGCCAGCGCGGCCCCCTTCGGACGGTCCTGAGCATCCCGTCCGGCTAGTCGGTGTCCTTGGCGGGGGAGCGGGGGCGGCGGGTGGCCTGATCGTCGAGGAACCTGGCGACCAGGCCGCGCAGGACCACGGCCATGGTGAAGCCGTTGGCCTGGCACCACTGCTTGAGCCGTTCGTGCTGGTCGGTGGAGAGCCGGACCGGGACGCTCTGCCAGGGGCCGCCGGTCTCGGGGCCGAGCGGCGGGAGGGTGACCTCGTAGCGCGGGTCCTGGCCGTAGATCCGTTGCCCCGGGGGCTGGCCGTGGAGCAGGTCGGCGGCGGGCAGGCCCGGGCCACCGGGGCCGGGCCAGGGGGCGAGCTTCGGTTCCAGCATCGCCTCCAGGAGGGCGTCCTGCTCCTCGGGTGGCAGCGAACGGACGGCCTTGAGCATCAGCCGCGACAGCTCTGACATCGGTGCACTCCTCGATTGCTATCCCGATTGATACCGGGCGATATCAGAGCATGCGCCGTTGCCGCCGCAGTTGTCGAGCCGCGGCCTGCCCGGCCTCATGCCGGCCCCGGTAGGGGGCCGCGCCGAGGCGGTCGCGGCCGGCCAGCGCGACCAGCAGCCCGGCGGCGGTGCAGGCGCAGGCGGCGGCCAGGGCGGCCGACACCCCGGCCCGGTCGACCACCGTGCCGGCCACGGCCAGGCCGGCCGCGCCGGTGGTGTTGATGGCGGTGGTCAGCCAGGTGCCCGACTCGGTCAGGGTCCCCGGCGGGGCCAGCTCGGCGGCCAGCACGTAGGCCGAGCTCTCCAGCGGGGCCAGCACCAGCCCGACCAGCGCCACCAGCCCGCCGAGGGCCAGGGGCGAGGTGGTGGCGGCCATCGGGGCGCCGGCCAGCACGAGCAGGGCCAGCAGGCCGAGGTAGCGCCGCCCGGCCGGCCCGTGCCAGGTCCTGGCCCCGTACCAGAGCCCGCCGACGGCGCTGGCCGCGGCCCAGGCGGCCAGCGACAGCGAGGCCGCCTCGGCCGCGCCGGCCTCCCTGGCCGCCCCGACCAGCCCGATCTCCAGGATGCCGATGGCGGCGCCGACCCCGGCCAGCGAGAGGGTGAGGGTCCGCATCCCGGCGCTGCCGAGCGCCCCGGCCAGGCGGCCGCGCCCGGCAGCGGGCGCCTGGCTGCCGTCCTGCGCCCTCGACACCGGCGAGGCTACGAAGCCCAGGGTCCCGGCCAGGGCCAGCCCGGCCGTGGCCAGCACCCCGGCGGCCGGCCGGTACAGGATCGCCAGTCCCCCGGCCAGCAGCGGCCCGGCCACGAACAGCAGCTCGTCGAGCACGGCGTCGAGGGCGTAGGCGGTCTGCAGCCGTGGGCCCTGGCCGACGAGCGAGATCCACAGCACCCGCATGGAGGCGCCGAGCGGCGGGGCGACGGCCCCGGCGGCCGCGGCCAGGGCCACCGTGGCCGCCACCGCCGCCGGGGCCGAACCGGCCACGGCGACCAGGCCGGCCAGGGCCGCGGCGAAGCCGAGGGCCATCGGGGGCAGGCAGCGGCGCTGGCCGTGGCGGTCGACCAGCCGGCCCCTGATCGGCGCCAGCAGCCCGCTGGCCAGGGCGATCGCCGCCGAGGCGGTCCCGGCCAGGGCCAGCGAGCCGGTCTCGGCCTGCACGAACAGGACCACGCTGAGCGGCCCGGTGGCGTTGGAGAGGCGCCCGACCAGGGAGGCGAGCAGGAGCGGCCGGGCGTGGGAGCGCCGCAGGACGGCCAGATAGGAGGAACCCACGGCGCGATCCTACGGCTTCCACCATGTCGGGTGGTATGGCCTTCATGTGCCGAACGCACGTCTCTGCGGGTAGGTCCCAGGCAGATTAGTGGTTCGTGAGCGGCGACAGGTACAAGAGGTGGAAGGGGAAGCAGAACCCCAAGATTGCCGCGAACGACCCAACGAACCACGACCGGGAAGGAGTGGATTCGGTTGCCGTTGCCTCGGCACATCAAGTGGGCCTAGTAAGAACGAGTCATGAATACGTACCCCGAGTGGACCGGCTCGGGGTACGCTAGTTCCTGGGGCCCGCCACGTGAGGAGGCACGGGGATGCCGGCCAGGCTCAGGTGGTACGTCGGTGCCGTAGGCATCGCCGGCCTGGTCGCCATGGCCGCCCTGCTGCCGGCGATCGACCCCGACCGCGTCCGCGAGGTCGCCGGCGCCATCGTCCTGTTCGCCGGCTTCGTGGTCGGCGGCGAGCTGATCTCGATCCGGCTGCTGCACGACAACCGGGTCAAGGACCTGGCCGTCACCACCACCTTCGCCTACGGGCTGGTGCCCCTGGCCGGCACGGCCGTGGCCGTGCTGGTGTTCATCTTCGCCTCGGTCGTCGCCGACCTCGGCCGCCGCAAGCCGGCCGTCAAGACGATCTTCAACGCCGCCCAGTACGTGCTCGCGCTGGCCGCCGGCGGGGCCGTCTACCACGCCCTCGGCGGCGGCTACCAGATCAGCACCGGGACCCTGCCGGCCCTTGCCGCCGGCGGCCTGGCCTTCATGCTGGTCAACCAGCTGCTGGTCAGCTTCGTGATCAGCCTCGACCAGGGCGTGCCCATCCTCCAGGGGCTGGGCCGCGACGACCTGCGCCTGGAGCTGGGCCACTCGGCCATGGTGCTGGCCCTGGCCCCGGTGGCGGTGGTGGTGGCCGAGCGCAGCCTGCTGCTGCTGCCGGCCCTGATCCTGCCCCTCGGCGCCGTCTACCTCGCCTCCAAGGCCGAGATCCGGGCCAAGCACGACCAGGCCGCGGCCGAGGAGGCGGCCGAGCGCCAGCGCCGCCTGACCGTCCAGGAACAGGAGGTCGTCCACCGCCTCCAGGAGACCGACCGGCTCAAGACCGACCTGATCAACACCGTCTCCCACGAGCTGCGCAGCCCGCTGACCACGATCGTCGGGGTCTTCGGCATCCTGCGGGTCCGCCGCGACCGGGTCAGCTCGGAGGAACGGGACGAGCTGGTGGCGATGGGCATCCAGCAGAGCGAGCGGTTGCACCGCATGATCGAGCAGCTGCTGCTGGCGGCCCGCTTCGAGCAGGCCGACGGGGTGGCCTCGCTGCGGGCGGCCAGGGTCGAGCTGGACGCCACCGACCTGGTCCGCCAGGCCGGGGCCGAGGCCAGGACCCGTCACCACGACCGGCGCATCGCCATCGAGACCAACGGGTCCTTGCCGGTCCGGGTCGCCGAGGAGGCGGTCGTCCAGGTGCTCGGCAACCTGCTCGACAACGCCTGCAAGTACTCGCCCGACGGCGAGCCGGTGCGGCTGTCGGGGACCCGCGAGGGCGGTGAGGCGGTGCTGGCCGTCGAGGACGCCGGCCCCGGCATCCCCGAGGCCGAACGTCAGCGCATCTTCGACCGCTTCACCCAGCTCGACCGCCACAGCCAGCGCCGGGCCGGCGGGGTCGGCCTCGGCCTGTACATCGCCCGCCAGCTGGCCCGCAGCCAGGACGGCGACCTGCTGGTGGTCGACCCGGCCGGCGGCCACGGGGCCCGCTTCGAGCTGCACCTGCCGCTGCTGGCCGAGCCCGCCGGCACTTGATCGTTCGAGATCGGGCGTTTTGCGGCTCGTCCCGGGGTTAGCCAGATGTCTGCTGCCAGGCCAATCGGGCACCGAGGCAAGCAGGAAGGAGACGCCATGAGCCAGTACAGCACCGAGCCGGCCGGCGCCGCGGCGTACGGCACCGAGCCGGCGTACGGCACCGAGGGCTCGACCGCCACCACCGGGGACGGCGGGTCGACCACCGACCAGGTCAAGGACCAGGTCAAGGAGAAGGCCCAGGTCGCCCAGGACAAGGCCCGGGGCGCGATGGGGCAGGCCAGGGGCCGCATCAGCGACCAGGTCGACCAGCGCTCGACCCAGGCCGGCGAGCGCATCGCCGGGACCGCCTCGGACGTGCGCTCGATCGCCGACGAGCTGCGCAACCAGGGCAAGGACGGTCCGGCGACCATCGCCGAGCAGGTCGCCAGCCAGGCCGACCGGGTCGGCGACTACCTCAAGGGGGCCAGCGGCGACCGCATCCTGCGCGACGTCGAGGACTTCGCCCGCCGCCAGCCGATGCTGGTCGCGGCGGCCGGGCTCGCCCTCGGCTTCGCCGCCTCGCGGTTCATGAAGGCCTCCAGCAGCCGCCGCTACGAGTCCGGCTACCAGAGCTACGACGGCGGCTACGACCGGACCTATGCCACCAGCCCCTACGACACCAGGACCTACGGCACCGGGACCTCCTACGAGACCACCGGCACCGCCTACGAGACCACCGGCACCGCCTACGAGACCGAGGTGCCGCTGAGCGACGCCTACGACGAGCGGAGGTCGTGATGTCCTCCCAGGTTCCCGGGGACACCGAGGACCTGCACGACCGGTCCCTCGGCGAGCTGCTCAAGCAGCTCTCCGAGCAGACCACCCGGCTGGTCCACCAGGAGCTGGAGCTGGCCAAGGCCGAGATCCAGCAGAAGGGCAAGCAGGCCGGCATGGGCGCCGGGATGTTCGGCGGCGCCGGCGCCCTCGGGCTGGCCGCCCTCGGCGCCCTCACCGCCTGCTTCATCCTCGCCCTGAACGCGATCATGCCCGCCTGGCTGGCCGCCCTGATCGTGGCCGTCGTCTACGGGATCATCGCCTTCGTGCTGGTCAAGCAGGGCCAGGCCAGGATCAAGGCGGCAGCCCCGCCGGTGCCCGAGCAGACCATCGAGACGGTGAAGGAGGACGTGGAATGGGCCAAGACCCAGATGCGATCCGAGAAGAGATAGAGCAGACCCGGGCCGAGATGAGCGAGACCGTCGAGGCGGTCGGCTACAAGGCCGACGTGCCCTCGCGGGCCAAGGAAGCGGTGAGCGACAAGGTGGAGAGCGTGAAGTCCAAGGTGAGCGACACCGCCAGCCGGGCCAAGGAGGCCGTGGTCGGGACCGCGTCGCGGGCCGGCGACGCCACCCCGAGCAGCGGCGAGGTCAAGCAGAAGACCCGGCAGGCGGCCGGGATGGCCAAGGAGAACCCGCTCGGGCTGGCCATCGGGGCCGCCGCCATCGGCTTCCTGGCCGGGCTGGCCGTGCCCTCGACCCGGATCGAGGACGAGAAGCTCGGGCCGGTGGCCGACCAGGTCAAGGACAAGGTCAAGGAGACCGGGCAGGAGGCCCTGGACCGCGGCAAGCAGGTCGCCCAGGACGTGGCCGGCACCGCCGCCGACACGGCCAAGCAGAGCGCCCAGGAGCACGGCCAGGAGCTGGCCGACAGCGCCAAGCAGAGCGCCCAGGACGTCAAGTCCGAGGCCGGCAGCTCCAGCTCCTCCCCGGCCCCAGGGCTGTAGAGGAGGGACGTGCCCGAGCGCAGCAACGGCGACGCGGCCGGCAGGGATGCGGAGCGCCCCAGCCAGATCCCGCCACGGGGATGGTTCGCCGTCCTCAAGCGGGTCAAGGCTGAGGTGAAGGAGGACAACGTCCCCCTGCTGGCCGCCGGCGTCGCCTTCTACGCCATGCTGGCCATCTTCCCGGCGATCATCGCCCTGGTCACCATCTACGGCATGGTCGCCGACCCCGCCCAGGTCGAGTCCCAGGTCGGCGAATTCGCCAAGAGCCTGCCGTCCGGCGCCGACCAGCTGATCACCGAGCAGCTCAAGAACGTCGTCAACGCCGGCCGCCAGTCGCTGTCGATCGGGCTGGCGGTCAGCCTCCTGGCCGTGCTCTGGAGCGTCTCCAGCGGCGTCCAGGGCCTGGTCAAGAGCCTCAACCTGGTGTACGACGAGCGCGAGACGCGCGGCTTCATCAAGCTGCGCGGCCTGTCGCTGCTGCTCACCCTGGGCGCGATCGTGGTCGCGGTGGTCGCCCTGGTCCTGATCGCCGTCTTCCCGGGGGTGGTCGACAACCTCGAGCTGGGCAAGGCGGGGGAGCTGGCCGCGTCGATCGTCCGCTGGATCGTCCTGGCCCTGCTGGTGCTGGTCGCCTTCGCCGTCCTGTACCGGTTCGCCCCCGACCGGGCCAACCCGCGCTGGCGCTGGGTGAGCGGGGGCGCGGTGGTCGCTCTGGTGCTGTGGCTGCTAGGCTCCATCGGGTTCAGCTGGTACGTCGACAACTTCGGCAAGTACAACCAGACCTATGGCGCCCTGGCGGCGGTGATCATCTTGCTCCTGTGGCTGTTCCTCTCCGCCTTCGCGGTGCTGCTCGGGGCCGAGTTCGACGCCGAGACCGAGCGCCAGACGGCCAGGGACACCACCACCGGCCCGGAACGGCCGCTGGGCCAGCGGGACGCCGAGGTCGCCGACACCCTCGGCGAAAGCCCGCAGCGCCGGTGACGGCGCCGCTGGTCGCGATCCCCACCTACCACCTGGGACCCGGGCGGGTCGGCAACTGGCAGGGCGCCTACGCCCTGCCCGAGCCGTACGTGGCCGCCATGGTCGCGGCCGGGGCCAGGGTCGTGCTGCTGCCGCCCTCCCAGCCGGGTGCGGCCGGCGAGCTGCTGGAGCGCTTCGACGGCCTCCTGCTGGCCGGCGGCGGGGACATCGAGCCGGCCCGCTACGGGGCCGGCGACCACCCGGCCCAGTACGGCACCGACCCGGCCCGCGACGAGCTGGAGCTGGAGCTGGCCAGGGCGGCGGTCCGGCTGGGGACCCCAACCCTCGGGATCTGCCGGGGCGTGCAGCTGCTCAACGTGGCCTTCGGCGGCACCCTGGTCCAGCACCTGCCGGACGGCAACGGCCTCCTGGAGCACCGCAACGAGGCCAAGCAGGCGATGCACGACGTCGAGGTGGCCGCCGGGAGCCGCCTGGCCGCGGCCCTCGGCCAGGGCACGGCCCGCTGCCTCTCCCACCACCACCAGGGCCTTGGCCGCCTCGGCGACGGCTTCCGGCCGGTCGCCAGGGCGCCGGACGGGCTGGTCGAGGGGATCGAGCGCGACCAGGGCTGGACCGTCGGGGTCCTCTGGCACCCCGAGAGCACCGCCGCGACCGACCCGGTCCAGCAGCGGCTGCTGCGCAGCTTCGTGGAGGCGGCGTCCCGGCGTGGACAGGCGTTTTGGCGCCAACGCGCCGAGCCGGTAGGGTTTGGCGGACCCGGGAGCGCCGCAGGGTGAAACGGGTCGGCCGGTCCGTGCGTACCTCACGGTGAGATGCTGTTCTCCAACTTGCTGGTCGCGATCGCCCTCACGGTGCTGTTCCCGCTGGGGCTGATGGGCATGCTGACCGCCAGCGAGTGGCTGGAGCGGCGCACCCTGGCCGCCGAGGAGGTGGTGCCCCGGCGCCTGCGCCGGATGGACAGCAAGCCCCCCGAGGCCGTCGAGGCCATGGTGCTGGAGGAGACCGCCCACGTGGTCGCCCAGTACTGGTCGGCCACCGGCCGCCCGGCCAACGGTCCCCCGGCCCCCAACGGTGACCAGCCGGCCGCCGCCCCCGCCCCGGCGCCCAGCCGCGACGGCAACGGCGGCCGCCACGCCCGCCGCGCCGTCCCCGGCCGCGGCGGCCGCCACACCCGCCGCCGGTAGGCGGCCTAGGGGCGTTGCCCGGGACGCCGGCCGCCCTCCGGGACCGGTTCGAGCTCCCCACGCCGCACGGCGGCCGCCGCCTCGTGCACCAGCTGCTCGAGCTCGGACACGCTCATGGCCTCGATCCGGCGCACCACCGGGTCGGTGCGGTCGGTATCGGCGATGTCGGCACCGACGACGCGGTAGCCGGCCTGGTCATCGAGCAGCCCCAACTGCCCAGCGGTTGCTGCCCCGTGCAGGAACAGGACGGCACGGTCTCCGACCTCCAGCCGGATCATCCGCGGGTCCCGCCAGGGCACCTCTCGTCCTCCCGACCGTTCCCACCCCAGGTCCTCGACGGTCATGAACCCAACCGGCGGCGTTCCGAACAGGTGCTCGTCCACCCACGCATGCAGCAGGCGGGTCGACTTCACGACATCTCCCTGGTCGCTCACGCGGCCCCGCTCCACCCCGGTCACCGTCGCCAGGACGACCAGGTCCGAGGTGGCCACCATGTCCCGCGGATCACTGAATGCCAGGGGTAGTTCGCCTGGGCGGTCGGCGGCGGCAGCGGCCGTTGCCGGCTCCACACGGTGCAGGCCACCACCACCACCACGGCCACGCCGGTGGCCAGGGCAACCGGCAGGCGGGGCTGGCGACGCCGCCTCGGCCCCAGCTGGCTGATCCCGGCCGCGGGAACCCTCAGGTCATCCTTCATGGACCGACACACTGAGGTCGGACGCTCTGGTTGGCAAGGTCGCCGCCACCCTGCCGGGGTGGGGCGGTTATCGTTGAAGGATGCAACGGCGCCTGCGTACTTCCGAGGCCGTTGTGGCCGGGGTCGCGGCCACGGTGGTCGCCCTGGCGGTGCTCGGGCTGGTGCACCTGGTCCAGGCCAGCTTCCCGTTCCCGCCGCTCGGCCTCGCCCAGGGGCTGCTACGGCTGGTCCCGGGCCCGGTGGCCGTGTTCTTCATCGACCTGCTCGGCCACTGGGCGCTGCGGCTGTTCGCGGCCGGGTTCACCCTCGGCAGCATCCTGGCCGGCGGCGCCGCCGCGATCCTGGTCGCCAGGGCCGGCCCGGCCCGCCGCACCCGGGCCGCCTGGCTGGCCGCCGGGCTGCTCGGGCTGGTCGCCCTGGCCGGCTACCGGGCCCAGCCGGGGGCGCCGTCCCTGCTGGTCTACGGCGCGGTGGTGGCCGTGGCCGCGGTCGCCTGGGTGAGCGTGCTGACCGGCGCCCTCGGGCGGCTGGAGCGCGACCCGGTGCCGGCCCCGGCCAGCGGGCTGGGCCGGACCCGGAGGGAGCTGCTACGGGCCGCCGTCGGGGCCGCCGGGCTGCTGGCCACCGGGTTCGTCCTGCGCAAGCTCACCGGCGGGATCGGCGACGCCGGCGGCCAGCCCCTGGCCCGGCCGGCCGGGGCGGGCCCGGTCCGCCCCGCGCCATCCCCGGCCGCCGGCGACGACCCGGCCGCCTGGAACATCGCCGGCCTGACCGCCGAGGTCACCCCCAACCGGCTCCACTACACCGTCGACGAGTCGATCATCGACCCCAACATCGACCGCCGGTCCTGGCGGCTGCGGATCGACGGCCTGGTCGGCCGGCCGGTCAGCCTCGGCTACGACGAGCTGCTGGCCATGCCCGCGACCGAGCAGTACGTGACCCTGCAGTGCATCTCCAACCTGGTCGGCGGGGACCTGGTGAGCACGGCCAAATGGACCGGGGTGCCACTCGCCCGGGTGCTGGAGCGGGCCGGCGGGGCCGGTGGGGGAGCGGTGCGGGTGGTCTTCCACGCCGTCGGCGGCTACTCCGACTCGCTGCCGCTGGCCAAGGCGCTGGCGCCCAGCACCGTGGTCGCCTACGGCATGAACGACCGCAGCCTGCCCCGCGCCCACGGGTTCCCGGCCCGGATCATCGCCCCCGGCATCTACGGCATGAAGAACGTCAAGTGGCTGGAGCGCATCGAGGTGGTCGACTACGACTACCGCGGCTACTGGCAGCGCTCCGACGGCTGGGACAACATCGCCGAGATCAAGACGGCCAGCCGGATCGACGTCCCCGCCGAGCTGACCTCGGCCTCCGACGCCGGGGTGGTGGCCGGCCTGGCCTGGGCGGGGGACCGCGGCATCCGCCGGGTCGAGGTGTCGCTCGACGGCGGCGCCAGCTGGGTCCCGGCCACCCTGCGACGCGAGCTGGCCCGGGCCGCCTGGCGGCAGTGGCGGCTGCCCCTGCCCGGCGGCTTCCAGGGGCGGCGCACCCTCGAGGTCCGGGCCGTCGACGGCCGCGGCGACCTCCAGACGCCCAGGCAGGCCCCGCCGCATCCTTCGGGGGCGAGCGGTTACCACGAGGTCGACGTGGTATCCAGCTGAGCGGCCTGGAATGCCCGCCGCGGCGCCTCGGTTGCACCCTGCGGAGATCGATCCGACTCGAGCTGCGGAGGTGTGAGGGTGCGCTATCCTGCCCCGGTGGCGACCGTCATCCCGTGGCCGCGGTTCGTCGTATCGGAGGATCTCCTGGTCCAGCCATCCAGCTCCACCCCTGACCTCGGCGACGAGGTCATCCCGGCCGCGCCCGACGGGGGCCGCGTCCCGGCCGGCGAGACCGACGAGGAACGCCGTCAGCGCTTCTCCGACTCGGCCATCCCGCTGCTGGACACCATCTACGCCGGCGCCCTGCGCCTGACCCGCAACCCGGCCGACGCCGAGGACCTGGTCCAGGAGACGTTCCTGCGCGCCTACAACGCCTTCCACCAGTTCGAGCCGGGGACCAACCTCAAGGCGTGGCTGTACCGGATCCTGACCAACGCCTACATCAACGCCTACCGCAAGCAGCAGCGCAACCCGCAGTCGGTGCCGACCGAGGACGTCGACGACTTCTCCCTGTACCAGCGGATCGCCAACGCCAACCCGTCCGGCGCCGAGACGCCCGAGGAGCTGCTGCTGGACCAGATCCACGAGGAGGAGGTCCGCGAGGCGCTCGACGCCCTGCCCGAGCAGTTCCGCATGGCGGTGCTGCTGGCCGACGTCGAGGGCTTCTCCTACAAGGAGATCGCCGACATCATGGGCACCTCGATCGGGACCGTGATGTCCAGGCTGCACCGCGGCCGGCGTCAGCTCCAGCGGCGGCTGTGGGAGTTCGCCGCCGAGCGTGGGCTGCTCGAGGAGGGACAGGAATGGGTTCGCCCGAAGTAGGCGGCGGAGGCGAGTGCCGGGACTGCGACGACGTGCTCGGGTTCGTCTGGCTCTACCTCGACCACGAGGCCCCGCCCACCACCTGCGAGGAGCTGGAGGCCCACCTGGCCGGCTGCCAGAGCTGCCAGCGGGCGGTCCGCTTCGACCGGCGCTTCAAGCAGCTGGTCCGCCGCTGCGCCGACCCGCCCGAGCCGGTGCCGACCACCGTGGTCGAGTCGCTGCGGATCCGGGTCGAGACGATCCTGCGGGGGAACGTCTCGCCGTCGTGAAACCGTCTTTATGTCCACCGGCGTATAGATGGTGGCGGAAGGACGGTGAAGCCCACGATGCGCTCCGACAACGTGAAGGGCCACCGGCCCGGCAGCGACCCGCCGGCTTCCAAGGTCGAGCGGGTCGGCCGTGTCTGCCGGGAGCCGGACTGTGACACGCGCCTGTCGATCTACAACAAGACCGGCATGTGCTGGCAGCACCAGCCCCTGATCTTCCCCAACTACCGGGGCAAGCGGCTGGCCAACCCCTAGTCGACCCACCTGCACACGAAGCGGCCGGCCCACCCAGGGCCGGCCGCCGGCGTTGGCTGGTTCAGCCGCTCTTCGACTTCTGGAAGACGTCGTCGATCTCGCCGATCAGGTCCAGCAGCTTCTGCTGGTCGGCGGGGTCGACCGAGTGCTTGGCCTGGCCGG
>Ga0307277_10000429_pt1 | contig 15477 bp, 9 predicted proteins | sample ER_DNA_116_FD_194473 | JGI IMG/M metagenome (GOLD analysis project Ga0307277, IMG submission 194473) | Bulk soil microbial communities from the East River watershed near Crested Butte, Colorado, United States - ER_DNA_116 | ecosystem: Environmental > Terrestrial > Soil > Floodplain | place: USA...
TATAGGCCCAGACGCGCTTCTCGTCCCAGTCGGCGAGCGGGTGAAACTTCCAGACGCCGTAGCGATCCGACCACTGCAGCTTCGGCGTCGTCGCGCGACTCGGCGACTGGTCGCGGCGGATGCCGGAGATCCAGGCGTCGTAGGGGCCGAGCGCTTCCAGCAGCGGCTCGACCTTGCGGATGTGGCAGCAGCGGTCGGGGTCGGTCTCCCAGAGGTTCGGGCCTTCCCGCTTGTGCTGCTCAGCGACCGTGATCACCTGCGGCTGCTGCAGTTTCAGCCCGTAGCGCTCGACGAGGCGGTCGCGCGTCTCGTAGCTCTCACGGAAGAAAAGCTGTGTGTCGAGCTCGATCACGGGGATCTCGAGCCCGAGCTCGCTGACCATGTGCACGAGCACGGACGACTGCTTCTGCCAGGAGCAGGTAAGGCAGAGGTCGGCGCCGAACTCGCCGTAGCCCCAGACAAGGAGCTCCTCGGCGCTCATCTGCTCGGGCTCGCCCTCAGGCAGCTGGGGTAGCGTCGCCACCGAGCAGCACCTCCTTCAGCGTGTCTCCGCGGAGCCCGAGCCGGAGCGTCTCGAGCGGGATCACCTCGTCGGGCGGGATGTTGCCGAGGTTCACCGTCGCCCCGTATTGCTTGACGAACCACGCCTGGGACGCCTTGGTCGGCGCTTCGAAGATCACGTCCGCAAGCGGCACGGCGCCGGCGATCTCGCCGACGAGCTCGGTTCGCATCGCGCCGTCGGAGCTGAAGATCCCCGAGCTGCCGCCCTCCCGCGCCTCGGTGATCACCTTCCAGGCGCCGGCATCGAGCTCTTCCTGCAGCCACTGCGTCCATTCGTCGGCCTCGAACTCGACCGACGAGTCCTTGGAGCCAACCTCGGAGAGGACGGTGAAGTCGCGCGCGAGCTCGGCGATCAGCTCGAGCTTTCGCTCGCGGGGCACGTCGATGACGCCGTCGGAGATCTCGACATGCGTGAGCCCGAGCTGCTCGAGCCAGCGCTTGTACTCGTCGAGCTTGTCGAGCGTCAGCACGACCTCGAAGAACGTGCCTCCGACGACGACCGGCTTCTCGCGCAGGACATCGAGCTTCGCTCTCAGGTTCGGCGTGACGTAGGCGGTGCCCCAGCCGAGCTTGACGATGTCGATGTAGGGGCCCGACGTCTCGAGGATGTCCTCCCAAGCACGCGGGCCGAGGCCCTTGTCGAGCACGTGCGTGAGGCCGCCCGAACGTGGCTCAAAGCCGAGCATAGAGCTCCTTCAGCTTCTCCTGGGCGGCTGTCTGGACATCGTGATAGAGCGAGTTGCCGTGGGCGTCGATGCCGACCGTCAGCGGGCCGAAGTCCTTGACGCGGAACTTCCACAGACACTCGGGCATGAGCTCTTCCCAGGCGACTTCCTCGATCTCCTCGATCTGCGTCGTCTCGAGCGCCGCGGCGCCGCCGACGATCGCGAAGTAGACCATGCCGAGCTTGCGCATCGGCTCGATCGCGTCGTCCGGGAAGCCGCCCTTTCCGCAGATCGCGCGGACGCCGTACTTCTGACCGAGCGGCTCGGTGAAGCGGACCATGCGGGCCGAGGTCGTGGTGCCGATGCAAACCTTCTCGTAGCGGCCGTCCTCGAGCTTCCGGACACCGGGCGCGGTGTGGAGCAGGAAGGCGCCGCGGAGATCCATCGGCGGCTCGACACCCTGGTCGAAGATCCGAATCTGGGTCCGGTCGCGGATGCCGATGATGTGGCCCTGAACGGTGACCTCGTCGCCCGCGCGGAGCTTGAGGATCTCGCTCTCGTCGGTGATCGGGAATGTGACCTCGTGCTGGGCCATGGCTATTTCCACGTGGTCCGGGGTCTGACCCCGGACATGGCCGGAGCGGAGATGGCTGCGCGCCGCCGAAGCCCCGCAACGCGCACGCTCGAGCCCAGCCTGGCCGAAACAGCCACGGCCGGGGTCTGACCCCAGACTGGGCTGTTTGTGCCGTCGGTGTTACGCCTCACGGTCATACTCCACGTCGCCGTCGGCGCTGATGTGCGCGCTGGCGCGGCGCGCGGCCCAGCACTGGTAGTTGACGGCGACCGGGTTCAGGGTCATGTGCGTATCCGCATGCTCGATGTGGCACTGCAGGACGGTGACGTCGCCGCCGAGGCCCATCGGACCGATCCCGGTCTCGTTCAGGAGGCCGTAGAGCTCGTCCTCGAGCTGCGCGACGATCGGATCCGAGTTTCGCGTGCCGACCGGGCGGGCGATCGCCTCCTTTGCGAGATACATCGCGTAGTCGGCCGAGCCTCCGATCCCGACGCCGACGATTCCCGGGGGACAGGGCTTGCCGCCAGCCCCGACGATCGACTCGAGGACGAACTGCTTGATCCCCTTCACGCCGTCGGCGGGGACGCACATCTTCAGGAAGCTCATGTTCTCCGAGCCCGAGCCCTTCGGCACGCACTTGACGTCGAGGCCGTCCCAGTCGGGGATGAACTCCCAATGGACGATCGGCAGGCGGTAGCCCGTATTCGGGCCGGTGTTCTCACGGGTGATCGTGTGGACGGCGTTCGAGCGCAGCGGATGCTCCACTGTCGCGCGCTCGGTGCCATGCTTCAGCGCCTCGTAGATTCGTACCGGGTGCAGGGGGAAATGCTCGCCGACGCGGCACGTGTAGACGGCAATGCCCGTGTCCTGGCAGACGAGGTTCTTCTCGTCGTCCGCGATCCCGACGTTCTTCATGATCGTCGCCAGCACCCGCTGGCCCGGGACCGACGTCTCGCGCTTCTGCGCCTCCGCCAACGCGTCACGCAGGTCCTGAGGGATGTCCTTGAGCGCCCAGACGTAGAGGTGCGCCGCGGTGTCTTCGACGGCGTGCTGCAGGTCGGTGGCGACGGCGCTCATTGCTTTCGCCTCCCGCATTCACACCGCGTCCCTTCCGACACTTGCAGTTGAGCGGTCGCAGCGGCAAAGCCGCTACGACCTCCAAAACGGCATCGCAAGCGACGCCTCATCCGCGCACCATCTCCGCTGCAGCCGCCCCGGCGCGCCGGCCGAAGACCGTGCACTCGAGCAGGGAGTTGCCCATCATCCGATTGCGGCCGTGCGTGCCGCCGGCGATCTCCCCGCACGCGAAGACACCCGCCAGGGTCGTCTCCGCGCGCTCGTCGATCACGAGCCCGCCGTTCTGGTAATGCAGCACGGGATAGGTCAGGATCGGCTCCTGCAAAGGGTCGACTCCGCCCGCACGGTAGCGGCGGAGCATGTACGGCAGTGACACGTCCGCGTCGGCCTCAGGGATCCGGGTCGTATCCAGGTAGACCGCCGGCCGCCCGTCGGGCGTTTCGACGCCCCGCCCGGCGGCGACCTCGTCGAAGATCGCCTGTGAGACCTCGTCTCGCGGGCCGAGTGGATCCGTGAACTCCTCGCGGTCCCCGTTCAGAAGCGTCGCGCCGTACGCGCGCGTCGTCTCCGGGATCGAATAACCCTGCATGTTCGCCGGCCAGGCGCCGCCGTTGGGGTGGTACTGAAGCGCGTCGAGGTCGCGGGACTCGGCGCCCAGGTCGAGCGCGATCTGCGTCACCTCGCCCGTCGCACCGGGGTGGTTCGTCGAAAGCTCCCCACGCTCTTCGGCCTCGCGATAACAGCGGCCTCCCGCGGCCAGCACGACCGCGCCGGCATCGATCACGTGCTCGCCGCAAATCGCCCGCCAGCCGTTCGCAGCCGGCTCGAGCGAGCTCAAGGGCGATTTCGCAAACGTCCGGACCGACGAAGCCTCCACGGCGTCTCGGAGCGCCTTCGTGATCGCATGGCCGGTGCGGTCGCCGACCTGCAGCAACCGCTTGCGGGAGGCGCCGCCGCACTTCGCCAGCCGGTAGCCGCCATTCTCGCGCGTGAACTGGACGCCAAGCTCCTCGAGCCAGTGGATGGCGGCCGGCGCCTCACCGGTCAGCACCTCGACGAGCCGCCGGTCGGCGGTCTCGTGCGAGCTCTTCCAGACGTCCTCCGCGTGCTGTTCGGGCGAGTCGTCTGCGCCGAACGCCGCCTGGATCCCGCCCTGCGCCTTCGCCGAGTTACAGGACTGCAGCGATCCCTTGGCGGCGAGCGCCACCCGGGCACCCGCACGATGCGCCGAGACGGCCGCGGCGAGCCCGGATGCCCCGCTTCCGATCACGAGCACGTCGACAGACACGGGGGCAGCCATGGTGGCCGGAGTCTAGCACTGCATCATTAATCGAAGTTATTAGGTTTCCTTATCTTCAAAGATCACGACTCGCAGCTCGAACACCAAGCGCGCGCGCTGTTAAGAGCTGACAGGCACCTGCCCGGAAGTCGCCAGCTCGATCGCCTCGTCAAGCGTTAGGGCGCGCCCGCGCGCCCGCTCCTCTTCGAACCGCCCGGGCTCGAGCTTCAGGCGCGCGGCCTCCTGATAGACGTCGATCCAGGGCTGGCGCTCCGGGGTTCGACTCGTTCCGATCGACTCCAGGACGGCTTCCGCCGCACCGAACAACGCCGCCGCCCGCGCGCCTTCGCCGCCGGCCGCGGCGATTCCGGCAGCGGTCTCGAGGCACTCGGCGACCGCGCGCGGCTCGTTCAGACGGCGGACGATCGAGAGGCTCTCTTCGACCAGCGCCTGCGCTCGCTCGAGCTCGCCGCGGATCACGATCGCCGCGGCCAGGGAACGCAGGCACGCCGCAACGAGCTGGGGCGTCCCCCCGACGCGCGCCAGTTCGAGCGCCTCCTCGCAGCGCTCGATCGCGGCGCCGACGTTGCCGAGGGCGAGCTCGATCAGACCGAGATCGTGCGTGGCCGTCGCCGCGTTGAACGTCGAGCCGAGTTTTGCGGCAAGGCGCGCGCCCTCGTCGTAGAGGTCCCGTGCCCTGTCGTAATCCTGGCGGAAGAAGGCGATGTTGCCGAGATTCGTCAACACCGCCATCCGGCGTTCGTCGTCGTCGAGGCGACGGGCGACGTCGAGGCTTTCCTCGAAGGCCCGCTCGGCCCCTTCGATATCGCCATCCTCGGCGGCGAGCACGCCGAGGCCGTTCAGCGCCTTCGCTCTCGAGACAAGCGGCGCATCCGGCGCCGCGGCCAGCGCACGCTCGAGCGCCGCCCGGCCCTCGCTCAGATCCGCGTGGAGCTGCCAGAGCCGCCTCAGGGCGCCGGCGAGCCGCAGCGCGGTCAGCCCGTCATCGCTGTCGAGCGCGAAAGCGAGCGCGGCCCGGAAATTGTCGCGCTCGGCGTCGAGGCGCTTCGTCCACACGTCCTGGCTCGGGCCGTTCAGCTCAGGCTCGCCCTCCTCGGCAACACCGGCGAAGTACGACGCGTGCCGGCGACGAAGGTCGTTCTCCTCGCCCGCCTCAGTCAGGCTCTCGAGCGCGTACTCGCGGACGATCTGCAGCATCGTGAACCGCCGCTCGTGCGAGCCGGTATCCACGACCAGGCTCTTGTCGGCGAGCGAGCCGAGCACCGGCAGCACGTCGTCGAGCCCCTCGCCCCCGCAGACGATCTCGGCCGCCTCGAGCCTCCACCCGCCCACGAAGACGGAAAGGCGCGCGAACAGCCGTCGCTCGGTGTCGTCGAGGAGGTCGTAGCTCGAGTCGATCGCCGCGCGGAGGGTGCGGTGTCGTTCCGGCGCATCCTGGACCGCGGCTGGCAACTCGAGCCGCTTGCCGAAACGTGCCAGCAGCTCACCGGGGCTGAGGATCTTCACGCGCGCTGCGGCGAGCTCGATCGCGAGTGGCAGCGCGTCGAGTGCGGTGCAGAGCGCGACGACGTCCGCGACGTTCTCCGCCGACAGCTCGAAGTCGCGCCTCGCCGCCTGTGCGCGCGCAACGAACAGCGCAACGGCCGGCGCGGCGCGCGCGGCCTCCTCGTCGTCCGCGAGCTCGGGCAGCGCCAGTGGCCCGACCGGAAACTCGTGCTCGCCGGCCAGACGAAGGACGGCGCGACTCGTGACGAGCAGCTGGAGCTCGGGAGAGGAAACAAGCAGGCGCCCCAGCAGCGGCGCGGCCTCGGTCAGCTGCTCGAAGTTGTCGAGCACTAACAGCGGCGGCTCCTCCGCGAGGGCGTCGACAAGGGACTCCTCGACAGGCCGGCCGCCGGCGCTGAGGCGAAGCGCATTCGCGATCGTCGAGGCGACCAGGCCCGGGTCGGAGAGATGCGAGAGATCGACGAACACGGCCCCGCGGTGGTCCTCCGCCGCGACGGCGCGGCCCACCTCCGTCGCGAGCCGTGTCTTGCCGATCCCGCCCGGACCGGTGAGCGTCAACAGTCGCGCTTGTCCCGACCGCAGCAGCTCGCCCGCCTCGGCGAGCTCACGCTCACGCCCGAGCAGCGGTGTCGGCGCGGCCGGCAGCTCGACCCGGCGTGTCGTGACCCCCGACGGCGGGGCCGCGAGCCTTTCGTCCTGCACGAGGATCGAGCGCTCGAGCTTCTGCAGCGCCGGTCCGGGCTCGATGCCGATCTCCTCGACCAGCGTCTCGCGCGCTGCGCGGTACTCCGCGAGGGCATCCGACTGGCGGCCGGCCCGGTAAAGAGCGAGCATCAGCTGCGCCCGCGCCCGTTCCCGCAACGGTTCCGAGCCGACGAACGACTGGAGGCGGGGAACCAACTGCTCGTGGCGTCCCAGCGCCAGCTCGGCGTCCGCAAGATCCTCGAACGTGTTCAGGCGAAGCTCCTCCAGCCGCGCTGCCTCGTGCGCGGCAAATTCGGCGTAGGCCACGTCGACGAGGGCAGGGCCCCGCCAGAGACCCTCCGCCTCGGCGAGCAGCCGCCCCGCTAGTTCGGCATCTCCGGCGAAGAGAGCCGCCCGGCCTTCTGCCGCGAGCCGTTCGAAGCGTCTGCTGTCGATCGTCTCTTCCGGCGCGATCAGCTGATAGCCCGTTGGTGTGGTCGCAATCACGGCGCCGCGCTCGGCGCCCACCTCGAGCAGATCGCGGAGCGCGGAAACGTGCACCTGCAAGGCATTTTTCGCCTGCGCGGGAGGCCGTTCGCCCCACAGCGCGTCGATCAGCTGATCCCGCGAGACCGATCGGTTCGGCTCGAGAACGAGGGCCAACAGCAACTTGCGCTGATTGCCACCCGGGACGGGCACAGCGCCCGGTCCGCGGCGTACTTCGAGCGGGCCGAGAATCGAGTACTCAAGCCGCATTTCGATTTTTTTACCTTCTCCTTCAGCCGGCCTTAAGCGCAGCTTAAGCGGGTGGTGGGAACATCGCTGCGCCGTCAGTCAAGGGTGGGCCGCAAGTCGCAGGAGGAGCAGATCGCGATCAGCTTCTGGAGGGGGAGCGGCGCGCGCGAGCGGCCGGGAGCCGTCACCCGGCCGCTCGAGGCCCATACCGACAGTCTGGCTCGTTCAAGCAGCCCAGTTTGGCCCGATCAAGGAAAGGAGGCTTCGAAATGATTGCCACGCTCACCGAAAGCGCATTCGACGGTCACTAGACGGGCCTCACCAGACTGAACGCAAGAGCTCGGCGACCTCCTCGGGCGTGGCTCGTCGGGGGTTCGCTTTGGCTCCGCCTCGCTGCGATGCCGCGTCTCCCAGCGCGTCGAGGTCCTCCGCGGGCACGCCGAAATCCCGCAGGCGCTCGAAACCGCCGAGACGCCCCAGTTCCTGAACCCGCGACACAGGGTCGCTCGTTTCGAGGGCTTCGCCGAAGCGGGCGATCTCCTCGCCGGCGACGGCCTCGTTGAAACTCATGGCGGCGGGCAGGCAGATCGCGTTCAGTGCGCCGTGCGGCAGCCCGTAGCGGCCGCCGACCGCCTGGGCCATCGCGTGACCGAGGCCCAGGCCCGCAAGTGCGAGCGCGTGCCCGGCGACATCGGCCCCCGCAAGCAGCTTCGTCCGCGCCTGCCGGTCCTGGCCGAAGGCGGCCACGCGCGGCAGCGTCTCGTTGATCGTCCGGGCGCCCTCGAGGGCGAGCACGTCCGCCTCGGGATTCCGACCTTTGACGTAGAGCGCCTCGGCGCAATGCGCGAGGGCGTTCATTGCCGTGCCCACGGATTCCTCGAGCGGCAGTCCGAGGGTGAGGTCCGGGTCGTAGACGATGCCGGCGAGCTTCGCTCCCGAGCCGCCGCCCCGCATCCGGCGCTCCGCGTCGCGGATCCCGAAGGTGGGCGCCCATTCGGCGCCGGAGTAGGTCGTCGGCACCGAGACGACGGGCAGGCCTGTCGCGACGGAAGCCGCCTTCCCGAGGTCGATCGCGCTGCCGCCGCCGACGGCAAGCAGGCCGTCTGCGTCGCCCGCCGCCGCCGCAAGCTCGTCGATCCGGTCGCTCGGGACTTCGCTCCAGCGACCTGCCGCCGGCAGGTCGAGCTCCGACCAGCGCTCGCTCGCGATCAGAAACGGTCGCTCGACCCCCAGCTCGCGGAAGATGGCAGGAAGCTCCCGCAGGCCCCAGCGGACGATCACGCCGCGAGCTTCGCGCGCGCGAATTCGACGAACGCCGCGGCGGCCCGGGACGGCGACCGTCCTGCCGGGCGGACCAGCGAGATCTCCCGGGCGGGCTCGAGGCCTTTGACGCGGGCCGCCTTCAGCGTCCCGGCCGCGAGCTCGGCCTCGACGCCGGACCGCGAGATGAAAGTGACGCCGTACCCGGCCGCGACGGCGCTCTTCACCGACTCCTGCAGCCCGAGCTCGAGCCGGACCTCGAGGTCCCGCAGGCGGACGGGGCCGCCGCGCAGCTCGTCCTCGATCACCTGGCGCACGCCGGCTCCTTCCTGCATCAGGATCAGTGGTTCGCCGCGCAGCTCTTGCAGCGCGACTTGCTTGCCCGCGAACCGGTGGCCCGGAGGGACGACGAGGATGACCTCGTCGCGGAAGAAGGGCTCGAAAACGACTCCGCGGTGACGCGGCGCGGCGCCTACGATCCCGAGCTCGAGCTCGCGTTCCGCCACCTGCTCGATGACGCGGTTCGTGTCTGAGATCGACAGAGCAACGCTCAGCTCGGGATGCTCGCGCTGGAACTCGCCGAGCAGCACCGGAACGACGGTGCCGCCGGGCCCGGTCGAGGCGCCGAGCGCGATCTCGCCTCTGAGCTCGCCCTCGTCGCCCGCCAGCTCCTCGAGCAGCTGGTCCTCGAGAGAGAGCATCCGCTGCGCCGCCCGGTAGAGCCGCTGCCCCGCCTCTGTCGGCTCGACGCGGCGTCCCGAGCGATCGAGCAGCTTCGTCCCGAGCCGCTTCTCAAGCGAGCGAATCTGGAGACTGACGGCCGGCTGGGTGACCCCTAGCCGCTCCGCCGCCTGCGAGAAGCTCCTGCGGTCGACCACCTCACAGAAGGCAGCGAGTTGTCGCGTATCCATAAGAAAGGCGGGGATTATGTACTTGATGAACCCAAGTGCCGCCCCGAGCCTCCCTTTCGCATAACAAGCAGATGCATAAGGGTAGCTTATCTACGGGGATCGAGAACCGGCGCCTGCGTACAACTCGACAAGACGCTGGTCGCGTCGTGGGGAGGGGAGAGGGAGACACAGACGCCGGCACTTCGAGTCTCCTTCGCTAGTACGCCAACTACAAGAGCAACTCTCTCAAAATTGCCGGTTAGAGCGGGAACGGCGGACTGGAGGCCGCGCCTATGTGTGCTTCGCCGCCTCCTCCTTGGAATGTCTACGAGTTCGCGTACGAGCTGTCGCCCTTAGGCCGCTGCGAGCGCAGCGAGGACTTCCTCGCCGTAGCGCTCGAGCTTGGTCGGGCCTACACCCGGCACGGTCGCCAACTCGGAGAGCGTGCGCGGCCCGCGCTCGGCGATCTGCTCGAGCGTCGAGTTGTGGAAGACCACATAGGCCGGCACCTCGTCGGCCTTTGAGCGCTCGAGTCGCCACTGCTTAAGCGTGCGGAAGGCCGGCGGTAGCTCCTCCTCGGAACGCCGCGGCGCTGCCTCGCGCGTGGTTTCGACGCCGAGCTCCGCGAGAAAACGGCTCGGCCGGCGTGTCCACGTCAGGGCCAGGTGCTTGCGGGCCCGCGTGATGCCGACGTAGAGCAGGCGGCGCTCCTCCGCGATCGCGTCGTTGTCACCGAGCGCCTGCTTGCACGGGAGCTCGCGCTCCTCGACCCTTGGTAGGAAGACGGCGTCCCACTCGAGGCCCTTCGCCCGGTGCAGCGTCAACAGGTGGACGCCGCCCTGGGCGCCGTGGTCAAACCGCTCGCGCAGCCACTCGATCCAATCCCGCACCTCGCGCGAGCCGTCGTCGAACTCCTCGGCGAGGAGGATCAGGCGCGCGAGGTCGCTCTGCCGGGTCAGCTCGCGCTCTCCCAGGCCCTCGGGCGGCTTCTCTTCCCAGCCGTGTTCGCGGGCGAGACGCCTGACCTCGTACCCGACCGAGCGCGACGTCGACCCGGCGAGGCCTTTGAGAAGCTGGCGGGCGGCGTCGCGCGTCAGCAAAGCCGCGCCCTGGAAGGGGATCTCCGCGTCACTGAACGCCTCCTCGAAGTCGGCCGAGCGGGCGTTCAGGCGGATGAGGACGGCCATCTCCTCGAGCGGCGTCCCGGCTGCGTGCAGCTCGCGAACGCGCTCGACGACGAACTTGCCCTCCGTGTCGCAATCGGGGAAGCCACGCAGCTCCGGTTCCGGGCCGGCGGCGTGGGTTTCGCGCAGCTGCTTCTCGGCGCCGCCGAGCCGCGGGACGAGCCGGTTGGCGAGCCCGAGCACCTGCGGCGTCGAGCGGTAGTTCGCCTCGAGCCGGACGACGGTCGCGTTCGGGAACCGCTTTGGCAGCGACAGGAGGTGCTCGGGCGTCGCGCCGGTGAACGCGTAGATCGACTGGTAGTCGTCGCCGACCGCGCAGAGCTCGTCGCGGTCGCCGAGCCAGAGCTCGAGCAGAGTCTGTTGGAGCAGGTTGACGTCCTGGTACTCGTCGACCGTGAAGGCGCGGTAGCGGTCTTGCACCTGCGTGAGCGCCTCGGGTTCGTCCTCGAGCAGCTTGACCGCAAGCGCGAGGAGATCCTCGAAGTCGAGCGCCCCCGAAGCTTCCTTGCGCCGCTCGTACTCGCGGAAGACGCGCGCCATCAGATCGTCCGGAATCGGCGGCTCGTGGCCGTTCAACCCCCGGCGGTACGTCTCAGGAGTGAGCCGCCGGTTCTTCGCCCACTCGACCTCGGTCGCGAGATCGACCGCGGGGCGGAACTTGTACGGCATCGGCAACGTGTTGCCGATCTGCCGCAGCATCAGCGCCTTCGACGCGAGGATCTTCCCGGGCGGCTCGCCGCGGAACCAGCGCAGCTGCGCGAATGCGGCGGAGTGGAATGTTCGCGCACCCACGCCCCCGGCGCCAAGTTCTTCGAGCCGGCTCCGCATCTCGCGGGCCGCCTTGTCCGTGAAGGTGACTGCGAGGATCTGGTCGGCCGAGAAGGCGCCAACGGCGACCTGGTGCGCGATCCGCCGAGTGATCGTCGTCGTCTTTCCCGAGCCCGCACCGGCGAGAATGCAGACAGGGCCGCGGACGGTCTCCACCGCACGCCGCTGCTCCGGGTTCAGCCCGTCGAAGATGCCCGCCGCGTCCACCGGGCCACCCTAGCCCCGGCGCGGGACAGCGTTCGTGAACGTTCTGTGCCTAAATCGCCCCGGAGAAGGTGTCGCACGCCGCAGGCCGGCCGTTTTCGTAGCCGCGCGAGAACCAGCGGCGGCGCTGCTCCGCCGAGCCGTGCGTCCACGTTTCCTTGTCGACTTGGCCCTGCGTCTGCTCCTGGATCCGGTCGTCGCCGATGGCGCTCGCCGCATCGAGACCCTGGTTGATGTCCGCCTGCGTCAAGTCTTCGATCAACCCGGTTTCGACCGCATGCGCGGCCCAGACGCCGGCATAGCAATCCGCCTGGAGCTCAGAGCGAACGGCGCGGCTCTCCGGCCCCTGGCGGTCGCTACCGATCCGGTCGAGCACGCCCAGCTGTTTCTGGATGTGGTGGCCGTACTCGTGGGCAATCACGTAGGCCTGCGTGAAGGGTGCGTTCTCGACGCCGAATCGCGAGGAGAGGTCGTCGAAGAAGCCGAGGTCGATGTAGACGAGTTGGTCGTTCGGGCAGTAGAAGGGACCGACCTGCGAGCTCGCGAGGCCGCAGCCCGTCTCGACCTGGCCGGTGAAGAAGACCGTGTCGACGTACCGATACCGCCGGCCGCTCCTCTGGAAGACACCGTCCCAGAACTTCTGGACGCTGTTGACGACTGCGACGATGCGGCAATCCTCCCGCTTGTTCGCGTCCGCGCCTGTACGGCACGCCGTGGACACCTCTGCGGGAGTGTCGCCGCGACCGACCTGTTGGTCGTCGAGCGGGGCGAGCTGGCCGAGACCGCCGCCGGAGAGCAGCGTGATCAAGAGGTAGATGATCAGTGCCGCGCCGCCGATGCCGCCCCCGCCGAGGGCGAGGCCGCCGGGACCGACGCGTCGTGCGCGAGCGTCGGTGACCTGCCCGGGATCGAGTGGAGCGTCACGCCGAAAACGCACCGGACCTCCTTACCGCTCCCGGCCTTCGCTTACTCCTCCCGCGGCGGCGCTAGTGAAGCGTGTCTTCCAGAATCGAGTCTGGGTCGCGCGCAACCGCATAGCGCGGGTCGCGTGACATCGCCGCCAGGCGTGAGACGACCTCGAGCGTCTCGCCGGCTTCGACCAAGCGCTCGAGCTCGCCCAGTTCGTCCTCGAGCCAAGCCGCGTCCACGACCCGGCCGCTGACGCGCCGGATCTTCGGGTGCGCGGTCTCGACGACGCGCTCACCTTCGCCCCAGAGCTCCTCGTGCAGCTTCTCGCCGGGGCGGGCGCCGACGAAGTCGATCCCGATCTCGCCCGGGTCCTTGCCCGAGAGGCGGATCATCTGCTCGGCCAGCTCGACGATCTTGACCGGGTCGCCCATGTCGAGGACGAAGACGTGGCCCTCGCCGCCGATCGAGCCTGCCTGGATCACGAGCGACGCGGCTTCGGGGATCGTCATGAAGAAGCGCGTCATCTCCGGATGGGTGACCGTCACCGGACCGCCGTTCTCGATCTGGCGGCGGAAGATCGGGATCACGCTGCCGGACGAGCCCAGCACGTTGCCGAAGCGAACGGCGACGAAGCGGGTCGAGATGTCGTCGCGGGCGCCGTAGGCCTCGACGACCCACTCGCAGATCGCCTTCGACTGGCCCATCACCGTCTTCGGGTTGACCGCCTTGTCGGTCGAGACGAGCACGAAGCGCCGCACACCGTGCTCGACTGCGGCATCGGCGACGACCTTCGTCGCGAGCGCGTTGTTGCGCACCGATTCGAGCGGGTTCGCCTCCATCAGCGGCACGTGCTTGTAGGCGGCCGCATGGAAGACGACGCTCGGCTCGTAGCGCTCGAAGACCTGTCTCATCTTCGTCGGGTTGCCGACGTCGGCGAGCACGGGAACGGCGGCGGAGAAACCGCGCTCGTCGACGAGCTCACGCTCGATCTCGAACAGCGCGCCCTCGCCGAGGTCGACGAGGATCAGCCGCTGCGGCCCGAGCCGCGTCAGCTGCCGGCAGAGCTCGGAGCCGATCGAGCCGCCCGCGCCGGTGACGAGGACGGTCTTGCCCTCGACATAAGGAGCCGCCGAGTCGAGATCGACGTCGACCGGCTCGCGGCCGAGAACGTCCTCGACCTGAACCGGACGGATCTGGACGGCGAGATCGATGTCGGCGCTGATCAGCTCGTGCAGGCCCGGCAGCGTCTTGACCGGCACGCCCTGCTCGCGCGTGGCCGTCACGACCGCGCGGCGGAACTCGCCAGAGGCAGACGGAACCGCGATCAGGACCTCGTCCGGCTTGTTGTCGCGCAGGAGGTGGGGCAGGTCGGCGGTCGTGCCGAGCACGCGGACGCCGTGGATACGGATGTTCTTCTTGCGCGGGTCGTCGTCGACGAGACCGATCGGCGTGTAGCCGAGCTGCGGGTTGCGGTGCATCTCTCGGATCGTGTCGCGCGCCGCCTCGCCCGCGCCAACCACGAGCACCTCCTTGCCGCGAGCAACCAGGCGGCCCGGCGTCGGCCGCTCGAAGACCGAGCGGGCGATCAACCGCGAGCCGGCGACGAGCGCCAGCAGGAGCAGCCAGTCCATCACGGCGATCGAACGCGGCAGGCGCACCTCCGAGACCGGCGAGGCGAAGTAGACGGTCAGGTCGGCGACGAGCGACGCGACGGTGACGCCGCGCGCGGCGCTCCACATGTCCCGGGTCGAGACGTAGCGCCACCAACGGTCGTAGAAGCCGAAGAGGATGAAGACGAGCAGCTTGATCCCCACGACGATCAGGACCGTTTTCGTGAAGAGCGTGTCGTAGTACCGGGGCACGCCGTGGTCGAAGCGAAGCTCGAAGGCGAGCCACCAGGCGAGCGTGACGAGTCCGCCGTCCGCGACCAGTTGCCAGATCCGGTGTCTGTTGATCGGAATCAAGAGGCCGCCCCCACGGAGGAAGCTTCTCGTACCACGGTGACGACGCGCTCCTGGACCTCGGCCGGGATTCCCGCCCACATCGGCAGCGCCAGATTCTCGCGCGAGGCTCGCTCGGTCTCGGGCAACATCACGGGGTTCGCCCTGGTTACATCGTGCAACGCCGGTTGCCGGTGCGTCGGAGTCACGTAATACGACGCGTTCCCGATTCCCACCGCCGATAACGCCTCGGCGAGGCGCGCGCGCTCCGGACTCCTGACGACATACATGTGGTAGACGTGGCCCGGCTCGTCCTCGGGCAACTGGCAGAACTCACCGAGGCCTAGCTCCGCATAGCGCGCCGCCGCTTCGCGGCGGGCACGGTTCCAGCCGTCGAGCTCACCGAGGAAGAGGCGCAGGGCCGCCGCCTGAAGCTCGTCGAGCCGCGAGTTCGTCCCCACGTACGTGAACGTCTTCTTGTCGCGCGAGCCGTGGAACCTGAGCATCCGCACACGCTCCGCGAGCTCCTCGTCGGTGGCGGCGACGAGGCCCCCGTCGCCAAGTGCGAACAGGTTCTTCGTCGGGAAGAAGCTGAAAGTCGAGGCGACACCGGTCGTCGCGACTCCCTGCGCGCCGAACGCCTGGGCCGCATCCTCGATCATCGGTACGCCCAGTCCAGCAAGCGCCTCGAGGTCGGCAGGGCAGCCGAACAGGTGCACGGGCATGATCGCGCGCGTTCGCTCCGTCACCTTGGCGGCGACGTCCTCGGGGTCCACGTTCAGTGTGACCGGGTCGATGTCGGCGAAGACCGGCGTCGCCCCCGTGCGCATGATCGCCTCGGCCGTCGCGTAGAACGTGAACGAGGGGCAAATCACCTCGTCGCCGGCACCGATCTCCAGCGCGTCGAGGACGAGGACCAGCGCATCGGTGCCGTTGGCGACTCCGACCGCCTGCGGGACGCCGAGGTAGGCGGCTGCCTCCTCCTCGAAGGCCTTCACGTTCGGCCCCAGGATCAACGTGCCCGACTCGAGCACTTCCTGGAACCGCGTGAGAATCTGTGGGATCAGGCGCTCATATTGCGCCCGCACGTCAACGAGAGGGACCGGCACCGCGTGCCAGTCTAGACGTCGGCTTCGCTTGCGATGCCGACTTGAGAGGAC
>Ga0307277_10000430_pt1 | contig 15467 bp, 11 predicted proteins | sample ER_DNA_116_FD_194473 | JGI IMG/M metagenome (GOLD analysis project Ga0307277, IMG submission 194473) | Bulk soil microbial communities from the East River watershed near Crested Butte, Colorado, United States - ER_DNA_116 | ecosystem: Environmental > Terrestrial > Soil > Floodplain | place...
CGATTGCAAACACGGCTGCCGCGGCGAGACCAACGATCACTCGGCGGAGCGCGTGCAGTTGATTGGTACGCATGGTGCCTCCTTTCCGTCGCTACTTGGTGCCTCGTCTGATGATCCGAGCAGCCGCTACCGGCGCGCTATCGAACGGTTACGGTCCCCCCGAGTTGCTCGAGTTCCGCATCCTGGGGCCCCTCGAAGTAGTCGGCGACCAAGGTCTGATTCGCCTCGCGGGGCCGAGGCAGCGGGCGACTCTGGCGATTCTGCTCCTCAACGTCAATCGCGTTGTCGCTGTGGAGCAAATTGCTGACGAGCTATACGCAGGCGCCCCTCCGGTCACGGCCGTTACGCAGGTGCAGCGGCAGATCTCGGAACTTCGGAGGTTGCTCGGATCAGCTTCGGTGATCGAGACGCGTCCGCCGGGCTACGTCATCCGACTGTCCACTGACCAGCTCGATGTCGAACGATTCGAACGCAGCACCGAAGAAGCAAGTCGGGCGCTCGCGTCTGGGCAGACGGGTGATGCAGCCGATCTGCTCCGGAAAGCACTGACACTCTGGCGCGGTGTGCCGCTCGCCGACTTCGCATACGACGCGTTCGCGCAGACCGCGATCGCACGACTCGAAGAGCTTCGGCTCGTCGCGCTCGAGCACCGGATCGAGGCCGACCTTCTTCTCGGCCGCGACGCGGAGCTCGTCGCCGAACTAGAGGAGCTCGTGGCAGACCATCCACTGCACGAGCGGTTTCGAGGCCAGCTCATGCTCGCGCTCTACCGATCCGGAAGACAGGCGGCGGCGCTGGAGGTCTACCGACGGACGCGTGCCCTGTTGATGGAAGAGCTCGGGCTCGAGCCGACGCCTGCGCTTCACCGACTCCAACTCGCGATCCTCGCCCAAGAACCAACGCTCGCTGCAGGGCTGGCCGATCCTGGCGCGGCTCACCGGCTGGAACGCGTCGGTGCGATCCTCCTTGTCCCAGCCGACGAGGTGCGGCTCGAGGCGTTCTTGCGAATTGCCGAGCCGCTGGCGCGACTCCCCGGCCGTGAGCTGATAATCGCGCGGCTGCTCGAGGAGGAGCGCGAGCTCGGACGCGTGGCTGCTGCGATCACTGCCCGCCGTTCATCCCTGCAGGTCCCTGCCCGAACCGCCGTGTTCACGACGCTCGACCGGGGGGCCGACGTTGTTCGCCTGGCCGCGGCCAATGACGTCGTGCTCGTGATCGTGGATGCCCCAGCCGAGGTTGCCGACGTCCGATTCCCCGAGGAAATCACGACTCTCTTCGATCGATCACCTGCCGATGTTGCGCTCCTCGCAGGCACCGCCAATTCCAAGGCTGGCGCCGCTGTGTTCGTTCCGTTCGGGGGCAGCGAGCATGATTGGGCGGCACTCGAATTAGGTGCCTGGTTGGCGCTCGCTACTGACGTCCCGTTGCAGTTGGTCGGCAAAAAGGCGGATCTTCAGCGCGGGCAGCGAGATGCCAGCCGTCTGCTGGCAGACGCCTCGCTGGCAATCCAGCGGTTCGTCGGGGTCGAGACAGGCCCGCTCCTCGTCGAGTCCGACGACTTGCTTGACGCGGTCGAGGACGCGAGTGTCGTCGTCGTCGGCGTCTCGTCCCGCTGGCGCAGCGAAGGACTAGGGGAGACGCGGCGTGCGCTTGTGCGCAACGTGCAGAGGCCGGTGCTGCTCGTGCATGGAGGTCCCCGTCCCGGGGGGCTTGCTCCGCCCGAGAGCCGCACCCGTTACACCTGGTCTCTCGGTCACTAGGCTTTCTTGCAGAGGGCGCCGAGATCCAAGAAGCCGTACTCCGCCTGGAAGACCTTGCAGCCCAGCTTCGGTGAGACGTACTGGGACCAGAGCCAGCTGCCGAAGACGGCGAAGGGAGCCATGCGCATGAGTTCGTCGTCGAGGCGGCGATAAGCCTCGCGGCGGGCGTCCCCACGCAGGGACTGCGCATTCCGAAGCCTTCTTCGGAACGACGGTTTGTTCCAGGGACCGGGCGGCGGCTTCGACCCGAACACGCTGCTCGAAAGGGCATCGTCGAGAAATTGAGCCGGGTCGCGCACGTCTGAGAGGAGAGTGGAGGAGACAGCGAGATAGAAATCAGCTTCACCCGCCTTCCGATCGCGTGTTCGAGTCTCGCCCGTGGGGCACTGGTCGGAACGGATAACCCTCACTCCGATTCGGATTGCTGCCAGATTCGACTTCACGATTCGTGCGAGCGTGGGTAGCCGTGGCTCTCCGCAGACGTACAGGACGGCTGAGCGTCGATCGCCCCCTGCCAGCCGTCGCGCGGTGGCGAGATCCGGCGCGGCAACGGGATACACATGTCCCGCCGGGAATCCGGGAACCGCGGGCGGCACGATCTGGTCCGCCGGAGCGTCGGCGTACGCTGCAGCGACCGCGCGGCGGTCGAGTGCGTAGTTGACGGCACGGCGAAGACGGACGCTCCGGAACAGCGGTCGGCGCGTGTTGAAGACGATGTAGTCGACGAACGGCGCTGGATACGAGAAGTACCGCTGTCCGCCAGCTCTCGTAGCGACGCCTGTAGGACCGTAGCGCTGGTCGAGGAGATCGCCAGGCAACAACAACGAGGTTGTGTTGTCAAAGTCCTGCGGGAGTAGATCGACCTGGCCGTTGTTTGCGAGCGCCACGGCCCGCGGGGTCGGGGTGTCGTTTCTGTAAACGATTCGCTCGGCATTCCGTGGCCGACTGCCGGAATAGTTGGGGTTTCGCTCGAGCACGGTCCGGTGTTCCCCGAACGAGGAGATGTAGTAGGGCCCCGCAGACGGAATCGGCGTCTGCAACAACCCTTTTACGTGAAGAGGGACGGCGAGTGGAACCGGGCAGAAGGCGGGCATCGAGATGCGGGTCAGGAAGTCGCCCGCGGGCCTCGTCAGCGTGATCGAGAGCGCGTTTCCATGGACGACGAGGCCGGAAATGTGCCCCGCTTTGCCGGCGCGGTACGCGGACACTCCCTCGATATCCGATGCGAGGTGCGGTCCGTTTGACCAGATGTTCTTGGGCGAGAGTGCACGCTCGACCGTGTGCCGGAACGTCTGCGCCGTGACCTCTTCGTTGGATGGAGGCGAGAAACGGAATCCCCGCCGGATGTTGAAGGTGTACGTGCGTCCGTCCGCTGAGACGGCGGGCAGGGCCGCTGCGATCTCGGGGCGAAGGTGCGTTCCCGCGAGACCGTTGGAATCCGGATAGTTGAGGAGGTTGGCACACGTTGCGTACATGAACTGCTCGACCGAGCGTTTACCGCCCATGGGATCGATGTCGACGGCCGTATCCGTCGGGGTCGAGACTCGGAGCTCGAGCCCTCGAATCGGCGGCAGTGGTCGCGGCGCCGCCGCAGCGCCGGTCCAGACGACACCGTTGTGGTAAATCGCGGTTGTCGGTTCCACGTCCGACCTAAACTGCCGCCGCTCTTCCGATACCGGTTCGAGCCGCGAGACCTTCCGCGAGGCCGTATTGGCGATCCAGAGTCCGCCGCCGCCAAATGAGAGCCGTTCCGGGTCAGCTCCCGCGCCAAAGCTGCCTTGAACGCTCAGGTCGTCTTCGTTGAGCTTGAAGACGACACCGTCAGACTGGATAGAGACCCAGACCGACCCACCGCCGACGCTCAGGTCGCTGAGCCAACCATGAAGCTTTGCTCGGGCCACGATCCTGTCGTCCAGAGGATCGATCTTCGAGACGATTCCCGAATTGGACGTAGCCGCCCAAACCGCGTGGTCGGCGAACGCGAGCCACCAGGAGGCGACGGGGAATCGGTGCAGCACGTGTCCGGTTCGGGGATCCACCCGAAGCACCTCCGATCCGTGCGCCAGCCAGAGTGAGCCGGCACCGTAGGCGATTCCGGGTCCAATTCCACGCTCTCCGAGCGTGATGCGATTCTCAACCTTGCCGCTCCTGGCGTCTATGCGCCATATGCTCGATCCAAGGTCCTCGGCGACCCAGACCGAACTCGCGCTCGTCGCGATGCGCAAGCCCGGGAGCCAAGGAAGCTGTACGGCAGTCGTGACCTCACGGGTCACAGGATCAATCCGCTCGATGCGCTGCTTGCCGTTCGGTCGAACCCAGGCCGAGCCGCCCGCGAAGGCGATGTCGCCGGGCGAAGCATGATCGCGGCTGCGAATACTCCCGAGCAGACGATGGGTTCTCGAATCGATCAGGTTCAGGGCGTTTGGGCGTAGTGCGACCGACGCGCCCCGCGCCGAAGGTCGATCACGGGGCGACGTGTCACGCGAGGCGACGATCACGCCGATCAGTGCGCTGACGACGATCAGCGTCAAACCGGCGGCGAACAGCAACCGGCGTCGCCTGAGCCGGCGGCGTAAGAAGACCTTCCCGTGTATTGCCGCGCGCGCGGCAGCCATGAGCTCGCCGCAGGTGGAGTACCTCTCGTCCGGCGATTTGGCGAGCGCTGTGGCGAAGACCTCGTCGAACGCTTCGGGCAGATCTGGACGGAGATCCGAAAGGCGCGGCGGCGGCTCGTTCAGGTGAGCGAAAACGACCGAGAGCTCGCTGTCGCGTTCGAAGGGGCGCGCACCGGCCAGGCACTCGAACAAAACGCAGCCGAGCGAATAGACGTCGGCGCGGCCGTCGATCGAGCCTCCTTCGACCTGCTCGGGTGGGACATAGTCGATCGTGCCGACAAACCCGCGATCGCCGGTCAGGCTGCTGACCGAAGAGACGTGCCGCGCGAGGCCGAAGTCACAGATGTAGGCGTGCGGGCGCCCAGCCAGTTCGGTGACGAGGATGTTGCCGGGCTTCACATCACGATGGACGAGACCTGAGCGATGAGCTTCATCCAGAGCTTCCGCGACCTGGCCGAGAAGATCGAGCGTCCGCTCCGGATCCAGCCGTCCCTCCTGCCGCAACAGCTCTCGCAGGTCCGGCCCTTCGACGTATTCCATCGCCAGGTAGAGGTCACCGTCTTCTTCGCCAGTGCGGACAGTCGAGACGATGTGCGAGTGGTCGAGGCTGGCCGCCAGCTCGGACTCACGCAGGAAACGCTGACGGAACCGCTCGTCTCGAGCAAGCTCAGGTGCGAGCACCTTCAGCGCGATTCGTCTTCCCTGGCGCGTGTCTGTGGCGAGGTACACCGCGCCCATGGCCCCTTCGCCGATGAGAGCTTCTACGCGGAAACCCGCGAAGACCTCGCCAATAGCAACCTTGGATGCCATCTGTTCCTAACGAGCTTGACAAGGAACATGCGTGTCCTCAAGTGATGCAGATCGGGTCGCTTGCGAACCTCAGTTGAACGCGGGCGGCGGCACCGCTGCCCGCGTCAACTGCTCGACGACGCGGTGGTTCCGCTGGATCAGCTTGGCGGCGTAGAGACGATCGTCTGCCTTCCGGAAGAGGTCGAGCGGGCTGACGGCGTCCTCGGGAGCGGCCGCCCAGCCGAACGTGACGTGCATGTCCTGGGCGGCCAGCTGGGCACGCAGTTCCGCAGAGACACGCCCCGCCTCCGACACGCCGGCCTCGGTGAGAATGGCGAATTCGTCACCACCGACGCGCGCCAGCTCGTCGTCGGGGCCGACGGCCTCCGCCAGGGCGTTCGCGAGCCGTCGAAGCTCGGCGTTTCCGGCGGTGTGGCCGTGCGTGTCGTTGACCAGCTTCAGGTTGTCCATGTCGGCAAGCAGCAGCAGGAAAGGGCGGCCTCCGCTACAGCGACGTGCCAGGGCATCGTCGAACATGCGTGTGTTGAGGATGCCGGTGAGAAAGTCACGTTCCGCGAGCTCGCGAAGCTGTCCGAGGTGCCGCCGATGCTCGTTCGCGAACCAGCCGACCAGGAGGCCGCAGGAGGAGTAGGTGACGAGGCGGATCACGGTCGCAGCGGTGAGGACGTCGCCCGTCGGCAGGCGCGGGGTTATCACGATCGCGAGCGTGTAGAGCGCGGTGGCCACCACGCCGCCCAGCAGGCCGAGTCTTGTTCCGCCCGCCAGCGCGAGTAGCGCGACCGGGATGTAGAAGAAGTGTCCGAGCCCGAGGCCGGGGACCTCGAAGGCGACGAAGATCATGAAGACGACCGCGTAGCTCCCGATTGCGATCACGGTGAGCAGGCGCCGTTGGAGCGATGCCGCAGGCATGGCAACGTCAGCTTCGTCCCGGGTCGTGGAGCCCGCGTCCCTCGAAAGAGTGATCGCCTGCGCACTATCCTCTGTTCCATGGCCCGGATCGAAACGGAGGAGATAGGCCGCGTCACCGAGGCGGACCTCCCGGCGCCCGACGTCTCGATCGTCGTGACCCTCTTCAACGAGGCCCCGTCGGTGGACGAGCTTTATCGCAGGACGATCGCGGCTCTCGACTCCGGCCCGCGGACGTTCGAGCTGATCTTCGTGGACGACGGCTCGACGGACGGCACGTTTGCTGCGGTGGAGCGCCTGCACGGCGGCGATCCGCGTGTGCGTGCGGTGCGGTTCAAGCGCAACTTCGGCCAGCACCCTGCAATGCACGCGGGCCTGTCGCGGGCTCGCGGCGACGTGGTGGTGACGATGGACGGCGATTTGCAGAACCAGCCCGAAGACATCCCGCGGCTCGTCGAAGCGGTCGAGGCCGGCAACGACGTCGCAAGCGGCCGCCGTCGCGCGCGCAAGGACCCGGTCGGCCGTTCCCTCCCGTCGCGCGTGATCAACGGGATGCTCCGCCGCTTCACAGGCGTGGAGATCTCGGACTTCGGGTGCGCATTCAACGCGTACCGTCGCGACGCCGTCGTGCCGATGCTCGGATCGATCGGCAAGCAGAAGTTCACGAAGGCTCTGATTCTCTCGGGCGGAGCGAGTGTGATCGAGGTGGACGTCGCGCATGCGCCACGCCACGGACCGTCCCGCTATTCACCCCTTCGCCTCACGCGGCTCGCACTGCACGTACTGGCCGGCTACTGGCCGCAGCCCATCCAGTGGATCGGCGTGCTTCTCGGCACAGTCTCGTCGCTGCTCGCGTTCGGGCTGGGCATCTACGGCGTCGTGTTCTGGATCGGCGAATCGAACTTCCCGGGCCCGCTGTTCGGCGGCGTCGCGGTGCTGTCCGTCCTCGGCATCCAGGGCTTCATCCTGGCCCTCATCGGCGAGTACCTCGGTCGGATCCAACGCGACGTCGAAGGCCGCCCGATCTACACGATCGACCGCGAGCTTTAGCCTTGCTCCTCGCTCCCGCGACCGTCTAGTTTCAGCATGCCCAGGCGGGACCTGTCCTTGGGTCTGACCCAAAGTCACGCCCTAAACAACCACGTCCCGATGCAGAAAAGTGTGGATGCCCGCGTGTCGAAACTGTGTCGAGAGTGTGACGAGCCGGCTTTAGCCGCAGGCGTACTGATGTGGGCGCGGACGCTTCACCGCCCGTGCCCACACGGTTGAGCGCAGACGCGGACCCCTGCTTCCCCCCGCGAGGGCGGCGTACCTAACCCGGAGCGAAAGCGCAGCTTCGCTCGGTTAGTGGGCAGCGGCGAGGATGGCTTCTTTGAGGTCGTCGTGCAGCGCGCCCTTCGTCAGGAGCGCGACGGCCCCCGCCTCTCGGGCTTGCTCCGCCAGTTGCGGCTCGTCGAGGCCGGTGACCAGGATCACGCGTGTCTCCGGACTGCGCTTGCGCAGGCGTCGGGCCGTCTCGAGCCCGTCGATCTCCGGCATGCGCACGTCGATCACCGCGACCTCAGCCTCTTCCGCCACGGCGATCTCGATCGCGGTGCGGCCGTCGCCCGCCGTCCCGATCACGGTCAGCCGATCGTCGTGGCCCAGCAACAGCGCAAGCGCATCGACGAAGAGGCGATGATCGTCGACGATCACCACCCGCACGGGAGTTGATTGGAAATCTCTGGGCATGCTCCTGGGACCTGGGAGTCTGCCTCACCCTCCCCGGAAGCGCCCACAGTCCAAACCCGTAGTCTTCCCTCGTGGCCAAGCGCGTCCTCGTAACAGGCGGGGCGGGATTCATCCCGTCCAACTTCATCCACCATCTCCTGGCAAAGACGCCGTACGAGGTGGTTTCCCTCGACGCGCTCACGTATGCCGGGAATCTCGACAACCTGAACGGCGCCATGTCACACGAGCGGCTCTCGTTCGTGCAGGGCGACATCCGCGACGTCGAGCTCGTGCGCGACATCGTCGCCGAGGTGGACGTCATCGTGAACGCCGCGGCCGAGTCGCACGTCGAGAAGTCGATCGAGGAAGGGGCTCGTGAGTTCGTGACGACCAACGTCGAGGGGACGCAGATCCTGCTCGACGCCATCCGCGAGGCTCCCGTGGAGCGGTTCATCCTGTTCTCTTCGAGCGAGGTCTACGGCACCGCGGAGTCCGCCCCCATGGACGAAGAGCATCCCATCAACCCGCGCAGTCCCTACGCCGCGACGAAGGCGGGTGCCGACCGCCTCGCCTACTCGTACTTCGTCACGTACGGGCTTCCCGTGGTGATCGTCCGGCCGTTCAACAACTACGGGCCTCGCCAGCATCCGGAGAAGGTCGTACCGCGCTTCATCACGCAGGCCCTGCAGGATCTCCCTCTGACCATCCACGGCGACGGCCATGCGAGCCGTGACTGGCTCTACGTGGACGACGACGCGGAAGCGATCGAGGCCGTGATCGCAGCGCCGCTGGAGAACGTGGCGGGTGAAGTCTTGAACGTGGCCACGGGGGTCGACATCTCCGTCACGGACATTGCGGACGCCGTGCTCGAGGCATTCGGCAAGCCCTCGTCGCTGAAGACTTTCGTGCCCGAGAGACTTGGGCAGGTCGACCGGCACATCGGCTCGACGGACAAGATGGAGCGCCTGACCGGCTGGCGGGCGCGCACGTCGTTCGAGGAAGGTCTCGCGCGCACCATCGCGTGGTACCGCGAAAATGAGGTGTGGTGGCGGGGGATTCTCCAGAGCGAGACCGGGGCAAGCGTCTCCTCGTCCTAGGCGCCGGGCCGGCCCAGCTGGGCTTGCTCGCCGCAGCGCGTGCGCGTGAGCTGCACGTGATCGCCCTCGACCGTGATCCGTCCGCTCCCGGCTTCCGTTACGCCGACCGCCGCGCGATCGTGTCGACGGAGGACGAGTCGGGAATCGAGCGGCTTGCGAGCGCGGAGCGCGTCAACGGCCTGATCGCACCGGGAATCGACTGGCCGGTCGCGATCTCGGCGCGGATCGCGCAACGGCTCGCGCTGCCGCATCCGATCTCACCGGAGACCGCGGCCCTGTCGACCTCGAAGCTCCGCCAGCGCGAGCGCTTCGCGCAGGCCGAGGTGCCGCAGCCTGCGTACGAGATTTGCTCCGGCGCGGAGGAGGCGACCGCAGCAGCCGAACGGATCGGCTTCCCGTGTGTGATCAAGGCACCGGACCGCCAGGGTCAGCGCGGACTGACGCTCGTTCGAGCTGCAGAGAAGGTCGCCGAGGCCGTGCGGGTCGCGCTCGATGCGTCGCGATCGGCGACGCTACTCGTCGAGGAACACGTTCCAGGCATCGAGGTGACAGTCAACGCCTTCTCAGCCGGCGGGCATTTCTACCCGCTCACGGTGACCGATCGCTTGACCGCGCCGCTGCCCGCCTTCGGCGTCGCGCTGACGCACGCCTGGCCGAGCGAGCTCGAGCCGGCTGAGATCGGCGCCGTCGTCGAGGCAGCGGCTGCAGCGGCGGCCGCGGTCGGGATCGAGAACGGGCCCAGCTACACGCAGGTGCTCGTCGGGCCGGACGGGCCGCGTGTCGGCGAGCTCGCGGCGCGCCTCGGCGGCGGGCACGACGCCGAGCTCTGCCGCGTCGCGCTCGGAGTCGACCTGAACGGAGCCGCGCTCTCTGCGGCGCTCGGGGAGGAGATTCACGCCACGAACCTTGCGCCCGTGGCGCGTGTCGGCGGCGCCTGCGTCCGCTTCCTCGTCCCGCCTCCCGGCGAGCTGCGCGAGGTCACCGGCGTCGAGGAAGCCTTTGCGCAGGCGGGCATCCGCGGCATCCGGATCTATCGACGCCCCGGCTACCGCTTCGAGGAGTTCCGCCGCGGACCAGACCGGGCGGGAGCAATCCTGGCCGTGGGGGAGAGCCGTGAGGAAGCGCTCGAGCGCGCGTCCCGCGCGGAGGCCACAATTCGATTCGAGACCGATGTCGAAGCTCTCGTCTGAAACCCGCCGCGCGACCATGCTCGGCTTTCAGCCGCCGGCGATCGGCGACGAGGAGATCGCGGCAGTAGCCGAGACGCTGCGGTCGGGCTGGCTGACGACCGGGCCGCGCTCGGCCGAGCTCGAGCGGCGAATGGCGGAATACCTCCAGGCGGAGCACGTGCTCGCACTGGCCTCCGGCACCGCCGCGCTCCACCTTGCGCTCGTCGGTCTCGGCGTCGGGCCCGGCGACGAGGTGATCACGACAACCATCACCTGGCCTGCGACCGTGAACGTGATCGTGCACAGCGGAGCGACGCCGGTCTTCGTCGACGTGCTCGAAGGCGACCTCAACATCGATCCCGGCCTGGTCGCCGAGGCCGTCACCGAACGAACGAAGGCAATCGTGCCGGTCGACCTCGCCGGACAGCCGGCCGATCTCGATCCACTGCTCGAGCTCGGAATCCCGATCGTCGAGGACGCCGCCCATGCCGCGGAGAGCTGGTATCGCGGACGGAAGGTCGGGGCGATCGCCGACGTGACCTGTTTCTCGCTCTACGCGACGAAGAACATCGCAGCCGGCGAGGGTGGGCTGATCGCGACGAACCGCAACGATGTCGCGCAAGCGGTGCGTGATCTGCGGCTGATGCGGCGCGGCGACGGCTCGCGCTACGACATCGCGGTTCCCGGCTACAAGGCGAACCTCTCGGACGTGCTTGCGACAATTGCGCTCTGCCAGCTCGACAAGGTCGAGCGGCACACCGAGATCCGACGCCGCCAGTTCGCGGCGTACGACGAAGCAGTCGCCGAGCTCTCTGGGATCACGCCGCTCACGCGCGACGACCGTGACGTGCACGCGCTGCACCTGTACGTCGTCCGCGTCGATCCGGAAACCGGGGGCGCGACCCGCGACGAGTACCAGCGCGCACTCGCCGAGGAGAACATCGCGACGTCGATCCACTTCCTCCCCGTTCACAAGCTGACCTTCTACCGGGAGCGATTCCCCGACCAGCCCGCCTTGCCGGTGGCCGAACGCGCAGGCGACGAGATCCTCTCGCTCCCGCTGTCGCCGGCGCACTCCGACGACGACATCGCCGACGCCGTCGCGGCGTTGCGGCGTGTGCACGAGCGCTTCACGGGATGACCCAAAAACGTCTCGTCAGGGTCCTCCTGACGCTGGCAGTCACCGGCGGATGTCTGGCCTACATCCTCTGGCAGCTGGACGTGACGAGGACGGCGCACATCCTCGTCCATTCCAATCTCGCCTGGTTCGCGGGCGCGGTCTTCGTGATGCTGGCAGGAGTTCCACCGATGGCATTTCGGTGGCAGAAGCTGTTGGAGGCGCGCGGAATCCGCGAGCGCCTGTCCTGGTTGATGCGTTCGTACCTCGTGTCGTACACGGCAGGGCAAGTTCTGCCGACCGCAGTGGGTGGCGACGCGTCACGTATCTACGAGAGCGCGCGCCGCCATCCCGGCAGGTTCGGCGACCTGACGGCGATCGTCTTGCTCGAACGCGCGCTCGGCGGCGTCGCGACACTCGCTCTCGCCGCGATCGGTTTCGCGCTCGCGGTCGGCCGTTACGACGTCGGCGCCTACCTCTGGATCGAGGGAGCGTTCGTCGTCGGCACGATCGTCCTGGGGATCCTGTTCTTCTCGCACGGCGCGCGGGGGCTGCTGCGCAGTTTCGTTCCACTGCTTCGCCGCCTGCGAATCGAACGGCCGCTGCGGGCCCTCTACGAAGGCGTGCACGTCTTTCGCCGGCACGTGCGGCTGATGGCCTGGATCTCGCTGTTGACGCTCGGCGTGCAGAGCTTCCGGGTCCTGGCGATCTGGATGGCCGGCCGGTCGGTCGGGATCGAGCTCTCGCCTCGCCCTTATTACGTGATGGGCCCGCTGCTCTTCCTGGTCATTCTCGTCCCCTTCACGATCAACGGGCTCGCGGTGCGCGAGGCGTTCTTCGTCAGCTTCCTCACGCAGCTCGGGGTCGACAAGGAGTCCGCGTTGGCATGCGGGTTCCTGTTCTTCGTCGTCACGATCGCGCTCGCCCTGCCTGGCGCTGTCATCCTCGCGGTCGAGAACCTGCGCGGGGTCGCGCGTCCCCGCGCGCCTGAGCTGAGATAGCCTCCGCCGCGGTCATGCGCGTTCTCATCACCGGCGGCGCCGGTTTCATCGGCTCACATCTCGCCGACCGGCTTCTGGCCGACGGGCACGAGGTCCGGGCGCTCGACAGCCTCGACCGCCAGGTTCATCCGGCCGGGGAAAGGCCCGACTACCTCCACAACGACGTCGAGCTCCAGGTCGGCGACGTTCGCGACCACGAAGCGGTCCGGAATGCGCTCGACGGGATCGAAGCCGTCGTGCACTTCGCCGCGGCCGTCGGCGTCGGACAGTCGATGTACGAGATCGAGCGCTACACGTCGATCAACGCGATCGGCGCCGCCGTGGTGCTGGAAGAAGCGGTCGAGCGCCGTGAGCAGATCCGCAAGCTCCTCGTTGCCTCGTCGATGTCGATCTACGGTGAGGGCCAGTACCGCAATCCTCAGACGGGCGAGTCCGGGCTCGCACCCGGCCTGCGGCCCGAGAGCCAGCTCGCCGCGCGCGAGTGGGACGTGCTCGCGGACGACGGCACGCCGCTCGAATCCGAGCCGACCGCCGAGACGAAACCGCTGCGGCCGACCTCCATCTACGCGATCGGCAAACGCGACCACGAGGAGATGGCGCTCGCCGTCGGAGCTGCGTACGGGATTCCCGCGGTCGCGCTCCGCTTTTTCAATGTCTACGGCCAGCGCCAGGCGCTCTCCAATCCCTATACCGGAGCCGCGGCAATCTTCTCGTCACGGTTGCTGAACGACCGCCCGCCGCTTGTCTTCGAGGACGGAAAGCAGACGCGCGACTTCATCGACGTGCGGGACATTGCACGCTGCTGCGCGCTCGCCCTGCAGGAAGACGGCGCCGATGGGCGAGCGCTGAACGTCGGCACGGGGAGGCCGACGTCGATCGTCGAGGTCGCAGAGGTGATCGCACGCGGGCTCGGGAAAGAGCTCGAGCCGGAGGTGGTGAACGAGTATCGCGCGGGCGACATCCGCCATTGCTACGCCGAGACGCAACTCGCCAACGAGCTGCTCGGCTTCCGTGCGGAGATTCCGTTCGAGGCCGGGATGCACGAGCTGCTCGAGTGGCTCGAGGGCCAAGAGGCGTCGGACTCGGTTGACGCGGCGCGCGAAGCGCTCGTGGCGCGCGGCCTCGCCCGTTAGTGCCCGATCTCAGCGTCTCGATTGTCAATACGAACAGTCGCGAGCTCCTGCTCGCCTGTCTCGACTCGCTCGCAGGCACTGATGCCGAGATCGTTGTGCTCGACAACGCCTCGGAGGACGGGTCAGCCGAGGCCGTACGGGACCGCTTTCCCGAAGTGCGCGTGATCGCGCAGTCGTACCGCGCGGGGTTCGGCGCGAATCACAACACCGTCATCCGCGCGACGACGGGCCGTTACGTCTTCGTCCTGAACGAGGACACCACCGCCGGCGACTGGGGCTTCGCGACTCTGACCGCATATCTCGACGGTCATCCGCGTGTGGCCGCGCTCGGTCCGAGGATCGTCTATCCCGATGGCCGCCTGCAGGATTCGGCGTGGCGGTTCCCGACGCCGCTGGTGAGCACGGTTTCGCTGGCCACTCTCGGCCGGCTCGGCGTGACGCAATCGCGCGGGGAGGAGCCGCGCGCCGTTGACTGGGTAACAGGAGCCGCGGTCGTGCTGCGAAGAGAGGCGCTCGACGAGATCGGGCTCTTCGACGAGAGCTTCTTTCTCTACTCGGAGGAGGTCGACCTGCAGGCGCGACTGCACAGCGCGGGCTGGGAGGTGCACTACTTCCCCCGGGTGAGCGTCGTACACCACGAGTCGCAGTTCAGCGCTGACATCCCCGAGCGGCGCATCAACGAGATGTGGCGCAGCCGTCACCACTACTGGCAGAAGCATCACAGCGGTGCGGGTGCCCGGGTCGCGGCCCTCGCGACCGGAGCGCAGTATGCGGTGCGGGCTGTCTTGTCGCCGATCGCTCGACGCGATGCCGGAGCTGGAGCGCGCATGCGCCTCCACGCGCGCGACTCGTGGCGCGTGACGGGGCCGGGCCTGCGCGAGTTGGCGGACGAATGGAACGGCCGTGTGGGCGCTGCGCCGCAGAGCTAGCGGCGCGCCAATCCTGCTGCTCTCGCTGCCGCTGCTGGGGGTCGCGCGCCTATTGCCCACGCACGGCTTTGGACTCTGGCTGCGCCTTGTCGCTGCGTCGCTCGTCCTGTTGTTGCCGGGGGCGCTCGTCGCACGCGCATTGCGTCTGCGCGGCGCTTCCGCGACCGTGGCGTGGGGGCTCGGCGCACTCGGGCCTGCGTTGCTCCTGGTCTTCATCGTGCACAGCTCGATGTTGCTGGCGCTCGCCGTGCTCGGTGCCGTCGGCCTCGTTGCGCTGCCATTTGCTCTTCGCGTTGTCTCGGGGCCGCCTGCGTGGGACACGCTGGGGATTGCGTTTGTCGGGCTCGCGTTCGGTGTCGCCCTCTGGCACGTAGCCGGCGTGGTCAGCGGCGACGCGCTGTTCCATCTCGGCCGAGTGCAGAAGCTCTACGCCTTCGGCGATCTCCACGTCCGCTCGGTAGACGAGTTCGCAGACGGCGGCCTGCACCCCGGCTATGCGTTTCCGCTCTGGCACGCTTTCCTTTCTCTTGTCGCAAAGGTCGGCGGAGTCGGTCCGACCCAGGTGATGTTGCACGAGCCGAGTGCGATCGCTCCCGTTGCGTTCGCGGTGGTCTACGAGGCGGGGCTCGCGTTGTTTCGCTCGGCGTGGCTGGGAGCTGCCGTGCTGACGGCGGCGGTTACCGCCGTTGCGCTTGCGCCGGGGCACGGCGGTTCCTTCGCACTGCTCAGTCAGCCCGGGACGCTCGATCGCCACGTGCTCGTCGCCGTGGCGTTGACGCTCTTCTTCCTTTTCCTGCGCCATCCCGGTTGGGCGCTCGGCCTCTCGCTCGCAGCGATCGGCGTGGAGGTGCTGCTCGTGCATACGAGCACAGCCGTTTTCCTCGGTGTCCCGCTGCTCGGTTTCGCAGTTGCCCGCGTGCTGCTCACCCGTACGGATGCGCGCAGCTCGGCTACGGCTCTCGCCGCGCTCTTCCTGCCGGCGGGCGCGGCGCTCGCGTGGCTCCTGCCTCTGATTCGCGAGACGAAGTCGCACTCGCCGCCGAGGAGCGAGCTCGTGCGCGCATTTACGAAATACGCCGGTGAACTGAACGTCGACTCGCTGCATCACTACGCGCTTCGTCCCGAGGTGATCTCGCGCGCCGGCGCAGTCGCGGTCGCGGGGCTCGTGCTCGTTCCCCTCGCGGCGTTTGCCGCGCGGCAACGTTGGGCGGCCTTTGTTC
>Ga0307277_10000431_pt1 | contig 15454 bp, 19 predicted proteins | sample ER_DNA_116_FD_194473 | JGI IMG/M metagenome (GOLD analysis project Ga0307277, IMG submission 194473) | Bulk soil microbial communities from the East River watershed near Crested Butte, Colorado, United States - ER_DNA_116 | ecosystem: Environmental > Terrestrial > Soil > Floodplain | place...
TGGGCTGGCCCACGACGTCGTGGGCACGTTCCTGCACGAGGTCGCCGAGGGAGCGGGCCTGACCCTGCACGTCCGGTTGATCGAGGGTTCGGATCCGGAGCACGTCCTCGAGGCGATCTTCAAGGCGCTCGGGGTTGCGCTCGCCCAGAGCTGCCGGCCGCGCCGGCGGAAGGAGGGCTAGTGCTCGACAAGGCGGTGATCCGCACGGGATCGGCGCCGGCCCCATTCCAGGGCGCGCCGTACTCGCAGGCGATCTCGAGCGGGGGGTTGGTGTTCGTCTCCGGGCAGCTCGCGCTTCGGCCTGACCACGCCGAGATCGTCGGCGAGACGATCCAGGAGCAGACCGAGCAGGTGTTCGCCAACCTGCGGGCGATCCTGGAGGAGGCCGGGAGCGGCCTCGACCGGCTCGTCAAGACGACCGTGTACCTCACCGACCTAGGCGACTTCGCCGGGATGAACGAGGTCTACGCCCGGCACGTCGGCGAGCGGCCGCCCGCTCGGGCGACGATCGAGGTGTCGGCGCTGCCCTCGGGCGCCAAGGTCGAGATCGAGGCGATCGCGACCACTAGCTCCCCTTAATACGGTTCGCCCGGCCTCCTCCCCGAGGCGATCGTAACCGCGAAGGTCGTACGTGTCCGTCACGGGAATGTGACAACTTCGCGCCGTCTCTCCGGGCCCTGGGCGATCGGCCCGGGCGCCGGTCAAAGGCACAATGAGCCTCATGCGGGCCGAAACCGTTATCGCGACCCACGGCAACACCGATTTCGACGCATTCGCGGCGATGCTGGCTGCGCGGCGTCTCTACCCGGGCGCGGTCGCCTGCATCGCGGGGTCGCTGAACCGCAACGTGCGCGAGTTCTACCGGCTCCACGCCGACGAGCTCGGGCTCGCCGAGGCCTCGCGGCTCGAGCGTGACGCGATCCGCCGGCTCGTGGTCGTGGAGACCACGCACGCGAGCCGGCTCGGCGACCTGGAACCGGTTGCGCTCGACCCGAAGGTCGAGAAGGTCGTCTTCGACCACCACGCCGGCGAGCCGCCAGCTTGGGCCGGCGCCGAGCACACCGTCGTCTCCGATGACGGCGCGCTCACGACCACGCTTCTCGGCGTCCTGGCCGAGCGGGAGATCGCCGTCACACCGCTCGAGGCGACGGCGTTCGCGCTCGGCATCCACGAGGACACGGGCTCCCTCACCTACCCGACGGCCACCCAGCGCGACGCGGAGGCCCTCGCCTGGTGCCTCCGCCACGGCGCCCGCCAGGAGCTGCTCGCCCAGTTCCTCCACTCGCCTCTGACCGAGGAGGAGCGCGAGCTCCTGGCGGCGATCCTGGAGACCCTCGAGCCGCAGCGGGTCGCCGGGGTCGAGGTGCTCGTCTCCGCGGTCTCGTGGCCGCACTACGTCGACGGGGTCTCGAACCTTGCGCACAAGGCCGTCGACCTGACCGATTGCAAGGCCCTGGCCCTGCTGGTGGAGATGGACGAGCGCGTCTTCTGCGTCGCGCGTAGCCGAACGCCGGAGATCGACGCAGCCGCGATCGCGCAGCTGCTCGGCGGCGGGGGGCACGCGCAGGCGGCCTCGGCGATCTTCAAGGGCAGCCTCGAGGAGGCTCGGCGGCGCCTCGGCGACGGCCTCCCGCAGGCGGCTCGCCACGCCGTGGGCGCGGGAGCCTTGATGTCGAGCCCGGTTCGGACGGTCTCCCCCGACGAGACCGTCGCGAGGGCGCTCGTGGCCTGCCAGCGCCACGCCCAGAGCGGCATCCTCGTGGCCAAGGGCGAACGGCTGGCCGGCGTCGTCGGCAGGGAAGACCTCGATCGCGCTGTCGCGCACGGGCTCTCGCACGCGCCGGTGAAGGGGATCATGAGCACTCGCGTCGCCACCTGCGACGAGGAGACCCCGCTCGCGGAGCTGCAGCGGCTGCTCGCCGCTGGAGACGACCGCGTTGCAGTCCTTCGCGCCGAGCGCGTTGTCGGCGTCGTCACCCGCAGCGACCTGCTCCGCGCACTCGGCGCGCAGGCCGCCGCGCCCGAGCGGCCCGGGCCGATGCTCACGGACGAGCTCACGCGGCTGGAACGGCTCCAGCCGGTGTTCGAGGCCGTCGCGGCCGTTTCCGAGCCGTACGAGGGCGTCTACCTCGTCGGCGGCACCGTCCGGGACATCCTCCTGGGCGAGCGGAGCTTCGACGTCGACATCGCGGTCGAGGGAGACGCGATCGCCCTCGCGCAGGCGCTCGCCGACGCGCTCGGCGGCCGCGTGCGCGCGCACGACAAGTTCGGCACCGCGGTCGTGATCTACGGCGAGGACGAGCGGATCGACGTGGTGACGGCCCGGACGGAGTTCTACGATGCGCCGGCCGCGCTGCCGACGGTGGAGCACGCGTCGATCCGGGAGGACCTCTTCCGCCGGGACTTCACGATCAACGCCATGGCCGTCTCGCTGAAAGGGGCCGACCTCGGCCGGCTCGTCGACCCCTTCGGCGGCCGCCGCGACCTCGAGGCGAGGACGATCCGCCTGCTGCACAACCTCTCCTTCATCGACGACCCGACCCGGATCTTCCGCGCGATCCGCTACGAGAACCGGTACGGCTTCCGCATGGACGACCACACGCTGCGGCTGGCGCGGGGGACGATCGAGATGGGCCTTGTGGGCGACCTCTCGTCCGCGCGCCTGCGCGACGAGCTCGAGGCCCTGCTGGAGGAGGGCGAGATCGAGCACTCGATCCTGCGGCTGGCCGAGTTGGGAGCAGACCGCGCCGTCCATCCGCATCTCGCGGCGGACGAGGAGGCAGTCGCGCTCCTGCGGCGCCTGACCGAGCTCCGCGGCCGCTACGCGCCCGAGATTCCCTCGTGGCGCCTCGGGCTCGCCGTGCTGGCGCGGAAGCTGCCGCCGGACGAGGTGTACGGCTGGCTCCAGCGCCTGAAGGTGCGCCGCCGTGACGCGGAGCAGATCGCGGCCGCCGTGACGGTGGGCCCGCGCCTCGTCGAGCGGCTCCGGGACGGCGCGGAGCCGGCCGAGGTGGTCGCGCTCGCGGACCCGTACGCTCCGGACGCGCCGCTGTTCGCGCTCGGGCTGGCCGAGCTCGAGCCCCTGCACGCGTATTTCGAGCGGCTGCGAGACGTCAAGCTCGAGGTCAGCGGCGCCGACCTCGCCGAGCTCGGTCTGGAGGAGTCGCCGCGGGTCGGCGAGATCCTCGCCGAGCTGCGCCGCCGCAAGCTGAACGGCGAGCTCGACGGGCGCGACTCCGAGCTCTCCGCCGCCAGAGAGCTGATCGCCCGGTGATTCGCTGGGAGACGTCCGGGCCGTACGTGGTCGGGTTCACGACGCGCACGGGCGGGGTCAGCGGTGGCGCCTACGAGTCCCTCAACCTCGGGGCGCTCACCGAGGACGACCCCTCGAACGTGGCGGAGAACCGTCGTCGCGCCTGCGAGGCGGTGGGCACGGATCCCGAGCGGGCGACGATGGCCTGGCAGCACCACGGCGCCGATGTCACGCGCGCGGAGCCTCGGGGGATCGTCACGCCGGGGACGCTCTTCGAGCGCTGCGACGGCCTGTGGACCGACCAGCCCGGCCAGGGAATGATGCTCCTGACCGCCGACTGCCTGCCGGTCGCGATCGCCCGGGCAAACGGGGCCAGGCCGGCTCTCGCGATCCTGCACGTCGGCTGGCGGGGACTGCTTGCCGGGATCGTCGCGGCTGGCGTTGACGCGCTCGGCGGGGGGCGACTCGCTTCAGCGATCGGGCCCGGGATCGGCCCGTGCTGCTACGAGGTGGGGGAGGAGGTTGCCGAGCCCTTCCGCCACGCGTACGGCGACGTCGTCCGCGATGGGCGCCTCGACCTCTGGAGCGCGGCCGAGCGCGCCCTCCGCGCCGCAGGCTGCGATGACGTGGAGCGAAGCGACCTCTGCACGTACTGCCACCCCGAGCTCTTCTTCTCCCACCGCCGCGACAAGGGCCGGACCGGCCGCCAGGGCGTCGTTGCCTCTATCGGTTGACACCGTCCGCTCGAACTACGAGCGGATCTGCGCGGAGCTTGGTCCGGAGGTGACGATCGTTGCCGCGACCAAGTACGTGGCGACGGACGACCTCGGCGCGCTCGCCGGGGCCGGGATCGACGTCGTCGGGGAGAATCGCGCCCAGGACCTCGAGGCGAAGCACGTGCGCTACGGCGATGCGTTCCGCTGGCACTTCATCGGGCATCTCCAGAGCCGCAAGGCGAAGACCGTCAACGAGCTGTGCGAGCTCTGTCACTCCCTCGCAAGCGAGTCCGCCGCTCGGCGCCTGGCGATCCCCGCGTTGGTCGAGGTCAACCTCTCCGGCGAGGAGACGAAGTCCGGAGTCCCCGAGGCCGGGCTGGAGGAGTTCCTCAGCCTGTACGGCGACGTGCGCGGCCTGATGACCATGCCGCCGGAGACCGGCGACCCCGAGCATTCGCGGCCATACTTCAAGCGCCTGCGCGAGCTTGCAGAGCGCTACGGCCTGCGCCAGCTCTCGATGGGCACGAGCCAGGACTACCGCGTCGCGGCTGACGAGGGAGCCACGATGGTGCGCTTGGGATCAGTCCTCTACGGGCGGTAACATCCGCCAATCATGGGATTTGCAGACGTCTGGAGCAGGACCCTCGTCTACTTCGGGATCGCCGAGGAGGAGGATGAGTGGGACGAGGACGGCTATCTCACCGAGGAGGACCTCGAGCGCACGTACAGCGAGCGTCCGAACGTCCGCCGACTGACCCCTCGCCGCCGGCACGACTTCGAAGACTGGACCGACCCGGAGCCGGAGAGCGACGAGGCGCCGGCGCGTGCGCCGGTCCTGCGACCCCGGGGCAGGCGGTCGGACGGGATGGTCCGCGCCGTCCCGTCCGTGCAGGTCCACCTGATCGTGCCCCGTAGCTTCAACGACGCGCAGCAGATCGCGGACAAGTTCAAGGAATCGATGCCGGTCATCCTCAACCTGCAAGGGGCCGATCAGGAGCTCTCGAAGCGCCTGATCGACTTCACGAGCGGCCTCAGCTACGCGCTCGACGGCGGCATGCAGCGGGTCGCCGACAAGGTCTTCCTCCTCACCCCGCGCAACGTCGAGGTCTCCGCGGAGGAACGGGCCAGGCTGATCGAGCGCGGCTTCTTCAACCAGGCCTGAGCGGGGCTGCGTTGTCGAGGAGTTCGGCGCCGAGGTGCCGCTTGCGGCGCCGTTCTCAGGGCGTCCGGCTTCGCCGGTCGCCCGTCTGAGATGACCGGTCTAACCGTGTGGGGTCGAGGACTTGCGCCCCTTGGGACGAACTTACGTCTGATGGCCACGCTTGCGCTGCTCGCGGACGCCGCGTCGACGGCGAACAACTTCATCGACGTCTTCATCTACGTCTACGTCCTGCTGATCTTCGTCTACGTGCTGACGTCGTGGGTGCGCCTGCCCTACTCGGTCTGGGTGCGCCGGATCTCCGACTTCCTGCGCGACGTCTGCGAGCCGTTCCTGCGCATCTTCCGCCGGATCCTGCCGCCGCTCGGGCCGCTGGATCTCTCGCCGGTCGTGGCCATCTTCGCGCTGTTCGCCCTGAAGGCGCTCGTCGACGCCCTCTTCAACCATTTCGCCTGAGCTGAGAGGAGTCAGCCATGACCATCACACCCGTCGAGCTCCGCCACCTCGAGCTCAAACGAGGGCTCTTCGGCTACGACCGTCCATCCGTCGACCACCTGCTCGAGGAGATCGAGCGGTCGTTCGAGGAGACCTGGCGCGAGCGGGCCGACTTCGCCGACCGCATCGAGCAGCTCCAGTCGGAGCTCGCGCGGCACCGCGAGCTCGAGGGGCTGCTGCGCATGACGCTCGTCTCGGCCGAGCGCTCGTCGCACGAGCTGAAGACCCAGGCCAAGAAGGAGGCCGATCTCGTCGTCGAGGAGGCCCATGCCGAGGCCCGCTCGATCTCGCGTGCCGCGACGGCCGAGCGGGAGCGCCTGCTCGCCGATGCACGGAGGATTCGGGCCCTGCTCGAGGCGGCGCTGGACGCCGTCGAGGACGCCTCCGAGGCGGAGGCTGCCTGACGTTCGGCCGAACCTATACTTGGCCCGATGGAACGCTCGACCCGCGTACGGCTTCGCGTCTCGCCCGGCTCGCGGCGAACGGAGCTCGTCGGCCGGCACGGCGACCGCTGGAAGGTTCGGGTCGCGGCTCCACCCGAGGGCAGCCGGGCCAACGAGGCGGTGCTCGAGCTCCTCTCCGAGCGGCTGGGACTGCCGCGCCGCGCGCTCTCGATCGTTTCCGGCCATACGGCGCGGGATAAGGTCGTGGAGATGAGCGGAATCGACCACGACGAGACCGAGCGAAGGCTCGAAGGCGAGTGAGCTCCGCGATCGACACCGAGCACTTCCGCGAGCGCCTGCTCGACGAGCGCGGCCGCGTGCAGGAGGCCATCGACTACCTCCATGAGCAGCATCCGGGCTCGATGGAGGACGAAACGCAGGACATCCCGAGCGACAACCATCCTGGAGACGTCGCCACGGTCACCCTCGACCGCGAGATCGACTACACGCTCGAGGAGAACGAGGGGCGGGTCCTCGCGGCGATCGACGCGGCCCTCCAGCGCATCGATGACGGCACCTTCGGAACCTGCCGGTCCTGCGGGCAGCCGATCGGGCTGGAGCGGCTCGAGGCGCTGCCGTACACGACGCAGTGCATCGATTGCAAGCGCAGAGAGGAACGCGGGTGACGGAGCCCGCCTCGCGGACGCTCGACGTCCGCGTCGGCTCGAGCACCGACGCGCTCACGCCCGTCTCGTCTGCGGAGCGCTCGCTCGCCGCGCGCGGTGCCCAGTGGGCAGGCCTGGTGGCCGTCGTCCTGGCCGCGCTCGCAGCGGATCAGCTGACCAAGCTGATCGTCTCGAGCCAGCTCACGCTCGACGAGTCGCTGCACGTCGTCGGGCCCTTCTCGATCCACCACGTCCAGAACTCCGGCATCGCCTTCGGCCTCTTCGCCAGCGCGACTCCGGTCGTGACCGCCTTGACCGCGCTCGCGGTCGGCTGGATGCTGCTCTTCTTCGCCCGCTCGGGCGCGCGACACCCGGTGCTCCCGGTCGCCCTGGGCCTGCTGATCGGCGGGTCGGCCTCGAACCTGATCGACCGCATCCGGCTCGGGCACGTGACGGACTTCCTGGACCTGCGCTACTGGCCGGCGTTCAACCTGGCCGACTCGTTCATCGTCGTCGGAGTAGCGATTCTGTTCGTCGCGCTCGTGCTCGGCGAAACCCGACGAGCCTGACCACCGTCCGGGTTCCCGCAGACGCCGCGGGGGAGCGGCTGGACCGCTTCCTCGCCTCGCTGCCGGAGGTGGGCTCGCGTGCCGCGGCCGAGCGGCTCCTGGCGCGGAATGCCGCGCTCGTCGACGGGGAGATGAAGGCCAAGAGCCACCGTCTCACGGGCGGGGAGGAGGTCGCCTTCGAGCCGCCCGAGGCGGAGGCTGCGCTCCAGGCGGAGGACCTGCCCCTGCGGATCGCCTTCGAGGACGAGCACCTCCTCGTCGTGGACAAGCCGGCCGGGATGGTCGTCCACCCGTCGGCCGGCCACCCAACCGGAACGCTGGTGCACGGCCTCCTGGGGCGCGCGGCGGGCGGCGAGCTGCCCGAGCGGCCCGGAATCGTCCACCGGCTCGATCGCGACACCTCGGGCCTGCTCGTCGTCGCGAAGAGCGAGGAGGCATACCGGGGGCTCAGGAACCTCGTCCGCCGGCGGGCGCTCGAGCGGCGCTATAAGGCGCTGGTCCGCGGCCGGCCGCAGTCGCGGCGTGGCCGCATCGAGGCTCCCATCGGCCGCGACCGCCACGATCCGACCCGCATGTCGCTCGACACGGACAGCCCGCGCGACGCCGTGACGCACTTCGAGGTCGAGCGCCTGTTCGACCGGCATGCGCTTCTCGACGTGCGCCTCGAGACGGGCCGCACGCACCAGATCCGCGTGCACCTGGCGGCGATCGGGCTTCCGGTGGTCGGCGACCCGGTCTACGGCGTCCGGGATCCTGGAGCGGAGCTGGTACGCCAGTTCCTGCACGCCTGGCGCCTGGCGTTTCCGCACCCGCTGGGCGGTGAGCCCGTCGAAGCCGAGTCGCCGCTTCCGCCGGAGCTTCAGGCGGCCTTGGCGCGCTTCGCCTCGTAGAGGCGGGCGTCCGCGAGGCGGAAGAGCGAGTCGACGTCGGCGGCCTCGTGGGGGAAGGTCGCGCAGCCGGCGCTGAAGCCGCACCCGGGCGGCAGCTCGCCGAGCTCGATCAGCTCGTCGATGCGCTGGGTCACGCGCGCCACCAGCCGCGGGCCGGTCTCGTCGTCGACCTCGACCAGGTAGGCGGCGAACTCGTCCCCGCCCATCCTGCCCGCGAGATCCGAGGTCCGAAGCGACCCTCGGAAGGCCGCGGCGAAGCGCTGCAGCGCCCGGTCGCCCGCGGGGTGGCCGATCGTGTCGTTGACCTGCTTGAAATCGTCGAGATCGATGAAGACCAGCGCCAGGCCGTGCCCGTACCGGCGGGCCCTGGCGATCTCGGTCTCGAGCTCCCGGATGAACGCCTGGTGGTGCAGCAGCCCCGTGAGCTGGTCGTGGCGCGCCTGGTGGGCGAGCTCCGAGGTCGCCCGGTCGAAGTAGGCGACGACGCATTCCGCCACGAGGCGGTCGATCGTGTCGTTCAGGCGCCGCTCCATGAGCAGGACGTCGTCCGTGCCGAGCTCGGCGGCGCGGTCGGAGACGAATCGCCAGAGCACCCGGCGCAGGACGAGGAACTCGGTCACGATCTCGCGCGGCGCGAAGCCGATCGCCTCACGGTCTCGGGCGTGCTCGCGGGCCTGCGCTGCGAGGGGGCTTCCGATGCGCAATTGCTCGGGCTGCGGTTGGAGGAGCTCGCGGCCGAGCCCGGCGATGAACGTCGGCATGTCCCCGAGCTGCCCGAGTTGCCCGAGCCGTTGCAGCGAGGGGAGCTGGTCGTCGCGGAGACCCTCCTCGACCACGCCCAGGGCGAGGTCCCAGGCGTGAACCTGGACCGCGAAGGCAAGCGCTTCGAGCGGGGATGGAGTCTCGCTCGGGACCACAGTTCCATCCTGGATCGGGTCGTGGCCCTCGAAGCTTGAGCGGCTAGACTTCCTCGGCCCTTGAACCCGACCCGGCGGAACGGTCGGGTGGCGGTGCCGGCGAGACGGAACGCCGGTTCCACCCGAGCCCGCCGGTAGCAGTGCCGACAAACCGAGAGAAAGGATCAGACGTGTCCGTCGTCAGCATGCGAGAGCTCCTGGAAGCCGGAGTCCACTTCGGCCACCAGACCCGCCGCTGGAACCCGAAGATGAGGCGCTTCATCTTCGCCGAGCGCGGCGGGATCTACATCATTGACCTCCAGCAGACCCTCGAACGTCTCGAGGAGGCGCACAACTTCGCCCGCAACCTGGCCGAGCGCAACGGCGCCGTCCTGTTCGTCGGGACGAAGAAGCAGGCCCAGGACTCGGTCGAGGAGCAGGCCAAGCGTGTCGGGATGCCGTACGTCAACCACCGCTGGCTCGGCGGGCTGCTCACGAACTGGCGCACGATCTCGGAGCGGATCGAGCATCTCCACGAGCTCCGGCGCCTTCGCGACGAGAGCCAGCTCGAGCTGCTGCCGCCCAAGGAGCGGATCGCCATGCAGGGCGAGCTCGAGAAGCTGGAGCTCAACCTCGGCGGCGTCGCCGACATGCGCAAGCAGCCGGACGCCGTGCTCGTGATCGACCTGCGCAAGGAGCAGCTCGCCGTCAAGGAAGCGCGCCGGCTCGGCTTGCCGATCATCGCCCTCGTCGACACGAACTGCGACCCCGACGAGGCCGACTACGTCATCCCGGGCAACGACGACGCGATCCGCTCGTGCAGCCTGGTCGTCCGTGCGATCGCGGACGGGATCGCCGCCGGCAAGACGCAGGCGACTCCCGCCGACTTCGCGCGTGCAGAAGACGAGGCCGCCGCCGAGACCCCGGCGGAGCAAGAGCCCGAGGCTCCTGCCGCCGAGGTGAGCGCCGAGGCGCCGGCGGAGGAGCCGGTTGTCCGCGAGGGCGGAGCGGTGGAGGGGGAACCGGGGAGTTCCCCTGAAGAAGCGGCGAGCCGGGAGGAGCCGGTGCCCGAGGAGGAGGCTCCTGTCGCCGAAGCGGTCAAGGAGGGCGCAGAATGAGCCAGGTGCAGATCTCAGCGGGCCAGGTCAAGGAGCTGCGAGACCGCACGGGCGCCGGGATGATGGCCGCCAAGCGCGCGCTCGAGGAGGCCGGAGGCGACATCGAGGCGGCGCAGCGGCTCCTGCGCGAGCAGGGCATAGCCGCCGCCGGCAAGAAGGCAGGCCGCGAGACGACCGAGGGCGAGGTGCTGGCCACCGTCTCGGGCTCGGTCGGCGTGCTCGTGGCAATCGGCTGCGAGACGGAGCCGGTCTCGAAGAACGAGGAGTTCCTGGCCTTCGCGGAGGCCGTCCTCGAAGCGGTCGAGGCCGACGGGCCCGACGCGGCCTCCGGGCTCGAGGAGCGGCGGTTGGAGCTGGTCGGGAGACTCAGCGAGAACGTGGAGATCCGCGGCGCGGCCCGGCTGGAGGCGGGGGAGGGCGAGCTGCTCGCCGAGTACGTTCACCCGCCCGCGAACAAGATCGGCGTCCTCGTCAGGGTCCGCGGTGACGAACCCGCTCTGGCGCGCAAGCTGGCGATGCACATCTCGTTCGCCGCGCCGCGCTACCGGACCGCCGACGAGATCCCCGACGAAGAGCTCGCCTCCGAGCGCGCGATCTACGAGCAGCAGCCGGACGTGCAGAACAAGCCGGAGGAGGTGCGCCCGAAAATCGTCGAGGGTCGCCTGCGCAAGGAGTTTCTCGCCGCAGCGGCGCTCGCCGAGCAGTCGTGGATCCACGACACTTCGAAGACCGTGGCACAGACGCTCTCGGAGGAAGGGGCGGAGGTGCTCGAGTTCGTGCGCTACGCCCTGGCCGAGTGACGGAAACGGTCTCCCGCGAGCAGTCGTCCCCCTCGGAGGCGCCGCCGGCCTTCCGCCGTCTCCTGCTCAAGCTCTCCGGAGAGGCACTGATGGGCGGGCGGGAGTACGGGCTCGACCCGCAGCGGATCGCCACGATCGCAGACGAGATCGCCGCGGTCCGGGAAAGGGGAGTCGAGCTGGCGGTCGTGGTCGGGGCGGGGAACATCTACCGCGGCATGGAGGCGGCTGCAGAGGGAATGGACCGGGCGACCGCCGACTACGCCGGGATGCTCGCGACGCTGCTGAACGCGCTCGCGCTCCAGGACGCGCTGGAGCGGCGCGGAGCGCACACGCGCGTGCTCTCCGCGCTCGCCGCCGCCGAGGTGGCCGAGCCGTACATCCGCCGCCGTGCGATCAGGCATCTGGAGAAAGGGCGGATCGTGATCTTCGCGGCGGGCACGGGCAACCCGTTCTTCACGACGGACACCGCCGCGGCCCTGCGGGCGCTCGAGATCGGGGCGGAGGCGATCCTGATGGCGAAGCACGCGGTCGAGGGCGTCCTCGACGGCGACCCGCGCACAGACCCGAACGCGCAGCTCGTCCCGGAGATCACCCACCTGCAGGCGATCGAGCGCGGGCTCAAGGTGATGGACACGACCGCCCTTTCGCTCTGCATGGACAACCAGCTGCCCATCTACGTCTTTGCGCTCGAAGACGGCAACATCCGTAGAGTCGTCTCCGGCGAGCGTGTCGGAACGCTCGTCTCGACCCCCTGAACCAGCGGAGGCACGATGGCGATCGATGACCTGATCCAGGACGCGACCCGGCGGATGGACAAGTCGGTCGAGGCCGCGCAGGCGGAGTTCACGACACTGCGGACGGGGAGAGCCTCGCCGGCGCTGCTCGACCGCCTCCAGATCGACTACTACGGCCAGAAGACGCCGCTCAAGCAGCTCGCCACGATCAACGCGCCGGAGCCGCGGATGATCACCGTCCAGCCGTTCGACCCGAGCTCCCTCGGCTCGATCGAACGCGCCATCCAGGAGTCCGACCTCGGGCTGACGCCGTCCAACGACGGCAAGCTGATCCGGCTGCCGATCCCCCAGCTGACCGAGGAGCGGCGCAAGGAGCTCGTCAAGGTCGTCCGCGGGATGGCCGAGGACGGTCGAGTGGCAGTCCGCAACGTGCGCCGGGACGTGATGCACCACCTCAAGGAGCTCGTCGACAAGGGCGAGGTGGGCTCCGACGAGGAGCACCGGGCGGAGGATCGGGTGCAGAAGCTGACGGACGAGCACACGCACAAGATCGACGAGCTGCTCAAGCGCAAGGAAGCCGAGATCCTCGAGGTTTGAGCCGTGCGCACGCGCCAAACCCCCTAGCGGTGGACGACGAACACCGCGGCGAGCACGCCCGTACCGTCGCGATCATCATGGACGGCAACGGACGCTGGGCGGCGGGGCGGGACTTGCCCGTGGCGGAGGGTCACCAGGCCGGAACGAGGGCACTGCGGCGCACGGTCGAGGCAGCGATCGACCTCGGCGTCGAGACGCTGGTCGTCTACGCCTTCTCGACGGAGAACTGGTCGCGCCCCGCCGGCGAAGTGGACTCGCTGATGGACATCTTCGGCGAGACGATCGAGCGCGAGCTCCCGGATCTCGTGCGCCAGGGAGTCCGGACCCGCTTCATCGGGCGGCGCGACCGGGCGTCCGCGGAGCTCCTGGAGCAGATGACGAAGCTGGAGGACGAGACCGCCGGCAACGAGCGGCTCAACCTCTGGGTCGCGCTCGACTACGGGGGCCGCGCCGAGCTCGTCGAAGCCGCGCGGCGGCTCGTCGAAGCGGGAATCGACCCTGCGGAGATCGACGAGAACGTCCTGCGGGCCAACCTCTATGCGCCCGAGCTGCCCGACCCGGACCTCCTGATCCGCACGTCGGGCGAGCTGCGCATCTCGAACTTCCTCCTCTGGCAGCTCGCCTACTCGGAGCTCGTCTTCATCGACACGTTGTGGCCGGACTTCGGCCACAACGAGCTCGAGCACGCCCTCGACGCCTACGCCCGTCGGCGACGCCGCTTCGGCGGCCGATGATCGCTCCCCTGCGGCTCGCGATCCCGGAGGGCGGCCGATGAGCCCCTTCTGGTCGCGGATCCTGGTGGCGGCCGTCGGACTGCCCGCGGTGCTCGGGCTCGTCTGGCTCGGCGGCTGGTGGCTCTGGGCGCTGACGGTGGGGGCTGGGCTGATCGCCCTCCACGAGTTCTATGGGATGGCCCGGCCCCTGCGCCCGCTCGTCCCGGCCGGCTACGCGGGGCTGGTGCTGACGTTGCTCGGCGCGCAGCTCGGAGGGACCGTTTGGATGGTCGGCGGCTTCCTGACGACGCTCGCCCTGGCCTTCCTCCTGAAGGGCGTCTCCGAAACGAGGCAGTCGCTGACCGTGGCGGTAGCGACCACGGTGGTCGGGGTGGGGTGGACCGGCTTCGGCCTCGCCTGCATCCTGCTTATCCGCGGGCTGCCCGAGCACGGGCGGCTGGCCGTCTTCACGGTGCTCCTCGCCGTGTTCGCTGCGGACACGCTGGCGTACTTCACGGGCATGCTGATCGGCCGGCACAAGCTCGCTCCGGTGATCTCGCCCGGAAAGACGTGGGAGGGCCTCGTCGCGTCCACGATCACCGCGGTACTGGTCGCCTTCTTCGCCCTCTACCACCAGCACTTCCTCACCGTCGGCGAGGCTCTGGTGCTGGGCGCCGTGATCGCAGTCGCCGCGCCGGTCGGAGACCTGTTCGAGTCCGCCGTGAAGCGCGATCTCGGGGTCAAGGACAGCGGTCGCCTGCTCGCGGGACACGGCGGGGTCCTCGACCGCCTGGACGCGCACCTCTTCGCGGCCGTCGCGGCGTACTACACCATCCTCGCGTTGACGTGATCCGGTGGGCAGGAGCGTTCGTACACTGGGAGAGATGAAGCGTGTCGCCCTGCTCGGCGCCACCGGCTCGATCGGCCGCCAGGCGCTCGAGATCGTCGAGAGCCGTCCCGGGCTGGAGCTGGTCGCTGCCGCCTCTGGCTCCCAGCCGGTGGACGGCCTCGCGCCGCTGACCCAGGTCGGAGGCGACCTGACCGAGCTGCTCGACCGCGCGGAGCCCGACATCGTCCTCAACGCCGTCGTCGGCTTCGCCGGGCTCCCTGCGACGATCTGGGCGCTCGAACGCGGCGTCACGCTCGCGCTCGCGAACAAGGAGAGCCTGGTCGCCGCCGGCGAGCTGGCGCTTCGGGCCCAGGAGCGGGGCGGAGGGCTCCTGCTCCCCGTCGACAGCGAGCATTCGGCCGCCTTCCAGTGTCTCGAAGGACGGGCGCCCGAGCAGGTGGACTCCCTCGTCCTGACGGGCTCGGGCGGGCCATTCCGCGGCCGTCGCCGCGAGCAGCTGGAGGACGTGACCCCCGAGCAGGCGCTCGCGCACCCGACCTGGCGGATGGGGCCGAAGATCACCGTCGACTCGGCCACCCTCGCCAACAAGGGGCTCGAGCTGATCGAGGCGCACTTCCTCTTCGGGCTGCCGTACGAGCAGATCGAGGTGGTACTGCAGCCGACGTCGATCGTGCACGCGCTGGTGCGCTTCCGGGACGGCGCGGCGCTTGCGCATCTCGGCTATCCCGACATGCGCGTGCCGATCTCGTTCGCGCTCACCTACCCCGAGCGAGCAGCGACGCCGATCCCCGCCCTCGACTTCTCCAAGGGCCTGACACTCGAGTTCGAGCCACCCGATCTCGAGAAGTTCCCGCTGCTCGGGTTGGCGCGCCGTGCGGGGGAGCAGGGAGGAAGCTATCCCTGCGCGTTCAATGCCGCGAACGAGGTGGCTGTAGCAGCCTTCCTGGAGGGGAGCTTGCCCTTCCTCGGCATCGCCGCAACGGTGGAGGAGACGCTCGCCGAGGTCGACGGCGCCCCTGCCCGCGATGTCGACGACCTGCTCGAGGCCGACGCGGTCGCACGTGACCGCGCACAGAGGGGGCTCAAGGTCGGATGACGGTGCTGATCGCCATCGCGGGACTGGGCTTCCTGATCCTGATTCACGAGGCGGGCCATTTCTTCACGGCGCTCGCGGTCGGGATGCGCCCGAAGCGCTTCTACATCGGTTTCCCGCCGGCTCTCGTGAAGACCAAGCGGAAGGGTGTCGAGTACGGCCTCGGCGCGATCCCGCTCGGCGGCTACGTGAAGATCCCGGGAATGCACCGGCCGGCGCCGTCAGACCTGGACGTGTACTTCGGCTCGGCCCTCTACGAGGCTCCCCGGCTCGTGCAGCCGGTCGAGGGCGTCAAGCGCCCCCTCGCCGAGGGCGACTTCGAGGCCGCCCGGGTCGCGCTGAAGGAGCTCGAGGACGCGGTCGCTGCCACAACGCTCTCGCCGGGGCCGCGCCGCGGGGCCAACCGTGGTCTCGCGGAGCTCGACGACGCTCTCGGCTCGGACGCCTACTGGCGCCAGCGCACCTGGAGGAAGCTCGCCGTGATCGCCGCCGGCCCGCTGACGAACCTCGTCTTCGCGGTCCT
>Ga0307277_10000432_pt1 | contig 15451 bp, 19 predicted proteins | sample ER_DNA_116_FD_194473 | JGI IMG/M metagenome (GOLD analysis project Ga0307277, IMG submission 194473) | Bulk soil microbial communities from the East River watershed near Crested Butte, Colorado, United States - ER_DNA_116 | ecosystem: Environmental > Terrestrial > Soil > Floodplain | place...
TGACCCTGGGCGATTCCCGTCGACAAGGAACGGACTTCCAACCACGGGAATCGTTCCGACGGGCGAGTCGACCTCGGACACCAAGCCGTTGTGCGCGAGCTGCGGGTGCGCCATCACCCCGGCGATGTCGTTGACCGCCCCGCACGGGATGCGTGCCGCCCGCATGAGCTCGAGCCATTCCTCCATCTTGCGGACTGCGAGCTCTCGCTCGAGCTCCGGCTCGAGCACGTCTCTGTTGGCCACCCGGCTCTCGTTCGTCGCATACCGGGCGTCTCCGTGCAGGTCGGCGCGAGCGATGACGTCCAGGCAGAGCGCACGCCAATGCTCCTCCGAAAGGACAGCAAAGCCAAAAAGGCCGTCCTCAGCGAGGTAGGGGCCATAGGGACAGAAGTGCGGGTGGCGCATGCCTGTCCGCTCCGGAACCTCCTGGCGGTGCCACCAGAGGTGGGGGAAGTAGCCGAGCCAGTCGACCATGGTGTCGAAGAGCGAGACCGACACGCGCGACCCCTCCCCGGTCTGTGCGCGACGAAGGAGAGCTGCCAGGGTGGCGACCGCCGCGTAGCTCCCGGCGCCGACGTCGCAGGCGGAGATGCCGACCCGCGCCGGCTCTTCGGCGGTCCCGGTGATCGAGATGAGCCCGGTCTCGCCCTGCATGACGAGGTCGTAGGCATTGCGCTCCGCGTAGGGGCCGTCGGGCCCGTAGCCTGTGATCTCCGTGTAGATCACGTCTGCGCGCAGCGCACGGACGCTCGGCTCGTCGAGGCCCACGCGGGCCGCCCAGCCCGGGGTGAAGTTCTGGAGGAAGACGTCGCTCCCGGCGATCAGGCGCTCGAGCGCCAGACGAGCCTGCGGATCCTTGACGTCGAGGGCGACGCTCCGCTTGCCCCGGTTGACCCAGACGAACCCGCTCGAGATCCCGCCCGCGAGCGTGTCCCATCCCCGCGTGACGTCCCCGACCTCAGGCCGCTCGATCTTGACCACGTCCGCGCCGAGATCGGCGAGGAGGCGCGAGCAGAGAGGCCCGGCGAGGCCGTTCTCACAGGCGAGCACGCGGGTGCCCTGGAGGAGCACCCGCGTACCGTAGTGGCTTTCTAGACGACGCTCTCGACTTCGACGACGTCCGAGCGCTCGAGCGAGAAACCGAAAGCCTCGTGGGACTTGATGACCGCGTCGGCGTCCGGCGCCTGGGACAGGCAGTAAGCGGTCCCGTCCTTCCCGAGGAAGACGTTCAGGCCCGTGACGCCGTTCTCGTCCGGCTCCCGCGCCTTGATCCGCTGCCCGATGCTCTCGGACATCTCCGGCGTGACGCCGCTCATCTCGTGGTGGTCGATGAACTTCGGCATGCGCTCTCCTTTCTAGCTCTGGTTTGGATCGGTGCCTGGGTCCTCACCCGCGGCCGCCTTGACCAGCCGGCCGAGATAGAGATCCCAGCCCTGGCCGTGAATCTCCCGTGACTGCTCGGGCAGGTCGAGATGGCGGAGCCGGACGAGCGTGCCGTCACCGTCGGGCGTGAGCTCGACCTCGACCCGGCTCGATCCCGGCGGCACGGCGTGCTCTCCGTCGCCAGCTTCCTGCCCTTCCCAGCCCCACGTGAAGACGACGCGGTTCGGAGCGTCGACCTCCAGGTACTCACCTCTGGCGATCGCCTGCTCGTTGATCTCCACGCGGTAGATGCCGCCAGGCCGGGGATCGAGCTCCGCCCTGTTCCCCTTCCACTGCCGCATCTTCTCCGGATCGACGAAGAAATCGAACACGGTTTCCGGCCGAGCGGCGATCCTGACCTCGCGCTCGACGACTGTTGCGACGTCAGGCTGCTCGACGGCCACGTCGCCTCCTTCCCTCTTCGGTTTCCGCCGCTTCCTTGAGCCGCTCCAGCCCTTCGTCCCAGAACGCTTCGAGAAACGACTTCAGATCGGCGAAGCCCTCCGGCCGCAGGCTGTAGAGCCTGCGAGTTCCCTCGCGCCGCTCGGAGACCAGGCCGGCTTCGCGCAGCACAGTCAGGTGCTGCGAGACAGCAGGCCTCGTGATCTCGAAGCTCGAGGCGATCTCGCCGGCCGACAGCTCTCCGCCGACGACAAGACGCAGGATGCGCCTGCGATTGGGCTCGGCGATGGCCCGGATTGCTTCCTCCATGGCCGCTATTTAAGCATAGACTTACGTAAGACGCAACTAACGCATAACCCATGGGTAGCATCGCTCCCACATACACGGGAGGGACGCATGGCTGAGCTCAACGAGAAGGCGCGCAAGCTGTTCGAGAGTCCGAATCTTCTCTTCGTAGGCACCGTTAACTCGGACGGTTCGCCGCAGGTGACGCCCGTCTGGACGCACGTCGAGAACGGGTACATCACGTTCAACACCGCGGTCGGACGCGCGAAGGAACGGAACTTGCGACGCGATCCGCGCGTCGGGCTCTCCATCGCGTCTCGCGACGACCCCATGGAGAAGGTCGACGTGATCGGCCGCGTCGTGAACATGATCGAAGGCGACGAGGCGGAGAATCAGATCGACGACCTGTCGGAGAAGTACATCGGCCAGCGGCCGTATCCGTGGCGCCGCGGCGAGACCCGCGTCAAGGTCGTGGTCGAGCCCGTGCGCGTGCACCAGATGTGACCCTCCGCTACCTGAGGCGGGACGAGGTCGCCGCGCTCCTTCCGCCGGTCGCCGAGCAGCTCGATCTCGTCGAGGAGACGTATCGCGCAGTCGGAGCCGGCCGGGTCGAGCTTCCACCGAAGCCGGGCATCCATCCGCGCAAGGACTCCTTCATCCACGCCATGCCCGCGTACCTCATGGACGAAGACGTCGCGGCGCTGAAATGGGTGGCGGGCTACCCGGCCAACAAGGAACGCGGGCTCCCCTACATCTCCGGGCTGATCGTCGTCAACGACGCCGAGACGGGCCTGCCCGCCGCGATCATGGACGGCGCGGAGATCACGGCGGCCCGTACTGCCGCCGCGAGCGGAGTGTGCATCAGGCGCTGGGCTCCCGAGGGCTGGATTGAGAGCGCGATCCTCGGCAGCGGCGAACAGGGCCGCTTCCACGCGCGCGTGCTCGGGGAGCTGAATCCGAACGCGCACATACGCGCTTACGACCCCCACCCGGAGCGGATCGAGGCTCTCGCAGGGAATGTCACCGCCTGCTCGGAGCCCGCCGCGGCGGTCGATGGAGCCGACGTGGTCGTGAGCGCGGGGCCGATCGTCGAGGAGCCGGAGTCCCCGCTCGGCCCCGGCTGGCTCGGCAACCGGTGGCTCGGGCTGCCGATCGACTTCGACTTCTACTTCAACGCCGAAGCGGTGAGCTCCGCGGATCTCTTCCTCGTCGACGACGTCGGCCAGTTCGAGTACTACCGCTCGCTGGGACACTTCCACGCGTGGCCGGAGCCCGCCGGAAGCGTGGGCGAAGCGCTCGCGGACGGGCGGGCAGGCGAGAGGGTCCTCTGCTGCAATCTCGGGGTGGGCGCGCTCGATGCCGCCTTCGCCGCCGGAGTGCTCGACGCCGCCCGCGAGCAGGGCCTGGGCACGGAGCTCGAGCTCTAGCCGCGGATCCGCTCGCCTTGCGGGTCCCAGAGGGGCTCGCCGGCGACCTCGCCGGCAACCCACTCTCCGAAGATTTCGACCTCCACGGCCTGCCCAGGCTGGGCTTTCGCCGCGGGCAGGTATGCGTAGGCGATCGAACGCCCGACCGTGTAGCCGTAGCCGCCGCTCGTGACCCGGCCCGTGATCTCGTCGTCCAAGCGCACAGGCTCCGAGCCGAGGGCGACCGAGCGCGGATCCTCGAGCACGAGGCAGGCGAGCTTCCGCTCGAGCTCTCTGTCGTTTACCTCGGCCAGTGCCTGCCGACCCACGAAATCGCCCTTGTCGAGCTTGACCGCGAACTCGAGGCGGGCCTCGTAGGGGGTCTCGTCCGGCGTGATGTCGGCCCCCCACACGCGGTAGCCCTTCTCGAGCCGGAGGGAGTCGATCGCCTTGTACCCGCCTGCAACGAGCCCGTGCTCGCGGCCAGCCCGCCAGATCGTGTCCCAGAGGCGCAGGCCGAATTCAGCCGGGCAGTACAGCTCCCAGCCGAGCTCGCCCACATAGGTGACGCGCAGGGCCAGGCACGGGACTGGGCCGACCGCGATCTCCTGCGCCCGCATGTAGCGAAAGGCCTCATTGGAAAGATCGGCCTGGGTCAAGGGCTGGAGGATCTCCCGCGCAGCGGGGCCCCAGAGCCCCAGACACGCGAAACGGGAGGTGACGTCCTCGACGGAGACGGATCCGTCGTCCGGCAGATGTCGGCGGATCCAGGCGAGGTCGTGCTGACCGAAGGCCGTTCCCGTGACGATGCGGAAGCGGTCTTCGGCGAGCCGCGAGACGGTGAAATCGCACTCGATGCCACCGCGCTCGTTCAGCATCTGGGTGTAGGTGATCGCGCCGACGTCTCGCGCTACGCGGTTGTCGCAGAGGCGCTCGAGATAGTCCGCGGCTCCATGCCCGACCACGTCGATCTTGGCGAACGAGGTCTCGTCGAAGAGAGCCGCCGCCTCGCGGCAGGCGCGGTGCTCCGCTCCAATGGCGGGCGACCAGATCTCGCCTGCCCACCCGCGCGGGCGGAGGCTCTCGTCACCATGCACAGCGTTCGACTCGAACCAGTTGGCCCGCTCCCAGCCCGACTTCTCGCCGAACGACGCGCCGAGTTCCTCGAGTCGCGCGTAGGTCGGGGAGAGCCTGAGCGGACGCCCTGCGAGGCGTTCCTGGCCCGGATACTTGATGTCGTAGTAGGTGGAGTAGACCTCGATCGTCCGCGCGAGCGTGTACTCGCGACTCGCGTAGTGGCGGCCAAAGCGCCGCGAGTCCATCTCCCAGACGTCGAGGCTGGGCACGCCTTCGACGATCCATTCGGCGACGAGCCGGCCCATCCCGCCCGCGCCCGCGAGACCGTGCGCGCAGAACCCGGCTGCCACCCAGAACCCGCGCACATCGGTCTCCCCGAGAATGAACTCCCCATCCGGGGTGAAGGCTTCCGGGCCGTTGATCAGCCGGACGACCTCGAGGTTCTCGAGCTCGGGCACACGCACGACCGCGTTCTGCAGGAGCTCGTCGAAACGCTCCCAATCCTCGGCGAGGAGCTTGCCGTTGAAGTCCGCAGGGATGCCGTCGAGGCTCCACGGCTCGGGCTGGCGCTCGTAGCCGCCCATGACGAGACCGCCCGACTCGCCCCGGAAGTAGACGAGGAGGGAGGGGTCGCGCATCGTCGGCAGATCGAGCGGCAAGTCGCTCGGCCGGGTAACGAGGTACTCGTGCGCCATCGGAACGATGGGCACGTTGACGCCTGCCAGGCGCCCGATCTCACCCGCGAACATGCCGCCGGCGTTGACGACGACCTCCGTTTCGATCGAACCCTTGTCCGTCTCGACGCCGGTGACTCGCCCCCGCTCGAGCCCGATCCCTGTCACGCGCGTGTTCGTGTAGATCTCGGCCCCGCCACGCCGGGCTCCCTCCGCGAGCGCGAAGGTGAGCTGGCTCGGGTCGATGTAACCGTCCGTGGGGAGGTAGGCCGCTCCGAGGACGCCTTCGGTCGACATGGGCGGGAATCGCTCCCCGGCCCCGGCCGCGGAGAGAAGCTCCAACGGCAGGCCGAACGTCTTCGCCCAGCCCGCCTGTCGGCGTAGCTCCTGCATTCGCTCCTCGGAAGACGCGAGTCGCAGCGAGCCAACCTCGTGCCAACCCGTTTCGAGCCCAACTTCCTCCTCGAGCCGCCGGTAGAGCTCGACCGAGTTCATCATCATCTTGGTCAGGCTCAGCGAGCCTCGGAGCTGCCCGACGAGCCCGGCCGAGTGGAACGTCGAACCGCTGGTCAGGTCCGCGCGCTCGCAGAGAACGACGTCGTCCCAACCGAGGCGAGCGAGCCAGTAGAGGATCGAGGCGCCGCCGACGCCCCCTCCGATGACCACGGCGCGAGCTCGGTCTCTCACCGGAGAAACGTAAACGAAGGGACCTCGACGGCCCACACCCGCGTAGTCAGGACATGAAGGCGCTCGTCTTGACCGCGACGATCATTTGCTTCGCCGTCGTCACAGGGGTCGCCCGCGCCGACGGAGGGCCGATCTTCAACGACTTCGGAGGGCTCCAGGGCATCCAGGCTCCCAGCGGCTACCGCTATGTGATGATCGACGGGGAAAAGAGCGTCTTCCTCCTTCGCATCGCACCCGATCAGCACGTCGCGGCCTACCGACCGCTCCCTGGTCGCTTCACGATCCCGGCGGTGGCGATGGACCGCACCACGAGCGGCCTCTCGGCCGACGGGAAGACTCTCATCCTCGTCCAACCGCGCTTCCGGTACGGGCGGCACCACACACGCTTCCTCATCCTGTCGCTGCCGGGGATGCACGTCCGTCACGCCGTGACCCTTCCCGGCGACTTCACCTTCGACGCGATGACCCCGGACGCATCGGTCCTCTACTTCATTCAGTACCTCAGGAGGAACGACCCGACCCGCTACGAGGTGCGCGCGTTCGATACGGAGGGGCTGAAGCTCGTCCCGGGCGCCATCGTCGACCGCAGCGAGCCCGACGAGGAGATGCGGGGCTTCCCGGTCTCACGCGTCACGAGCGCGGACGGCCGCTACGCCTACACGCTCTACGACGGCGGCGGCAACACGCCCTTCGTCCACGTGCTCGACACGATCGGCGGGCAGGCGCACTGCGTCGATCTCGACGAGCTCGGCGGCAACAACGCCATCGATTTGTTCAGGCTGCGCCGCGAGCCCGACGGCGACGTCGCAGTCGTCCTGCGCGGAAGCCCATTCCTCGTCGTGGAAAAGACCAGCTTCCGGGTCGTCGACCCCGCGTCCGCACCGCCGCCGGCCCACGACGACCAGGGCATTCCGTGGATGCCGATCGGCGTGGGAGCCGCCGTGTTGGTTGCGCTGGCAGGGTTGTCGTTCCTCGCACTGCGGCGTCGCCGACCAGCCACGGCGTAGCGCGCGACCAGCGCGATACTACGGGGCATGGATGTCCCGCTCGTCGACCATCCCGACTCGGTCGTGATCGTCGCCGTGGAGGGGGATCAGCTCCTCTGCGTGCGCCAGAGCCGCCGCGGCGCGAACGAGCCCACGCTCGAGCTCCCGTCCGGGAAGCTCGAGCCCGGAGAGTCCCCCTTCGAGGCCGCGGAGCGCGAGCTCGCGGAGGAATGCGCCTTCGGAGCCGACGAGTGGCACGAGCTCGGCAGCTTCTGGGCCGTCCCCGCCTACTCGACGGAGTTTGTCCACGTCTACGAAGCGAGGGACCTGCGCGCGGTCGCAACCGTGCCGCTCGACGAGGACGAAGACATCGAAGTCGAGCGCATCCCGCTCGTGGGAAGCCTCGAACGGCTCTCCGACGCGATCTCCGTCGGGGCTCTGGCCCTCTGGCTCGAAGCGCGATGAGCCCTGCGGCCTGGCTGCTCGAGCTCGAAGGCAAGCTCGGCGAGGACGAGGAGAGCGAAAAGCTCGCCGTCGGGCTCGTCGTCCTGGCGTCGGTGGCGGGGGCCCAGGTTCCGGTCGAGCGCGAGGTCGTGCAAGGCGCTGCCCGACGCGCTCTCCTGTTGCTCGCAGCCGGAGGCGACCCCGAGCGCGGGCTCGACCTGGACGGCCGCGCCGTGACCGCGATGGCGGACGAGCTGCGCACGGTCGACCGACAGCTCGCCCTCGAGCAGGGGCTCGTCGACCTGCGCTTTCAGGTTCAGGGCCTGCCCTACACGAGTGAGGCCGTCCATGGGCTCATCCACGCGCCCGACGTGGCGTGGAGGGCGTACGCCGCCGGGCTCCTCGCAGAGGAGCTCGGCGGCATAGACGCTGACTAGCTGAAGGCGGTTACTTGCCGGCCGGCGCGATGCCCGGTTCGACCTGTTCGTACTCGTGCTCGCGGGCGGCCATCTCTTCTTCCGACATTCGGACCGGCCCCTTGAACCAGTTCTTGGCCGAGAGGGCCCACCAGCCGCCGAAAATCAGGCCGATGGCGGCGAACCAGATCACCGTGTAGTTCGTGAACTGCCAGTCGAAGCCCTCCACCCACGGGAGGCCGACCTTGTAGAGCGGGAAGATGAAGAGGATCGTCACGATCCCGACCCAGATGATCGAGATCGGATCGAGCCACTTGTAGTGGCGTCCGAGGCTCCACGCTCTCGGCGGGTCCCAACTGTCTCCCTTCCGCCAGCGGAGGAAGACCGGCAGGATGAACGCGATGTAGAGGCCGATCACGGCGATCGCCGTGCCGACCGCGTAGCCGATGAAGTAGTTCCAGACGGCGGGGATCATGAGGATGGCGGCGAAGAGCGAGACGCCGATAACCGAGTAGACGGGCACACGGTTATGGGCGATCCGCCTCCAGAGCGGATGCCCTGGCACGGCTCGGTCACGCGAAAACGCGAACATCATCCGCGAGGCCGACGTCACGGACGCGGTCACGCAGAAGAACTGGGCCACTACGCATATGAAGAGGAGGAACTCCGCCCAGCGCTGACTCATCGAGGTCGCCCAGATCCACGGGACGATGGGCAGCAGTTGGTTGACGGTCTTCAGCGCCTCGTCCGTGCTCGGGATCGCGAACGTGACGGCCACGAGCAGGATGAAGCCGAAGACGACCGAGACGAAGACGGATGTCCACATCCCCGTCGCAGCCATCCTGGAGGCCTTGTTCGTCTCCTCCGCCGTGTGCGCGGAGGCGTCGAAGCCCGTGATCGTGTACTGCGCCATCAGAAGCCCGAGGCCGAAGACGAACCAGAACGCGGGGTTCGCGAACGTCGTCGTCGTGCCACCGAAGCCGGAGTTGTTTACCTTCTCCGTGAAGACGTAGCTCAGAGACTGGTGGTGGTCGGGGACGATGATGAGGACGCCGACAACGACGACGACGCCGATCATGTGCCACCACGCAGAGAACATGTTGAGTCCCGACGTGTAACGGATGTGCAGCGTGTTGATCAGCACCGCTGCGGTGAGAAACAGCGCGTAGACGATGTACGTGGACGCGTTGAACGACGCTCCGAACCAGTCGTTCATGTGCGCCGAGTAGCTGAACCAGTAGTCGAACAGCACCTGGCCGAAGACCGCGAGGCCATACCCGATGGCTGCCGTGACGGCGACCTGACCGATGAGGTTGAACCACCCGGTCGCCCAGCCCCAGCCGGGGCTCCCTAGCTTCGAAGCCCAGTAATAGAGCCCGCCTGCGGTCGGATAGGCCGAGGCGATCTCCGCCATCGACAGGGCGATGATGGTCGACATGAGGCCGACGAGGAGCCAGCCCCACGTCACGGCGATCGGGCCGCCGTGCTCGAACGCGATCGTGTACGAGGTCAGACACCCAGCGAGGATCGAGATGATCGTGAAGCTGATGGCGAAGTTGCGGAATCCGCCCATCGCGCGGAAGAGCTCCTGCGCATAGCCGAGCCCGTGCAGGACCTCTTCGTCGTCGCTCAGATCGTCCCGGCGTACCACAGGCTCTTCGGTGCTCATCGGCCTTCCTCTCTGTCGATGGGTGCGGGGTATTTATGCTCTCGGCCCACCCCGTGTGTCAACCAGGGCGAAAATCATGGAGCTGAACGAGCTAGAGCAGGCCGTCTCCGACGGGTCGATCGACACCGTCGTGGTCGCGTTCACCGACATGCAAGGCCGCCTGATGGGAAAGCGCGTCCAGGGGCAGTACTTCGTCGAAGACCGGATCGCCGAGCACGGCGTCGAAGGCTGCAACTACCTGCTCGCTCTAGACATGGAGATGGATCCCATCCCGGGCTACCAGATGGCCAACTGGGAGAAGGGCTACGGGGATTTCCTCCTCCAGCCCGACCTCGCCACGCTTCGGTTGACGCCCTGGCTGGACGGAACCGCACTCGTCCTCTGCGACGTGCTCTGGCATGACGGACAGCCCGTCAACCCCTCGCCGAGACAGGTCCTGAAGCGGCAGGTGGAACGAGCAGGGGAGCTCGGGTACACGCCCAGGTTCGGCTCCGAGCTCGAGTTCTACCTCCTCAAGGAGACCTACGCCGAGGCGCATGAGAAGCACTACCGGGATCTGACCCCCTCGGTGCCCTACATCCTCGACTACCACATCCTCGCCACGACCTACGACGAGCCGCTCTTAAGGCAGATCCGTAACCACATGCAGGCGGCTGGGATCCGTGTCGAGAGCTCGAAAGGCGAGGCCTGGCCCGGCCAGCAGGAAGTGAACTTCCGCTACTCCGACGCGCTCGCCATGGCGGACAACCACACGGTGTACAAGAACGGCGCCAAGGAGATCGCCCACCTGAACGGCTGCTCGATCACCTTCATGGCCAAGCCCGACCACACGTGGATCGGGAACTCCTGCCACATCCACGCGAGCCTCTGGGAGGGGGAGAAAGCCGCCTTCGCGGGCGAGTCTGACGTCTTCAAGCAGTTCCTGGCCGGCCAGATCGCCTGCTTCAAGGAGCTCGCGGTCTTCCTCGCGCCCACGATCAACTCCTACAAGCGCTACGCGGCCGGAAGCTGGGCTCCGACCACGCTCGCCTGGGGCCATGACAACCGCACCTGCGGCTTTCGCATCGTCGGCCACGACAAGGCTCTGCGGGCGGAGACCCGCATCCCGGGAGGTGACGTCAATCCGTATCTGGCCTTCGCTGCGGTCCTGGCCGCCGGCCTCTACGGAATCGAGCACGAGCTGGAGCTGCCTCCCGCGCTCGAGGGCAACGCCTACGAGTCCGATGCGGAGCGCTTCCCCCACTCCTTGCGCGAGGCGATCGATGCCCTGGCGAACGGGACGATGGCGCGCGAGGCCTTCGGCGACGACGTCATCGACCACTACCTGAACTACGCGCGCACCGAGCAGCGCCTCTTCGACGAGGTCGTCACCTGCTATGAGCGGGAAAGGATGTTCGAACGAGGATGACCCATGCCCTGGGCGCCGCTCACAAGCCGGGCAGAGCCCGGCTCTGCGGGCGGCTGACGCTGCGAGCGGCGGGATCCTTCGCTCGCAACACCTCGCCGTACTTGATTTGTACTGTCTCGGCGCCGCGAGCTTGCCTCCCTTGCCCGCAACGCCCCAGAACATGAGCCGCAGACCTGTGATCGGGATCACGACGTACCTGACTCCGGCTCGGTTCAGCCACTGGGAGGAGGAGGCGGCCCTGATCCCGGTTGCCTACGTCAACGCGATCGAGGCCGCCGGCGGGCGGCCTCTGCTCGTCCCACCGAGCACCGAGGGCATCGAAGAGACGCTCGACCGCCTCGACGGGCTCCTTTTCTCCGGGGGATCGGATCTCGACCCGGAGCTGTACGGCCAGGACGCCCATCCGGAGACCAACGGGATCGTGCCGCAGCGCGACCGCGCGGAGATCGCTCTCCTGCGGGCGGCGCTCGACCGCGACATGCCGGTGCTGGCCGTCTGCCGCGGGAGCCAAATCCTGAACGTCGCGCTGGGCGGGGACCTCGTCCAGCATCTCCCGGACGTCGTCGGCGACGAGAGGCACAAGCACACTCCGGGTGAGTTCGCCGACCACGACGTCGCGCTCGAGCCGGGCACGCGCGTCCAGGAGATCCTCGGCGACCACGCACCCGTCAAGAGCCATCACCACCAGGGCTATGGCCGCCTGGGTGAAGGGCTGCAGGAGGCGGCGCGGGCGGAAGACGGCACCCTCGAAGCGCTCGAAGATCCGAGCCGGCGCTTCGCACTCGGGGTCCTCTGGCATCCCGAGGCCGGCGAGGATTTCGCTCTCTTCGAGGCCCTCGTGGAGGAAGCGAAGGAGTATCGTTTGGAGCGACGCTGAGATGCCCGTCGTCTACGGCTCCCCAGACCTGTTGCCCAGCTTGAGCGTGGTGTACGTGTGTGCTTGCGGCCTGCGGATGGGGGAATACGGGAATCATGCTGGCGAGCCGCCCCCGGGTTGGGTGCGCGTCTCCACCGACGAGTACATCTGCGCGCATTGCGCGGAGATGGCCAAGGGCACCGCCGTCGGGCCAGGTCCCTAGGCTTCCTGTCGTGAGGCGTGCCGCCGTCATCGCCCTGGCGCTCGCCGTCGTCCTCGCGGTCGGCACCGCCGGCTGCGGTTCGGGAGAGACGAATCCGAAGCCGGAGCTCGTCTCCGCCGGCCAGGTCATCGGGCAGTTCAAGCGCGACACGGGTCGCCCGCTCCAGCGCGCCGCCGTGGAGGACGTGGCCTGGGACCAGCTCAGCTACGGCCTCAATCCGTCGCAGGAGCTGCTCGCCAAGTACGGGATCTTCTCCGTCTACGTCGCCAAGGCGGGCCACGTGGACGCCCTCGGCTCACTGCTCAAGGACAAGACCACGAGGGAGGCGCTGAAGCGCGACGCCGAAGGCGTCTACTGGGAGCACGACCCGAACAGCGGCACCTGGGTCGCCTACAAGCGGTACTCGAGGAACGTCGTGCTCGTCTGGTTCAGCGGCTCGAAGACCCAGGCGCTGGACGCGCGCTTCGAGCGGCTCGACCGCGTCCTGACCGACCTTCCCGGATAAGCTCCGCGTCCGCATGGGGCGACTCGACGGCAAGGTCGCGGTGATCACGGGCGCCGCGGGAGGCATCGGGCGCGAGGCGACGCTGCTCTTCTCCGACGAGGGGGCCAGGGTCTGCGTCGCGGACGTCGCCGACGAGCACGGCGAGCAGACCGCCTCCGAGGCCCGCGAGGCCTTCTTCCAGAAGGTCGACGTCACCGATCCGAAGAGCGTCGAAGAGATGTACAGGGCGACGGCCGAGCGCTACGGCGGGATCGACATCCTTTACAACAACGCGGGGATCATGCCCGCCGACGACGCCTCGATCCTCGAGACAGAGGTCGATGCCTGGGACCGCGTCCAGGACGTCAACACGAAGGGTGTCTACCTCTGTTGCAAGCACGGGATCCCTTATCTCCTCGAGCGAGGCGGAGGGTCGGTGATCAACGTCGCTTCCTTCGTCGCCCTGGCCGGAGCCGCCACGTCACAGATCTCCTACACCGCGTCCAAGGGCGCGGTGCTCTCGATGAGCCGGGAGCTGGCCGTTGAGTTCGCCCGCAGGGGAGTGCGCGTGAACGCCCTCTGCCCCGGACCCGTCGAGACGCCCCTCCTCATGCGCCTCCTCAACGAGACGCCCGGCGCGCTCGAACGCCGACTCGTCCACATCCCCACGGGGAGGCTCGCGCAGGCGAAGGAGATCGCTTACGGCGCCCTCTTCCTCGCGAGTGACGAGTCGTCGTATGTGAACGGGGCGACGTTTCTGGTCGACGGCGGCCTAACGGCCGCCTACGTCACGGCCGAGTAGCGCCGCCCCGTCATAGGCCGCTTCAGCGAAGCGAGACCGCAACCTCCTCGAGCAGGTCCAGCGAATCCTGCATCCCGGCCTCCATGCCGGACTCGATGATCGCGTCCCGGACCTCCTTGCTCGGCGCCTCGACAAGGATCGTGAGCGTCGTGCGCGCGTCGGCTTCCACGAACGTGGCCGTGTTCAGCGTTCCCACCTCGGGGCCCTGCGCCGGTTGCGGCACGCCCTCGTACACCTCGGTCGAGACGATCCGCTCGTTCGGAACGATCTCGCGGTACTCGCCGTGGAAGGCGACCTCCGTCCCGTCGGGCATGACCCCAACGTAGCGCCACTTTCCGCCAACCCGGAGGTCGATCTCCGCAACCGTCACCTCACCCCTCTTGGCACCCCACCATCGCTTCACGAGGTCGGGAGTCGTCCAAGCCTTGTAGAGGAGATCCCTCGGGGCGTCGAACTCCCGCGCGATCAGGATCTGCTCGTCCGTCGGCAACGTCACTCTCGCGGTCCCACTACTCGTCACTCGCATCTCCTTCCTCCTTCTTGAGCTCGTCCAGCACGACGTCCAGCTCGTCGAAGCGCTCGGACCACGCCTGCTCGTAGCTCTTGACCCAGTCGTGGATGGGCCGGAGCGCCTCGGCGTGGAGGCGATAGAAGCGGCGGCGTCCGTCGCTGCGGACAGTGACGGCACCGACCTCGCGCAGCACCCTCAGATGCTTTGAAACCTGCGGCTGCCCCAGCCCGAGCTCGCCGACGAGCTCGTTCACGGGCCGCTCGCCGGCGGCCAGAGCGTCGAGGATCTGCCGCCGTCGCGGCTCGGCTACCGCGTTGAAGGCATCGGTCGTCGTTGCCGCTCTCGCCATCTTGTCGACTATATATATCTATATCGGTATATATGTCAACCCAAGGAGCCCACGAATAGGAAAGCCCCGCGAGAGCGAGGCTTTCCATTAGCAGGCCTGTAAGCCGGATTCTGTCGAGGGTGACCATCCATCTAGGCCGTCGGTTTCCCGACGGCTCCAGCAGCGCACCCGGCTCCTCGGCGGGCAGCCTACGAGCGGAGCCTGTTCGCCTTGCACCGGACGGGGTTTAGCTAGCCGTCGTGTCGCCACGACGCTGGTGGGCTCTTACCCCACCCTTTCACCCTTGCCTTCGGCGTCTCCGGAGAGGTTTTCGCCGCCGGCGGTCTCCTTTCTGTGCCACTTTCCGTCGGCTTTCGCCGCCTGGGGTTTCCCCAGCGTCCTGCCCTGTGGTGTCCGGACTTTCCTCGGACCGGTGCCGCCTGCGGCGGCCCGTGCCCGCGATCACCCGGCCTGCAAGCCCAATTGTAGCCGCGATTCCGCGCCCGCCTGGAAGGCAGCGGCGCATTCCGGGCAGTGGATCCCGCTTCGCACGTGCAGCACGAACTCTCCGCATACCGGGCACTCCAGGCTCGCCCCTCGCATGAGCGCGAGGAGCTCCTGGTCGAGCGTGCTGTTCAGCTGCACGATCTCGCTCATCGCAGGGTCCTGAACACTCCTGTGACCTTGCCGAGAATCTGGACGTGGTCGGGATACAACGGCGACAGCGCCGAGTTCTCGGGCTGGAGGCGGATGCGGCCGTTCTCTCGGAAGAAACGCTTGACCGTCGCCTCGTCGGCGGATTCGTCATCTCCGGCGAGCGCGACCACGATGTCTCCGTCTCGCGCAGCCTGCTGGCGGTGGACGACCACGTAGTCGCCTTCGAGGATGCCTGCCTCGATCATGCTGTCTCCCTTCACGCGCAGGAGAAAGTCCTCCTCGCCGGACGAGAGAGGCTCGGGGACGGCGAGGTAGTCCTCGATGTTCTGCTCGGCCAGGAGCGGCCCGCCGGCGGCGATCTCACCCACGAGGGGAAGACGCGCGGCCTGGTGCGCTGGGGAAGCCCCCACGGCCTCGGAGCGCTCGCGTCCGACGACCTCGAGCGCACGTGGCTTCGTCGGGTCGCGCTTCAGGTAGCCGGCTCGCTCGAGGTTGGCGAGATGGGCGTGCACGGTCGACGGCGAAGCCAGCCCGACGGACTCGCCGATCTCGCGCACGGTGGGCGGGTACCCGTGCTTGTCGGCGTACGCGACGACGAAATCGAAGATCTCTCGCTGGCGCTTGCTGAGCATCCGGACACCTCGCTGGTCGAACATCTGTTCGATACAAGGTAGCGAGGGGAACGGACGGAGTCAACAGCTACAATCCACTCCG
>Ga0307277_10000435_pt1 | contig 15402 bp, 17 predicted proteins | sample ER_DNA_116_FD_194473 | JGI IMG/M metagenome (GOLD analysis project Ga0307277, IMG submission 194473) | Bulk soil microbial communities from the East River watershed near Crested Butte, Colorado, United States - ER_DNA_116 | ecosystem: Environmental > Terrestrial > Soil > Floodplain | place...
CCACATCAGCAGGCGGCGGCCATTGATTTCGTCGCCGCCGGGATCAACGTCGTAGGTGTTGAAGAGCCTGTGCGCGTGGGCGTCGGGCACCCACTCCTTACGCTCGATCTCCTCGAAGTCGCCGAGCTTCATCACCCGGCAGGGCGACTGGAGGTGGTAGAGGATCGACTCGTTACCGACGAACCCCTCGAGCCCCATCACCTCTTCGGTCAGAAGCGTGCCGTTGTCGCGGAACTGGATGTGCCGCTTGCGTGGAACTTCGCCAAGACGCTGATAGAAGGGCATGTCGGAAACTCTAGCCCGTCGCCAGAGCGGCGAGCCGCTCGCCGAGCGCGGGGGCGAACTTGAAGCCGTGGCCCGAGCACGGTGAGCCAATCACGAGGCGGCCACGACGCTCGAGGATGAACGTCTCGTCCGGCGTCGTCGTGTAGAGGCAGGTCTCGGCCGCGACCGGGTCAGGGTCGGCGAGGCGGTACGTCTCGCGCGCCCAGCTCGCGATCTGGTCGATCAGGCGCGGCTCGGGCTCCCCCGTCCCGTTCGGGTCGACCTCGGGGCCCGCGTGGTGCGCGCCGACCTTGAGGCCGTGAACGGGATCTGCGAGCGAGTACATGTCATGGGTGTGGCTGTCGGGCTTGAACGAGACCAGCGAAGGGATCGGCCTGCCATTCTCGGGGCGGAAGTAGCAAAGGGTCTCGCGCGTCACCTTCACGGGCAGCGGCTCGTCGAGGAGCTCGTTGACCCATGAGCCGGCCGTGACCACGACCACCTCGGCGTCGAGATCGTCCGGGTGCAGGCGAGTTCCGTAGCGGACGTCGAGGTCTCTGGCAAACGCAGCGAGCGCCTTGTCCGCGCGGACGATCCCCGCTTCCGGCTGCAGCACAGCGAACGAGCCCTCGGGCACACGGACGGGATAGCGGCGCTCGGCCTCGTCGCCGTCGAGGCGGTGCCACTCGACGCCGCAGGCCTCCAGAGTGTGGGCAGTGCTCTCGTCGAGCGTCCGGACGATCTCGAGCAGGCCGTTCAGCTCAAGCAGCTTCTCTCCCGTCTCGGCTTCGAGCTCGCGCCAGAGCCCGAGCGACTCCTGCGCGAGCCGCACGTACTCCTCCTCGGCGTACGCGAGCCGGAAGATCCGGGAGCGGCCGTGACTGGAGCCACGGTTGTGCCCGGGGTCGAACTGTTCGTAGACGGCCACGTCGTGCCGGCGCCGGTTGAGGGCGCGTCCGGTCGCAAGGCCCATCACGCCGGCTCCGACGACAGCGACCTTCACCTGACGGTCGGCGCCTACTCGTCCAGGAGCGAAGTCGAACGCGCGAGCGAGTAGAACAGGAGGTACCCCGCGATGAGGAAGGACGTGAACAGGAACGTGATCCCGATCGGCCGCGGATGGGCGAACGGATCGAGAAGCGCCTGGGCCAGGTCGGCCGCGAGCGATCCTGGCCGGACGAAAACGTCCCACGAGTTCCACCGCAGGACGCGGCCGAGGTAGACGCCAAAGGAGCTCAATCCAAGGACGGCGAAGACGAAGAGCCAGGCGTAGCGGACCCCGACGCCGCGTCGCACGATCGCTTGCAGCAGGTAGAGGGAGACAAACCCCAGCAGCAGCCCGGCCGTCGCCGCCGTCGCGATCAGAATGCCGTCGTACCAGAACTTCTCGCCGGTACTCCCCGCCAAGTGCTCGAAGTCCGTGACGATGTAGGGCGCGTTCGGAAAGAACAGCAGCCACAGCAGGCCGAGGCCCGCGAGCGTGGCTAGCCGGGCGCGGCGCACGTGCCGGTCGTACAGGAGCAGGGCGAGGCCAAGCGGGACCCAGGCCAGGAACAGGTTCCAGACGAGGCCGGCATTGGCGAGGGTGTGGGTGTATGCGATGCGGAACGCGACGAGGCCGACCACGAGCGCAGAAAGCACTCCCAGCGCCGCGAGGACGGCGAGCCGACGATCGCTGAACGAGCAACGCAGCCGCTTGACCATGGTTCGAGGTTATCGCGGCGTCACGGGTAGCGCGACCCGATCACGTTCCTGAGCACCCCGATGCCTTCGACCTCGAGCTCGACCATATCGCCCGGCTGCAACCAGCGGCCGTCGCCATGCTCGAGGATGCAGCCGGTGCCGACGGTGCCCGAGCCGATCACGTCGCCGGGGACGAGCCGCGTGTTCGCCGAGGCGCGCTCGAGGATCGCCTGCCACGAGTGGTACATATCGCCCATGTTCCCGCGCGAGCGCTCCTCGCCGTTCACGCGAGCGACCATCTCCAAGCGGAGGTCGCCGAGCTCGTCCGGGGTGACGACGAACGGGCCGAGCGAGGTCGCAAAGTCCTTCCCCTTCGCGGGCCCCAGGCCGACCTTCATCTCCTTGCGCTGCAGGTCCCGCGCCGACCAGTCGTTCATGACAGTGAAGCCACCTATCGCGCCGTCCGCCCCGATCACGGCCGCGACCTCGAGCTCGTAGTCGAGCTCTTGGCAGCCGGCCGGAAAGGGAATCTCGTCGTCGGGCCCGTAGATCGCGGCCGGGTTCGAGAAGTAGAAGACCGGCAGCTCGTACCACTCGTCGGGCACGCCCGGGCGGCCCGTGACTCGCGCGGCGTTTCGAACGTGCTCCTCGAAGGCGTACGCGTCGCGCACGGAGGGTGGACGCGGCACGGGGGCCAGGAGCCGCACGTCCTCGAGCGCGTACTCGTCGTGCTCGCGGGCCGAGCCGCCGCCTGTGAAGAAAGCGGCGATGGTCTGCGCCGCCAGATGGACGACGCGGTCGCCCTCGACCGCGCCGACCCAACCCCGAACCGGACGATCAAGTGGCGTAAAGAGACAAAGCCTCATACCTCTCCCGAGCGAAGCGATGAGAGAAAACGGCTGGCCGAAAAATCCGCTGTGGAAAAGTTGTTACACCTCCAGCGCGATTGAACCCTTGACGAAAACCGGTGTCGGACACCGCCGTTTGGACAGGGCCGTTTGGGCACACGCTGAGGATTTTTCGCGCTAATCACGGCTCGGTGTGGACGATGACATCGGCGATCTCGGGCCGCTCCTGCCGGATCCGCTCCTCGACCTCGCTGGCGCGGCGGTGGGCATCTGCGAGCGTCGTTGCCGGATCGAGGCCGAGAGTTACGAAGGCGACGAGGCCCTCGTCGGTCTCGAGGAACCGAAGCTCGCGCGGCGCCGCGCCGGTCGCGTCGCGAACGATCTCTTCGACGAATCCGGTATCCCGCTCGACCGTCGTCCCCCTGGCCGGCTCGGCGAGCGGCTCCAGGTGCGTCAGGACGGAGGTGACCTCCGGCACCGACTCGGTGATCTCCCGCTCGACCTCGCTAGCTGCGGCATGCGCGTCCTCGAGGGACAGGTCTGCGGGGAGCTTCAGGTGCAGTGAGACCTGGGCGCCGTCGTCGGTTCGCAGCACCGAGAGATTGTGGATCTCGCGCACCTGCGCCACGTGCTGCGCCGCGGCCAGCGCGCGTTCTCGCAAGGCTGCCTCGTCTTCCTGGGGCTCGACGTGGACGACGACGTCGCTCTGCGGCAGGGCCTCGTGCACCGCCGCCTCGACCGCGTCCGCCGCGGCGTGGCCCTGCCCGACCGCGGCGCCGGGCGGGACGCCGATGACCACGTCGGCGAACTGCCTGCCGCCCGCCTGGCGCATCCGCAGGCGCCGAAGCTGCACCGGGGGCTCGAGCGCCCTGATCGCGCGCGAGGCGATCGCATGGGCCTCGGACGGAACCCGGTCCATCAGCACGTCGACGTTCCGGCGCATCAGCCGTGCTGCAGCGGCCAGGACGAGCAGGGCGACGAAGAGGGCGGCGGCCGAGTCGGCCTCCTTCCAGCCGGCGCGAACGCCGAGCAGGCCGCCGAGTACCGCGACCGAGCCGGCGAGGTCGCTCGCGAAGTGAACGGCGTTCGCCTGGAGCGCGGCCGAGCCGTAGCGACGGCCTGCACGCAGCGAAACGAGCATCCGGCTGAAGTCGACGCAGATCACGATCGCGAGCGCGAGCAGCGCGTACCACTCGGCGTGCACCGAGGTCGGCGTCAAGCCGCCAAGGTGCGAGACGGCCCGCCAGGCGATGAAGACCGCGACGACGACTAGGGTGGCCGCCTCGGCCAGCGCTGCAAGATGCTCCGCCTTCCCGTGCCCGTACGCGTGGCTCGGATCGGCAGGACGCCCGGCGACACCGACCGCGAAGAAGGTGAGCAGCGCCGCAACCAGGTCGATGCCGGAATGCGCCGCCTCCGAGAGGAGGCCGAGACTGTGGGAAGGGATTCCCGCGGCGACCTTGAGCGCGATCAGCGCGCAGGCCGCAAGCACGGAAATGAGCGCGGTTCGACGCTGAGGGGTCACACGTTAAGCATTCACCAAAAGAAGAGCCCGCCGTGTGGGCGGGCTCTTCGTCCTGCGTCAGAAGCTTCGTCGGCTACGTGCTGGCGATGTCGCCGATGAAGATCTCGTGCACGCCGTCCAGCCCACGGTCGACCCAGTGGTGGTACAGAAGGCCTTGCTTCTGCTGGCGCTGGGCGGTGTAGCTGAAGTTAAAGCGGCAGCCTGCGTACCCCAGATTGCACGTGGAGGACGCGCCCGGCGTGAAGAAGCCGGCGATGAAGTCGCTGGCCGAGCACGTTGCCGTGCAGGTTCCGGTCGGAATGAACGTCCCGCCCGTGACGGTGCCCTGGAGATAGCCGTGCAGCTTGCCCTTGATCCCCGAAGCGACTGTCATGCCATGCTTCCCGCGGCGCACGACGCCACCTAGCAGCCCCGAAGAGGTGAGAAACCGGCACGACCGCCCTCGGGTCAAGAACTCGAGCCGGTTCCCGGCCGGATCGAACGAGTAGAACCGCCGCACCCCTGGCAGGCGCTCGTCCCAGCGGACCTCTGCTCCGGCGGCTCGGAGGCGCTCGGCAACCGCATCAAGGTCGGGGCCGTCGAGCTCGAACGCCGGATGCGCCTTCGAGGCCGGCGCGAAATCCTCGTACTCGGAGACGTGCAGCTCCTGCGAGCCGGCGCGAAACCAGGCGCCGACGCCCCCCAGCGTCGCGGGCCGCTCGATCCGCTCGAGGCCGACGACGTCGGCGTAAAAGTGCGCCGACTCGTCGATGCCGCCCGGGGGCACAACGACCTGGACGTGATCGAGCGAAAAGCTCAGAGATTCCCGCGCAGCGCCTGCTCGCGCTCGATCGAAAGTGAGTGCGCCCAAGCCAGGCTGAAACCTGGCACGGGATTACGTTGCTTTTCGAATCTGCTAGAGGTTGCCACGAAGGGCTTGCTCGCGCTCGATCGATTCGAAGAGGGCCTTGAAGTTGCCCTCGCCGAAAGTCGTCGCACCGTGCCGCTCGATCACCTCGAAGAAGACCGTCGGGCGGTCCTGCGCCGTCTTCGTGAAGATCTGCAGCAGGTAGCCGTCCTCGTCGCGGTCGGCGAGGATCTTCAGCCTCTTCAGGTCGGCGTAGCTCTCTGAGATCTCGCCGACACGCCCTTCGACCTCCTCGTAGTAAGCATCGGGGGTGTCGAGGAATAGCACGCCCCGCTCCTTCAGCTTCGTGACCGTGCCGACGATGTCCTCGCTCTGCATCGCGATGTGCTGGACGCCGGGGCCGTGGTTGAACTCGAGGTACTCCTCGATCTGGCTCTTGCGCTTCCCCTCGGCCGGTTCGTTGATCGGGAACTTGATCTTGCCGCTCCCGTCCGCCATCACCTTGGACATCAGGGCCGAATACTCCGTCTGGATCTGGTCGTCGCCGAAGTGGACGATGTTGGTCATGCCGAAGACGCGCTCGTAGAACTCGACCCATGCGTTCATGCGGCCGAGCTCGACGTTGCCGACGACGTGGTCGAGCGCCCTCAGGCCGGCGCCGGGACCCGCGTGTCCGTTCTCGACCGTCGACCGATAGCCGGGCAGGTACGGACCGGCGTAGTCCTTGCGGTTGACGAAGGTGTGAATGACGTCGCCGTAGGTCGCGATCGAGGCGAGCTCGACGCGACCGAAATCGTCTTCCGCCCAATGCGGCTCCGCGATCCCGCGGGCCCCGCGCTGCACGGCCGTGCGATATGCGTCGTCGGCGCTCGGCACCCGGAGCGCGATGTCGCGAGCGCCGTCCCCGTGACGGCAGGCGAACTGCGTCACCTCGCTGTCGGCGCGCAGGCCGCTCGTCAGGACGAGCCGGATGTCTCCCTGCTCGATCACGTAGGAGGCGCGGTCGCGCACACCGGTTTCCGGCCCCGCGTAGGCCGTCCGCGTGAACCCGAATGCATGCTCGTAGAAATAGGCCGCCTGCTTTGCGTTCCCGACCCAGATCTCGACGTGATCCCAACCGTCGAGCGGCATGAAGTCGGTCGAGCTCATAACCGCATCCTAGAACGTGATTTGGGAAACCGCAGCTCCGGACCGTTCAGACCAGACGGAAGCCGGGCAGAGCCCGTCTTCCTGATGACGGCCCGCAAGCGGCACCTCAGCTCGCCGCGACGCGACTTCCCGGCTGCGGCGAGGCCTCGTCGCCGACGGGCAGATCCTCGAAGCCGCGCTTGAGGGGTGTCTCGCGAACCCCGATCACGGAGACCAGGAAGACGGCCCCGCAGACGACCGCGGCTAACAGGAATGCCGGCTGCAGAGCACTGGCGAGCTCCGCCCGGCCTGCGAGGGGCAGCCGGTGGATCGCGACGCCCTCGCCGCGAACGGACGCGGGCAAGCGCTGATTGACGAGGACGCCCATCAGCGTCACCCCGAGGGTCGCTCCGATCGAGCGCGAGAACTGGGTCAAGGCCGTCGCCGTTCCCATCGCGCTCCGGGAGACCGAGTTCTGCACCGAGAGCACGAAGATCTGCATCATCGCCCCGAGGCCGACCCCGCAGATGACCATGTTCCGCGCGGCCTGCTCGTTGGTGGTGTTCACGCCCATTCGCCAGAGCAGCAGCTCCCCGGCGCCAAGCACGACCGGCCCGATCAGCGTATTCGGACGGTAGCGGCCGGTCCTGGAGACCACCTGGCCCGCGACGAAGCTCGTGATCACCGCTCCCAGCAGTAGCGGCGTCAGCACCACGCCGGACGATGTCGCGGATGTGCCGATCACGCCCTGGACGAAGAGCGGCACGAAGCTGATCGTCCCGAACATCGCCATCCCGACGAGCGCCATGCAGGTGACGCTGGCCGCGACCGTGCGGTTGCGCAGGAGGTCGAAGGGCAGGATCGGCTCGGGCACGGCTCGCTCGACGAGCCCGAACGCCAGGAGCAGAACTCCCGCCGCGGCCAGCGCGCCGACGACCTCGGCCGACCCCCACGGGTAGTCGCGGCCGCCCCAGACGAGCCCGAGCAGCAGCGCCGTCGTCCCGAGCGCAAGCAAGGCCGCGCCCAACCAGTCGATCGAGTGCTCCTGCTTGTACGGGCGTCGCGGCATGGTCACGAGGATCACCGCCAGCGCAAGCCCGCCAACCGGCAGGTTGACGTAGAAGATCCAGCGCCAACTCGCATTGTCGACGATGAAGCCGCCGATCAGCGGCCCGATGATCGACGCACCCGCGAAGACGGAGCCGATCAGACCCTGGTAGCGGCCCCGGTCGCGGGGCGGCACGATCATCCCGACCATCGCCAGTGTCAACGGGAAAAGGCCGCCGGCGCCGACCCCCTGGACGGCGCGGAAAATCACGAGCTCCCACATGTTCTGGGCGGCGCCGCAGAGCGCCGAGCCCGCGAGGAAGATCAAGATCGCGACGATGAAGAGCGGTTTGCGTCCGTGGACGTCGCCGAGCTTCCCGTACAGCGGCACGGTCACCGTCGAGCCGAGCAGGTAGGCCGTGAAGACCCACGAGTACTGCGTGATCCCGCCCAGGTCGGCGACGACCTTCGGGAGCGCAGTCGCGACGATCGTCTGGTCGAGCGCGGCCAGCAGCAGCGCCACCATGAGCCCGGAGTAGATCGCCAGGATCCGGCCGATCGTGAACTGGTAGCCCGGCGGCTTGCGGGCAAGCCGTTCGCGCAGCGTCATTGGGGGGTCTCCTGCGGAACGAGAACGGGCTCTCGCCCGCGCGAAAGCAAGATCCCCGCCGCGATCAAGAGACCGCCGGCAACCTGGATCGGAGTCATCGACTCGGACAGGAGGAGCAACGCGAAGATCGCGCCCAGAAAGGGCTGGAGGTTGGCGTAGAGGGAAGCTCTCGACGGCCCCACTCGCTCGATGGAGTTGAACCAGAGCAGGTTGGTCAGGAACAGCGGCCCTAGCACCGCGAAGACGTAGGCGACCAAAACGAGGGTCGGCAGCGCCGCGTAGTCCTGCGAGGCGAGCTGCGGCGCGCCGGCGATCAGAAGCAGAACCGCGCCGATCGAAAGCGCGTAGGCGCTGATTCGGGACGCCGTGTAGCGCGTCATCAGCGGCGCGATCGCAACCGAATACGCCGACCACGTGGCGGCGCCGACGAGTGCGAGGAGGTAGCCCCAGAGATCGCCGCCGATCCCGCCCTTCGCCCCCAGCGCGACCAGACAGACCCCGGCAAAGGAGACCGCGGCCGCGACCCAGAAGCGACTGTGCAACCGCTCGATCCTCCCGGCGGCGGCGAAGAGCGCGGTCATGATCGGCAGGGTGCCGAAGATCAGCGCGACGGTGGTCGCCGTGGTCAGCTTCGTCGCGTACACGAAGGTGACCTGGTTGAGGAAGATCCCGACGACGGCCGCACCGACGATGAACGGGATGTCGCGGCGCCGGAGGCGGAACGAGTGCTCACGCACCCAGGTGACGCCGACGAAGAGCACCGCCGCTGCGGTGAAGCGAACGCCGCCGTACGCGAGCGGCTTGAAGCCGTGATTGAGAACGTACTTCGTGACGGTGAAGTTGAGCGACCAGATCACGACCGTTGCGAACAGCATCAGGTCTGCGATCTCCGGACGGCGCACTCGCTCGACCCTACCCATTAGGCTCTTTGCGATGCCTGAGCCGACAAAAGAGGCCATCGACGCGCTGGTCGGGCCGGCGACTCCGCAGTTCGCCTACCAGCTGCGTGCGCGGATCGAGGAGCTCGTGAAGGACCTCTCGGAAGACGACCCGGTGCGGCGCTACGGCGACGAGAAGATGGAATTGCTCGACCGGCTCGGCTACGCCTCCTCGAAGGCCGAGACGGGTGGCCGTGTCAGGCGGGACGTGCCGGGCTGGGACGAGCTGCCGAGCTCGGCGCCGGCCGACAAGCCGCTGCCGCGCGCGAAATGAATTTCGGTCCGGTCTCAGGGACAGTCCCTGGGGGACTGTCCCTAAAGCGGTCGTGAGCTTCGACGGCGCCTCCGTCTTCGTGACCGGCGGGTCGCGGGGAATCGGCAAGGCAATCGCGCTCCGCTTCGCGGAGCTCGGCGCGGCTCGCGTCGCCATCGGCTATTTGCGGAACGACAGCGCCGCCGAGGCGGCCGCGGAGGAACTCCGCGCCGCCGGCGCGGAGCCCGTGCTCGTGCGGGGCAACGTCTCTTCGGAGCGGGTCGCACGCGAGGTCGCCGAGCTCGGCCCGCTTGACGCCCTGATCCACAGCGCCGCCACCGGCGTGATCCGGCCCGCGCTCGAGCTCGAGAAGAAGCACTGGGATTGGACGCTCGATGCAAACGCCTACGCTCTGCTGGCGCTCGCGAGGGCCGCCGCGCCGCAGATGCAGCCGGGGTCGTCGATCGTCGGCCTCTCCAGCCTCGGCTCTATTCGCGTGCTCGAGAACTACGTCGTGGTCGGCACGTCGAAGGCCGCACTCGAATCGCTCGTGCGCTACCTCGCCGTCGAGCTCGCGCAGCGCGGGATCCGTGTCAACGCCGTCTCGGCCGGGGTCGTCGAGACCGAGGCGCTAGACCACTTCCCGAACAAGGACGAGATGCTGCGAATGGGCCGCGACCGGACACCGGCCGGCCGGCTGGTCGAGCCCGGCGACGTCGCGGATGCGGTCGCCTGGCTCTGCTCCCCGGGGGCCGAGATGGTGCGCGGCCACACGCTCATCGTCGACGGCGGCTTCTCGCTCCTGGCCCAATAAGCGTGGAACCGACCGATTACAACCGCCGGGCATGGGACGAGATCCACCGCCGCCGCGCCGACGCGATGGCGGGACAGCTCGGGATCCCGGAGACGATCCGCGAGCGGCTGCCCGACGTGAACGGCAAGCACGTGCTGCACCTGCAATGCGCGACCGGCGAGTCGACCGCCCAGCTTGCCGAGCTTGGCGCCCTCGTCACGGGCGTCGACATCTCCGCCGAGGCGACCGCCGTCGCGCGCGAGCGCGTGCCGAACGCGCTCTTCCTCGAGGCCGACGTCCACCAGCTCCCGCTCCAGCTCGAGCGCGGCCGCTTCGACCTCGTCTACACCGGCGGCGGCATCTTCCACTGGCTCCACGACCTCGACGCCTGGGCGAGTGGAATCGCCTCCGCGCTCAAGCCCGGCGGGGAGTTGGTCGCCTATGACGACCACCCCGTCGCCGCCTGCGTCGACCAGGGCTCGCACTGGCGCGAGGACTACTTCGACGAGAGCCCGATCGTCGATGTCGGCTGGCGGCACTTCGACCTGCCCGGAGAGCCGGCGCAGGAGCAAAAGCACGAGCGCTTCTGGCGGCTCGGTCAGATCGTTACCGCTGTCGCGGACGCCGGGCTCGTAATCCGCTCGCTCGAGGAGTTCTCGACGATCTACGAGACCTACTGGCGCGAGAAGGATCCCCGCGTCCCGGGCCAGTTCGTCCTACTCGCCTCAAAACCGACCTAAAGAAGCGAAAACGCCTCGTCGAGCTCGGCGTCCGTAATCGTCAGGGGCGGGGTCGCGGAGATCAGCTTTCCGCCCGGCCCGGCCGGGATCACGATGACGCCACGCCGGAGCGCCTCGCCGGCATCGCCTTCGCGCGCGCGCAGCAGACCCTTGCCGTGCCAGCCCTCGCGCTCGAACCGCTCGCCGGCCTCCTCGACTCGGTCGAGCAGCTTCGGCACCTCGTCGAGCACGACGAGCGCCGCCGCGCACGCGAGCGGGTTGCCGACGTGCGTGTGGGTGTAGACGTCCTCATCGCCCAGCTCCCAGACCTGCTCGAGACCCTCGCGGTAGAACAGCGCCGCCGAGATCGGCAGGCCGTGACCGAACGCCTTGCCGATCACCAGCACGTCGGCGTACTCGGCGCCGGGCCAGAGCTCCCCTGTGCGCCCGAGTCCGGCGTAGATCGCATCCACGATCAGCAAGGCGCCGCGCGCGGTGCAACGGCGGCGAAGGACGCGGAGGAAGTCGGGCGGCGGCACCTGCGCGCCGCCTCGGCCCTGCACCGGCTCGACGATCACGCAGCCGCAACGCGCCGGCAGAGGGCCCGGATCCTCGCCGAAGCGACGCCGGTAAACCGGCCCGGGAAGCCAGGTCCGAAACGGGAGGCGAAAGGCGTCGGTCGACGTTGCCGCGAGCGCGAGCAGGCCGGTCCCGTGGTAGGCGCCTTCGAAGGCGAGGATCCCCGGCTTGCCGGTCGCGACCAGAGCGGTGCGGAGCGCAATCTCGACCGCGTCTTCGCCGGTGACGCCGAGCTTCGCCGGGCGAGGCAGCCGGCGGCGGAGCTCGGCGGTGACCTCGGCTTCCGCGAGATCGCCGAGCGCGTGTACGACCCTCTGCGCCCTCCAGGCCTCGAGGATCTGCGGATTGCGGTGCCCGAGCGCGGCAACCCCGAAGCCGCCCGAAAGGTCGAGGTACTCGCGACCGTCGGCGTCGACGACCCGGCAGCCTGCGGCCTCGGCCCAGATCAAGCGGAGCCGTTGCGGCGAGGCATGAACCGTCCCAGCGTGTCCGCGGCGATGTAGCCGGCGATCTTCGGGTTCTCCTGCAGGCGCCGCAGCGAATAGGCGTACCAGTGCTCGCCGAACGGAACGTAGATGCGCAGACGGTGGCCCTCGCGGACGAGCCGGTCGCCGAGAGGCTCGGCGACGCCGAGCAGCATCTGGAACTCGTATTCCTCCGGACCGAGCCCGCGTCTGGCGACGATCCGGCGCCCCTCCGAGACGAGCCAGTCGTCGTGCGTCGCGATGCCGACGTAGCAGCCAGCGTCGAGCAGCGCCTCGAGCCCCCGCAGGAAGCTCGCGCGCACCTCCTCGTATCCCTGATAGGCAAGCTCTGGCGGCTCGACGTAGATGCCCTTGCAGATCCGGACGCTCGGCTGCAGGTCGGCGAGCGAGCGGATGTCGTCGAGCGTTCGCCGGAGATAGGCCTGCAGGACGATGCCCACGTTCTCGTGGCCCGCCTCGCGCAGCTCGCGGTAGAGCCTCAGCGTGTCGCTCGTCGTCGAGGAGTCCTCCATGTCGATGCGGACGAAGTTGTTCCGGCGCGCCGCATCGCGGAGGACCGAATCGAGGTTTTCGCGGCAGAGGTCGTAGTCGAGCTTCAGCCCCAGCGCCGTCAACTTGACGCTGACGTTGGAGTCGAGCCCCTCGCGCTCGATCGTCTGGAAGACGTCGCGGTACGCGCCGGCGATCGCGCGAGCCTCGTCGTCCCGGGTGATCTCCTCGCCGAGGACGTCGATGGTGGCCAGCTTCCCCTGCGCGTTGGCGGTCTTGACCACGCGACAGGCGTCCGAGAGCGTCGGCCCGGCGATGTAGCGCTGCGCGAGCATGTGCACGAGCGGCTTCGGCACTGCCGGCAACATCCGGGCGATCGTGCGATCCAGGATCACGAGCGCGGCGGATTGTAGTTGTGTGCGGTGCCTACGATCCCGCCATGGACGTTAGCCGCCTCGAGGACCCGGCCGCCTTCCTCGATGCCGCGATGCCGCTGCTGGTCGCGGACGAGGCGCGCCACAATCTGATCCTCGGGATCGCCGGGACGCTGCGAGCCCATCCTTCTCACCACCCTGACTACGGGCTCTGGCTCGCCGAGGATGGTTCGGATGCGGTCGGCGCCGCGGTCATTACGCCGCCGCACAACCTCGTCGTGGCTCGCCCGCGTGACGATTCGGCGCTCGAAGCCCTCGCGGCCGCAATCGACTTCGACCTTCCCGGGGTCGTGGCGGCTCAACCGGAGGCGGAGGCATTCGCCGCGGCCTGGACGGCGAAAACCGGCGCAACGCCGCGCATGATTCGCGCCCAGGGCGTGTTCGCGCTCGAGCGCGTCGCGCAACCGGAGGGAATCTCCGGCCGAATGCGAGCTGCCGGACCTGACGATCGCCCGCTGCTGCTCGACTGGTGGAGGGCCTTCGCGGAGGAGGCGCTTGGCGAGTCCCCCGACCCCGACTCTGTAGTCCACTCTCTCGACCATCGGCTGGAAGCCCCAGAGGCGGGCGTTGCTCTCTGGGAAGACGTGCGCACGGTCTCGCTAGCGTCATTCGGCAACCCGACGCCGAACGGAATTCGGATCGGCCCGGTCTACACGCCGCCTGAGTACCGACGGCGCGGCTACGCCTCGGCCCTCGTCGCCCAGCTCTCCGAGCGCCTTCTCACCGGGCGGCGCTTCTGCTTCCTTTTCACCGACCTCGCGAACCCGACCGCGAACCGGATCTACGAGCGGATCGGCTACCGCCGCGTCTGCGAGGCGGCCGAGATCGCTTTCGAGCGTTAGCCCTCGCGCATGAAGCCCTGGCGTGCGGCCGACACCAACGCCACAGCCTCGGGAAAGAGCACGCGCATCGCGTCGCGGAGCGCGATCGCCTGCTCGTCGGCACCGCCCTGCGCGGACACCTGCTGAAGGGCGGCCGCGGTCAGCTCAACCGCGGTGTTCAGCGTCAGGGTCGCGAACTGCTCGCGCTGAGCCTCCTGCACGGTCTCCGCCTGCTGCTCGGCGAACTCCCGCAGGCTGCGCATCAAGTCCTCCGGATCGCCTCCGAAGGGAAAACCCTGGCCGCCGCCTTCCATGACGCCACTGTAGCCAGCGCGGCTCAGGCGAGCGTGACCTTGTATGCGGCCTCGACGTCGCGCGTCAGCTCATCGACCGTCGCCGTCGCCTGCTTCATCGCCACGGCGAACGGCGAGCCGGCCTCGCCGAGACTGCGCTCGAGCCTGAGCGTGGCGGCGCCGATCGCATCGAGCCGTTCCGGCGTCGCGACCCGCGGATCTCCGCCGATCGCGGCCTGGAGCGCGAGTGCGGCTTCCTCCGCCTCGTCGATACCCGACGGATTCTCGGTCACACGCAGCGCGACGAGCTGAGAACGGAACTCGTCCAGATCGCCCCCGCCGGCCGTTTCCTCGGCCAGCTCGACGAGCGCGGCGATCGAGACGACCTCGCGGACTCGCCCCCGATCTGCGATCGGCTGCCCCTCCTCGTCCAGCACGACCCAGCTCGTCTCGCCCTCCTCGCCGCGGTAGGCGCACAGGTACGCGCGCGAGCCCGAGGAAGGCTCGGCCGCGACGATGCCGACGACCTCTTCACCAGGAGCGGCGTAGCGAATCGCGGCCTCCGCAATCCGCCGCAAGTCCTCAATTAGAGCCACTGCCCGAGCATAAGCTCCACCGTCGTGGCCTCCTCCACCCGGACACGCCGAGCGCTCGAGCTCTTCGCCCCGCTCGGCCCCACCTACGAGCGCTATGCACGAGTGCTCTCGCTCGGCCAGGACCCGCGCTGGCGCAGGTTTCTCGTCTCCAGGATCGAGGCCGGGCCGGGCGAGGAGGTGCTGGACGTCGCCACCGGCACGGGGGCGGTTGCTCGAGAGCTGCTGAGGCAGAAAGGCTGCGGCGTCGTCGGCGTCGATCAGAGCCCGGAGATGCTCGTCGTCGCGCGCGAACACTTGCCAGCCGCCGTGAAGCTGGTCGAGGCTAGCGCCGAGAGTCTGCCTTTCGACGACGCCTCATTCGACGCGCTCACGTTCACGTACCTGCTTCGCTATGTCGACGATCCGGGCGCAACGCTGCGGGAGCTCGCGCGCGTCGTCCGCCCCGGCGGCACGATCGCGAGCCTCGAGTTCGGTGTCCCGGCCGGGGTCTGGCGGCCGCTCTGGGACGTGCACGTGGGCGCCGTCCTGCCCGCGGCCGGACGAATCGTCTCGCCCGGCTGGCACGAGGTCGGCCGCTTTCTTGGGGGCAGCATTCGGGAGTTTTGGCGCCGCTATCCGCTCGAGCGCCAGCTCGAGCTCTGGCGCGCGGCCGGCATCGAGGACGTTCGACACCGCGGCCTGAGCCTCGGCGGTGGGATCGTGATCTGGGGCTGGCGTGGTAACTAGGACGCGGAGCGATCGGCCGGCTTTCTACGCGCTCGCCCCCGGCGGCTGGCGCGACTACGTGACGCTGCTCCACCTGCCGTACACGACCTGGCACCTGAGCTACGTCGTCATCGGCGCCTGTCTTGCTCCGCACGTCCCGGCCGGCCGTCTCGCGCTGACGGTCGCGGCCTTCTTCCTCGGCCTCGGGCTTGGCGCGCACGCGCTCGACGAGTTGAACTGGCGGCCCCTGAACACGCGGATCCCGACCGCCGTTCTCGTCTCGCTCGCGGCCGGCTCGCTCGCCGGCGCCTCCGCGATCGGGATTGCGGTCGCCGTCGCCCACGA
>Ga0307277_10000436_pt1 | contig 15400 bp, 13 predicted proteins | sample ER_DNA_116_FD_194473 | JGI IMG/M metagenome (GOLD analysis project Ga0307277, IMG submission 194473) | Bulk soil microbial communities from the East River watershed near Crested Butte, Colorado, United States - ER_DNA_116 | ecosystem: Environmental > Terrestrial > Soil > Floodplain | place...
GCGGAACAGGATCGGGCCGGCCAGCGGGATCTCGGCAACGAGGGGGATCGTGAGGTGCGGCAAAGTCGTGACCTGGCGGTTCGTCAGCCCTTCGCCCAGGACGCGGGCAAGGCCGGTCCCGAGGAACGTCAGGGCGAGGCCGCTGACGACCTGGTCGGCACGGAGGTGGATCGTCACGACGGCATGGAGCAGGGCGAGGAGGCCACCCGCGACCATCGCGACCGCCACCCCGAGCCACGGGTTCGCCGTGGCGGCCGACGTCGAGAACCCGGCCACTGCACCCATCAGCATCATCCCCTCGACGCCGAGGTTCAGCACGCCGGCCCGCTCGGCGAAGATCTCGCCGACCGCGGCGAAGACCAGCACCGTCCCGGCCGCGATCCCGGCAGCGAGGACGAGCGTCAGGTCCATCAGGCCGGCACGGCGGGTTCGGGCGTGGCGGGTGCGGCTGGGGCCCGCCGCTCGACCCGGACCCGGTACCGGACCAGGGTGTCGGACACGATCAGGGCGAACAGGATGATCCCCTGGATCATCGCCGGCACGCCGGACGGCTGGATCTCGCGACCGGCGAGGATCAGCGCCCCGAACAGGATCGCCGCGACCACGACCCGGCCCGGATGGAACTTCGCGAGGTACGCGATGATGATCGCGGTGAAGCCGTAGCCGGGCGAGATCCGATCCTGGAGCCGGTGGACGGAGCCGGAGACCTCGCTCATCCCCGCAAGGCCGGCCAGGGCGCCTGATACCGCGAAGACGACGATCAGGTTCCGGGCGATGTCGATGCCCGCATAGCGCGCCGCTCGCGGGCTGTCGCCGATCAGGCGGATCTCGTAGCCCCATTGGGACCGCTCGAGGATGAGCCAGACGATTCCGGCCGCGACCAGCCCTAAGACCAGGCCCAAGTGGACCGTCAATCCTCCAAAGGCCGGCACGACGTCCGAGAGATCGGTGAGCCGCGGCATCCACGCTTCGCGCGGGAACGCCTTCGTCTGCTGGAAGCCGGACTCGCTCCACGGCCCGAAGACCCAGAACTGGATCCAGAAGAGGGCGACGTAGTTGAGCATCAGCGTCGTGATGATCTCGTTCACCCCGAGCCGCGCCCGGAGGATGCCGGGGATCACGCCCCAGACCGCGCCGGCGAGCATCCCGGCGGCCATCATCAGCGGCAGGACGATGATCGCCGGCGCCCCGGCGGGCACGACGCCCGTCAGGACGACGGCGCTCGCGCCCCAGGCGCCGAGGAGGAACTGGCCCTCGGCTCCGATGTTCCAGAGCCGCATCCGAAACGCGAGGGCGCAGGCGAGCCCGGTCAGGATCAGCGGGGTGGCCTTCACCAGCGTGTCGCTCAGCACGCCGATGCTCCCGAACGACGCGTTGAGGATGTGGAGGTAGGAGCGGACCGGATCGCCGCCGACGAAGGCGATGATCGCTCCGGAGATGACGAGCGCGACCGCGACCGCCCCGACCGTGGCCGCGGCGGACAGCCAGCGCGGCGTGGCGATCCGCGGCTCGAGCCGGATCGTCACAGGGCTCACGACGCGGCCTCCTCGTCGGCACCGCCGGTCATCAGGAGGCCGATCCGGCCGACGTCCGCATCCGCGGCGGGGAAGGTCCCGACGACGCGGCCCTCGTACAGGACGTCGACGCGGTCCGAGAGGGCGAGCACCTCGTCGAGCTCCTCGGAGATGAGCAGGATCGCCGTCCCGTTCTGGCGCAGCGCCAGCAGGAGGCGGTGGACCGACTCGATCGCCCCGACGTCGAGGCCGCGGGTCGGCTGGACCGCGATCAGCAGCCCCGGCTTCGTCTCGATCTCGCGCGCCAGGATCAGTCGCTGGAGGTTGCCGCCCGACAGGAGCCGCGCCTGGGTATCGACCGACGGGGCCGATATCGCGTACGCGTCCTTCAGCCTCGCGGCGATCGTCCGCGCAGTCGCCTCGTCCATGAGCCAGCCGCGGGCCACCGGCGCATCGCGGTAGCGCTTCATGATCAGGTTGTCGGTCAGCGACAGGTTCGGGGCGCTGCCGACGGTCGAGCGGTCCTCGGGGATGTGGGCGACCCCGCGGGCGATCACCGTCCCGGCCGATTCGTTGGCGACCGCCTCGCCCGCGATCCGGACCGAGCCGCTGCACGGCCGGAGACCCGTGATCACCTCGGCGAGCTCGCTCTGGCCGTTGCCCGCGACGGCGGCGATCCCGACGATCTCGCCGGCGCGAACGTCGAGCGACACGTCGCGGAGGGCCGGCAGCCCGCGGTCGTTCGTCGCCCGGACACCGTCGACCGCGAGCACGACGTCCCCCGGCGTCACCGCGACCCGATCGAGCGACTCGAGGACCGATCGCCCCACCATCAGCCGGGCCAGGTCCGCCCTGGTCGCGCCGGCCGTCGGCAGCCCGGCCGCCGTGACGACGCCCCGCCGCATCACGGTCACGCGATCCGCGATGGCGAGCACCTCACCCAGCTTGTGGCTGATGAAGACCACGCTGCGACCCTCGCGGGTCATCGACCGGAGCGTCTCGAACAGCTCCAGCGCCTCCTGCGGGGCGAGGACCGCGGTCGGCTCGTCCATGATCAGGATCCGGGCGCCGCGGTAGAGCATCTTCAGGATCTCGACGCGCTGCTGCTCGCCGACCGACAGCTGCCAGATCCGGGCCCGCGGATCGACCCGCATCCCGAACCGCGTGGCGAGCGCCGCGACCTCGGCCTCGGATCGCCGCTCGTGGAGCAGGAACCGGGGCCGATCGAGTCCGAGGAGGACGTTCTCGGTGACGGTCTGGCTCGGGACCAGGGTGAAATGCTGGTGGACCATGCCGAGGCCGGCAGCGATCGCGTCCCGCGGCGAGCCGAACGTCACGGCCGCGCCGTCGATCAGGATCTCCCCGGCATCGGGCTGGTAGAGCCCGGCGAGGATGTTCATCAGCGTGCTCTTGCCCGCGCCGTTCTCGCCGAGCAGCGCGTGGACCTCGCCGCGTCGCAGATCGAAATCGACGTGGTCGTTGGCGAGCACGCCCGGGAACGACTTGACGATCCCGCGTGCCTCGATTGCGAGGGCCGGTGCGGCAACCGCGCTCATCGCGATGTCGGGGAACCGACGAGGCCCGCGGGCGATCTGCCCACGGGCCCCATCACGGATTCCTGGCTACAGCTTGGGGAGCGGCACGGTGATCCCGTCGTTCCACCAGTACATGCAGACCGAGCACTCCGAGCCGGGGGCGCCGGGCGGGAACTGGTCGAGATCGGACTGCTTGAGCTTCTGGCCGGCCGGGAGCAGCTCCTTGCCGGTGTTGTCCTTGATCGGCCCGGCGAAGACATCGAACCGCCCGAACGTGCCGGCCAGCATCTTGGCCAGGGTGTCCTTGACCATCTGGACGTCCGCCGCCGGGAGATCCGCGATGCCCTTCTTCGGGGTCTGACCCTCCATGAAGCCGAGGAGCGCCATCGCCTTCGAGTCGGCATCGAAGTACTCGTAGCCGGCCGTGTACTTCTTGTCCTTCACCTGCTGGGCGATCCGCGTGTACTCGGGACCCCAGATCCAGTACGGCGCGGTCAGGCAGGCGTCGTTGCTGCACGAGGCCGGATGGTCGTAGGTCACCGCCCACTTCTTCTTCTCGGCGGCGACGTCAGCAACGGCGCCGGTGTCCGCACCGGTGAAGACGACCTGGGCCCCGCCGTCGAACAGGGAGGCGGCGCCGTCACGCTCCTTCTGGGGGTCGTGCCAGGTATTGATGAACCGGACGTCGACCGTGCACTCCGGGCAGGTGACCTTGACGCCGCGCGTGATCGCGTTGCCGAGGCGGAGCTCCTCCGGAATCGGGAACGTGGCCATGTAGCCGACCTTCGGGTTGCCGTCCTTCTTTGCCCGCGATCCGGCCAGCATCCCGGCGAGGTACTTGAAGTCCTCGATCGCGCCGAAGAAGTTTCCGAAGTTCTTGCCGTTCGACTTGTAGCCCGTGAGGTGGAGGAACGTGATGTCCGGGAACTCCTTCGCGACGGTCTCCATCGGGTCCATGTACCCGAACGAGGTCCCGATGATGAAGTTGAAGCCCTTCCGGGCGAGACTCCGGAAGACCGTCTCGGAGTCGGCTCCCTCCGGGACGAGCTCGATATAGGCGACGTGCGAGTCCGGGATGTGATCGCAGACGTACTGAAGACCTTCGTAGTGGGCCTGGCTCCAGCCACCGTCGTCGTGCGGTCCGATCAGGACCATCGCGACGTTGAACTTGCCCGCGACGACGTCCGGGATCTGGAGCTGGGCGCCGGCCGCCGTGCCGCTCGCGTTGCAGGCCGACCCGCTCGCTCCGCCGCTTGGGGCGCTGCCGCTGGCGGCCGGGGTCGAGCCGCAGGCTCCGACGACGATGACCGCCGCCGCGAACAGGCTGACCAGCCGCAGCCGTGTGCTCGCCATGGAATGTCCTCCTCATCGCCGCCACGTGGTCGCGCGGGCCCCCTCTTCAGGCACGCGCGTGCTCGGCGACCGCGCGGGTCCCGGTCCGCGAGGTCAGGACGGAAGGATAGCCTCCGGCGAGGCGAGCCGGAGGCTCATCGCGCCTGACCGAGGGGCACGCAGGGTCGGGTTTCACTCGGCCTTCCTGTACCATCGGCCGCGATGTTCGAACGTACCGCGCTGCCGGCCGGGCCGCGCGTGATCAGCGCCAGGGTTCCGGGCGCACGTTCGGTCTCCATCGCGGCGTACGTCCTCGCCGGCTCGCGCCTCGAGACGCCGGCGGAGGCCGGCGTGGCTCATTTCATGGAGCACATCACGTTCAAGGGGACGACGCGATTCCCATCGACCCGCTCGATCTCCGAGGCGATCGAGGGCGTGGGTGGCTCGTTCAACGCGGCGACGGACCGCGAATCCACGGTCTACTGGGTCCGCGTCCCACGGCGCGAGGCGATCCGGGCGATGGACGTCCTCGGCGAGCTGATCGTGCGGCCGACGCTCGACGAGGCCGAGATCGACGGCGAACGGAACGTCATCGTCGAGGAGATCCGGTCCTATCTCGACGACCCCGCGGAGTATGCCCAGATCCTGTTCCAGCAGGCGATGTTCGGCGACGGACCGCTGGGCCGCGAGATCTGCGGCGACGAGGACGGGATCCGGGCACTCCCCGTCGACACGATTCGCGGCTTCTGGCGCACCACTTATCGGCCGGCCAACACGGTGATCGCCGTCGCCGGCGACATCGGCCACGACGAGGCGGTCGGGCTCGCCGGGACGGCATTCGGCACCGGGAATGGCGTCGTCCCGGGCTTCGCCCCCGCACCCGCCCTGCCGGCGGGGGAGCGGGCGCTCCTGCGGGCCCGACGCGATGCCGCCCAGGCACAGCTGATCGTCGGCGTGCCGGCGCTCCGACGCGATCACCCGGACGCCTGGACGCTGGCCGTCCTCAACGGCGTGCTCGGCGACGGGATGTCGAGCCGCCTCTTCCTGTCGGTCCGCGAGTCGAAGGGCTTGGCGTACGACGTGTCGTCGGGGCTCGTCGACTACGCCGACGCCGGCTCGCTCGAGGTCTCGGCCGGGGTCGATTCGGAACGCCTGCCCGCGGCGCTCGACGCGGTCCTCGTGGAGCTCGTCCGCCTGCGCGACGAGACCGTTCCCGACGACGAGCTGGCCAAGGCCAAGGCGTACCTTGCGGGCGGCCTCGAGCTGCGGATGGACGAGACGCGCCACGTCGCCTCCTGGATCGGTGGACAGGAGGCCCTCCACGATCGCGTCCTGACCCTCGATGAGGCGCTCGCCGCGGTCGCCGCGGTTAGCGCGGATGACGTTCGGCGGCTGGCGGGGGAGCTCGTCGTCGAGGATGGCCTGCGCCTTGCCGTCGTCGCACCGGCTCGCCACCTCCGAGGTCTGGAGCGCCGCCTGAGGCTGCCCGCGTGAGCGACCCGGTCGCGACCGACTCGCAGGCCGCCCAGGCGGCTCGGCCGGCCGGCGCCGTCCCCCGCGCGACCACCGGGCGGCATCCCGACCTGATCATTGCCCGGATCCACCTCCGGATGGGCTCCCTCGGGATCGCCCGTGCCGAGCTGGAGACCATCGCCGGTCGGGATCTCCTCGACGACGACGCGGTTCGCGACCTCGCGGAGGCCCGCTGGCGAACGGGCGATATCACGGGTGCGGGCGAAGCCGCCGTGGCGTTCCTCGAGGCGCACGATGACGATGTCCTCGCCCTCGCGATCGCGGCCGAGGCCCAGGCCGACCTGGGCCGCCCCGCGGAGGCACGGCGACTCGCCGGTCGAGCGATCGAGCTCGCCGCCGGCTCGCTCGATCCGATCTTCGCGGGGATGCCGCGCAGCCAGGTCTGGCCGGTGGACGCGGACGGCGCCGGCGCTCCGGCCGGCGTCCTGTTCGACGATCTTCATCCCGGCCCGATGCCGACGACCCCCTCCGACGGCCCCGCGGCGTGGCGCTGGGGACAGGATGCCGATGATGAAGCCCTCGATGAGATGCTGGAATCGCGCCTGCCGCCGGCAGTCGTCGGGGGGCCGAGCCTCTGGGGGGACGACGACCTTCGCGTCGCGGCCGCGGCGCTGGACCCGACGACGCTGTTCCATGCCGGTCGTGTGGCGCTCGAGCAGGGACGGACGGAGGATGCGGCGACCGGCCTGATCCTGGCCCTGCGCTCTGCCCCGGGTCTGGCGCCGGCCGTGCTCGACCTACTCGTCGGTCGCGCCGAGCCGATCCTCGTCCTCGTCCGGGGTGACGCCCAGCGGATCGTCGGACGCGAGGCGGAGGGTCTCCGCGATCACGCGGCGGCGGCCGGCCGGCTGACCGCGGACGAAGCGCCGCCGCCGGCGGAATCACCCGACGACCCCGTGCCGGACGACCCGGACGGCGACCCCGTCACCACCAACCCCGAACCGACCCTGGAGGACACGTGAACGAACGAACCCTCGTCCTGATCAAGCCCGACGGCGTCCAGCGCCTCCTCACGGGCAGGATCCTGGCCCGATTCGAGGACCGCGGCCTGAAGATCGTGGGCCTGAAGATGGTCGACGTCAGCCGGGACCTCGCGGAGCGCCACTACGCGATCCATCGCGAGCGGCCGTTCTTCGGGTCACTGGTCGAATTCATCACGAGCGCGCCGCTCGTCGCGGCGGTTCTCGAGGCCCCGAACGCGGTGGCGGTCGTCCGGACGATGAACGGCGCGACCCGGCCGAACGAGGCGGCCCCGGGCACGATCCGCGGCGATTTCGCCCTCGAGACGGCCCAGAATCTCGTCCACGCGTCGGACAGTCCCGAGAACGCAGCGGACGAGATCGCGCTGTGGTTCGATGATGGCGAGATCTTCGACCACGATCGCGACATCGATCGGTGGGTCCTCGCCCCGGCCGACTGATCATCGACCCGCAGCTGCGGGTCTAGGGGACCGGCGCGAAGGACGCCTGAGGGGATGGGGAGGCTGCGGCACTGGGCTCCTCGCTCGGGCCCGGCCCGGGCGTCGATCCCGGTCCGGACGTCGATCCCGGTCCGGACGGCCCGGTGTCGCTGCCGGCGGCCTGGGGAACGGCTCGAGCGGCCTCTCGCACGCCGAGCCCACCGCCGGCGACGAGGAACGCGAGCCCCGACAGCAGCAACACCGCGACGGCCGCCAGCGGCATCCGGTTCGTCCGGATGGCCGTGGGCACGAGCCACGCGACGTCCAGCGTCCCGGACAGCGCATGGGAGGCGCGCTCGAAGCCACGCTCGAGACCGCCGACCCCGGCCATCGGCCGTCTCGGAAGCGAGGCAGGCCACCGCGGTCGCTCGCCGCGGCCGGCTCGAACCGCGGCGTTCGGTTGACCGACGCCCACGAGCAGGATTCGGCCGTAGATGGCGATCGCAGCGATCGGCGCGATCATCACGAGGACCGCGATCGGGCGGGGCATTGCCAGGTCGATGAGAGTCGACCGCGCCTGCCAGGCGGCAAGCCCAGGCCAGGCGATCGACGTCGCCGCGATCGCGACGAGCGATGCCGCGAGGACCGGCGCCCGGCGCGCCCACCCGGCCAGGTCCGGCAATCGGCGCGTGCCGAACCCGCCGTGGATGGCGAGGACCCAGGCCGCGAAGGCGCTTCGCCCGACGACGAAGACGAGCAGCCACGTCCGGGCGGGCTCCCAGCCGGCCGGATCGAGAACAGCGAGCCCGAGCACGGCGACGCCGGCGTCGGCCACGATCGAGTAGCCGACCACGTGCTCCAGGTCGTCCTGGACCAGGGCGGCGACCAGCCCCAGGACGATGCTGACGGTTCCGATGGCGGCGATCAGGGCGCGTTCGCTCGACAGCGGCAGGGTCATCGGGGCGACGGACTGGTCGATCCAGACGAGGGCCACCGCGGCAAACGCGGCCGGGAGCCAGGCCATGAGGAGCGGCAGCGCGACGCCTGGTGCCGCATCCGCGACACGAGCGGCCCAGAGGTGGAAGGGGATCGCCCCGAACCTGACCGCGACGGCCGCCCCGAACGCCAGGTACGCCAGCCCGAAGACGGCGGGCTGGGTCGCCAGCTCTCCGGGCGGCCGAGCGAGCCAGCCCGTGGCCAGGATCGCGAGGGCCCCGGTAATCGCGAGGGCCCGCAGCTCGCGCGCGCCCACGAATGCCGCGCGGCCCGCCGCGCCCAGCGGCGCCGCGACGAGGACGCCTGCCAGCCCACCGGCTGTGGCCGCGAGCACGGCGACGCCGGCATTGGGCGAGGCGAGCGCGAGCACCGCCGCCCCGATCGCGATCACGATGACGCCGGGCGCGTCGGGCTCGTGGAAGGCGCTGACGTCGACCGCGATGAGTCCCAGCGCCACGACCGACGCGAGGATCGCATACAGCCGCAGCCAGGCCGAGCCGGCCAGGATCGTTCCGCCGATATCGATGGCGGCATCCGGACTCAGCGAAATCGCCACCCAGGTCATCGCCAGGAGGCCGACGATCGCGATGGTCGTCGACCAGCCCCGCGAGCCGCGGAGGATCAGCGAACCCGTGCCCGCGACGGCCGCCACCACGAGGAAGGGCAGGACGGTCATGAGGCGTCGCCCGATGGCGGTTTCGGTGTTCGCGGGGTCCTTCGCGCCCGCGGCGCCCTTGGCCCAGCCGGCGGCTCCCTTGCCACTCCCGGCTCCTTCGGCGCGACGGGCGGCTTCGGCGCGACGGGCCGCTTCGGGCCGACGGGCGGCTTCGGCGAGATCGGCTCGACGCCGATATCCCGCCGGATGTCGCGGTGAGCGTCGGGCAACCGCGGCACGGGCAGGCCGATCGCAACGCTCGAGGCGGCCAGGCCGCCAGCCGCCCGGGCCGCGGCCCCGATCACGCCGACCGCTCCGCCCAACGAGATCGTCAGGAGGCTGATGACCAACTGCTCACCGTCTCGCGGCGGATGATCGAGGCCGACCCGGATGAAGAGGGCGCCGGATACCAGGAGCAGCGAGCCGATCCCCAGACGCAGGACATCGCGACCCGTGACCAGCGGGCTGATCGCGAGCGCGATGAGCGCGAAGCCCGCCGCCTGCGCCTCGGCCGGCCCGAGCGCGGCCGCCCCGAGGCCGTGGCTGCCGAACCCGACGACCGCGGCTGCCGCGGCGGCCAGCGCCTCGGCCGGCCAGCCGATGCGGGTTCCGGCGGTCGCTTCCTCGCCACGCAGCCCGATCGTCAGCAGACGGGCCGCGAGGAGACCAGCGGCGACGCGGGCGAGGATCGCCGCGGGGCTCGGCCACGGGCTGGCAACGAGCGGCCCCGCGATGAGGACGATGAGGACCCCGAGCACCGTCGCCCTGACGTCACGGGCCGACACGGCCAGCACAGCACCAGCGACGGCCAGCCCCGCCACGATCGCGAGGGCGACGTTCACGGAGCGCGTCTCACGGTGCCGGGGAGGAGAGCTCCGGATGGCTGGGGGTGGAGATGATCCAGAAGGTATTGATCGGCCAGTAGCGAAGCCAGGCTCGGCCGATCACGCGGCTCACATCGACGGGTCCGAACTCGCGCGAATCGGCAGAGTTCGATCGATGGTCGCCCATGAGAAACAGCTGCCCGTCCGGGACCACCCAGGTCCCCGCGCCCGGCAGAAGCGTCTCGGTCGGCTGGCTCTCGCCGTCCTCCTGGAACACGTACGGCTCCTTGAGTGCGACGCCGTTGACAAGCACCTTGCCGTCCTTGAGCGCGACCGTGTCGCCACCCACGCCGATAACCCGCTTGATGTAGGGCTGGCCCTGGGCCTGGACCCAGTTCTCGGGCGGGTCGAAGACGACGATGTCGCCGCGCTTGTACGTGTCGAACCGCGGCGTCAGCTTGTCGACCAGGACGTACTGATCGGGCTCGAGCGTCTGCTCCATCGACACCTGCTGGACGCGGTATGGCTGCGCAACGAACGTCTGGATGACAAAGAAGATGATGAGGGTGAGGACGAGGGTCTCGACGATCTCGAGGAGACACCCGAGGGCGGGTCGTTTGGTCACAAGTTCGGCAGTATAGGTGGGGGGTGGTTCCGGCGTTCGGAACCGGGTCCGAGCCGTCGTCTGGCGGGCGGCGCGCCGCCTTTGTTACACTCCCCGCGGCCCGACACCCGAACTCGCGTTCGGGCCGCCTGCCCCCGATCCCGGTTGATGCGCGGTCCGCCTGCGCATTCCGCGGCCCGGGCCCAGTGAGAGTGGAGGACCCCGAACCCTGATGAGCGCCGACCTGCTCCAGTTGATCATCCTGCCGGCCGGCATCATCGCCGTCCTGTTCGCCCTGTACCTGGCGCGCGACGTCCTGGCGCGCGACACGGGGACGAAGGAGATGGAGGACGTCGCCGGGACGATCTTCGAGGGCGCGGTCGCCTTCATCCGCCGCCAGTACACGACGATCGGCATCCTGGCGATCGTCGGGGCGTTCGTCATCGGCGCGATCATCACGATCTTCGAGACGAAGCAGGTTGCCGACACCAACACGTTCGGCATCGATCTCGGGTGGCGGACGGGCCTTGCGTTCCTCGTCGGGGCGGCATGCTCGATGGCCTCCGGGATCATCGGCATGTACATCAGCGTGAAGTCGAACGTCCGGACCGCGGCGGCGGCGCGGCGCAGCCTCGTCGAGGCGGTCCAGGTCGCGATGCGCGGCGGGGCGGTCTCCGGCTTCCTGGTCGTCGCCCTGTCACTCCTCGGGGTCTATGGGATCTTCACCTTGTTCGGCGGCCTCGGCGGCGGTCAGGCGACACACGACGCTCCGTTCCTCATCGTCGGCTTCGGGTTCGGTGCATCCTTCGTCGCCCTGTTCGCCCAGCTCGGCGGCGGGATCTACACGAAAGCCGCCGACGTCGGCTCGGACCTCGTCGGCAAGGTCGAGGCGGGCATTCCGGAGGACGATCCCCGGAACGCGGGCGTCATCGCCGACCTCGTCGGCGACAACGTCGGCGACTGCGCCGGCCGCGGCGCCGACCTGTTCGAGTCGACGGCGGCCGAGAACATCGGCGCGATGATCCTTGGTGTCGGCGTGTACACGATCGCCGTGCTGGCGAAATGGCCGCATCCGGAGGCGTGGATCTTCTTCCCGCTCGTCGTCCGCGCGTTCGGCCTCCTCTCGACGATCGTGGCGATCTTCTTCGTCCGCGGCCGCGAGGACGAGAACCCGATGAACATGCTGAACCGCGGCTACTGGGTCACGACGATCCTGTCCGCTGCGGCCCTGCTCCTCGTGACGAACGTCATGCTCCAGACGAACGGCAACGCGCCCTCCGGCGTGCCCGTCTGGCTCTACTTCTTCGGAGCCGGCGTCGTCGGCCTCGCGACGAGTGTCGCGTTCGTCTACATCACCCAGTACTACACGGCGGGGACGTTCCGACCGGTGCGCGAGATCGCCGAGGCGTCCCGGACGGGGCCCGCGACGAACATCATCTCGGGCGTCGCGGTCGGGTTCGAGACGACGTTCGTCACCGCGATCACGATCGGCATCGCCCTGTTTGCCAGCCACTGGCTCGGCTCCCAGGCCGGCATCGTCAATGGCGACGGCAAGGACGTCGGCGGCATCTTCGGGACCGCGGTCGCGACGATGGGCATGCTGATGACGACCGCCTACATCCTGGCCATGGACACGTTCGGCCCGATCACCGACAACGCCGGCGGCATCGCCGAGTTCAGCCGAGCCGAGGCCGGCGCCCGGGAGATCACCGACCGGCTCGACGCCGTCGGCAACACGACGAAAGCCCTCACGAAGGGCTACGCGATCGCGTCGGCCTCCCTGGCCGCATTCCTCCTGTTCAGCGCCTACATCGACAAGGTCAACCTGATCCAGACGAACCGCGGCGGAGCGCTCCTCACCTCGGTCAACCTCGCCAACGTGAACGTGTTCATCGCCGGGCTGATGGGCGCGATGCTCGTCTACTTCTTCTCGTCTCTGGCGATCCGGGCGGTCGGCACGACGGCCCAGGCGATCATCGTCGAGGTCCGGCGGCAGTTCCGGGAGATGCCCGGGATCATGGATTACACCCAGCGCCCGGACTACGCCCGCGTCGTCGACATCACGACCCGGGCCGCCCTCCGGGAGATGATCCTGCCCGGCCTGGTCGCGGTCGCCACCCCGATCATCGTCGGGCTGTTGCTGGGCGCGGAGGCCGTGGCCGGCATGCTGATGGTCGGAACAATCGCCGGCGTCCTCCTGGCGACCGTCCTCAACAACGGCGGCGGTGCGTGGGACAACGCGAAGAAGTACATCGAGTCGGGCAACCTCAAGGATGTGGCCGGGAACGTCCTCGGCAAGAAGACCGACGCCCACGCGGCCGCGGTCGTCGGCGACACGGTTGGCGACCCCTTCAAGGACACCGCCGGACCATCACTCCACGTCCTGGTAAAGCTCCTGGCGACCATCACGCTGGTTCTCGCCCCACTCTTCATCCGCTAGCTCCGTCACGCTTCGCGGCGACCGCCAGAGGCCTTCATGGACACGCTGCTTGCCGCGATCGTGATGGGGATCGTGCAGGGGCTGACCGAGTTCCTGCCCGTATCGTCGAGCGGGCACTTGATCATCGTCCCGTACCTGCTCGACATCCACGACCCGTTCATCACGTCCCTCGAGTTCAGCGTGATCCTCCACATCGGAACGCTGATCGCTCTGCTGCTCTACTTCCGGGCGGACTGGCTGCGGCTCGTTCCAGCGTTCTTCGCCGCCCTCCGGGATCGTTCCCTGGCCGGTGAGCCCGATCGCCGTCTCGCGATCCTGCTCGCGATCGCGACGGTCCCAGCGGCGGTCATCGGCTTCCTGCTCCACGACATCGAGAACGTGATCCGCGAGCCGGGTCTCGTTGCGGTGATGCTCGTCGTCGGTGGCGGGATCCTCTGGCTGGCCGAGCGCACGGGGATTCGCCAGAAGCTCGCCCTCGACCTGTCGTTCGGTCAGGCCCTCGCGATCGGCGCGGCCCAGGCGCTCGCCCTCGTGCCGGGGATCAGTCGCTCCGGGATCTCGATCTCGGCTGGGCTGTTCGCCGGGCTGCGGCGCGCAGAGGCAGCCCGGTTCAGCTTCCTGATGGCGACACCGATCACGGCGGCGGCGGCCGCGTACGAGGTCCTCCAGGTCGTCCGCGGCCAGGGCGTCCCGATCCAGGCCGGTCCGATGGCGGCTGGGCTCCTGATGTCATTCGTCTTCGGGCTCCTTGCGATCGCCGTGCTGTTGCGGTTCCTTCGAACCCGCTCGACGGACGTCTTCGTCGCGTACCGGGTCGCCCTGGCCGCGATCGTCCTCGTGACGTGGCTCAGCCTCATCAGGTAGCAGGAAGGGCAAAGTCCGACGCCCATGGAGGTCATGAAGCAGCTCCGTCATCGGGCGATCCGCGACCTCGTCGCGCTGCGACCGATCCGGACCCAGCAGGAGCTCGCGGCCGCGCTGCGCGAGCGCGGCTTCCGGACGACGCAGGCCACGATCAGCCGCGACGTGGCCGAGCTGGGTCTCGTCAAGGCCGGTCGCGAGGGAACCCAGGCGTACGCTCTGCCGCGCCGGCTGGTCGAAGCGGAGACGTCCGGCGAAGATCGGCTCCGGGCACTCCTCCGCGAGCTGCCGATCGAGATCCGCGAGGCCGGCCTGCTCCTGATCGTCCGGACGCTGCCGGGCTCGGCCCATGCGATCGCGGCCGCCCTCGACCGTGCCCGCTGGCCCGAGGTCGCGGGCTCGATCGCGGGCGACGACACGGTCTTCGTGGCCTGTCCGAATCGAGCGGCCCTGCGACGGGTGGCGGCGCGGATCCGCGAGTATGCGGACTGAGACGGGTCCAGACGGCGTCCTGTCAGGTGCATTCGCAGGACAGCCACGAGAGCCTCGGCCTGCGAATCGACATCTCGTGTTGTGGCTCCAGTCGGCCGGTGCAGGAATGTGCTGGACTCGCGCCTGGCAGGAGCGGCAAGTAGCGCCGGCTGCGCCGCGGGTAGCGTCTCCGGATCGCCGCCCGCTCACGGTTTTTGACACTCCGGGCGTCGCGCGCTACCCTTTCGGCCGGTCGAACTTCAGGCGCGCGAACCAACGCGCGGAGCCTGGAGTTCTTTCCTTTATCTGAACCCACCGACGACGACCGGCCGGTCTCGTCAACCGCCTCATGGGGGCGCCCACTCGATGAACAACAAGCCTACGTATCTGTCCAAGGATGGCCTCGACAAGCTCCGTGCGGAGCTGGACCAGATGACGGCCGTCAAGCGGCCCGAGGTCGCCCAGCGGATCCACGACGCCAAGGAGCACGGCGACCTCTCGGAGAACGCCGAGTACGAGGACGCGAAGAACGAGCAGGCATTCGTCGAGGGCCGGATCCAGACGCTCCAGGCGCTGATCAAGAACGCGACGATCATCGACGAGAACCATTCGACCGATCACGTCCAGATCGGCTCGACGGTCAAGGTCGAGAGCGATGATGGCGCCGAGTCCTTCACGATCGTCGGCTCGACCGAAGCCCGACCGACCGAGGGCCGGATCAGCAACGAGAGCCCGGTGGGACGGGCGCTCCTCGGCAAGAAGAAGGGCGAGAAGGTGCTCGTCAAGGTGCCCGCGGGCGACTTCACCTACAAGATCGTCGCCATCAGCTAAGGCGGCTCGGACGGGCCTGCGGCTCGAACAGGCCGGGGGCCAGGGTCGCACGGAGGCTATCCGAAGCATGGACTGGGCCGACGAGCTGGCCGCGAGCGTGACCGGGCCGCAGGTCGTCAACGACTCGAAGACGCCGTCCGGGACCGTCCACGTCGGGAGCCTTCGCGGACCGGTCATCCTCGACGTCATCGCCCGGGCGCTCCGTCGCAACGGGATCGAGACGACCCTTCTCTACGGCGTCGACGACATGGACCCGATGGACGCACAGGCGCTCCTGACGCCGGACGCGATCGAGACCGAAATGGGTCGGCCGCTCGCCCATGTTCCGGACCAGTCGGGCGATGGCCATGCGTCCTACGCCCGGCACCATGCACAGGTCTTCGTCGACGTCTTCGATGGCCTCGG
>Ga0307277_10000437_pt1 | contig 15400 bp, 15 predicted proteins | sample ER_DNA_116_FD_194473 | JGI IMG/M metagenome (GOLD analysis project Ga0307277, IMG submission 194473) | Bulk soil microbial communities from the East River watershed near Crested Butte, Colorado, United States - ER_DNA_116 | ecosystem: Environmental > Terrestrial > Soil > Floodplain | place...
GTGCGGTGCTCGTCCCAAAGCCGGGCGATGCGCTCCTCGAGCTCGTGGAGCTCGTCGGCGAGCGCGGGATCGTGTCCATTGGACAGCAGGCGCCAGACCTCGGTGCGACGCTCGGTCGCGCTTTCGATCTCGGCGTGGATCTGGTCGAGAGTAGTCATGTCCACTAGAACGATCTGACCACGAAAGGCATTCCTTAATCACCGCCGGAGAAGAAATAAATCAGGACGACGAGCAGCCCCAGCGCACCCGCGGCGAGCGCGATGTCCGTCAGGAGCTCGGAGCTCACCAGCTGGGTCTTAAGGGGCGCCGTTGTGCGACGAGCATCACCGTAACGGCTCCAAACACGAAGCCGCCGATGTGCGCGAAGAACGCCACGCCGCCACCCGCCTCGGGGTGAAGGATCGACCAGCCGCCGTCCCAGGCCTGGAACAGGAACCAGATGCCGAGGAAGAGCACAGCGGGAATCTCGCGGAAGAAGATCAGGATGAAGAAGAACGCCGTCAGTACCCGCGCCTGAGGCAACAGGACGAGATAGGCGCCGAGCACGCCGGCGATCGCGCCAGAAGCGCCGACGTTCGGGATGCTCGCGCCGAGCGCTCCGGAGAACTGGAGCGTCACGAACGTCTGCAGCGCCGTCGCCGCGAGCCCCGCCACCAGGTACCAGGCGAGGAAGCGCACCTTCCCCAACGCGTCCTCGACGTTGTTGCCGAAGATCCAGAGAAAGAGCATGTTCCCGCCGATGTGGAGCCAGCTCCCGTGCAGGAACATCCCCGAGAACGCGCTCTCGTACCAGGGCAGGCGGTCGCTCGGGACGTATTGCGTAAGGCACTCGTGAGAGAGCGTGCACGGGTAGTAGCCGTAGTGGAAGACCTCCTTGTCGACACCCGTTTTCCACTCCCAGAGCCAGACGATCGAGTTGGCGACGATGAGGGCGACGGTGACGAGCGGGAACGTCCGCGTCGGGACGTTGTCCTTGAGCGGCAGCACTGAGCGCGGAGGCTACGGCATCACGAGGGCCATCAAGGCCTTCTGGGCGTGCAGGCGGTTCTCCGCCTGATCCCAGACTGCCGACTGCGGCCCGTAGAGCACGTCCTCGGTGATCTCCTCGCCGTAGTGGGCGGGCAGGCAGTGGAGGACGATCGCGTTCTCGCCCGCGAGCCGCACGAGGTCTTCGTCGATGCCGAAGCCGGCGAGGTCGCGAAGCCGCCGCTCGCGCTCCTCGTCCTGGCCCATGCTCGTCCAGACGTCGGTGTAGAGGACGTCCGCGCCGCGAGCCGCCTCGCGAGGATCGTGCGTGAGGTCCGGGCCGGCGAGCTCGACCGCCTTCGCGTCGGGCTCGTATCCCTCCGGCGTCGCGGCGACGAACTCCATCCCGAGCCTCGTGCAGGCGACCATCAGCGACGCGCAGACGTTGTTGCCGTCGCCGAGATACGCGACCCTTACGCCCTCGAGCCGGCCGAGCCGTTCGCGGATCGTCATCACGTCGGCGAGCGCCTGGCACGGGTGCGAGCTGTCGGTGAGCCCGTTGATGACCGGGATCGTCGCGTGGCGGGCGAGCTCCTCGACGTCGTCCTGCGCGAAGGTGCGGATCATCAGCCCGTCGAGGTAGCGCGAGAGCACCGTCGCGGTGTCGCGGAGCGTCTCGCCGCGGCCGAGCTGCAGGTCCGACGCGGCGAGGTAGAGCGCATGGCCGCCGAGCTGGGCGATGCCGACCTCGAACGAGACGCGCGTCCGCGTCGAGGGCTTCTGGAAGATCATCCCGAGCGCGCGGCCGGGGAGGAGGTGGTGCTCCTCGCGGCGCTGCTGTCGCTCCTTCAGGTCGTCTGCAAGGTCGAGCGTCTGGAGCAGCTCGTCGCCGCTCCAGTCTGCGACGCGCGTGAAGTGCCGGCCCTTGAGGCTTTCCGAGACGACCGCCATCGTGCTCGAGATGCTAGTTGGAAAAGGACTCTTCGAGTCCGGCCTGCGCGAGGAGCTCGCGTAAGCGCGCAAGGCCGCTGAAGGTGCGGCTCTTGATCGTGCCCAGCGGCTGTCCGAGCCGTTCGGCCAGCTGCGACTGGGTCAGGCCACCGTAATAGCCGAGCTCCAGGGCCTCGCGCTGCTCGGGCGGCAGCCGGCGCAGCGCTTCCTGCACGACGCGGCGCTGGAAGCCGAGGGTCGCCTCCTCCTCAACGGTCTCCGGCGCGGCCGGCTCGGGCGCGGACTCGAGCGGCTCGCCGCGGCGGCGGTCCTCGCGACGGACCAGGTCGACGGCGCGCCGATGGACGATCGTCAGGATCCACGTGCTGGCCCGCGCTCGCTCTGCGAGAAAGCGGTCGGCGGTCCGCCAGATGGAGAGAAACGCCTCCTGAACGGCGTCCTGTGCGAGCGCGTCGTCGCGGAGGATCCGGAGCGCGAGGCCGTAAGCGAGGCCGCCGAAGCGGTCGTAGAGCTCGGCCAGCGCGTCCTCGTCCGAGCTCGCGACGAGCGAGAGCAGCGCCTCGTCGGAGAGATGCACGAGCTCGCGGGTGCGGGGTGGCTCGAGCGTCATCCCGATCACGTCGTCACCCTCTCGCTCTGCGCGAGCGGCTTCCTGGTCGGCTGCTGGACACCGCCCTTCCGCTCCAGCGTGACCGCGATGACCGAGCCGGATGGGACCGGCCTGGGGATCTCGACGATGGAGGTGCCCTCGCGGCCGCGGAAGAGGCCCGCCGGCTTCGCCTTGCCGGCCTGGATCACCCACGCCTCGTAGGTCTTGTCCGACGGCGCGGGAGGCATGGCGACGGCGAGCACAGCGGTGCCGTCCGGAGCGACCGCGACGCCGCCGGCCGCGCCCATCGAGACGAGCCGCGAGCCGGGCTTCGAGAGGACGTTCTCGAACGGGTCCTGCGAGTTCTGGAGTGACGCCGCCCAGATCCCGAGCACGACCGCGGCGCAGGCTGCGATCGCCGCCGCCGCTGCCAGCGGCGCGGTCCAGTTTCGGCGCCGGCGCAGCGGGACGACGTTCGGCCGCTCGGCGCGCGCCTGGGCGAGGATGCGCTGTTTGAGCTCGGGCGGCGGGGCGGCGCTGGGCGCGCCGTACGCGAGTGCGGCAGCCGCCTCGCGCAGGCCCGCCAGCTCCTCGCGGCAGCGCTCGCACAGGGCCAGGTGCTGCTCGAAGGTCACCTCTTCACCGTCGTCGAGAGCGTCGAGCGCGTACGGCCCGACGAGTGCGTGCACGTCGTCCGCCATTTAGAAGAAGTATGGCGCGACATCGAGCGCGCCCAGCGTGTACCAGGCTCCGAAGGCAAGGCTGAGCACGGCGAGCGCGGGGGCGAGGCGGTTGACCGAGGCACGGAGCGGCGCGGAGGCGAGGGCGCGGCCGAACCCGGTCGATAGGAGCGCCATCGAAAGGGCCGTGCAGAACGCGAAGATCGCGAGCGCCGCGACGGCGAGGACGTGGTCGTGGATCGACGCCAGCAGCAGGACGCCGACGCCCGCGCTGCCGCCGGTGCCGTGGATGAGCCCGATTCCAAATGCCTGGGCGGGTCTACGCGCCGGGGCGGCGTTGTGCGGGTGCCGATCGCCGTCGTGGACGTGTCCGTGCGCGTGCAGCCGGTCGTGGGCGTGAAGGTGGACGTGGAAGAGCCCGCGGCGCCAACGGACCAGCAGCCAGACGGCGAGCACCACGATGAGGATCCCGACCGCGGTTTCCGCCCCTTGTTGGACACGTTCGGGCAGGTACGCCTTGAAGAGCACGATCGGGAGGCCGAACGCGAACAGGCTCGTGGCGTGGCCCAGGCCCCAGGCGGCTCCGAGCCGGGCAGCGGCCTTCGTCGCACGCTCTTCCGCGCCGGCGATGAGCGTGGTAACCGCGGCGAGGTGGTCCGGGTCGGTCGCATGGCGGAGGCCCAGCACGAGCGCGACGAGTGCGACGACGAGGAGCGTCGTGCCGTCGGAGAAGCCTGCAATCCAGTTGTCGAGGCCGAACATCGTCAGCTCACCTTCGGGACGGCTCGCAGGGTCATCGCAAGACCGGCGGCGAGGATCACGAGGGCGCTCGCGGCCGGCAGGAGCCGCACGAGCGGGCCGTCGAAGCCGATGCGGCGGAAGGTGCTCCGCGCGAGCACGGCGACGAGGCCGATCCCGGTGATCGTCAGCGCCAGGCCCGCGCTGAAGGCGACGATCAGGACGAGGCCGAGGGCGATCCGGTGCAGGGAGATCGCCGCCAGCAGGACGACGAGCGCCGACGGGCACGGAAGCAGCCCGCCGGAGACGCCGACGGCGAGCAGCGAACGCATGCTCAGCGTGTCTGGTGTCGGATGGTGATGGTGGTGATGGTGGCCGTGAGCGTGCTGTTGCTGTCTACGGCTTCGCAGGCGGCTTCGTAGAACCGCGGCGCCGATGCCGACGACCAGCAGGCCGGAGACGAGGTTCAGCCAGGGGTAGAGCGTCTCGGGAACGATCCACTGCGAGAGGGCGAGCGTGACGGCTCCCAGCGCGAAGACGCCGATCGTGTGCGTGATCGTCACGACGACGCCGAGTAGCGCCGCGTGGCGCGGGGTGCCGCGTTGCCCGACGAGGTAGGCGGTGATGATCGTCTTCCCGTGCCCGGGGGACAGCGCGTGTGCCGCGCCCCAGAAGAGCGCTGCGGCAAGGGACGCGAGGATCACGAGGGCGCTCAGGTGCGAGCGTCCGACGAGCCCGGCGAAGCCCGAGTCGGCAACTCGGTCCGGCGCCTCGAGCGTCGCTCCGCTCGACAGAGAAGGCGGGATGTCGCGGCCCGGCTTTGGGGCCACCGACACCGTCGCCGACGTCCTGTCCAGCGGGCTCTGGAGGAGATCCTTCGGATAGGCGCGGAGCTCGTGGCTCGTGCTCGGCGTGGTGCTGCCGACCACGATCTCCTTCCATCCGATCCGGTCCCTATAGTTGTTGTCATGATAGGAAACAGAGACCCGCCCACTAAGGACCGGCCCGGCGAGGATCACCTCGAGCCGGGTCGTGTGGAGACCCGCGGCGCCGCGCGGGTGCGCGAGCGCGCTGCGTAGCGGCACGAGCGTTACCTGCCGTCCGTCCACGGACAGGTGGGCGTTGGCCGCGATTCGCTGCGCGTACGTGCGTTGATCGATGCGACCGGCTTGGTACGTGGGGATCTCGGCCATGTCCAGCACATAGTGGACGTAGAGCCGCGGGCCCGAGACCTCGATGCGGCTGAAGCGATTGATCGTGAAGTTGCCGAGCGGGTGCGCCGCGGCGAGCGCCGGCCACGCGAGCGCGCCGACCGCTACGACGATGAGCACGAGCCGCTTCATCGGAGGGCCTTCCTCGCCACGGGCGACCAGACAATCGAGAAGTGCGGGTTCAGCGCGAGCGCGCGCTGGAGGTAGCTCCGAGCGGCGGCGCGGTGGCCGAGGCACCGCTCGATCATGCCGCGGTGGAACAGCTTCAGGGCGTCTAGCGTCCCCAGCCTGAGCGCCTGCCGCGACCAGCCAAGTGCCTCCGCGCAGCGGCCGTTGCGGGCCAGGGCCCAGGCGAGCACGTCGTCGCCGTCGATGCTCGGACGGTCCGCCTGCGCCCGGCGTGCGAGCGCGAGCGCGTGCCGCGGTCGGATGCCGTGGTCGATGTCGAAGAGCGCCGTCTCGAGATCGGTCTTGACGCCGTTCGCGACGAGGAGCCGCTGGATCACGCCCACGAGCGCGTACTGCCGACGGGCGAGCGTGAGCTTGCCTTGCGAGCGGTAGAGGTCGCCCAGCAGCCCGACGAACTGCGGGAGCGGCACGTCGTCGACCGCGCGGCGCTCGAGCGAGATCGCCTTCGCGGTGTGCCCTCGGGCCGCCTCGACCTGGGCGAGTGCGTCGAGCGCGTAGACATAGCCCGGGAACGTCGCGAGCGCGGCCCGGTACTCGTGCTCGGCCGCATTCAGCCGACCGCCAGACCAGTAGAGCTTCCCGAGCTGCCAGTGGGTCCATGCCGCTGGCTCCCGCTCGGAGGTTGCAGCGTCCACGGCGAGCTGCATCGCCTGGACCGCCCCTGAAATCTGGCCGAGAAGCTCGCGGCCGTACGCGATCCGCGAATAGGAGGCGAGCCCCGGCTTGAGCGCGGCCATCCTGTCGAAGGCCCGGAACGCGGCGCGGTACCGGCCGAGCTCCACGAGCGAGTCGCCGACGATTCCGTAGGTCAGCGCGGTCGTCGGCGACAGCCGAAGTGCCTTCCGGCCCAGTGAGAGCGCCTCCCGGAAGCGGTGCCGTGAGAGGGCAAGCGACGCGAGCCCTGTCGTCGCGAGGAGATTGCGCGGCTCGAGCGCGAGGGCGCGATGAAGCACGCCGTCGGCCTTCGTGTAGTAGGTGGGATCTCCGGTCTCGCGGGCGCGCTGCTCGTAGGCGAGCCCGAGGAGCGCGTAGGAGCGCACGTCGTCGGGATTCGCCCGCAGCTGCGCCTGGAGCTCCTTGATGGTCCTCGCGGCCGCGTCTGTTCCCGGTCCCGAGCCCGCGAGCCCGACGCCGTCCGCGATCCTCGTCGGCGCAACCGGGGCGGCAGCCTGCACGGATCCGCCCCGGAAGGCGCCTCCGAGCGACAGGGCAGCGGCGGCGATTGCCGCCGCTGCCCCTGCGATGAGTAGTCGCCGTCGCATCGACGTCCTACGTGTGCGACTCGTAGCCCTGATGCGGGAGGCCGACGTACGGGAAGGTCGAGAGCAAGCCCTCGTCGTTCCCGTCGACGCCGTCGCCGATCTGGTCGTTCGGCTGCAGGTCGCACAACCCGAGTGCCTGGTGCAGGATCGGGCCGTAGCCGCAGGCGATCGCACGCAGCTCGATGTCGACCACGTCGTCGCCGAGGCGCCGCCCGTTCGGGAAGCCCGCGAAGTCGCCGGCAAGCGCCCCGAGCCGGTCAGGATTCGCAGCCGGCGGAATCGCCGTGTTCAGCCGCAGCAGGTCCGACTTGTGGGGGCCCGTGAAGTTGAGCCCGGGCACACCCGTCAGCAGCACCGCGACGAGGTCCTGCCGATCCGTGGTCGGCGTATCCGGCAGCGCTGGGTAGAGGAGGTTGATCAGACGCGCGAGCTCGGGGCTCGTGTACCGGTCGAGGAACTGCGAGTCGTCGGCCGGGTCCTCCCGGTTCCAGAAGTCCTTCTGCCCGAGCGGGATCAGGACCTCGTTGATGAGCGGCTCGCCGAGGCGCGAGACCTGGACGAACGGCCCGACGTGGCGTTGCCGGCCGTCGGCCCTGAGGATCCGGACCTTCGGCCGCTCGGCGCTCGCGTAGATGCCGATCGTCGAGCTCGCGTCGACGAGCTGTGAGATCGGTACCTGAATCGCGATCGAGTGACCGTTGTAGCCGGCCACGTCATCCACGCCCGGCGCATCGGGCAGCGGGATCAGGTGCAGCGAGTTGAACGGCCGCAGCCCGGCCAGGTCGAAGATCGAGCCGAGATCGACGTAGAAGGGGTCGTCACGCTGGCCGGCGAAGACCTTGGTGCCGCCGGGGAGCGAGTTGACCGCCGCGGTGGCGAGGCTCGAGTAGTCGGGCGTCGAGCGCGGGCCGATGTTGTTCGGAGGCGACGGCAGATTGGAGCCGAGCACCGTCCGGTGATGACCGACAACGCGCGTGACTGAGTAGAACTGGCGGATGTTCCAGTCCGGATCGTTCAACGAGTTGATCGGCCCGGTGTTGTAGAGGAACGTGTTCGAGTTCCGGGTCTCCGTCCTGAAGCGGAACTGGTACGCGACGTCTTCCTCACCGTCGCCGTTGTTGTCGACCTTGATCTCGTAGAGCACGTTGTCGTCGAAGTTGAAGAAGTTCGGCCCTCCCGCCGGCTCTTCGAGCGGGATGTAGTTGGCGACCATCGTCACCGTGTCGGGCCTGTCCGGGCTGACGAACGCATAGACGTCCGTGTTGTCAGCGGTCGGATCGTTTGCGATCAGGGGCGCTTCGCGGTGGCTCGAGGCCTTCGCTGCCCGGGGGCTCGGCCCCATGACGAGCAGGAGCGCGATCGCTCCGGCAACGAGCGCCAGAGCCGTGAGCGCGAGGCGCTTGCTTTGGATTGCGGTTCTCATCTCCCTCCTCCGGTCGTTTGCCGTCGTGATTCGCACGACCGGCGGAGGCGGTTCGACTAACCGGTGATGCGCGTGCCGGCTTCGCCGTGAAGTGCCGCGCCGAGCGCAGCGGGAGAGGTGATCAGCGCGCCGTGCCCGGTCGCCCGCGTGAACTCGACTGCGGCCTCGACCTTCGGCCGCATCGAGCCTGCGGCGAGCTCGCCGGCAAGCGCTTCGGCTTCGTCCGCGCCCAGCTCGCGAAGCTCCTCCTGCGCGTCGGTCCCAAAGCCGCGGTAGACCGCCGGGACCTCGGTGAGGATCACGAGCCGATCGGCGTCGAGCTCGCGGGCGAGCAGGGAGGACGCATGATCCTTGTCGATTACGGCATCCAGGCCGGCGAGCCGCCCGTCGCGGCGCGCGACGGGGATCCCCCCGCCGCCGCAGGCGACCGCGATCGCGCCGCCCCGCAGCAGCGAGCGGATCGACTCGAGCTCGACCACTTCGAGCGGCCGGGGGGAAGGCACGACGCGCCGCCACCCGCGGCCGGAGTCGTGCACGACCCGCCACTCGCGGTCGCGTTCGAGCTCCTGCGCGCGTGCCTCGTCATAGAAGGGGCCGACGGGCTTCGTCGGCTCGTCGAACGCGGGATCGTTCTCGTCCACGACCACGTGCGTCAGCAGGCACGCGACCGGCCGGCCCGCCACCGGCGTGAGCTCGCTCTCGATCAGCGCGCCGATCTCGGCCTGCGTTTGCGCGACCGCGAGGTACAGCGGCAACGGCGGCACCTCCTCGGCACCACGCTCGTGCCGCACCAGCTCGTTGCCGACCTGCGGCCCGTTCCCGTGCGTGATCACGAGCTCGTCCTCCCCGAGCAGCGGCCGCAGCGCCTCGCACGCCTCGCGCAGGTTCGCGCGCTGCTCCGCCGCGGTCCCGCGCTCGCCCGGCCGTATCAGCGCGTTGCCGCCGAGCGCGACGACCGCTGTCACACGAGCGCTTTGTCGCCTATGAGACCGCGCTCTTCGAGGACGTCGGCCAGCGTCGGCTCTCCGACCTCCTGGAGGCGGTAGGTGACGCGGAGAGCGGGAACGTCGAAGTCGATCAGACGACGCAGGTCGATCGGCGTCCCGATCAGGACGAGCTCCGCGCCCGACGCCTCGATCGTCGTCTTCAGGTCGTCCATCTGCTTCCGTCCGTAGCCCATCGCGGGCAGGAGCGCGCCCACGTGGGGGTACTGCTGGAAGGTCTCCGCGATGGAGCCGACGGCCGCCTCGCGTGGGTCGATCAGCTCGGCCGCGCCGTTGGCCTTCGCGGCCAGAACCGCGGCGCCGTAGGTCATCTCACCGTGCGTCAAGGTCGGGCCGTCCTCGATCGCGAGGACGCGCTTGCCCGCGATCTCGGACGCTTCGCCCTCGACGACGAACGGCGAAGCTGCGAGCACGATCCGCGCGCCCGGGTTGTGCTCGCGGATCGAATCCAGAACGGCGTCGACGCCCTCCTGCGGCGCGCTGTCGATCTTGTTGACGACGCACACGTCGGCCATCCGCAAGTTGGTCTCCCCCGGGTGGTAGCGCAGCTCATGCCCCGGGCGGTGCGGGTCGACCACGACAACGTGCACGTCGGGCTTGATGAACGGCGTGTCGTTGTTGCCTCCGTCCCAGAGCACGACATCCGCTTCCTGCTCGGCCCGGTCGAGGATCGCCCCGTAGTCGATTCCGGCGAAGACGAGGTTGCCCTCGGCGAGGTGCGGCTCGTACTCCTCGCGCTCCTCGATCGTCGCGTCCGCGGCCTCGAGATCCTCGTAGCGCTCGAACCGCTGCACGGCCTGGGCGGCGAGGTCGCCGTACGGCATCGGGTGGCGCAGAACAGCGACGCGCTTGCCCGACTCGCGGAGCAGCGCCGCGATGTGCCGAGTGGTCTGGCTCTTCCCCGACCCGGTGCGCACGGCGCAGACCGCCACGACCGGCTTCGACGACGTGACCATCGTCTCCCGCGGCGAGATCAGCCGGTACGAGGCGCCTGCCGCGAGCGCCCGGGAACCGATGTGCATGACGTGCTCGTGTGTGACGTCCGAGTACGCGAAAACGACTTCGTCGACCGCGTGCTCGCGGATCAGTGCCTCGAGCTCGTCCTCGGGACTGATCGGGATCCCGTTCGGGTAGAGGTTGCCGGCGAGTTCCGGCGGGTATACACGCCCTTCGATGTTCGGGATTTGCGTGGCCGTGAAGCCGACGACCTCGAACTCCTCTCGGCCGCGGTACACCAGGTTGAAGTTGTGGAAGTCCCGTCCAGCTGCGCCCGCGATCAAGACTCGTGTCCGCTGCATGCATAAAGCTTATGCAGCTACACAGGACAGAGGGAGGCTAGTTTTTGCCCTCACGCTGGTCGCGGTATTCGTCGGAGGTTGGTCGAACGGTGCCCAGAGCGGCCCTCGTACGCTGCTGAAGCTCCAGTCCATGCCGGCGGCGTTCGGTCAGAACGGCGCACGTTTCGCCTGGGTCGGGGATCGCGTCGTCGTCGCCGACCTTGTCTCAGGCGAGCGCACCAAGCTCGCGCGCGGCGGCACTGAGTACGAAACTCCGGTGGCGGTCGCGGGATCGACTGTCGTCTGGCTACAGGTCGTCGGCGGCAACTCGAAGATCGACACGCTGCGAGCGGCCGCGCCGGGTCGCGAGCGCCGGTTCGGCCGATGGGGCGACGACGACTACTACCTCGGTTCCGGCCCGCGCCTCGGCGGGATCGCCGCAGACAGAAAGAGGCTCGCCTACGCCCTCTACAGGCTCACCTCTGATCAGCGGCGATCGGACGACTGTTATGAGAAAGGCATCTGCACGTGGCACGTGACGGGCGGCGGCACGTTCCTCGTCAGTCCTGGATCGCTGGCCCGTCGCCGCATCCTTCCGCCTGCCAGCGCCGTCGCGATTCATGGCAACACCGTGGCGGTAGCCACCCTGGCACGTGGTGCCCGCTACACCGGCAAGGCGCAGATCGTTCTGCTCAACCTCGCGGACGGGTCGCGCCATTCGATCGGCAAGTCGGCCCGCGTGGAGCGGCTCTTGCTCGACCGCGACCTGCTCGTCGCGGTGATCCACCAAGACCTCGATGACGAGAAGCCCCCTATCGTGCGTGTCTGGAGCGTCAAGACGCGACAGCTGATCGCTCGGTTCCGCCTTCCTCGCGGTACGAGGTTCGAACACTTTGGCCTTGCCGGCCAGAGGATCGTGTTCCAAGCATTCTCGCGGGGCCAAGCGATCTTTTCGATGGATCTGCGTAGCGGGCTCCGGAAGGTTGTGGCGCACCCGCACTCCAACTTCCTCTACGGCCCATGGGTCTGGCGCGGTCGCGCCGTCTGGGTCGAGCAGACCTACGGCCGGCATCCCGGCTCGGTGGTTCGCTCGGCGCCGCTTCGCTAGCGGAGCGATTCGCGGACGCGGTCGGCGACCGCTTCCATCTCGAGCTTCGCGCCTGTGACTTCTTCCAACAGCTCGTCCGCGGTTGGCCGCTGGCCCTCCGCCCAGAGCTCTTGCAGCAGCGAGCCCGCCTCGCGGTGGGCGAACCAGTCGGTACCGAAGCGGGTGCGCAGGTGATCGCGGAGTTGCGCCTCGAAGGCCCACGAGCGCAGGTACGAGTAGACGTAGAAGCCGTCGTCGATGTCGGCGAGGTAGTTCGCCGGGCTCGGCTCGATCTTCAGCGCGTCGCCGAGCAGCTCCACATAGCGCTTCGACATCTCCTCAGCGCCGCCGTTCGAGTGGAACTCGAGCTCGTAGAGCAGCTTCGCCGAGTAGCGGCGGACGAAGAAGAGCAGCCAGAGCATCCCCTCGGCCGCGTACTGATCGGGCCGCGGGAAGTCGAGGCGGCGCGTCAGCCACGCGGGCTCGTCGGTCCAGTGCTGGAGCAGCATCGCCCAGCCTTCGGTTACGGCCGAGTCGCCGAGGCGCTTCTCCTCCATGCGCAGGTCGCGTGAGGTGTTCGCGTAGTGCTCCGTGTGGCCGGCCTCGTGGAAGAAGGCGCGCCAGTCGTCGGCGCCGCCGATCGGCTGGATCACGAGCATCACCTTGTCCGGGACCTCAATCGGAGCGCAGAATGCGCGCGGCGTCTTCTGCGGACGCTGCTCGATGTCGAGGTGGACGTTCTCCTGGCTGTCGAGGTCGATTCCGAGATCCGCGAGCGTCGCGCGCAGCGCGGGCACCATCTTCTCGCCCGGGAAGCCGACGTCCCATTGCGGCGAGCGGATCATCCGATTGATGTCGTAGCGGGCCGCTTCGTCCAGCCCGAAGCCGAGCTGCTCGCGCACCGCGCGGTCCATCGCCGTCTCGTAGAGCTCCTCGGTCGAGTCGAGGAAGGCGCGGCACTGAGCGGCGAGGCCCTGCAGGTCGTAGCCGAATCGCTCATAGAGCTCGCGGTAGGTGGGCGCGCCGAGCTCGGGGACGGCCCCGCGCGTGACCTCCAAAGCCTCGAGGTAGAGCGGGTTCAGGTGCTCCTCGGTCGCCTCCCAGAGCGCGCTGTCCAGCCGCCCGCGCCGGCCGCGGTCGGGCTCGTTGGCGATCGTCGGACGGACCATCCGGAACGGAATCGAGTCGCCGTCGACCGAAACTTCGAGCTCGGCCTCCAGGGCCGCGAGCCGCTCTGCGTAGGAGCGCGTCAGCTTCCCCATGTACCCCTCACACGCGAAATGCCAGAGCTCGCGCACCCCGCGGTCGCCGTTCACGGCCGTCCCGAGAGCCTGCGCCCGCTCGAGCTCGGTCAGGTCCGCATGGCGTTCGTAGATCTGCTCGAGGTCGAGGCTGTCCTTCAGGCCCGCGTAGTGGAGGTAGTACTCCTCGTCGAGCTCGGCGATGAACCTGTCGGCCCCCTCCCGGTACGCGTCGAGGCCCGGCGTTGTCGGCGGATCGCTCGGCACAGGCCGTAGGATACCCCGGTGCAAGAGATCACCCTCCGGACCGAGCGGCGCACGCAGCTGCTCGAGATCACACCGCAGGTCGAGGCAGCACTGAACGGGGTCGACGGGGCCGCTGCCGCGCTCGTCTACATCCCGCACACGACCGCGGGCGTGACGATCAACGAGGACATCGATCCCGCGCTTGCGCACGACATCGAGGCGGCGATGGAGAAGATCGTCGAGGACGGCTGGGGCTGGCGGCACGACGACGCCGACGGGCCGAACGCGCCGTCGCACATGCGCGCATCGCTGATGAGCCCCGAGGTGCTCGTCCCGCTGCAGGAGGGCAAGCTCGCGCTCGGGCGCTACCAGGGGATCTTCTTCTGCGAGTTCGACGGGCCCCGCGAGCGCAAGGTCTACGTGACCGCGCTTCGCTGAAAGACAACCGAGCCTTCACCTGAAATCAACCTGAGCGCCCTAGGTTTGGGCTGTGCGACGCAGGCTCCTCCTGACTGCACTGGTCGCCGGGGTCGTGTCGCTCGTCGGCGTGGTCCCGTACATCCACGACGAGCCCGCGCACGTGCACGCGGCGCCGCCGGCCGGGATCCACAAGATCAAGCACGTGGTCGTCCTGATGATGGAGAACCGCTCGTTCGACGAGTACTTCGGCACGTATCCGGGCGCGGACGGGCTGCCGCGGCGCAACGGGCACTTCACGGTCTGCTCGCCGGACCCGCGCACGCATGTCTGCGCCTATCCGTACCACGACACGAGCAACCGCAACACCGGCGGGCCGCACGAGCATCTCGATGCGATCCGCGACATCAACGGCGGCAAGATGGACGGCTTCATGCGCGAAGCCCGGCGCGGGCTCACCGCCGGCTGCCTTGCGAGCCCGGACCTGCCGCTCTGCTCGCTCGGGGCCCGCCACCCGGACGTCATGGGCTACCACGACTGGCACGAGATCCCGAACTACTGGGCCTACGCACGTCGCTTCGTGCTTCAGGACCACATGTTCCAGCAGGACACCTCGTGGAGCCTCCCCGCGCACCTGTTCATGGTCTCCGAGTGGTCCGCCCGCTGCCGTCGCCGCAACGTCGCGATGAGCTGCGTCAACGCGATCGAGAACCCGCTCGCCCCGCCGCACGAGCCCCAGAACCGGACCGGGCGGAAGCCCAGCTACGCGTGGACCGACCTCACCTACCTGCTCCACCGCCGCCACGTCTCCTGGCGCTACTACGTCTTTGCAGGCAACGAGCCGGACTGCGAGACCGGGGCGATGTTCTGCGCGCCGAAGCGCCAGCGGGCCAAGACTCCCGGGATCTGGAACCCGCTGCCGTGGTTCACGACCGTCCGGCGCGACCACCAGGTCCGGGACGTCGTCTCGATCTCGCACTTCTTCGCGGCGGCGAAGCGCGGTGCGCTGCCCGCGGTTTCCTGGGTCGAGCCGAACAACCACGTCAGCGAGCACCCGCCGTCGCTGATCACCAACGGGCAGGCGTTCGTCACGCACGTGATCAACACGGTCATGCGGAGCCCGGACTGGCGCTCTTCTGCGATCTTCCTCGCCTGGGACGACTGGGGCGGCTTCTACGACCACGTCGTGCCGCCGAACGTGGACATCAACGGCTTCGGATTGCGCGTGCCCGCGCTCGTCATCTCGCCCTACGCGAAGCCGGGCTTCATCGACCACCAGGTCGCGAGCCTGGACGCTTATGTGAAGTTCATCGAGGACGACTTCCTGGGCGGCCGCCGGATCGATCCTTCGACCGACGGCCGCCCGGACCCCCGGCCGGACGTCCGCGAGGCGATGCCGCAGGTCGGCGACATGACCGCGGCGTTCAACTTCAGCCAGAAGCCGCTGCGGCCTCTGATCCTCCCGCTGCACCCACCGTTCTCGTAGCCTCTGGCGCGTGGCTGCGCCGGTTTCCAGGGACCAGGAGCTCGAGCTCTCGATCGACTCGCTCGCCTACGGCGGGAACGGCGTCGCGCGGCTGAACGGGTTCGTCGTCTTCGTGCGGCGGGGATTGCCCGGCGATCGCGTGCGCGCGCGCGTGACCAAGGTAAAGCGCAACCACGCGGAGGCGCTTGCGGTGGAGGTGCTGCAGCCCGGGCCCCAACGGGTCGACGCGCCCTGCGCGCACTACCCCGCCTGCGGAGGGTGCCGGTTCCAGGACCTCGCGTACGAGGCTCAGGTCGCTGCGAAGGAGGAGCAGGTCCTCGATGCGCTGCGCCGGATCGGCGGGATCGCCGAGCCGCCGCTCGAGCCGATCGTCCCGGCCGTCGACCAGTTCCACTACCGCAACAAGGTCGAGTACTCGTTCACGCAAACGCCTTCCGGCCCGGCACTCGGATTCCACAAGGCAGGCCGCTGGGACGAGGTGCTCGAGATCGAGCGCTGCTGGATCAGCTCCGACGTGAGCAACGCTCTCCGCGAAGCGGTGCGCGACTGGGCCCGCGCCGAGAAGCTCGAGGCGTACGACCAGGCCGAGCACACGGGCTATCTCCGCCACCTCGTCATCCGCGAAGGGCGGAA